>Ga0335077_10000977_pt1 | contig 33184 bp, 32 predicted proteins | sample Lox_Sample_31_FD_207151 | JGI IMG/M metagenome (GOLD analysis project Ga0335077, IMG submission 207151) | Soil microbial communities from Loxahatchee National Wildlife Refuge, Florida, United States - Lox_Sample_3.1 | ecosystem: Environmental > Terrestrial > Soil > Wetlands | place: USA... | reverse complement strand
GGCGCAGCGCCATCGCGTTGGCGAGACGGTTGGAGAGCGCGAAGAACGACGCGATTGCTGCGATGTCCCAGCAGTCCTCCGATGTAAAGCCGTGCGCGGCAAGCCCTTCGTAATCGCGCTCGCCCACCTCGTGCGCGGCAAGCGCCACCTTGAGCGCGAAGTCGAGCATGGCGCGCTGGCGCGGCGTCAGATCGGCCTTCCTATAGTTCGCCGCGATCTGGTCGGCGATGAGCGGGTTCTTGGCGCGGATGCGCAGGATCGCGCCGTGCGCGACGATGCAATACTGGCAGGAATTCGCGCTCGAGGTCGCCACCACGATCATCTCGCGCTCGTCCTTGCCGAGCCCGCCGGGTTTGTCCATCAGCGCGTCGTGGTAGGCGAAGAAGGCGCGGAACTCGTCGGGACGGTGCGCGAGCGCGAGGAAGACATTGGGCACGAAACCTGATTTCTCCTGCACCGCCTCGATGCGCGCGCGAATGTCGGCAGGCAGATCCTCAAGGCGCGGAACGGAAAAGCGGCTGATCGGATGGGACATGAGGCGCGCTCCTGGGGGTCGCGGCGCCCATCATGCCACCGCGGGGAGGCGGAGTGTAGGAGGCCTCAGGCGCGCGGCGCGCGCAGCCGGGCGCGCAGCTCGCGCAGCAGGAAATTGCGATAGCCGAGCTCGAAATTCTCCTTCTCGAGCTCCGCATTCATGCGCCGCTGCCCCGCGACGACGCTGCAAACGAAGATCGCGACGGCAAGAAAAACGACGAGGTGCGCCACGTCGGGAAAGGTCGGCAGCGCAAACCCGGGCGGCGGCACGAAATAGTACCACAGGACGACGGTGCTTCCGGCCGCAGTAACTGCGCCGGCAAGGAAACCGAACATGAGACAGGACAGCACGACGCACGGCACGAAGCCCTGGAATTCCGCGTTGACGCCGAGCGTCTGCAGGAAAAGAGCGCCAAGCGCACCAAGCAACGTGAAGACGCCTGCGCCGGCAAGGCGAATCCTGAGACCAGACGAGCTGTAGAGCATGAGCTTGGCCGTTTGCTCCGTGGAGGCGCCCATAGGTTACCGCGGCGGCGGGCCGTTACAATATCACCACTCAACCAACAGCCGTTACCAGTTAACCAATGACCGCTCCGCGCCGGACGAAGAAGAGCGAATGCGCGGGTGTACGTTTCTTGTCGGCGCGTGCGAGCGCGAAGCCGTGGCGCTGGAACAGGAGTTCGATATTGCGCCGGTCGAACCATTGCAGATGCTCGGGCGGCGCCACGTCGACCCAGGCGGCAAGATCGGGCGGCACGGCCGGATGGCCGCTGTCGGGCGTTGCGATATAGACGAGACTGCCGGGCTTCGTGATGGCGACAAGCGCGGTCATGAACTCGTCGACGCCCGGCAGATGCTCGAGGAGGTCCGTCGTCAGCACGAGATCGAAGACAAGCCCGCGCCGGCCGAACTCGGCGAGACTTTCGCAATAGAAATTGCACATCGGAAAATGGGCGCGCGCATAAGCGATGCCGCCAGCATTGATGTCGAGCCCGCTCGCCTCGGCGCCGAGGCGGGCGAGCGCCCGCACCATGAAGCCGCCGCCGCAGCCGATGTCGAGCACGCGGCGGCCGCGCGCGTGGCGCAGGAAGCGAAAGCTTTTGACGAAGGCGCGGCGCGCGCGCGAGCCCGCTTTCGGATACCACGCGGCCGAGGCGGCGCGGTAGTTGGCATTATAGTAGTGACGCACTTCGTCGGCGCGGGGATAGGGTGCCACGAAGAGAAAATTGCAGGCCCCGCAACGAAAAATGTCATAGCCGTTCTTGGCAAGAGCGAATCGCACGTCGCGCGCCTGGCAGAGCGGGCATGAGCCAACCGGCACATCAGCCATCGCGCGCTTATAGGAAAGCGCCGCGCCGGACGCCATCGCGGCGGCGGCGGGCGGCAGGGCTGCAATGCCATCCCTGCATCACACGCCGGATACGCCGCGGCCTATGCTGGCCCGTCATACGTGGGGAAGTTCTCGTCTTGAATGAGGCACCTGCCGCCGCGGCAGCCCGTCGAGGCCGTAGCCATTCCTTTGGCGCGCTGCGCCACAAAGGCTATCGCGCCTACTTCGTCGGCACCGCGCTCGCCATGCTCGCCGACAGTGTCGAGCACGTCATCAGCTACTGGGTGATGTTCCAGAAATTCCACTCGCCGGCGTTGGCGGGCTTCGCGGTCATCTCGCACTGGGTTCCTTATCTCCTGCTGGGCGTGTGGTCGGGCGCATTGGCCGACCGCTACGACCCGCGGCGCATCATCCAGCTCGGCATGGTGCTATTCATGAGCTGCTCGGCGACGTGGGGCATCCTGTTTCTCACCGGCTGGCTCAGGATGTGGCATGCCGTCGCCATCCTCATCGTGCATGGCCTCGCGAGCCTGTTCTGGGGACCGGCGAGCCAGGTGCTGATCCACGACATCGTCGAGGTCGACCAGCTGCCGAGCGCGGTGCGCCTTGCCGCCACCTCGCGCTATCTGGGGCTCCTGGGCGGGCCCGCGGTCGGCGCCGCGTTCCTCCTTGTGTTCGGCCCCGGCCCCGGCATCTTCGTCAACATCCTCATCTATCTGCCGCTGACGCTGTGGCTCGTCGCCGCGCCCTATGGCCCGCGCTACCGCAAGGAGCTGCGCGTCGCGGCGCGCATTCGCGGCCTCGCCGATCTCACCGCAACGATCGCGACGGTCGCGCGCATCCGCGTCATCGCCGCGGTGACACTCCTGACCGGCGCCTATTCGCTTCTCGTCGGCAACGCCTATCAGGCGCAGATGCCGGAATTCGCGCGCGACTTCGGCCACGGCGATCCCGGCATCCTCTACAGCATGCTGCTTGGCGCCGACGCCTCGGGCGCATTCCTCGCCGGCATCGTGCTCGAAGGCACCGGCCGCTTGCAGCCGAACACGCGCACATTGTTCGTCCTGGCGCTGCTGTGGAGCGTCGTGATCGGCACGTTCGCGGTCGTGCCGTTCTATCCGCTGGCGCTCGTCCTATTGTTCGCCGCAGGCTTCCTCGAGCTGTCGTTCAATTCGATGGCGCAGGCGCTGGTGCAGATTCATGCGCCGTCCGCGGTGCGCGGCCGCGTCATCGGCCTCTACGGCATGAGCGCCATCGGCCTCAGGGCTTTCAGCGGCGCGACCGTCGGTGTCGGCGGCTCGTTCCTTGGGATTCACGTCTCGCTTGCCGCGGCCGCGCTCGTGCTGTTCGCGACGATCGCGCTGCTTATGACGGCGATGCTCCGCCCGGCAGCCTCGGCGCCAACTTAGGCGCGATTCCCCTCCCCTCCTGCCCCGATATTTCCACGATCGGGAGGCGCCGCGAACGGAACAAAAAAGCGGCATTCCGTGTTGCCGAGGCAAGCGATTCCCCGGGGAGTAACCTCATGCGATCCGCCCTTCTTGTCCTGGCCGGGCTCGGCGCTCTCGCCGCGTGCACCCCCACGGCCGAGCAAAACCAGGTGAGCGCCACGCCGCCGACGCCGCCCTCGGTGTCGTATCGAGTCGTCGGTACCGACGTCACTCAAGCGAACGCGAGCGCAGCCGCTTATTGCCAGCGCTACGGCACCGGGCCCGTCTATCGCGGCTCGCAGACGACGCCGACCGGCAATGTCGCGACCTATACCTGCGATGGCCCGCCGGTCGCTGTCAGCGGCAGCTCGGTCGCGCCAACACCGCAACAATGCGCCGACGTGTTCCATCAGAACCTGCCGGGCGGCTCAGACTATGAGGGCCCGCGCGACGCCAGATGCCCACCGACCTACTGAGGCAAGGCGAAGCACGCTTTTACGCGGGGCGCCTTCTGCGCCCATGGTAGGATCGCCACCGTCGCTCATCGGGAGGGGCGGTGGCGCAATCCCGTTTTCTGGTGCCGCTTGCGTCGGTCGCACTCGCCTTCGGCCTTTATGGCTGGGCGGTATTCGCCTTCGCCTTCCGGCATGATGGCGTCATCGGCCCGCGCTACAACGTCCCGGGTACCGACTTCATGGTCTATTACGGCGCCGCGCGCGCCGTGCTCGAAGGCCATCTGCCGCTTCTCTTCGACGGCGACCGGTTCACGCAGTATCTGAACCTGCGCTTCGCGCCCTTCTTGCGCGGCGAGTTGCCGTTCCATCCGTGGGTCTACCCGCCTCATTTCCTGCTGCTGCTGTTGCCGTTCGGGCTGCTGCCGTTCGCAGCCGCCTGCGCCCTCTTCCTCGCGCTTAGCTTTCTCGCGCTCGTGGCCGCGCTCGGCACGATCTATCGCGGACGAAGGCTCGCGCTCGCGTCAGCGGCGCTGCTCCTCGCGCCGGCGGCGTCGATCACCGCGGTGACCGGGCAGAACGCCGGCCTCACGGCAGCGCTCATTCTCGGCGGCGCGTCGCTCGCGGCGAGCCGGCCCATGCTTGCGGGCGCGCTCCTGGGCGCCCTCACCTACAAGCCACAGTTCTTCCTCATGGTGCCGGTGGCGCTCGTCGCCGCGCGGAACTGGCGTGCGCTTGCCGCCACCTGCGTCGCCGCGCTGGTGCTTGCCGCCGCAAGCATCGCCGCGTTCGGATTTGCGCCGTGGCAGGCTTTCGCGCGCGACATCCTCGCGCCTGATGCCTCGTTCCGCGCGGAATGGCGGCAATGGAGCGTGCTCTTTGGCGACGACGTGCTTGCGTCGGCCGTCCTGCTCGGCGCCTCGGACGCTGTAGCCAAGGCGGCACAAGCCGCGGCGGCGCTTGTTGCCGCGGCCGCCGTGTTCGTCGCATGGCGCGGCGCCCTGCGGCGCGAGCTGCAGCTCGCGGTGCTGCTCGCGGCGGCGTGCCTCGCGGCGCCGCATCTCCAAGGCTACGACATGATGCTGCTGGCGGCGGCCGCCGTGCTGCTCCTCGGCGACGCACTCGAGCACGGCCTGAGATCCGGCGACGCCGCGCTCGCGCTCGCGCTCTTTCTCCTGCCGCTCTTCAATCCGCCGCGCACGACACCCGCGGGATTTGCGACGCCGGTCATCGAGCTCCTTACGCTCGCTGTCATCCTCTGGCGCAGCCGCGCGCCGGCCGCAGCACAGATCAGCGCCACGCAGGATCGCGCATGAAGCGCAACTGGGGCCCGCTCGCCATCATCCTCGGCGGCGTTGGCGGAATCCTCGGCTGGCTCGGCACGGCGAGCGTCGTTATCAATCGGCTTGGCCCCGTGCTCTACCAGGACTGGATCGTGTTCTATTCCGCCGGCACGGCAATCCGCGCCGGCATGTCCGACCTCGTCTATGACGGCACGCACCTGACGGCCTTCGAAGCGGCGCTTCTCGGTCCCTGGTTCACCGGGCCTGTCACGCTTCACCCGTTTCTTTATCCGCCGCCCTTCCTGCTGCTGCTCGCGCCGCTGAGCCTGTTGCCCTTTGCCGTCTCGTATGTCGGCTTCGATATGGCGAGTGCACTTGCCGCCGTGGCAGCGCTGGCGCGGCGCGAGCGCGGCGGATACGACTGGTGGCGCGGGCTCATGCTGCTCGCCTTCATCCCAGCCTGCACCAACGCGCTCACCGGACAGAACGGCGCGCTCTCCTTGGCGCTAACGGTGAGTGGCTTTCGCCTGCTCGAGCGGCGGCCGGCCTGGGCAGGCGCGGTGCTCGGTCTCCTGAGCTACAAGCCGCAGCTCTTTCTGCTCGTGCCGGTGGCGCTTGCCGCCGCGCGGGCGTGGCGCGCGCTTGCCGCTTGTGCCGTCTCGGCCGCCGCGCTCGTGCTCTTGAGCGCGCTCGCCTTTGGGCCCGAGACTTGGCTCCTCTGGATCAAAGCCGGCGTCGAAGCGCGCGACCCTTCTTATGCCGAATGGTTCCGCGAGACTTATCTCGGCGGCTACGGCATCTATGTCGTGGCTGCGCGCTTCGGCGCGCCGGATCTTGTCGCGAAAGCGCTGCAGGCGGGCGCGATCCTGATCGGCGCGGGCGCGACCTATTGGGCCTATGCGCGCGAAGGCCGCACCGAGGCGAAGCTCGCCGTGCTGCTCGCGGCCATGATCGCCGCGGCACCCCATCTCGAAGCTTACGACATGATGCTGCTGTCGGCGGCCGCGATCCTCATCTTCACGAACGCCGCTGGCGAGATCGGCTTCGCGGAGTTCGTGCTCTTGGCCGCGATCTGGATATTGCCGCTGCTGCGGCCGTCCTTGACGGTCGCGGGCCTGCTCGTTCCGGTAGTGCTGTTCGGCAGCGTCTATGTGGCGCTAAGGGCGCTCGCGCCGCAGAGCACGCGGCCCCGTACGAGTGCGCTTGTGGACGCTCGTCCTGTCCAGGACGAGAGGGTCGGGTAGGCCTCTACGCGAGGCAGAGGTGGCAGAGCACGCCCTCGGTCGTCGCGTTTCCGGTGGCGAGCGGCAGCAGGTACAGGCGATAGCGGGCGCTCGCGCCTTCGAGCGGAAAGCTTTGCACCTCGTCGTGCTTCGTCGCGCGCTTCGCCGCCTGGCGCGCGCTCGACATGATCCAGTCGGTCACCATCGGCGTGAACTCGATCGCGCCGTCAGTGGTGCCGAGCCGCGAGATGCGCGGCATCGCCGCATCGCGCTCGAACAGAACGATAAGGCTGCCGGGCCAGGCATTGCCGACGAGCGCGCGATCGAGCTCGGCGATGGGCGGCACGGGACGCCCGCGGCGAAGCCGCTCCCAATAGACAACGATCTCTTCTGCGCGCGGCGGCGGCTCGTTGGCGGCGGCGCGCGGCACGGAAACCGATTGAGGCTCAGGTGCACGCACCGGCAGCGGCTCCTCCGGCGCCACCACGGGCGACGCGATGCGGCCGGTGATGTCGCCCCCTTTCAGGCTCTTCGGCGCATCCTTCGCAGGGCGCAGCGAGAGGCCCGAGAGCGAGGCCAATGGACGCGCGGTGGCATTCATGGCGTGCGCAGCGGCGTCACATTCGAACGCGGCTTGCCTCGTTGATCGAGGCACGCACACGGCTCGTCGAGCGCGTTTGGAACGATGCGATCAAGATAATGGTCGAGCGCGGCCAGGAGCACCGACTGCGCGCTCTTGTGCATGTGGGCAGCGGCAAGCCGCAGGCGATGGTGGCGCGGCTCGTCGATGCGAAGCGCGACGCGCACGCGGCTATCCTCGAGCGGCCCGCGGCGGGTCTTGCGCTTGGGCGTGCTCGGGCCGGCCGAGCCCTTCACGACGAGCAGCGCGTCGCTCAGCGAAGCGACGTCGGACGGATTCATGCAGCACCTTGCGAGGGGAGCAGCGGCCGCGCCATGTCGGTGGGCAGCATGGTGCGATAATCGTTCGAGAGACGCCGACCGATATATTCCCACAGCTGCATGATCTCGCCGGCGGAGCGTTCGTCGCCGGTGACTTCCATCACGGTGCGGCCATCGATCATGCTGGCGGCGAAATTGGTACGGTGATGGATGACGACGGGCGCGAGCGTGCCGTGCTGCGACAAGGCCATCGCCGCCTCGGCCGTGATGCGCGCGCGGGGCGTGGCACCGTTCAGCACGAAGACGAGCGGCTTGCCGAGACGCTGCACGATCTCGACCGTGGCGCCGGCCGCGCGCAGATCGTGCGGCGAGGGACGTGCCGGGATGAGCACGAGATCGACGAGGCGGATGACCTCGACAATGGTCGCCTCGATCGCAGGCGGCGTGTCGATGAGCAAGAGCTTGATGCCGAGCCCGCGCATGCGCTCGATGTCGGCCGCGAGCCGCGCCGTGCCGGTACGTGCGAAAAGTGGCGTTTCGGCCTCGCGCGCGTTCCACCATTCCGAGAGGCTGCCTTGAGGATCGGTGTCGACAAGCGCGACCGGCCCCGCCTGTGCCTTGTCGGCGGCCACGGCGAGATGGCCGGCGAGCGTGGTCTTACCTGACCCGCCCTTTTGCGATGCGACTGCGATAATGTGCATTGGAAGAATCTCCGCGTCACCCCTCGGCCGATTTCTATACCCGCAACTCGCTGACCACCTATGAATATCAGATCGCATTTTGCGCAAACCCGTCGCTTCCCGCGCACCCGTGAAAGCCCTCAAATCGCCTTATTCGCTGGGGGATGGCGACGAAAACGATGCCGTAGCATTTACCGAGTGAGCGGCCCCGCGAGGGGCGTTCAAAAGGACGAAAGGAGCTTCCGCCATGCGCACTTTCGCGCGCGTTGTTTCAGCCGCATCGATCTTCGTCGCGCTCGGCGCGGGCCCCGCGCTGGCGCAGCCGCATCACGATGACCATCACTGGGACGGCGACATTCACCATTTCGGCGACCACGATTTCGGACGTTGGCGCGGGGGCACGTGGTTCCACGGCATACATGAGGGGCGCAGCGGCTGGTGGTGGGTGGTGGGACCCGATTTCTATTTCTATTCGGCGCCAGTCTATCCTTATCCGGATCCCTACGTTCCGCCGGTCGTGAGCGCGGCACCGGCGCCGGCGCAATCCGTCTGGTACTACTGCAGCAACCCGCAGGGCTACTACCCCTACGTGCCGCAATGCGCGGTGCCATGGCAGCAGGTGCCCGCCCAGTAGCCGAAGTAATGTTAAAATGCGGAATTAACTATATTTGTCCTGCTTTTAACAATATTTAGCGATTGCAGGAAAAGCGCAGCTTTTCTATCATCGGGTAATAATTCCGTGGGAAACGGCCCGATGACAAGGACTTCGGCTCCGGCGCAGAGCTTCGCCCGTCCCGGCTGGGAGCGCCTCGACGCGACGGGTGCCACGGCCGGCGTGATGGGGCGGCGGCGCTGGCGCATCCTCCAAGCAGCGCAGCCCCTCGGCGCCGCCTCGGAACCGGTGCCGCGCTGGATCAGAACGCCGGAGCAGTTCGCCGATTGGCTCGCTGCTCGCCTCGATCCGCGCGCGCTGCGCGCCTACTTCCTCGATCTTGAGGAGATCGCCCGCCATGCGTGCGATCTCGAACTGCTGCGTTTTGCGAGGACCTATCTCGGGCGCACGCCCAAGTGGCGCCGCGGGTAGCTCGCGCGTAAGGCCGCCCATCTTTGGTGGATGCCGAGAAGGCCAGGTAGCCCCGCCTGCTGCTTGGAGGAAAGGGGGCAGGCGGGGCTGACCCAGGGGTCTTGCCCGCCAAGGGGGTCGAGCGGGCTAGAGGGCGGTGCAACCGCCGCCCCGAATTAGGGGCCAAGCACCGCGGCAAACCAAGTTAAATCGGGTTCATAATGGGCCGCGCGCGACAACGCGCGCTCAGCGCGTGCCCGCGAATACATGCGCGCTCAACGCGGTCTCGAACGGCCCCTCGCCGAAGCGCGCGCGCACCGCAGCGGCCACTTTCTCCACCACCTCGTCGCGACGGGCCGGGTCGCGCGCCTCGATTTCGCTACGCATCGGCGTGCCGAGGCAAAGGCCGATCGCCGGATCGCGATAGGATGACGCGCGGCCGCGCCGCACGACTGTTTCGACCGAGATATCGCGGAACCCCGCCCGCTCGAGTTCCGCCTTGAGCGGCACGACATCGTGATAGCCGTGCGGCGTACGCGCGAGAAACCGCGGCGGATCGTGGGGAAAGAGGTTCACAACCGTCTCGGCTACGAGATGCGCGGCCTCGTTCGCCTCGATCCGGTCCCAGACGTTGAAGAGAAAGGTCCCGCCAGGACGCAATACGCGCCAAGCCTCGCGGAAGCCGCGCAACTTGTCGGGAAAGAACATCACGCCGAACTGGCAGACGACGATATCGAAGCTCCCATCCGCAAACGGCAGCGCAGCCGCGTCGGCCGGCCGCCAGTCAATTGCGGCGTTTGTCGCCTTCGCCGCATAAGCGAGCATCGGCTCGTTGAGGTCGGTGGCGACGATCTCGACGCCCTTCGGCAGCGCCGCGGCGAGCGCTCGCGTCACAATGCCGGTGCCCGCCGCCGTCTCGAGAATCCGGCTCCCGCCGAGACGCGCGACACGCGCGGCGAGATCGGCGGCATAGGGCGCGAAGAGCAGCGGACCGAGATGGCGATCGTAAAGAGCGGCGATCGCGTCCGTGAAGGTACGATCGAGCTCAGCCACCCGCCCCTCCCGCTTCGTTCAACCCTTGGCGGCGCGCGCCGGCGTGCCGCCGCGCAGCGCGGCAAAGCGCCGCCCGAGGTGCGCAGCGACGCGAGCCGAGACGAACGGCGTCACGTCCCCACCCAGTTGTCCGATCTCCTTCACGAAGCGCGAGGAAATGAACTGGAAGCGGTCCGACGCCATCAGGAACACGGTCTCCACATTCGAATTGAGGCGGTTGTTCATGCCGGCCATCTGAAACTCGTACTCGAAGTCGGAGACGGCACGCAGGCCGCGGATGATGACCGTCGCTTTGACGTCGGTCACGAAATGCATGAGCAAGGTGTCGAACGCGCGCACCTCGATGCGCTTCCTCGTCGCCTCGTCGGTCAGGTTGTCGATTTCCTCGCGCACGATGGCAACGCGCTCGTCGGTCGGAAAGAGCGGGCCTTTGGCGTCATTGCGCGCCACGCCGATCACGAGGCGATCGACGATCTTGGTCGCGCGCAGAATGATGTCGGTGTGACCGTTGGTGATCGGGTCGAAGGTCCCCGGATAGACCCCGACATGCGAAATGCTCATGCCTCTGTTCCTTCGGAAGATCCGTCTTCGACGCTCTCCGCCTCGGGGAAACGCGCCGCCGAGACCACGCGTTCGCCTTCGCCGACCTTGATGAGGACGACGCCGCCGCTGCGCCGGCGCCGGATGCTGATGCCGTCGATCGAGAAGCGGATCACCATGCCCTGGTCCGAGACCAGCATGACCTGGTCGCCCGCCCCAACCGGGAAGACGGCGACGGTCGCACCCTGGCCGCGCTCGGGCACGATGTTGTCGCGGCCTTGCCCGCCACGCCCGGTGATCGGATATTCGTAGGCCGACGTGCGCTTGCCGAATCCCTTCTCGGTCACGGTGAGCAGGAATTCCTCGCGCGCGGCAAAATCGGCGAAGCGCTCTTCGCTGATACCGCCGCCGTTCACGCCATTGCCGCTGGCATGGCCATTGGCGTGGCCATTACCCTCGCCGCTCTCGGCCTCCGGTTCGTCAGGCTCGATCTCGCCCGTGACGGCGCGGCGGCGCTCGCTCGAGAGCCGCAGATAGCCATAGCGCTCTTCGGTCGAGACATCCTCGTGCCGCAGCACCGACAGCGACACGACCGCGTCGCCATCGCCCGCAAGCCGGATGCCGCGCACCCCGACCGAGGTGCGGCCGGTGAAGACGCGCACGTCGTCGACCGGGAAGCGAATGCAGCGCCCGCCGCGCGTCGCGAGCAGGATGTCGTCCTGCGCCGTGCAGATCGCGGCGGCGATGAGCCGGTCGTCGGCATCTTCGCCCTCGAACTTCATGGCGATCTTGCCGGTCTGGTGGATGCTGGAGAAATCCGAGATCGCGTTGCGCCGCACGTTGCCCTTGGCGGTCGCAAACACGACGTAACGCCCTGCGAGCTCGCCCTCGTCCTCGGCCAAGGGCATGACATTGGTGATGGTCTCGTTGGCCGCGAGGTTCGGAAGCAGGTTCACCATCGCCTTGCCGCGCGAGTGCGGCGTGCCGATCGGCAAACGATGGACCTTGAGCCGGTAGACGCGGCCCGAGGAAGTGAAGAACAGCACGGGTGCATGCGTCGAGGCGACGAACACCTGGCTCACCACGTCCTCGGCGCGCATCGTGGCGCCGGTGCGGCCGCGCCCGCCGCGACGCTGCGCGCGGTATGTGGAGAGCGGCACGCGCTTGATGTAGCCGTTGTTCGTCACCGTGACGACCATGTCCTCGCGCTGGATCAGCGCCTCGAGATCGGCCTCGAACTCGAGGTCCTCGATCATCGTCTTGCGCGGGGTCGCGAACTGCGCCTTGACCTCGGCCAATTCACCGCGCACGACATCCAGCAGCTTCGGGCGCGAGCGCAGGATCTCGAGGTGGCGCAGGATTTCCTTCGCCACCTCGCCCAGCTCCTCGGCGATCTTGTCGCGCTCGAGACCGGTAAGGCGCTGGAGCCGCAGATCGAGGATCGCCTTCGCCTGCTCGTCGGAAAGACGATAAGTATCGATGCCGCCGGCCGCGCGCTCCTCGACGAGCGCGATGAGCGATGCGACCGCCTGTGCCGGCCACTCGCGCTCCATGAGCTGCGCGCGCGCCGTCGCCGGATCGGGCGCGGCGCGGATCAGCGCGATCATCTCGTCGATGTTGGCGACGGCGATGGCGAGGCCGACGAGCGTGTGCGCGCGCTCACGCGCCTTGTTGAGGAGAAAGACGGTGCGGCGCGTCACCACCTCCTCGCGGAAGGCGAGGAAGGCGACGAGCACATCCTTCAAGGTCAAGGTCTCGGGCCGGCCGGCGTTGAGCGCGAGCATGTTGACGCCGAAGCTCGTCTGCAGCGGCGTGTGGCGGTAGAGCTGGTTCAGCACGACATCGGCGATGACGTCGCGCTTCAGCTCCACGACGACGCGCACGCCGTCGCGGTCGCTTTCGTCGCGCAAGTCCGAAATGCCCTCGACCAGCTTCTCGCGCACGACCTCGGCGATGCGCTCGACCATGCGCGCCTTGTTGACCTGGTAAGGCACCTCGGTGACGACGATGGCCTCGCGGTCGCGGCCCAGCTCCTCGATCTTGACTGCGCCGCGAATGGTGATTGAGCCGCGCCCGAGGCGATAGGCCGCGTGAATGCCGGTGCGGCCGAGGATGACGCCGCCCGTCGGGAAATCCGGGCCCGGCACGAACTCCATCAACTCTTCGATCGTGAGCGCCGGATTGTCGATGAGCGCGATTGCGGCGTCGATCACCTCGCCGAGATTGTGCGTCGGGATGTTGGTCGCCATGCCGACGGCGATGCCCTGCGCGCCGTTGACGAGAAGATTGGGGAAGCGCGCCGGCAGCGCGACCGGCTCGCGCCGGCTGCCGTCATAGTTGGGCTGGAAATCGACCGTTTCCTTGTCGTAATCCTCGAGCAGCGCGTCGGCGGCATGCGAGAGCCGCGCCTCGGTATAGCGCTCGGCCGCCGGCGGATCGCCGTCCATCGAGCCGTAATTGCCCTGCCCCTCGACGAGCCGCACGCGCATCGAGAAATCCTGCGCCATGCGCACCATCGCCTCGTAGATCGGCACATTGCCGTGCGGATGGTAGTTGCCCATGACGTCGCCGACGACGCGCGCGGACTTGCGGAACGCGCGGTTCCACTCGTTACCCGCCTCCTTCATGGCGTAGAGGATGCGGCGATGCACCGGCTTCAGACCGTCGCGCACATCGGGAAGCGCGCGCGACACGATCACGCTCATCGCGTAATCGAGGTAGGAGCGCTTCATCTCCTCTTCGATGGCAACGGGCGTTATGTCGAGCGGCGACGGTGCGGCGGGCTGATCGGCCAAAGGGGGGTCCGGAACAGGAAAAACGCGGGCGGAAATGCCCGCGTCGGAACAGTTAAAATTCTAGCCGATTGCGACCTTTTTCACAAGCCGCGCGGTGTCCTTGCGATTCGGGAAGGACTACGTCAGTTCAGCCTATTATAGGGTCTTCTTAAACTGGCTTGTAAGGTCCCGTTCGTGCCTTCTTCCGCGCCTCTTGTCGCGGCCCTTCTTGCTCCTGCAAAAGACGCCGCTCACTGGTTCAAAAGCGGGATCTCGGAGGCCTTTTTCGGCGCCGGAACCGAGTGCAGGAAGGCATAGATATTGGCCGCATCCGCGTCGGAAACGACGCCGGCCTCGTAAGGTGGCATCTCGTTCGAAGGCTGACGGAGCTGCTGCACGAAGGCATCGAACGGCAGCGCGGTGCGCGAAACCTTGGGCCCGCCGGTCGCGACCGAGCCCTGCCCGACAGTGCCATGACATTCAAAGCAGCCATCGGCCATGTAGGTCGTCTTGCCCTTGGCTGCGTCGCCGGGCGGCGCCTGCGCCTGATCCTGCGCAAGTGCGGCCCCGGGCAGCGCGAAGGCAAGCGCCAACGCAAGCGGCAGAAAGAACCTCATCGCTAGCGCCCCTGCGTCACGACATCGACGAGCGCCGGCTCGCCGCGCTTCACGATGGCGATGGCGCGCTCGAAGGCGGGACCAAGGTCGTTCGGGTCGGTGATCGGCCCTTCGCCGTGAACGCCGAGGCTCTCGGCGAGCTTCGCGTACTGGATGTTCGGGTTCGCAATCTCTGTGCCGATATGTGCTGTCGTCACGTCGCGCACGTGGCGCGCGGCCATGCGTTGCAGGTGCATCACTTCCTGGAAGTAGAAGCGGTTGTTGTGCATGACGAAGAGCACCGGAATCTTATGCTTCGCGGCGGTCCACAAAACGCCCGGCGAATACATGAGATCGCCATCGTTCTGTAGCGCGACGGTGAGGCGGCCGTATTTGCGGTTGGCAAGGCCCGCGCCCACCGCGGCCGGCCCGCCGTAGCCCACGCCATAGCCGCCGCCGTCGCCGATATAGTGATGGTGCTTGTCCATGGTCCAAAGCCGGTGCGGCCACTTGCTGACCGAGCCGTCGCCCGAGACCAGCGACCAATCCTCGTTCTTGATCTTGGCCCAGAGCTCGGCGGTAAGGCGCGCCGTGCTGATAGGCTGGGCGTCCCAGCCATCGGCCGCCGCGGCGCGCGCATCGGCAAGGCCCTTCATGTGCGCCTCGGCCATCTTCTTTCCGCGCGCCTCATAGTCGGCCTTGCGCGTGGCCGGCATCGCTTGCTTCACCGCCTCGATCAACAGGAGCAACGTCGTCTCGGAATCCGCGGCGATCGCCAGATCGACATCGGCGAAGCGCTCGAAATTCTGATAGTTCGAGCGGATGAAGAGGTCGGCGCTGCCGATCGTGACGGTCTTGGTGCCCGGCTTCAGAAGCGGGCGCGAGGTGCGCTCGATCTGGTCGCGGTAGGAATGAACGGCGCCCCAGAAGTCGACCACATCGAGCCCCACGACGAGATCGGCCTGGGTGATGAGGCCGCGGCCGCGGTGACTCTGGTTCAAGGGATGGCGCGAGGGAAAATTCATGCGCGAGCCGAGATCCACCACCGGAGCCTGGATCAGCTCGGCAAGGACGACGAGCCGCGCCAAGCCTTCCGGCGTGCGCGCGACGCGGTCGGCGAGGATGACAGGCGCCTCGGCCGCGACGAGCAGCTTCGCGAGCTCGGCAACCGCGGCCGAATCCCCTTGCGGCAACGCGAGCTGCGGCAGCTTCGGAATGCGCAGCTCGGCGTCCTCGGCGATGGGGCCTTCCTGCAGGTCCATGTCGGCCATCAGCACGACCGGCCCCGTCGGCGGCGTCATCGCGATCTTGTAGGCGCGCACCGTCGATTCAGCGAAGTGCTGGAGCGAGCCCGGAAAATCGTCCCACTTGGTGAAGTCGCGCGTGATGGCAGCAGCGTCCTGCGCAGTGTGGATCCATTCGACGCCGGGGCGGCGCGTCGTCGCGTTGGCGTCGTTGCCGCCGACGACGAACACCGGCACTTGGTCGCAATAGGCGTTGTAAATCGCCATTGCCGCATGCTGCAGCCCGACCGTGCCATGGACGAGGTTCAAGAGCGGCTTGCCTTCGATCTTGAAATATCCGTGCGCCATCGCGACCGAGGCTTCCTCGTGCGTACAGGTGAGGAATTCGGGCTTGTCGTTCTTGCCGTAGTTGACGATCGATTCCTGGATCGCGCGGAAACTCGAACCGGGATTGGCCGGAAGATACTCGAAGCCGACGCTCTTGAAGCAGTCGACCATGAAGTCCGAACCGGTGGCGCCAGCGGTGAGCGGCGCCTCGTGCGGCGGGACCTGAGTCTCGGCCGCCTTGTTCATCGCCGGCACGCCATGCGGGCGCCAGGCCGGCGCCTGGGTCTGCGCCTCGGCCGCCAATGGCGGAGAGAGCGCCGTGGCCGCGCCCGCGAGCGTCACGCCTTTCAAAAACCCGCGCCGGCCGAATTGGGTTCGTTCCGTCATTTCGCTTCCTCCACGGCCTCCGGCCGAAATTGGCTTCGTTCGGCGAAGCTTGTCCCTAGGCTGTCATCGCCGCCGCGCCTGTGCAACTCCGGGCCGGGCCCTCACCCGAAATTGGCTTCGTTCGGTGATTTGGTCGGCCCGGAATTGGGTTCGTTCGGCAAAATTGAGGTCGTTCCGCTTCAGCCTCGTGCGTCAGAACGGAATCTCGTCGTCGAGATCGGTGCCGGCGCTCGGGCCGCCGCGCGGCGCCCGCGCGGAGCCGCCGCCCGACATGCCGCCACCCGCGGAGCTTCCCATCGCCGGGCTGTCGTCCTCGTAGCCGCCGGCGCCTTCGCCGCTCCCACCGCCGCCGCCGCGACCATCGAGCATGGTGAGCTCGCCGCGGAAATTCTGCAGCACGACCTCGGTCGTGTAGCGCTCCTGCCCGGAATTGTCGGTCCATTTGCGCGTCTGCAGCGCGCCCTCGATATAGAGCTTCGAGCCCTTCTTCACGTATTTCTCGATCACGTCGACGAGGCGGTCGTTGAACACCACGACGCGATGCCACTCGGTGCGCTCCTTGCGCTCGCCGGTCGCGCGGTCGCGCCAGTTCTCGGAGGTCGCGAGCGAGAAATTGGCGACGCGCTGCCCGCTCGAGGTCGAGCGGATCTCCGGGTCGCGGCCGAGATTGCCGACGAGGATCACCTTGTTGACGCTACCGGCCATGGTCCTTCCTTCCTTCTCCCTCGGCTCCGACATGGAACCGAAATTCTGCGCGATCCTAACGCGCCGATGCCACGTCGGCAGTCTAGAACGGAGCGGGAACGATTCGCAATCGTTGCCGCCGCCCGCGCGTTCGGTATTCTCGCGGCAATAATTTTGGAGGAAACGATGCCAGTGACGGTCGAGCAAACAACGATGCGCAAGATTTATTGGCGCCTTCTGCCGCTGACGATCGTGACGTATTTCCTGTGCTATCTCGACCGCATCAACGTGGGCTTCGCCGCGCTCACGATGAACAAGGACCTGGGCCTCGATCCCGCGACCTATGGCATGGCGGCAGGCGCCTTCTATTGGGGCTATGTCGCGTTCGAGGTGCCGAGCAATATCGTGCTCGAGAAAGTGGGCGCGCGGCTGTGGCTCGCGCGCATCATGGTGACATGGGGCATCTGCTCCGGCGCGACCGCGTTCTGCACCGGCCCGTGGAGCTTTGTCGCCGTGCGCTTCCTGCTCGGCGTGGCAGAGGCGGGGCTCTTCCCCGGCATCGTGCTGTTCCTCGGCTACTGGTTCCCGCAGAAGCACCGCGCGCGGATCATGGCCGGCTTCACGCTCGCGCTGCCGCTCGCCGTCGCGGCGGGCGCGCCAGTCTCGACCGCGCTCCTCGAGCTGAACGGCGTGATGGGGCTTGAGGGCTGGCGCTGGATGTACATCGCCGAAGCGGCGCCCACGGTGCTCGTTGGTGTCGTGCTGCTGATCTCGCTCACCGACCGGCCGGCCGAGGCACGCTGGCTCAGCGGCGACGAGCGCACCTGGCTCGTCACGCGCATGGAGAGCGAGCGCGCCGCGATCGAGGCGCACGGCAAGGTCGGCATCGCGCGCTCGTTCTGGGATCCGAAGGTGCTGCTCTGCGCGCTCAACTATTTCGGCATCGTCACGGCGAGCCTTGGGCTCCTGCTGTTCCTGCCGCAAATGGTGAAGCAACTGGGCTTCACCAACATGCAGGTCGGCTGGATCACCATGGTCCCTTACGCGCTTGGCGCGATCAGCATGGCCGTCTGGGGCTGGCTGTCCGACCGCATGGGCGAGCGGCGGTGGAATCTGTTCTGGGCCTGCGTCGTCGCATGCATCGGGCTCGTCGTCGCCGGCCTCACCATCGGCACCTACTGGGCACTGATCGGCATGTGCATCTCGACGATCGGGCTCTACGGCACCAAGGGCCCGTTCTGGGCCATGCCGTCGATGTTCCTGACCGGCACAGCGGCCGCCTCGGGCATCGCCTGGATCAACTCGATCGGCAATCTCGGCGGCTTCTTCGGGCCGACGGCGGTCGGCTGGGCGCGGCAATTGTCGGGGGGATTCTCGGGCGGGCTCTATTGCCTCGCGGCCTTCGCCGCCATGTCGGCGATCGTGGCGGCATTCTGGCTCGACATCCCGAGCCGCACCGTGGCCGAGGCGGCGCCGCAGCCGGCGGAATAGCCGCGCGCCTATCAGGTCTTGGCGCGCACGAGGTAGAAGGCGCGGACCGGCCGGCTCAGGCCCTTCAAGGCCAGCTCGCCCACGGGCTCGGCCTCGACCAGCGCTTCGACCGCGTTGAGGACGCGCTGCGCCACCAGGATCTGTCCGCCCTTCGCCTCGGAGCAGAGCCGCGCCGCGAGGTTCGTCACGGTGCCGATCGCGCCGTAATCGAGACGGCCCTCGAAGCCGATCGCACCGATCGTCGCATAGCCTTCGGCGACGCCGATACCGAGCGCGAGATCGAAGCCAAGCCTCCGCCATTCCGCGGCAAGCCAATCGACGCGCGCGCGCATCTCAAGCGCCATGCGCACCGCGCGCTCGGCCGGATCGGGCACACGAACGGGATCGTTGAAGAAGACCATCATGCCGTCGCCGGTGAAGCGCTCGAGCGTGCCCTCGTGCTTGAGGATCAGCTCGCCCATCGCCTCGTGATACTCGCGGAGGATGCGCATCACCTCTTCGGGTTCGGCCTGCTCGGCAAATGCGGTGAAGCCGCGCAGGTCGAGGAAGACCACCGTGATCTCGCGCCGGTGCGTCGCGAGCGGATCGTCGGTGCCGCCCGCGAGGATCATCTCGGCCAGAGCCGGCGAGAAGAAGCGCTTCAAACGCCCGAACCGGTCGAGCTGCGCCACTTGCTCCGCGACGCGCCGCTCGAGCGTGCGGTTCCAATCCGCAAGCTCCTCCGCCTGGCGCACCTCCTGGTCGCGCAGGCGCTTCTTTTCGAGGCAGGCGCCGATCCGCGCGTTGAGGAGCACCGGGTTGAACGGCTTCGGCAGATAATCCTCGGCGCCCAATTCGATGCAGCGGATAACGCTGTCGAGCTCGTCGAGCGCGGAAATCATCAGCACCGGGATCGTGCGCAGGCTGGGATCGGCCTTGATGCGCCGGAGCGTCTCGTACCCGTCCATGACCGGCATCATGACGTCGAGCAGCACGAGATCGATCGGGCGCGCGCCCAAGAGCTCGAGGGCGCGGCTGCCATTGTCGGCGGTCACGACGGTGTAGCCCTCGCGCACGAGACGGCGCGACAGCACCTCGCGATTTCCCTCGTTGTCGTCGACGACGAGGATCGAACCGCGCACGGCGGGCGCTGCAGTGTTTGCCGCGGCCTCGGGCGCGATTTCGCCCGCAGGTCCTTCGGCGAGGATCAGCCCCGCAAGCCGCTCGGCGGCGCGCCAGATGCGCTCCACCGCGCCGGCATCGGCCTCCGCGGCGAGCATGCCGGCGCGATCCCTGAGCATGGCCGAGACCTCGATGACGCGCCGCAGCGGCGCGCCAAGCTCCGCCTCCAGGCGGGCGCGGTCGAGCGCCCCCTCGCCCGCTGCGCCGAGACAGGCGTTAAGGAGACCGAGGAAACGCCGCCCCTCCTCGAGCACCGCCCCAAGCTCGGCCGTGAGCATGGCCGCCGCGGGCTCTTCGAGCAGCATCTCGCTGAAGCCGATGATGTGATTGAGCGGCGTGCGCAGCTCGTGGCGCAGATGCGAGAGGGCGTCGCCGGGCGTGCTCACGTCCCGATTGAACCGCCCCGTGCCACGCAAGGTCAAGCGCGGCACTTTGTTGCGCGGGCAGAAGATGCGATAATCTAAAACATGGCGTATTTCTCGATCCGCGGGCGCCTCATCTTCATCGCCGTGGTACTCCTGGCGATCCTGACCGTGTCGTCGACGATTCTGACGCGGGAGTTGATGCGCGACTCGGAATCGCTCGCCGACGAAGCGCAGCTCGTGCAGTTGGTGCAGAGCGCCAATAATGCGAGCAAGCATTTCGGCGACCTCAAATACTGGCTCACCGATTACGCACGCACCCTCCTCGCCGTCTCGCAGCAGGAAGCCGACGCCGCCAAGGTCCGGCTCGACGCCGACCTGAAGGAAGTGGCGCAGGTCGACGCCGCCGACGTCGCCGCGATCCCGCGCGAGGTCGATGCCATGACGACGCTGGCCGCGAAGGCGTCGGATGCCTATTCGAGCGACGACACGGCCGCCGGCAACGCGCTCATGGCCGAGGCACAGTCCCATATCCTCTCGGTCGACGCCGCGATCGAGCAGATCGTCGGGCGGCTCGCGCAGCAGGCGCTGGTGCGGCGCGACGCGTCGATGCATGCCGCGCGCCACGCCGTCAACCTCGCCATCACCGGCGGCGTCATCGCGCTGGCGCTCGCGCTCTTCCTCACCGCGCTCATCATACGCTCGATCACTGGTCCCTTGCGCCGGCTCGAGCACAGCATGACCGCGATTACCCATGGCCAGCTTGACGTGCCGGTGCCGCATGCCGGCCGCGACGAGATCGGCGAGATGACGAACGCGCTCACCATGCTGCGCGACAGCCTGCTCGAGCGGCAGCGGCTCGAGGCCGAGCGCGAGCGCGCCGAGGCTGAGGCGCGGCGCGCACAGACGCAGCTGCGCGAGGCGATCGACGCCATCTCCGAAGGCTTCGCGCTTTATGACGGCGACGACCGGCTCGTCATGTGCAACGGCCGGTACCGCCAGATCTTCGACGCGCTCAGGATCGCGGCGACGCCGGGGATCACGTTCGACGCGCTCGTGCGCGGAGCCGCGCAAGGGCTACCGGCCGACTTCGATCGTGACGCGTGGCTCACCGAGCGACTCGAACGCCACCGCAATCCCGCGGGATCCTACGAGACCCGCGTCGGCAGCAGCCGCTGGGTCACGGTGAGCGAGCGCCCGACCGCCGAAGGCGGCAGAGTGGGCGTCCTGACCGACATCACCGAGTTGAAGGAACGCGAGCGCCAGCTTGGCGAGCTCGTCGACCGGCTCGCCGAGGCGCGCGACGAGGCGATGCAGGCGACGCTCGCCAAGAGCCGGTTCCTCGCCACCATGAGCCACGAGCTGCGCACGCCCTTGAACGCCGTCATCGGCATCACCGAGATGCTGATCGAGGAAGCCGAGGACGCCGGCGAGAGCGGAAGCCTCGAGCCATTGGGCCGCATCAGCCGTGCCGGCAAGCACCTCCTCGAGCTCATCAACGACGTGCTCGATCTTTCCAAGATCGAGGCCGGTAAGCTCGAGCTGCATTTCGAGGAGGTCGATCTCGGCGCGCTCGTTACCGACGTCGCAGGCGCCGCCGAGCCCTTGGCGGCACGCAATAGCAACCGTCTTGCCATCGAAGGCGCGGACGCGCTCGGCAGCATGCGCTGCGACCCAACCCGGGTGCGCCAGATCATGCTCAACCTCCTCAGCAACGCCTGCAAGTTCACGGACAAAGGCACAGTCACGTTGACGCTGGCGCGGGCGGGCGGGAACGGACGCGATTGGCTCAATTTCAGCGTCGCCGACACCGGCATCGGCATGACGCGCGAGCAGCTCGCCAAGCTGTTCCAGGAATTCACCCAGGCCGACAGCTCGACGACGCGCAAATATGGCGGTACCGGTCTCGGGCTTGCCATCACCGACCGGCTCTGCCGCATCATGGGCGGCGAGATCACGGTCGAGAGCACGCCTGGCAAAGGAACGACGTTTTCCGTGCGCTTGCCGGCGCAAGAACCAGCGGCGGCGGCCGAGACCGCAGCCACGGCGCCCGTGCGCGAGCGCGCCGTGGCGCGAGCGCCGCGCACGAACCGCGTCCTCGTCATCGACGACGACCAGACCGTACGCGACCTGATGCGGCGCGTACTCGGCCGTGAGGGGTTCGACGTTGTCACCGCCTCGGACGGTGCCGAGGGCCTAGCGCTCGCACGCGAGCTGCGGCCGTCCGTCATCACGCTCGACGTGCTGATGCACGAGCTCGACGGCTGGAGCGTGCTCGCGGCGATCCGCAATGACGCGCAGCTCTGCGATACGCCGGTCATCATGCTGAGCATCCTCGATGAGAAGCAGAAGGGGATCGCCTTGGGCGCGTCGGCCTATCTCACGAAGCCGGTCGACCGCGCGCGTCTTGCCGCGGCACTCGAGCCCTACAAGTCCAAGGGCGTGCAGCCGCGCGCCCTTGTCGTCGAGGACGAGACGACGACGCGCGAGCTGATGCGCCGCATCCTTCTCGGCGAGGGCTGGGTGGTCGCCACCGCCGGCGACGGCCGCGAGGCGCTCGAGCGCCTCAAGGGCGAGCGGCCGGACCTCATCCTCCTCGACCTGCTCATGCCGGAAATGGATGGGTTCGAGTTTTTGGCCCGGCTGCGCGAGCGGCGGGAACTTTCCGACATCCCAGTCATTATTGTCACCGCCGCCGATCTTTCCGCCGAAGAGCGCCGGCAGCTCCAGGGGGGCGTCGAGCACGTGCTGCAGAAAGCGGCTTACGGTCAGGAAGCGCTTATCTCGGAGATCCGCAATCTCGTCGGACGTTACGCCGTCGCCGCAGCGGGTGTTTGAATGGCCAAGATCCTCTACATCGAAGACAACGAGGACAATCTCTACATGCTGTCGAGCCGCCTGAAGCGGCGCGGCTACGAGGTGATCTCGGCAGCGGACGGCGAAAGCGGCATCGCGCTCGCCGAGCGCGATCGCCCGGAGCTGATCCTCATGGATCTGAGCCTGCCGGTGATGGACGGCTGGGAGGCGACACGGCGCCTCAAGGCGGCGCACGGCACGCGCTCCATTCCGGTGATCGCGCTCTCGGCCCATTCGATGGCGGGGGACCGCGAGAAGGCGCTTGCCGCCGGCTGCGACGAGTACGATACGAAGCCGGTCGATCTGCCGCGCCTGCTGGACAAGATCGCGACGCTCCTGGCCCGCGCCGCGACATAGAGCGGGCTTATCCACAAGGGCCGGCGCGGACTGGCGACAGGGCGTCCGGAATTCTATATTGCAGCAATGCAGTACATCCGCGTGCGCGGCGCGCGCGAGCACAATCTCAAGAACATCGACGTCGACATGCCGCGCGACAGCCTCGTGGTGATCACGGGCCTGTCGGGCTCCGGCAAGTCGTCCTTGGCCTTCGACACGATCTATGCCGAGGGCCAGCGGCGCTATGTCGAGAGCCTTTCGGCCTATGCGCGCCAGTTCCTCGAGCTGATGCAGAAGCCCGATGTCGATCTCATCGAGGGCCTGTCGCCCGCGATCTCAATCGAACAGAAGACCACCTCGCGCAATCCGCGCTCGACCGTCGGCACCGTGACCGAGATCCACGACTATCTGCGCCTGCTCTACGCGCGCATCGGCGTGCCCTATTCGCCGGCGACGGGCCTGCCGATCGAAAGCCAGACCGTGTCGCAGATGGTCGACCGCGTCATGGCAATGAAGGAGGGAACGCGGCTCCTGCTCTTGGCGCCGATCGTGCGCGGGCGTAAGGGCGAGTACAAGAAGGACCTCGCCGACCTGCAGAAGCGCGGCTTCCAGCGCGTCAAGATCGACGGCAAAAGCTACGAGATCGACGCCGCCCCGGCGCTCGACAAGAAGCTGAAGCACGACATCGAGGTCGTGGTGGACCGCATCGTCGTGCGCGAGGGGCTCGGCAACCGCATCGCCGATTCGCTCGAGACCGCGCTCGGCCTCGCCGAGGGCATTGCGATCGCCGAGAACGCCGACGGCGGCGAGCGCACCATCTTCTCGCAAAAATTCGCCTGCCCCGTCTCCGGCTTCACCATTCCCGAGATCGAGCCGCGGCTGTTCTCGTTCAACAACCCGCATGGCGCGTGCCCCGCCTGCGACGGGCTCGGCACCAAGCTGTTCTTCGATCCCGAGCTCGTGGTGCCCGACCCGCGCCTCGGCTTGCGCGAGGGTGCGATCGCCCCGTGGGCCAATTCGAGCTCGCAATGGTATACGCAGACGCTCGACAGTCTCGCCAAGCATTACAAGATCAGCACCAACACGCCGTGGAAGGACCTGAAGGAAAGCGTCAGGAAAGCGATCCTCTTCGGCTCGGGCGGCGAGCCGGTGTCGATGCGTTATGACGACGGCGTCAAGGCCTATACGACGACGCGGCCGTTCGAAGGCGTCATCCCCAACATGGAGCGGCGCTGGCGCGAGACCGACAGCGCCTGGCTCAAGGAGGAGCTGGGCCGCTACCAGAGCGAGGCGCCGTGCGAGACGTGTCACGGCCGCCGCCTCAAGCCCGAGGCGCTCGCCGTCAAGATCGACAAGCACGATATCTCGCAGGTCTCCGATTTCTCGATCCTGGCAGCCTGCGACTGGTTCAGCGCGCTCGAGAAGAAGCTGACGCAGAAGCAGCGCGAGATCGCGCAGCGCATCCTCAAGGAGATCAACGAGCGCCTGGGCTTCCTGCGCAATGTCGGGCTCGAATACCTCACCCTCTCGCGCGCCTCGGGCACGCTCTCGGGCGGCGAGAGCCAGCGCATCCGGCTTGCCTCGCAGATCGGCTCGGGGCTGACGGGCGTGCTCTACGTGCTCGACGAGCCGTCGATCGGGCTGCACCAGCGCGACAATGACCGGCTGCTCGCGACGCTGAAGCGCCTGCGCGATCTCGGCAACACGGTGATCGTCGTCGAGCACGACGAGGAGGCGATCCGCAGCGCCGATTTTGTCGTCGACATGGGATTGGCGGCGGGCATCCACGGCGGCAAGGTCGTCGCCATCGGCAAGCCTGACGACATCATGCGTTCCGCCGAAAGCGTCACCGGCGCCTATCTCACCGGCCGGCGCAGCATCGAGGTGCCGCATGAGCGCCGCGCCGGGCGGCTCGGCCAGACGCTGACGGTGGTGGGGGCGCGCGCAAACAACCTGCAGAAGATCGACGTCGACTTTCCCATCGGCACCTTCACCTGTGTCACCGGCGTTTCGGGCGGCGGCAAGTCGACGCTCGTCATCGACACGCTCTACAAGGCCCTGGCGCGCCGCCTCATGGGCGCGCACGAGCATCCGGGCGCGCACGATCGCATCGAGGGCGCCGAGCACCTCGACAAGATCGTCGACATCGACCAGTCGCCGATCGGACGCACGCCGCGCTCGAACCCCGCGACCTACACCGGCGCCTTCACGCCGATCCGCGACTGGTACGCGGGCCTGCCCGAGGCGAAGGCACGCGGATACGGGCCGGGGCGCTTCTCCTTCAACGTCAAAGGCGGGCGCTGCGAGGCGTGCCAGGGCGACGGCGTCATCAAGATCGAGATGCACTTCCTGCCCGACGTCTATGTCCAGTGCGATGTGTGCAAGGGCAAGCGCTACAACCGCGAGACGCTCGAAGTCACGTTCAAGGGCAAGAGCATCGCCGACGTGCTCGACATGACGGTCGAGGAAGGGGCGGAGTTCTTCCGCGCCGTGCCGGCGATCCGCGACAAGCTCGTGACCTTGGAACGCGTGGGCCTCGGCTACATCCATGTGGGCCAACCCGCGACCACGCTCTCGGGCGGCGAGGCACAGCGCGTGAAGCTCGCGAAGGAGCTGTCGCGCCGCGCCACAGGGCGCACGCTCTATATCCTCGACGAGCCCACGACCGGCCTCCATTTCGAGGACGTGAAGAAGCTCTTGGAGGTGCTGCACGCGCTCGTCGACCAAGGCAACACGGTGATCGTGATCGAGCACAATCTCGAGGTCATCAAGACCGCCGACTGGATCGTCGATCTCGGGCCCGAGGGCGGCTCGGGCGGCGGCCGCGTGGTGGCGACCGGGACGCCCGAGCACATCGTCGCGACGAAGGCGAGCTACACCGGCCAGTATCTCAGGACCTATCTCGACCGCATGGGCGGCGAGCGCAAGAAGAAGCGGGCTTAGCTTCCTCCTGCTAAGCAGCCGCGATGAGCAGGTCCGCCAATTCCTGCGGCATGTCCACCATCACGTCGTGGCCGCACGGAACCGCGAGCACGCGCCAGGCCGGGTCGCCGCCGAGCTTCTCGGCGAATTGGCCGAACGGCGAACGCCCGTACCCCTTGGCCTGGATGAAGGTGCGCTTCGCCACCCGCTCGCGCGCGCCGGTCAGCGGAACGCCCTCCTCGAAGGTGGCGATCGGATGCTTCACGCACATGGCGTCGACCCAGGCGCGGTCGGCCGCGTTGACGTTGAAATGCTCGGCTGCTCTCGGCGCGACCTTATGGCCCTCGCCGTTCTGCGCCGCGTCGGCGCGCATGCTGCCGGCCGCTTCGGACGGCACGTAGTCGAAAAGACTCTTGCCGCTTTCGGGCACGAACGCGTCGAGGAAGACGAGCGAGCGGATGCGCTTTTCCGCCTTCTCGGCGACGCCCGAGATCACCATGCCGCCATAAGAATGGCCGCACAGCACCACGTCGCTCAGATCCTCGAAAGCGAGCACGCCCGCGACGTCGTCGATGTGCGTCGAAAGATTGACCGAGCGGTCGATCAGATGGGACCGCTCGCCGAGGCCGGTGAGCGTTGGCGTATAGACATCGTGGCCCTTGCCGCGCAGGAGCCGCGCCACGCGGTCGTAGCACCAGCCACCATGCCAGGCGCCGTGAACGAGCACGAACGTCGTCATGTCCCGCCTCCCTTGCTTTTCGCAACCCCGGGCCTAGCCTAATCTTATGCCGGGCGCGCGCCAACCCATCCACGTCGTCGGCGGCGGCCTCGCGGGCAGCGAAGCCGCATGGCAGATCGCGCGTGCGGGCGTGCCCGTCGTGCTGCACGAGATGCGGCCGCTGCGCGCGACCGAGGCGCATACGACCGAGCGGCTCGCGGAGCTCGTCTGCTCCAACTCGTTCCGCTCCGACGATGCCGACGGCAACGCGGTCGGGCTCCTGCACGAGGAGATGCGGCGGGCGGGTTCGCTCATCCTCGCCGCCGCAGACGCGAGCCGCATCCCCGCCGGCGCCGCGCTCGCGGTCGATCGCGAGAGTTTCTCGGCCGCGGTCGAGGCCCGGCTCCTCGCGTTGCCGCACGTGACGCTTGCGCGCGAGGAAGTGGCGCTCCCGCCCGCGGAGTGGGAAAGCGTCATTGTCGCGACCGGGCCTCTGACGGCCGCGCCGCTCGCGCGCGCGATCGCCGAAGTGACGGGCACGGATGCCCTCGCCTTTTTCGATGCGATCGCGCCCATCGTCCATGCCGAGACCATCGACATGGGGTCCGCCTGGCGCCAGTCGCGCTACGGCAAGGGCGACGGCTCCGACTACATCAACTGCCCGCTCGACAAGGAGCAATACCAGGCGTTCGTCGCCGCGCTTCGGGCCGGCGAATGCGCGCCGCTCCACGACTGGGAAAAGGACACGCCCTATTTCGAAGGATGTCTCCCGATCGAGGTGATGGCGGCGCGCGGGGCCGACACGCTGCGCTGGGGGCCGATGAAGCCCATCGGATTGACCGACCCGCGCACCGGCCGCGGCGCCTTCGCCGTCGTGCAGCTGCGTCAGGACAACGCGCTCGGCACGCTTTACAACATCGTCGGCTTCCAGACGAAACTGAAGCACGGCGAGCAGAAGCGCATCTTCCGCACCATCCCCGGCCTCGAGCGCGCCGAGTTCGCGCGGCTTGGCGGCATGCACCGCAACATGTTCTTGAACAGCCCACGCGTCCTCGACGGCGCTCTGCGCCTCACCGCGATGCCGCGCCTGCGCTTTGCCGGGCAGATCACCGGCGTCGAGGGTTATGTCGAGAGCGCGGCGATCGGGCTCCTGGCCGGGCGCTTCGCCGCCGCCGAATGGCTCGGCTCGGAGAGTGCACCGCCGCCGCCCGAGACCGCCATGGGCGCGCTCCTCGCGCACATCACGCGCTTTGCCGATGCCGGCACGTTCCAGCCGATGAACATCAATTTCGGCCTCTTCCCGCCGCTTCCGGCAGCGTCGCTGACGCGCGCCAACCGCGCCGAGAAGAAGCCGCTCTTCATCGCCCGCGCCCGCGCGCGGCTCACGGAGTGGCTCGGCGAGGCGGCGGAGGCAGCCGAATAGCAATACGGGGGGCAAGAACATGCGTCAGCACGTTTCCGGCTTCGTCGCGATGCTGTTCAGTGCGCTCGCGGCACCGGCGTTTGCGCAAAACGCGACGACCGTCGCGGGCGTGGTGCAGTCGGTCGACGGCGCGAACGTCAACATCAAGACTGCCGACGGCACGACCATGATGGTGAAGCTCGCCGCCGAGGCGATCGTCACCCAGAACAAGAAGGTCGATTTCTCGGCCGTCAAATCAGGGGATTACATTGCCGCGGCCGCGGTGCAGCAGGCGGACGGCAAGATCCACGCGCAGGAGCTGCGCATCTTCCCGGAGTCGATGCGGGGTATCGGTGAAGGCCACCGGCCCATGTCGCAGCCCAATCAGACCATGACCAATGCCACCGTCGCCGAGGTGGTCGGCACCGCGGCGGGCGGCGTGGTGAAGACGAAATATCCGGGCGGCACGACGGACATCATCGTCGATCCGGCGACGCCGATCACCGAGATCGTGACGATCGACCGCGGCGAGGTGAAGCCGGGCGCATCGGTCTCTATGCGCGCGACACCGGGGGCCGATGGCTCGCTCAACGCGCGCTTCGTGCGCGTCCAGTAGGCGCGCGCGGTCTCAGCCCGGCGGCGCCACCGAAAGCCGCCCTACGACCTTGTGCTTCTCGATGAAGCGCGCGACGAGGCCGGACTTTTTGGCCTCCTCGACGAAGTCGCGCAGGAACGCAGCGGCCGCCGTGTTCTTCTTCGGCGTGCCGATCGCCTGCTGCACCGACGTGAACTTGCCGTCGAGGATGCGCGTGCCGGGCAGCTTCTTCACCTCATCGAGGAGCCCCGGGCGCAGGGCCGCCAGCGCTTCGAGATTCTCCTTCGCGAAACGCTCGACCGCAGCGGGGCCGGTATCCGTGCGCACAAGTTCCGCATTCTTGATGTTGCGATCGAGCCAGAGCCCATAGGCGCTCCGCCCTGTCACGGCGATGCGCACGCCCTTCCGATCGACGTCGGCGATGGTTTTGAGCGGCGAGCCGGGCTGCACCAGATATGTCGCCTCGATCTCGCAATAGGCGGCGGTGAAGGTGATCTGCTCGGCGCGCTGCGGCTCGGCGCCGATCAGTCCGATGTCCCACATATTCTGGCTCGCGGCATCGGCCAGTTCGCCCGGCGACTTGAACGGCACGTATTTCACCGGCACGCCGAGGCGGTCGGCGATGGCGCGCGCCATGTCGGGCGAGACGCCGTCGGGATCACCCGTCGCGCTCTTGCCCGTCACGAGCAGGAAATTCGACATGTTGATGCCCGCACGCAGCACGCCCGTCGGCGCCAGCTCGGCCTTGATGTCCGCTGTCGTCATGCCTCGTCCCCGCATGTTTCGCCGCAGTGTAGAACTCTGATCCAGGGAGCGGGAATACCCTCGCCCCACCGGGGAGAGGGCGGCACGGCGTGACCGCCGTGCGGGTGAGGGGGTAATCGCTCAGGCGCCCGTCGCGTATTCCCCCTCACCCGTTCCCTCTCCCCAGAGGGGAGAGGGTGATGTTGCGCGCCGCCAACATTGACAGGCTTCGCCGCGCCCGGAACAGTGCCGCCATGCCCGACCCGATCTATTCGACCCTGACGATCTGCGGCTCCGCCGTACCGATGAAGCGCGCCGGCACGGGCGCTCCCATCCTCATGCTGCATGGCAGCGGCGGCTCGCCGCGTTTTCTGCCGGGCATGCGACTGCTGTCGGAGAAATTCGAAGTCATCATCCCGCAAGCGCCCGGCTTCGGCGGCGGCGAGGCGCCGCCCTGGCTCGAGCGCGTCTCCGACCTTGCCAATTTCTATCTCGAGCTCATGGAAACGCTCGATCTCCGCGAGGTCCATCTCCTCGGCCTGTCGCTCGGCGGATGGGTCGCCGCCGAGCTTGCGGTGCGCGATCGAAGCAGGCTCCGCTCGCTCACGCTGATGGACGCGCCGGGGATCGAGGTGCCTGGCGTCAAAGGGCTCGACCAGTTCCTGCTCGAGCCCGAGGCGGTCATCCGCGCGACATATTACGACACGAAAATGGCCGAGGACGCGGTGACGCGCGCGCTCGCGCCCGAGAACGAGGATGTGCGACTTTCGAACCAGCGCACCGTCGCGAAGCTCGCCTGGCAGCCGCGTTTCCATGATCCGGCGCTGCAGCGCTGGCTCCATCGCATCCGCATCCCGACCCTCATCCTATGGGGCGCCGACGACCGGCTTTTCCCGCCGGCCATCGGCGAGGCGTGGGCGAAGGCGATTGCGGGCGCGCGCCTCGTCGTACTGCCGCGCTGCGGCCATCTGCCGATCCAGGAGCAGCCGGAAGAATTCGCCCGGCTCGTCTGCGATTTTTGCGCCGGGGTGGACCGCTAGACGCGTCCGCGCGCGGCCGCAAGCGCGAGCGCGAGCGGAAGCGCGGCGTCCGGCCGCTGCAGGTCCGGCGCGAACGGATTATGCCCGGCACGCGCGAGCCGCTTCAGCACGCGCGCCGCCACCACCGCCGGCAGCAGCGCCGCCCGTGCCCGCCGCGGAATATCCGTCTGGCGGGCGCGCGCCGCCGCAAGGTGGAACCGCGCGCGATCCGCCACCTTACCCGTCACTGCACCCAGCGCGTCGGAGAATCTGCCCACGAAGATCGTGCGCTCGGGATCGAGGCGGGCCGCCGCGAGCCGGTCAGCCGGGAGATAGAGCCGGCGCGCCTTGGCATGGAACGGCACCGCACGCACGAGCCCCGCGAGCGCATAGGCGATGCCGAGCGCGCGGGCCATGTCCTCGGCCGCGGGATCATGCAGCCCGAAGCATTGCAGCGCGAGCATGACGAGCGGCGCGCTCGTCGCCTCGGCGTAGGCTTCGAGTGCCGCGAGGTCGGCCGGCGGGGCATCCGCAAAATCCGCCTCGCGCGCCTCGATCAGCCGATCGAAGTGCGCGCGCGAAAGGCCGCGCTCCCGAATCGCCGCCGCCAAGGGCTCCGCCACCTCGTGCCGGCGCACCGGACCGCCTTCGTAGATGGCGGCAATAGTTTCACGCCACCATTGCAGCCGCATCTGCCCCAGGATCGGTTCCCGCACTACCTCGCGGGCGCGCGCGATCTCGGAGTTGAAGGCATAGAGCGCCAACAGCGAGTCGCGCACGCCGGCGGGCGCGAAGAGCGCCGCGAGGTAACGGTCCCGGTCTCGCTCCCGCACGAGCCGCAGGAGCGCCATGAGCGGCGCGCGCGTCTCCTCATTAGGCATAAGATTGCCGGCGATTCACCCCACGGTTATGATAAACGGGTCGACCCAGGTGGTAACAAGGGAAAGAGGGGAACATGAAGAACCCATTGGACTCGATCGGGCAGACGGTAGTGCTGGGCTTCGTGCTCACGCTCGTCGTCATCGGCCTCATCCATCTCATCGCCTGAGAAGGAGAAGCGCCATGGAATTCGTCAGCGCCGAATGGTGGAACCTCTGCTTCCGCTGGCTCCACGTGTTGAGCGGCATCATGTGGATCGGACACCTCTATTACTTCAACTTCACGCAGACGCCGACCGTGCCGAAGATTCCCGCCGAGCTGCGGCCGGCCATCCCGCGCTTCATCATGCCCGAGGCCTTGTGGTGGTTCCGCTGGGGCGCGATGTCGACGATCGTGTTCGGACTGCTGCTCGCGATCATGAACGGCTATCTCGGCCAGGCAATCATCATCGGCATCGGCAGTCATAGCGCCCACATCACCTCGATCGGCATCGGCATGTGGCTCGGCACGATCATGTGGGCGAACGTGTGGTTCATCATCTGGCCGAACCAGCAGATGCTCATCGGGTTGAAGCCGATCAACGAGCCCGATCGGCCGCGGATCGCGCGCGTCGCGGGCCTCGCCTCGCGCGTCAACACGCTGCTGTCGATCCCGATGGTCTATTGCATGACCTCGATCCACTTCTACTGAGCGTTTCGCGAAGTGTCGCACGTGGAACCGGGGCCGAAAGGCCCCGTTTCCATATTGTGCGACCGCCTTACCGGGCGGCCATCGCTCACCTGTATCAAGAAGAGGATCCGATGGCGTTCGAACTCCCGCCTTTGCCTTTCCCCAAGAACGCGCTCGAGCCGCACATGTCGGAGAAAACGCTCGAGTTCCATCACGGCAAACACCACAAGGCCTATGTGGATACCGCGAACAAGCTCGTGCACGGCACGCCCTTCGAGAAGCAATCGCTCGAGGAGGTGATCCGCGCGACGACCAAGGACGAATCGAAGGTGACGCTTTTCAACAACGTCGCGCAGATCTGGAACCACAATTTCTTCTGGCACTGCCTCGCCCCCAAAGGCGGCGGCCAGCCCGGCGGCGAAGTTGCGCAGGCGATCGAGAAATCGTTTGGCGGCTATGACAAGTTCAAGACCGAGTTCAAGGAGGCGTGCGTCAGCCAGTTCGGCAGCGGCTGGGGCTGGCTCGTGCGCGAGAAGGACCGGCTGAAGATCATCAAGACGCCGAACGCCGTGAACCCGCTCGCCTTGGGTTCGGTCGCGCTTCTCACCTGCGACGTCTGGGAGCACGCCTATTATCTCGACTTCCAGAACCGGCGGCCCGATTTCGTCGAGTCGTTCCTTGATCACCTCGTCAACTGGGAGCATGTGGCGGCGCAGCTCAAAAGCCGCGCCCAGGCGGCTTAGCGGGTGACCGGGCTGCGCTGAGACAGGGGCTTCTCTCCGAACCCTCTCCCCTCTGGGGAAAGGGAAGGGTGAGGGGGAATAGGCGACGGGCGTTTGAGGATTGCCCCCTCACCCGCACGGCGCTGGCGCGCCGTGCCTCCCTCTCCCCGGTGGGGCGAGGGTGATCTCAGTTCGCTGGATCAGATTCTAGACCTCTGATGGCAGGAGGACCGCCGCGACGCGGCGGTCCTCGGCCATGAGGATGTTGTAGGTGCGGCAGGCAGCGCCGGTGTCCATCGCGTCGACGACGATGCCCACTTCCTTGAGACGCGCACGCAGCTCTCGCGGCACGAGCAGCATGCGCGCGCCACATCCGAGCAGCAAAATCTCGACCCCGCCCGCCCGCGCGAAGAGCGGCGCCAATGTTTCCGCCGTCATCTCGCCAATCGCGCGGACCGTGAGAGGTATCGTCCGGTCGGTAAAGACGAGGATCGCGCACTCGTGCACAATGCCGCTCACCCGGAAGCTCGCGCGGCCGTAGCTCTCGATAACCTGACGATCGGCTGACGCAACCGGCGTCACGTCCATCACGAAACCTTTTCCTGCTCGGCGCCGGCCGCCGCCGCAGGGCGCGGCGCGGGCGCGCGCTTCGGCCGCACGTAATAGAGGAGCGGCGCCGCGATGAAGAGCGAGGAGTAAGTGCCCACGACCACGCCCCACAACATGGCGATCGAGAAGCCGCGCAGCACCTCGCCGCCGAAAATGAGAAGCGAGAGCACGGCCAAGGCCACGGTCGAGACCGTCAGGA
>Ga0335077_10000976_pt1 | contig 33190 bp, 27 predicted proteins | sample Lox_Sample_31_FD_207151 | JGI IMG/M metagenome (GOLD analysis project Ga0335077, IMG submission 207151) | Soil microbial communities from Loxahatchee National Wildlife Refuge, Florida, United States - Lox_Sample_3.1 | ecosystem: Environmental > Terrestrial > Soil > Wetlands | place: USA... | reverse complement strand
GCGGAGGTCAATAACGATGCCGCCGTCGACGGTCGAAAAACCTGGGAGAGAGTGGCCGCCGCCGCGGACGGCGATCCTCAGGCCGTGCTCGCGGGCGTATGCGATCGCGGCGGCGACGTCGGCGGGGGAGGAACACCCGGCCACGAGCGCCGGACGGCGGTCGTGCATCACGTTCCAGACGGCGCGTGATGCGTCATAGCCGGCGTCGTCGGGACCGACGGCGCGTCCGGTGAAGCCGGGAATGATCTGCTCTCGTACCGCGCTCATCACTTCCTCGCTTGCCATTGGAGAATCACTATAGCTTTATAGGTATTGGCTACTCTATCATCTGCGCCGTGGCCATGGAAGAGGAGACCCCGGCCGATCTGGCCGTCGTCCTGCACGATCTGGCGTGGCTGCTGCCGCGGACGATCGGGCGCGAGACGGAACCGGGACAGGTGCTGCCCGCCTCGGAGCTCGAAATCATGCGCTTGCTCGTCCGGCGCCCCGGCCTGAGCGTGAACGAGGCCGCGGCGGAACTGCGCCTGGCGCCGGCGAACGTGTCGACGGCGCTCCGCGCGCTCGAGGCGAGGGGCCTCCTGGAGCGTCGCCGGGATCCCGACGACGGACGCGTCGTGCGGCTGCACGCGACCGCGGCGGCGCTCGCGCACCGGCACGATCAGGAGCGGGCGTGGGGAAGTGCGCTCGCGCAGGCGCTCGCCGAGCTACCGAACGCGGACGCGAAGCGGACGCTCGCGGCAACGGGATCCCTGCGCGCGCTCGCGGCGGTGCTGGGCGGCAACTGACGGTGCGGGGTCCGCGCCTTCGCTACGGTCAGGCGCGATCGAGAGTGCGAGTGTGGATTGCATTTCTGACCGCCGCCGTGTGCACCCTGCTGGCGCCCGCGGGCGCGCTGGCCGTCGGGTGGGGCATCAACATGGACGGGTCCCCGCAGCCGGGTGACCCGCCGGCCTTCGCATATCAGAGCAACCCGTATTTCACTGATCTGCTCGGTGGCGTATCGTGCGCGCGGGCGACCTCGAACGGGATCTGTTACGCCAAGCTCTACGTTCCGTGGGACGCTGTCAACGACGGCAAGGGAAGCTTCGCCGCGGGAACGTGCAAGAACTCGCCGTCCGGACCCGGGACCCTGGCGGCCACATTCGTCGATGAAGTCGCGGCTGCGGCGCGAGCGGTGGGAGTGGGTCACGTGCTCGTGGGGCTGACGTCGGCGCTGAGCACCTCCGCGGATGACATCTGGCCCACCGACGGCGAGTACGAGTGCGGGCTCGCGGGGCTAAAGCGCGCCGCGCCCGGGGTCACCCAGTGGGAGATATTCAACGAGCCCGATTCGGCTTACATCCCGGATTCGGTTCCGAGTGGCGGTCCGAATTGCACGGCTCGAAACGGCACCTGGGTCGCAAGCCAGGATCAGTGCGTGCTCGGGAGTCCAAAGGTGACTCCGTCGGGCGGAAACGGTCACGGCGGCAGTGCCCAAGCGGCCGCATACTGGTATCTCGACGCCACGAGAGTAGATCCGAGTGACACACTGGTCGCAGGCGGGTTCAACTTCAACACCTCGAGCTGTCTCCCCGCAGCGTGTTACTACCTGACTGGGTACTTTCGGAGGCTTGCGGCGATCGATCCCAACCCGCCGGACGCGATCTCGTTACACCCGTATCTGGACGTCGACTATGCCGCGCTCAACGGCGGCGACCCGCTTCCACCCGCGACGTCCGGGCTCCCGAGTGCGCAGGGCGCCATCGCCGCGATCGATGCGGTCTATCCGAGCGACCCGCAGATCTGGCTGAGCGAGGTCGGCGTGTGGTTGACCTACTGGGGAAAAGACGACGTGACGAGCGTCTGCGGCGACGGCGATCCGCAGGACGACGGCACGTGGCAAGCGTGTCTCAATGGCAATCCGACCGCGCAGGCGCTGGCCGCCGAGGGGTACCTCCGGCTCCCGAGCGAGTCACCGCAGATCGCCCGTGTCTATTACTACGACTTCGACGGCCAGAACATCGGATGGGACTCCGGGCTAGTGAACCTCAACGGTCCGCTGCTCGGCTCAAACGGCTACGGTGCGCCGCGCATGGCGTGGTGCGTGCTGCGCAACTTCGAGGAGGGGCAGACTCCGGCTGAGGCCGAGGTGAGCGCGGCTCGGCGGGGGTCGACGTGCAACGACCAGAATCCGCGAGACGCGTTGTATGCGCAGACCGTCGCCCAGCACTTCGTCGCCGCTCCGCCGTCGCCGGCGGCGGGCGCTGAGGTGCCCGCTCAGGTGAGCCGGGAGTTCGTATTGACGGTGGCGGAGGGTGTGAAGACGCTGCTGGGCTCGCTCGTCCCTGGAACTACCGCTTAGACCGACGGCCTACGCGAGGGCGACCGCAGCCTCCGGCGTGGCGACGTGGAAGCTGAAGCTCTCTTCGAGATACATGCGCACCGTGTTCGCGTCGTGGCCGTCGTACCCGATCGAGAGGTCCTGGCCGGACTCGAACACGAAGTCACCGCCGCGCAGGCTGACCACGACCGCGCCGCCGACGCCGGGAGCCCAGACGATCGGACCGTCGATGATCTTGCGCAGGTGCTCGAGCAGCGGGTAGCCGCCGTGCTCGGCTCCCTCGACGACTCGCTGGTACTCCTCGCCGCCGAGGGCCAGCCCATACGGGCCGCTGATCCCGCTCTGCAGCAGCCGTTCGACCGCCGCCGCGACCGGCCGGCGGTAGGCATCGGGCTTGTTGCCGAGCGTGAGCCCCTTGTGCGGCGATGCATCGGCGATCCCCTCCAGCACTCCCTTCCAGCCATGGAAGACGGCCTTGTTCTCGGCGACGGCCATCTGGTGCGCGGCCTTGTCGAGCGGCTCGAGGTCGGCGTCGTCGGCGCCGCGGTCGATGTCGCGCAGCTCGGACAGCGAGAGCTCGAAGTTCGCCCTGACCTCGACCAGCGGCAGCACCCGTCGCTGCATCCCCACGACCCCCTCGCATGGAGCCGCCTTGACCGGGGCGACGCGCCCCAGGTTCGTGGCCGAGTACTCCCAGCCGTGGGGGCCTGAGAAGTCGACCAGCTTGCGGGCGGCAAGCGCGGGCGCGAGCCGGTCGCGCGCCTCGTCGTCGAGCTCCTTCCAGCCGTCGTCGCTGATCGGCGCGAGTGAGCGCAGAAGATGGTTCATCGCAAGGCTCCCTTCAGGCTGCCGATACCGAGTGACCCGCCGAGGTACGCCGGATCGCCGTCGGCGCCGTCGCCCTCGAACGTCTCCGCTTCCGCCGCCTCGCCGTGCTCGACGATGTCGCCAGTGCGGAACAGGATGCCGTGGGCGATCTCGCGCCACGCCGGCGAGCGTCGAAGCAGGAACTCGAGGTCCATGCTGAAGTGCTTGAACTCCTCACCCTGGGCGTCGCGCATGACCGCGAGCGCCTCGGAATCGGTCTCGACCGCGATCCGCTGCTCATACCAGCCGATCGCTTCGGCCTCCTCGGTGAGGGAGGCGCACAGCCGCGCGAACGTTCGAGTCGCGGGCGGTAGCTCCTCGGGCGGCTCGTGGTACTGGTCGAAACCCATGGCTCTCCTTATCGTGGCGGGTGCTGCGTGAACTGTAAGGGGCCGCCTGCGGCGGCGTCCATGGGGCCGGGCGAGCCCGTCCGGACGGGGCACAAGGCCCCAGGGACGCCGAGCGTGCGGAATCCGGCCAATGCCCGTAGGCGAGTCAACTGCCCTTGTGCCGGATTCCGTGCGAGGCCCATGTCCGTAACCTCGCACAGATGACGGAGGAGCTGGGAGCGGCGGCGTGGAGCGGTAAGCACGTGGTGCTCACCGGGACCTGCTCGTGGACCGACAAGACGCTGGTCGAAGAGGCCGACTGGTACCCGCAGCGGACGATGTCGCCCGAGGAGCGGCTCCGTTACTACGCGTCCCAGTTCCCGTTGACCGAGATCGACTCGACCTACTACGCGCCGCCGGCAGAGAGACAGGTCGCGCTGTGGGCCGAGCGTACGCCCGATGGCTTTCGCTTCGACGTCAAGGCGTACTCGCTGCTGACCGGGCACCCCACCCGGCCCAAGTCCTTGTGGCGGGACCTACGGGAGGGCCTGAGTTCCGAGGACGCGGAGAAGCGAAACATCTACCCCAAGCACCTCGGGCCAGCGGCGATGGACGAGGCGTGGCGGCGTTTCGAAGCGGCGCTGCGACCGATGCACGAGGCCGGGAAGCTCGGCGCGGTGCTGTTCCAGTACCCGCCGTGGTTCGGTCCGCGCAAGGACAACCGGGCCGAAATCGAGGCGCTGCGCGAACGGTTGCCGGATTACCGGGTTAGCGTCGAGTTCCGCTCGCCGCGCTGGATGGCCGAGGAGCGCGACCGCGAGCGCACGCTGGCGATGCTCGAGGAGAACGGTCTCGTGTTCGTGTCCGTCGACGCGCCGGCTGTGTCCGAGTTGCCGCGCGTGATGGCGGTGACCAATCCGGATCTGTTCCTGATGCGATTCCACGGGCGGTCCGACAGCACGTGGAAGGACACCTCGGGCTCGGCGGCCGAGCGGTTTCGGTACGAGTATTCCGAGCCGGAACTCGAGGAGCTGGCGCGGCCGATCGCCGAGCACGCCCAGGAGGCGCGCGAGACGCACCTGCTCATGAACAACTGTTATCGCGACTATGCGGTGCGGAACGCGGCCGAGCTCCGCGACATCCTGGCCCGGTAGGCGATGCGACCGAGTTTTTCGGCACAGTTGCCCAAAAACTCAGCCCCACCCAGTGTGCGAAGTCTTATCCGTGGATTGCCGTTCTGGTCATCCGGGTATTCCGAACGGCTAAGGGCGCCGGTGCAGGCGCCCGCCCCAGCCAGTAGGATCGCGCCACGCGTTCCGCCTGGCTCGGCTCGTGAGTCGAGCGGCGCCCGACGTTAGGTCGCTGGCAGTTGCAGGTGGTGCGCGAGGGATCCGCCCAGGACGCCTACAACCTCACAACCAAGGAGAGTGATGGGATCGACGCCCGTTAGCGCGCCTACAGGGCACGTGCGGCCGGTTGATATGCCGTTTGTGGACCGCCTCGCCAGCGCGGTGGTCACCGCGGTGCCGCCGATCATGGTGGGCGTAGGGATGTGGTTCGGCTGGACCGGCAACCTCCTGAACTGGCAGGACATCCTCATCCTGGTCCTGTTCTATATGGCCGTCGGAACCGGCATCACCGTCGGCTTCCACCGGTTGCTGACCCACGGCAGCTTCAAGTGCCACCGGTTCACCCGGGCCGCCTTCGCCGCGCTTGGATCCGCCGCCGCCGAGGGGCCGGTGATCGACTGGGTGGCGACCCATCGCAAGCACCATCAGTTCTCCGACGCCGACGGTGATCCGCACAGCCCTCACGTCGGGCACGGAACAGGCTGGCGCGGCGCGATCAAAGGGCTCGTCCACGCCCATCTCGGCTGGGTCTTCACCGACATGGAGGTGGCCGACGAGCGCCGCTACGCCAAGGATTTGCTGGCCGACCCGTGGCTGCGGTTCGTCAACGACACATTCGTCCTGTGGGTGGTCTTGGGCCTCGCCGCGGCGTTCGGCCTCGGCGTTGCGCTCACCGGGAACGTGGCCGGCGGGCTGACCGCGCTGCTGTGGGGCGGCGCCGCCCGCATCTTCTTCATGCACCACGCGACCTTCAGCATCAACTCGCTTTGCCACTTCTTCGGGCGCCAGGATTACGACACCCGGGACGAGTCCCGCAACCTCGCGTGGCTGGCGATTCCGACGTGGGGCGAGGCATGGCACAACAACCACCATGCCTTCCCGTGCTCGTACCGCCACGGCCTGCGCCGCTGGCAGATCGATCCGTCAGCGGGGATCATCCGGACGATGGAGATGACCGGCTTGGCCTGGGACGTCGTGCGGGTGAGCCCGGAGCGCCGGGACCGCAAGGCGTTCGCCGAAGCCGCGTAAGTAATCTGCGGTCCGTGGCGCTGTCCCAAACCGCTCCGCTGCGGCAAGCACTGACGTCGAGCCTGCCGCGGCGGCCGTTCGGCGTGCGCTTCTGGGACGGGACTGAGGTGCCGGCGACCGAGCCCGATGCGCCGACGCTTACGCTGCTCACGCCGCGGGCGCTCGCCCACGCGCTGCGAGCCCCGGGGGAGCTGGGCCTCGGCCGCGCGTACGTCGCCGGGATGCTCGAGGTCGACGACATGGAGGCCGCGCTCCGGATGGTCGACGAGTTCGAACCGCCGGACCTTTCGATCGGCCAGCAGCTGACCCTCGCGCTGGCGGTGGTCCGCGCGTGCGGGGTCGTCATGCCCCCGCCGGTGCCCGAGACTGAGCTGAGGCTCCGGGGGCAGAGGCATACGATTTCGCGGGACCGGCGCGCGGTTCGCCATCACTACGACGTCGGGAACGAGTTCTTCGCGCTGTTCCTCGACCGCTCGATGACCTACAGCTGCGCGTACTGGCGCGGCGGCGCGCAGACGCTCGAGGAGGCCCAAGAGGCCAAGCTCGAGCTCGTCTGCAAAAAGCTCGGCTTGCGCGAGGGCGAACGCGTGCTTGACGTCGGCTGCGGCTGGGGCAGCTTCGTGATCCATGCTGCGAGCCGGCACGGGGTCAACGCGGTAGGGATCACGCTCTCCGAGCACCAGGCTCAGCTGGCGAGGGAGCGTGCCCGCGAGGCCGGGGTGGCCGACCGCGTCGAGTTTCGCATCGCCGACTACCGCGAGGTCTCCGACCGACCGTTCGACGCGATCGCCAGCATCGGGATGGTCGAGCACGTGGGGGAGGAGCAGATAGACGCCTATGCGAGACGCCTGCACCGCCTGCTCGAGCCCGGCGGCCGGCTCCTCAACCACGGGATCGCCAAGCTCAAGGACTTCGACACGCCCGACGAGGGCGCGTTCTCCGAGCGGTTCGTGTTCCCCGACGGAGTCCCTCTACCGCTGTCCAGGATCCTGCAGGCACTGGAGCGCGCGGAGTTCACACCGACCCACGTCGAGGGTCTCCAGGACGACTACGCCAAGACGATCGGTTACTGGATCGACAGCTTCGATGGCCACTGGGACGATGCGGTGCGGCTCGGGGGGATCGAGCGCGCCCGCGTGTGGCGCCTCTACCTGCGCGCCGCGAAGCAGGGGTTCGAGACCGGCTGGGCCTCGGTCTACCAGGTGCTCGCTCACCGCTGATTTGTCTGTGGGCGCGACGGCGCGTGCCGACCCGCGCTTTCAGCGGTCCGGGCCACTTCACGCGGGGTCGGCCGTTGGGGTATGGTCGCGTTTGCCCAGCAAAACCTGGAAGGGAGAGGCATGAGTAAAACCGTTCCCGTCCGCCTGAACGTCAACGGCGTCGAGCACCACCTGGAGGTGGAGCCGCGTCTGTTGCTGGTCCACGCGATCCGCGACAACCTCGGGCTGACCGGCACGCACGTTGGCTGCGACACGTCCAACTGCGGAGCTTGCACGATTCACATGGACGGGAAGACGGTGAAGTCCTGCACCGTGCTCGCCGTCCAGGCCGACGGCGCCTCGCTGACGACGATCGAGGGCATGGCCACCGAGAACGAACTGCATCCACTGCAGGAGGCGTTCTGGAATGACCACGGGCTGCAGTGCGGCTACTGCACTCCCGGCATGATCATGGCCGCGGCGGGCCTCCTCGCCGAGAACCCGAACCCGACCGAGGAAGAGGTTCGCCACGGGCTCGAGGGCAACCTGTGCCGCTGCACCGGCTATCACAACATCGTCAAGGCCGTGCTCGACGCCGCCAAGGTGAAGGGCGCCACGGTCTCACAAGAGTCGGGGGTTTCGTCATGAGCACCACGGTCGATGGTGCAGCGACCAACGGCAGTTCGCATGTCGGCCGCGCGCTCCGGCGTAAGGAGGATCCCCGTCTGATGACCGGGCGGGCGAGCTACGTAGACGACATCAACCTCGTCGGGCAGCTGTGGGCGGCCTGGGTGCGCTCGCCCGAGGCCCACGCCAAGATCGTCTCCATCGATACCTCCTCGGCCAAGGCGCGGGACGGGATCTGGGCGGTCTACACCAACGCGGATCTCGACATGGAGGCCGGCCTGCCGATGGCTTGGGTGCCTCCCGGGGTCACGGTCAATACTCCCGATCACTGGGTGCTCGCCAAGGACGAGGTCAAGCACGTCGGCGATCCGGTCGCGCTCGTGATCGGCGATGACCGCTATGCGGTGGTCGACGCGGCCGAGGACGTCGTCGTCGAATACGAGCCGCTCCCGGTCGTCACCGATCCGGAGGAGGCGCTCAAGGAAGGCTCGCCCCTCGTCCACCCGCAGTTCGGCACCAACAAGGTGTGCGACTGGTCGCTGGGTGGCGGCGATCTCGAGGCCGGCTTTGCCGAGGCCGACGTCATCATCGAGCGGCGCATCGTGAACCATCGCGTCGCCGGCGCCGCGATCGAGCCGCGAGGAGTGCTCGCGGAGTTTCGTGCCGACAGGCTGACCGTGTGGAGCTCCACACAGGTCCCGCACTTCCTCCGTCTGTTCCTCGCGATCCTGCTCGGCATCGGCGAGGACCGGGTGCGAGCCGTCGCGCCCGAGGTGGGAGGGGCCTTCGGCTCCAAGCTCCAGATCTACGCCGAGGAGATCGGGTGCGCGTGGGCGTCGCGGAAGCTCGGGCGTCCGGTCAAGTGGATCGAGACGCGCTCCGAGGGGATGATGGTCACCCACCACGGGCGCGACCAGATCGACTACGTCAGGGTCGGGGCCAAGCGTGACGGCACGATCACCGCCTGGCATTCGAAGATCATCGCCGACCTCGGCGCCTACCAGATGGTGCTGACGCCGGCGATCCCGCCGTCGAGCGCGTTTGTGATGTGCGGCGTCTACAAGACCCCGGCCGTCCACACGGACATCGTCATGGCTATGACGAACAAGTTCCCAACCGACGCGATCCGGGGAGCTGGTCGGCCAGAGGCGGCCCACATGATCGAGGTCGTGATGGATCAACTCGCGCACGAACTGGGCATGGACCCGTTGGAGCTGCGGCGCAGGAACTTCATCGCGCCGTTCGCGGAGGGCCACGAGACCCCGATCGGCGTGGTGTACGACTCCGGTAACTATGAAGCCGCGCTCGACCGTCTCCTCGAGCGCATCGACCCCGCTCAGGTGCGAGAGGAGGCCGGACCGTTGCGCGAACGCGGCGTCTACCGCGGCATCGGCTTCTGCACCTATACGGAGATTTGCGGCAACTCCCCGTCCAAAGGCGTCGGACCCAGTGGCTTCGGCCTGCAGTGCGGCGGTTGGGAGGCGGCCACGGTACGCGTGCACCCCACCGGGTCCGTCACTCTGTACACGGGGACCTCGCCGCATGGCCAGGGTCACGAAACCGGCTTCGCGCAGATCGTCGCGGACCGGCTCGGCCTCGACCCGTCCCAGGTCGAGGTGATCCACGGCGACACGCAGACCGGTCCGGCCGGGCTCGACACGTACGGCTCGCGCTCCCTGTCGGTCGGCGGTGAGGCGGCCTCGAGGGCAGCCAACAAGGTGGCGGCCAAGGCCAGGGAGATCGTCGCCCATCAACTCGAGGCCGAACCCGAAGACATCGAGCTACGCGACGGCAAGTTCTCCGTGCGCGGGTCGCCCGACAAAGGCATGACGCTGGCCGAGGTTGCGGGCGCCGCCTACGTGACGATGGACATACCCGAGGGCATGGAGCCTGGACTGAACGAGGAGTCCTACTACGATCCCTCGAACTGGGTGTTCCCGTTCGGCGCCCACGCCTGCGTAGTCGACGTGGACGGCGAGACGGGCAAGGTCGAGCTCGTCCGCTATGTCGCGGTCGACGACTGCGGAAGGGCGGTCAACCCGATGCTGATCGAGGGTCAGGTCCACGGAGGAGTCACGCAGGGGATCGGACAGGCGCTGTACGAGCGCATCCACTACGACGACAGCGGTCAGCTCGTTACCGGCACTTTCGTCGACTACGCGCTGCCCACGGCCGCCGAGCTGCCGAGCTTCGAGACCGACCGCACCGAGACGCCGTCGCCGGTCAACTCGCTCGGCGTCAAGGGCGTTGGGGAGGCGGGCACGATCGCCGCGAGCGCCACTGTCACCAACGCCGTGCTGGACGCGCTCAGGCCGCTGGGCGTCGACTTCATCAACATGCCGCTCTCCCCGATGCGTATCTGGGAGGCGATTCAGGAAGCCAAGGGAGGTGTGCCGGCATGATCCCGGCCGAGTTCGACTACACCGCGCCGGAGACGCTGGATGATGCGATCAAGGCGCTTACCGACGGTGGCGAGGACGCCAAGCTCCTCGCCGGTGGACATTCGCTGCTGCCGCTGATGAAGCTGCGCCTGGCGGCGCCCTCGCTGCTCGTCGACCTGCGCAAGGTCCCCGGGCTGCACGGGATCCAGCGCGAGGACGGAACCTGGCGGATCGGGGCGCTAACCGCGCACGCCGAGCTCGAGCACACGGCCGATCTGGGTGTGGTCGCGCGGGCGGCTGGGACGATCGCGGATCCGCAGGTGCGTAACCGGGGGACGATCGGCGGATCGCTGGCTCACGGCGATCCGGCTTCCGACCTCCCCGCGGTGATGATGATCTGCGACGCCAGCGTGACCTTGCAGAGCGCGGGAGGTCAGCAGCGGAGCGTCTCCGCGAACGAGCTGTTCCGCAACTACCTCGAGACCGCGATCGAGCCCACGGAGGTCATGACCGAGGTGCGGATGCCGGCGTACGACGGCTGGGGCTACAGCTACCAGAAGTTCAACCGCCGCAGCGAGGACTGGGCGCTGGTCGCGGTCAGCGTGCTCGTCAAGCAGACCGGTGACGTGTGCGAGGACGTCCGTGTCGGGCTGACCAACATGGCATCGACGCCGATCCGGGCGAAAGCGGTCGAGGATGCTCTGCGCGGGCAGCCGCTGAACGCCGACAGCATCGGCAACGCTGCCCAGCAGGCGGCTGAGGGCACGGATCCCCCCGCCGACCTGAATGCGAGCGCCGACTACAAGCGCCATCTGGCGCGAGTGCTCACCCGCCGCGCCCTCGAACAGGCAGCCGGGCTGCCATGATGGCTGTGTGACTTTTCCGCAAATTGGCTCTGTGGAGGCGGCGACTGAGGCGCTCGCCTCCCAGGGCTATCTGGCCGATCGGCCGCTTGCGCTGGCCGTCCAACTTGCTGTCGTGCTCGAGCAGCCGCTGCTGCTCGAGGGAGAGGCCGGCGTAGGCAAGACCGAGGTGGCGCGTGCGCTCTCGGCCGCTACCGGAGCACGACTGATTCGCCTCCAGTGCCACGAGGGGATCGACGTGCACCATGCGGTGTACGACTGGGACTATCCCCGCCAGCTGCTCGCGCTGCGCGCCGCCGAGGGCGGGGTTGATCAGGGCGAGCTGTTCTCGCGCCGGTTCCTGCTCCGGCGACCGTTGCTGGACGCTCTTGAAGCGGACACAGATCAGCCGGTTGTCCTTCTGATCGACGAGATCGACCGCGCCGACGACGAGTTCGAGGCGTTCCTGCTCGAGTTCCTGGCCGACTTCGCGGTCACGATCCCGGAGCTCGGCACGATCACCGCCGCGCGGCCCCCGACCGTGTTCCTGACCTCGAACCGGACGCGTGAGCTCCACGACGCGCTGAAACGCCGTTGTCTCTACCACTGGATCGACTACCCGAGCGCGGAGCTCGAGCGCGAGATCGTGCGCACGCGAATCCCGGGCGTGCCCGAGAGCATCGCCAACCGGGTGGTGACCGCCGTGGGGCGGCTGCGCGAACAGGGGGACCTGTACAAGCTGCCCGGGGTCGGCGAGACGATCGTGTGGGCACGAGCATTGCTCCAGGTCGGCGACGACGCCGACCTCGAGGAGACGCTGGGGGTGGCGCTGAAGGTGCACGAGGATGTGGAGCGCGTGATCGCACGGGGAGTTCTCGACGGTGTCTGACCAGCTGGCCCCGGGGGTGTCCGACGGTGTCACGAACGGCCTCGCCGAGCTCGCGGCGGGGTTGCGGGCACAGGGCTCGCGGGTCGGCTTGGGCGAACTGCTGACCGCGCACCGGGCGCTCGATGCCGTCGACTCCACCTCGCGCGAGGACGCGAAGATCGCTTTGCGAGCGGTGCTGTGCTCGGATCGGGGCGACCTCGCGAAGTTCGAGTTCGCGTTCCTCGCCGTGTACGGCAGCGGCGCGCCGCTCGGGCACTCGCCGTTCGACGAGCTCGACGGCCTCGAGCGCGAGGTGCTCCCGCATGCCGGCTTGCAGACTCCCGCCGGTGCTCCGCCACCTTCGCAGGACGCCGAGCTAGATCCGGTTCCGGCCGCGTGGAGTGACGTCGAGCTGCTGGGCCACAAGGACTTTGCGAACTACACCGAGGCCGAGATCGCGATCGCCAGGGTTCTGATCGCTCGGCTGGCGCGGCGGGGACCCACCCGGCTGTCGCGGCGCACGCGTCCCGACCGTCGGCGCGGCCATACCCCCGACCTGCGGTTGATGGTCCGAGCTTCGCTACGGACGGCCGGGGAGCCGATCGAGCGGCACTGGCGCGCGCCGTCGCGACGTCCGCGGCCGGTCGTGCTCGTGTGCGACGTGTCCGGCTCGATGACGCCGTACGCCCGGATGCTGCTCCAGTACATGCACGCTTCGGTAGCCGCTCGCCGGCGCGTGGAGGCGTTCGTGTTCGGCACGCGGCTGACCCGGATCACCCACGAGCTCGGAGGGCGCGACCATGATCGCGCGCTCGAGCGCGCCACCGAGGCCGTCGTGGACTTCTCGGGTGGCACTCGCATCGGGGACGCGCTGGCCACGCTCAATCGCGAGCACGGACGCCGGGTGGGCCGAGGGGCGGTGGTCGTGATCCTGTCCGACGGCTGGGACCGCGGCGATCCCGAGGAGCTTGGGCTCGAGATGGCCCGGCTGCGGCGGAGCGCGTATCGCCTGGTGTGGCTGAACCCGCTCGCGGCCCATCCCGAGTTCGCGCCGCTGACCCGCGGCATGCGGGCCGCGATCCCGCACACGGACGAGCTTTTGGCCGGAAATTCGCTCGCCTCGCTCGAGCAGCTAGCTGTCATCCTTGAGGAGATCTGAACCATGAAAGAGGTCCTGACTGAGATCGGGGTTTGGAAGGCGCGCGGCGACCGGATCGCACTCGCCACGGTGATCGACGTTCAGCGGTCCGCGCCTCGCCCCCCGGGGTCGAAGATGGCCGTCAACGAACACGGCGAGATCGCCGGATCGGTGTCCGGCGGGTGCGTCGAGGGTGCGGTCGCCGAGATCGCCGACGGGATCCTCCGCGGAGATCCGCCGCAACTCGTGCACTTCGGGATCGCCGACTCGGACGCGTGGGACGTCGGCCTGCCATGCGGCGGCGAGATCGACGTGTGGGTGGAGGCGTACGAGCCAGGACGCTTTGAAGAGGTCGCGCGCTCTGGCGGGCGAGCCGCCGAGGTGACCGTCCTGGAAGGAGCTGCTCCCGGAGCCAAGCTCCTGGTCGAGGCCGATGGCGCGCGTTCGGGATCGCTCGGCTCCCCGGAACTCGATGATGAGGTGGCGCGCGTGGCCACCGAGTTGTTGTGGGCCGAGACCTCGGAGCGCCGCGACGGCCTGTTCGTCGATGTGGTCGGCCCGGCTCCGCGGCTGATCGTGTTCGGCGCGGTCGACATCGCGGCATCGCTGTGCACGCTTGCGAGGGCGGCCGGATGGCGCCCGTATGTGGTCGACCCGCGCGCTCGGTTTGCAACGCAAGAGCGATTCCCCGATGCCGAGGAGGTTGTCGCGGCGTGGCCTGAGGAGGCAGTCGCGCATCTCGGCGGTGTCGATCCCGCAACCTCGATCGTGGTGCTCACCCACGACCCCAAGCTCGACGACGCGGCGCTGCTGCTCGCCCTGAGCTCGCCGGCGCGGTTCATCGGCGCGATGGGCTCGCGCCGCGCCCAGGCCAAGCGGCGCGAGCGGCTTGTGGCGCTGGGGTTGGCGGAGGACGAGCTCGAGCGGATCTCCGCGCCCGTCGGGCTCGACCTCGGCGGGATCAGCCGCGAGGAGACGGCACTCTCGATCATGGCCGAGATCGTCGCCGCCCGCCACGGGCGCGACGGCGGCCGGCTCGCGGAGAGCAAGGGCAGGATCCACGAGGTGCCCGCTTGATCTGCGGCTTGATTCTTGCCGCCGGCGCCGGCACCCGGTTCGGCGAGCAACCCAAGCTTCTTGCCGAGCTCGACCGGCGCCCCTTGCTTGACCATGCCATCGCCGCGCAGTGCGCGGTCGCCCAGCTCGACCCGATCGCGGTCGTGCTCGGCGCGCATGCCGAGCAGATCCTGGCGCGGGTTGACTTCATGCGCGCGCAACCGGTCATCTGTGAGCAGTGGGAAGACGGCCAGGCCTCGTCGCTGCGACGCGGGATCGAGTTTCTAACCCAGCAGGGCCACGTGAACCGTGTGATCGTCACCCTCGGCGACCAGCCGCGAATGAGCCCAGAGCTCATCACGCGCTTCCTCGAGGAATCGCCAGGCACGCGGGCCGTCTACGACGGCCGTCCCGGGCATCCCGTCGTGCTCGGTCCAGTCCAGATGCGCGCGATTGCCCGGTTGCACGGCGATCATGGCGCTCGCGAGCTCCTGCGCGGCGGTCCCACGATCGAATGCGGCCGGCTCAGCTGCGCGCGCGATGTCGATACACCCGAAGACCTGGAGGCGATACGACATGAAGCTAGAGCAGTCGTTTGAGGTAGCCGCGCCGCTCGAGCAGGTCTGGCGGACGCTGATCGACGTCGAGCATGTCGCGCCGTGCCTGCCCGGCGCCGCGGTGACCGGGCGCAACGACGACGGGAGCTACAACGGAACGTTCACCGTGAAGATCGGGCCGACTACCGCCTCCTACACCGGCAAGCTCGAGATGGAGAACATCGACGAGACGGCGCATACCGCGACGATGCAGGCCCAGGGCACCGACAAGCGCGGACAGGGCGGGGCCAAGGCGACGATCTTCTCGCGCGTCGTGCCCGTGGACGGGGCGGGGACGCGCGTGGACGTGGTCACCGACTACCACATCACCGGGCGGCTGGCGCGGTTTGGGCGTGGCGGCATGATCGAGGACATCTCCGAGCGACTGCTGAGGGAGTTCGCAAAGCGCCTTCAGAGCTCGCTGGCCGCGCAGCCGGCGGCCGAAGCCGCGCCGACGGTGGTCCATCAGCCTCAGCCGACCGCGGCTCCGGAGCCGCCCGCGGCACCCGAGCCACCCCACGTGCCGGAAACCGTCGTCTCGCCCCCGCCTCCAGCAGAGCCCGCGCCCGTCCAAGATGAGCCGGCGCCCTGGCAGGACGAGCCGGCGCCATCAGCGCCCGAGCCGTCTCCGGTCGCAGCTGCCGCCGAGGCGCCGACCGAGGTCGTGCCGCCCTCGGAGCCACCCGCGCCGGCCGCGCCGCCGTTCGAGCCGCCGGCGCCCGAGCCGCCCGCTCCGGAGTCAGCCGCGCCCGCGCTCCAGGCTGACGCGCCTGAGCCGGTAGGGCCGCCGCCACCGCCGGCCCACGAGCCGCCCCCCGGCGCCGCCCCTCCGCCCCCGCCGGCCGCGGCCCCGCCACCGCCGGCCGCGGCCCCGCCACCCCCGGTGGAAGAAACACGCCCGCCGCTCACGAATCCGCCGCTGCCGAGCGAGCCGATGCAGGGCCTGTCGTTGATGGGCTCGGTCATCTGGGGGCGGGTCAAGCGAAATCCCGCCCCGGCTGCGGCTGCCGGAGTCGCGGTCGTGTTGCTCATGGCGCGCCGCCGGCGACGGCGTCACTGAGCCTCGGCGAAAGGCAAAAATCAGGAGGGGTCCCGATGCGAGGGACCCCTATCGGCGACATGATCTTCGTGTGCCTAGCACGCTCGAGTCCCTGGATGTCACGCCGGCCCCGCTGGCTCTCCCCGTCACGCTGATCGGCGGGCCCTCGGGATCGGAGATCCCGAACGACGCCGCGGACTCCAGCCCGGTGCTTGCATGGCAATCAAGCATCGGCCAGTTCATCTTCCTCGAGTCGATCGAGCAGGAACGGATCTGAAGGGGGCGCGTTCCACCCCGGCGACTCCGAGGAAATAGGGGGCATGCCCCGTCCGCGGACGAGGCCGCAGTTCGACGGGGCCCGGCGCCGCTAGCCGCGCTGGGCCCCGTTTAGCGTAGCCGCACCTTCCACCACCAGGGCGCCGTTCAGCCGGTCGCCAAGCTGCTCGCGCGCCTGCGCGCCCTGGAGATCGAGCTTCTCATAGATGTGACCGAGATGGGTGCCGACCGTCTTGACCGAAACAAACAACGCCTGGGCGATCTCACGGTTGGTGAGTCCGCTCGCTGCCAGGTCCGCCACGCGCCGCTCGGCCGGCGTGAGCGCCTCCAGCCCTGAGGCACCGTTCCGGCGCAGATGGACGCCGGTGGCGGCAAGCTCCTCCTGGATCCGCTCCGACAGCGCGGTCGCTCCACACTGAGCCGCCAGACCGGCCGCCTCACGCAGGTGCTGGCGCGCCCCGCTTCTCTTGCCGGCACGGCGCTGAGCGGCGCCGAGGTCGCAAAGAGTCCGCGCGAGCTCCAGACGCGCGGGCGAGCTGCGCAGACAGGTCGCCGCCCCCTCCAGCAGCCCGATCCCGTCGTCGCCGCCGGCAACAACTCCACACGCGCGCAGGGCTATGCCGACACCGCGAGGCTGGGCAAGCCAGCTGGCTCGCGCGAGCTCCGCCTCCACCAGCGCGTTCGCTTGCGCCGGGTCGGTGGCGGCGAGCGCGAGGGCGAGGGTCGAGCGCCAAGGCAGATGGTTCGGATTGTCGAGCATCGCTGCCTCGCCCACGCGGCGGAGATCCGCGACCGCCTCGAGAGTCCGCCCCTGCGCGAGCCGCACGTGGGCCCGGGCCATCAGGGCGTGAGCCGCAGCGGTCGTGTCGATCGCTTCATCGATCGGCGCGTGGGCGAGCAGCTCGTCCGGGGCGTCGACCTCACCGCGTTCGAGTAACGCCATGGCCAGGAACGTCGCCGACCAGATCCGCGCCCACACGACTTCGTGGCGGTCACCCAGGTCGAGCGCTGCGCGCGCACCCGCCTGCGCATCCGAAAGCTGACCGCAGCGCAGCGCCAGTAAAGCGCCCCACGTCAGGCTGCTGAGCTGGGCGTCGATCGAGCCGCGCGACAGCGTGTCGGCGCGGACGTCCGCGATCTGCGCGCGCGCCCGATCGACGTCGTCAGCGAACACCAGCGCGCATGTGGCGTATCTGACCATCTGCGGTCCGGTCGGCTCCTCGGCGACAAGGCGCCCTCGATCGAGCCCGGCGTCCATCACCTCGCGCCAGCCGCCGAAGTGCGGTTCGCGTCCGGCTCGCCAGCACGCATCGAACACGCGCAGTCCACGCCCGGCCGGGCCGGCCGCGACAGCCAGCTCGCGCAGCAGGGGGAGGCGTGGCTCGATCTCCGGGGCCAGCCGCCGATCGACCGACGCGGTCACGGCGCGAAGGGTTTCGAGTTGCGCCCGCAGCGGCGGAGCTGCCGTCGGGCCAAACTCCTCGATCATGTCCACGAGCACCCGGTGGGCTTCGATTGGACGCCCGTCCCAGACGGCGAGTTCTGAGAGGATGCGGGCCACCCGGACGCGGATCGCCGGCGCCATGACAAGCTCGAGCGCCTCGCGGAGGTGCTTGCCGGCGGCCGGATCGCGCGCCAGCGCCTCGGCCTCGCCAAGCTCGGCGAGCACCACGCCGCGGGCCTCGTTCGCCGGCGGCTCGTTCAAGGTGCGCCGCAGCAGCCTCACCGCCGTCTGCGGCGCCCCGTCGGCCAGGGCCGCCCGGGCGGCTTCGCGAAGAAGCACCACGACCGCGGGGTCGCCGGCCGGCTCGCCGCGCAGCAGGTGAGCCCCGACGCGGGTGCTCCTGGCTCCCTCGCCGGCGAGCAGCAGGCCGGCCCGCCGGTGCCCATCCGCGAGCGCCGCGGCTGGGATGCGCTCATAGACCACCCGCTGCAGCAACGGATGGACGAACGCCAACGACGATGACTGCGCCAGAATCTGGGCCGAGATCAAGCGATCGGCGGCACGCATCGCGCGGGAGAGTGGAACTCCCGCGAGGGTCGCGGCCTGGCGGAGGGTCGCGTTCTCGAGCACGGCAACCGACCGGGCGAGGTTCCGCGAATCGGCGCCGAGGCGGTTCAGGCGGGCGAGGACCGCCTGGGACACCGATTCCGGGCGGACGCTCTCAACTCGAGAGGCGCTGGCAGCCACCGGCTCGACGTGCTCGTTCTCCAGCTCCGCGATCAGCTCGCGGACCAGAAACGGATTGCCGGCGCTGGCCCGCGCGCATGCGGCGCAGAAATCGGCATCGGCGTGCGCGCCAAGCCCGGAGCGCACGAGCTGGGCGACCGCTCCCGCGCTGAGCGATGTCGGCTCGATCAGAACGGCGCGTGGATCAGCGCGGAGGGCGACGAGCAGCTCCTTGGCCGTCGACGGCTCCCCGTCCCGAACGGTCACGATCACGAGCACCCCCAACTCGTCGCAGCGAGCACTCACGTACGCGAGGAACCGAAGCGACGGCGGGTCGGCCCAGTGGCAATCGTCGACCAAGATCGCGATCGGACCGGTGCTCGAGATGTTGGACATCAGCCAGAAGAGACTGTGGACGAGTGTGAAGCGCCGGTCCGCGGGGCCGCCCGCGGCCGGTGCGGATGCGCTGGCCGGGGACGCCGGCGGGCCGTCCGCGCGAGCTGTGGCGGGCGTGGGACCTGGCGCGAACAGCGGACCCGCGAGCGCGGCCGCCCCACGGAGCAGCGCCTCGCGCTCGCCGGCGCCGGCTCGTGCGAGTGGCGCCTCGAACAGCTGCCGGACCACCCCGAACGAGAACTCCTGTTCGAGGTCGGTCGCCCGGGCCCGCAGAACCCGCACCCCAACCTGTTCGGCCATGCACACCGCGGCGCGGAGCAGCGCGGTCTTTCCGATCCCGGCGGGGCCGCCGATGACGACCAGCCCACCGGCACCGGTGCTGGCTTGCCAGATCGTCTCTCTCATCCGGCGTAGCTCGGGCTCCCGCTCGAGCAGCATTTCTGTACGGCGTCCCTCCACCAATCCAGTCTCTCCCCCTGGTTAGCGCCACACGCCCCTGAGTCCCAGAAGCAATTCTACCGTCTTGTAAGGAATCGCACAGATGTGTGGAACCGGTCCCATGGGTCGCGGCTCTGACAAATGCGCCGGCGGGGCCACGAAGCCGGCATGTGAAGGCGCCGCGTCTACCCGAGCGAGTCGCGGCCGGGCGGCGAATCGAAGTCCTCCGCAGGACGCACTGCGACCAGCCCGCTCGGGTTGATCATCGGGTGGGTGAGGTAGTAGTGCCGGCGGATCTCGTCGAAATCGACGGTGTCGGCGACGCCGGGCCACTGGTAGAGGTCCCGCGTGTACGGCCAGAGATGCTCGTACTCGATGAGCTTTCGGAGCGAGCACTTGAAATGGATCTGGTAGACGGCGTCGAAGCGCACCAGCGTCGTGAACAGACGCCAGTCTGTCTCGAGCGGCTCAGGACCGAACAGGAAGCGCCGGTCGGCCAGCCGCTCGTCGAGCTGGTCGAGGAGCGCGAACAGCCCAGCCACCTCGGCCTCGTAGACCGCCTGGTTGGTGGAGAACCCGGCCTTGTAGACGGCGTTGTTCACGTTGTCGTAGATCCGCTCGTTCAGCGCTTCGATCTCGTCTTCCAGCCGCTCAGGGAGGAGTTCGACGGGATGCTCGGCCACTGGCGCGAAAACCGTGTGCTGCATGCGGAGGATGTCCGCGGACTCGTTGGAGACGATCACGCCGGCCTGCTTGTCCCACAGGACCGGCACCGTCACGCGTGCGGCGTAATCCGAGTCGGTCGCCAGATAGGCCTCGCTCAGGAAAGTGAAGCCATTGACCGGATCGACGTACTCATCTCCGGTGAAGGCCCAGCCGCGATCGTCGCGGATCGGGTCCACGAACGAGATCCCGATCGCCTCCTCTAACCCCATCAGGTGACGGGCGATGATCGTCCGGTGGGCCCAGGGACACGCGCGGGCAACGTACAGGTGGTAGCGGCCCGCCTCGAGGGGGAACTCGGCATCGGAGTCGGCGGAGACCCAGCGGCGGAACTGGCTGACCTGCCGCCGGAAGGAGCCGTCGTCACCTGATTCCGGGGCTCGTGTGCGCGACGTCGAGGTAGAGCTCATGGCTTCGACTTTACCCACGACTGTGCTGCGTTAGGCTGGCCCGATGAACGGCTCTCAGGCGGACAAGGCGAAGAGGTTCCTCGAGCTGCACCGGCGCGGCGACCCCGTGTTGATGCCGAACGCGTGGGATCTTGGCTCGGCCGCGCTGCTCGCCTCGCTGGGGTTTCAGGCGATCGCGACCACGAGCAGCGGCCATGCCGCCACGCTCGGTCGCCCCGATGGTGCGGTCTCGCGCGAGGAGGCGCTCGCGCACGCGGCCGAGCTGGCGCACGGTACCGACGTGCCGGTGTCCGCCGATCTCGAGAACGCGTTCGCCGACGGGCCCGCCGGCGTCGCGGAGACCATCGCGCTGGCCGTCGATGCGGGACTCGCCGGCGCCTCGGTGGAGGACTACTCCGGCGACGCGGACGACATCTACGAGTTGAGCCTCGCTCGCGAGCGGGTGGCGGCGGCCGCGGAAGCCGCCCACGCCGGGCCGGTGAGGCTCGTGCTCACCGCCCGAGCCGAGAACTTCATACGCGGCAATCCGGATCTTGCCGACACGATCGCGCGCCTGATCGCCTACCAGGAGGCTGGCGCGGACGTTCTGTACGCACCCGGACTCACGAGCGCCGACGATATCCGCGAGGTGACCGAAGCAGTCGACGCGCCCGTGAACGTGCTTGCCGTTCGCGGCGCCCCGAGCGTGAGCGAACTGGCAGAGCTCGGGGTGGCGCGGATATCGGTCGGCGGGGCGTTCGCGTTCGCGGCGTTCGGCGGCCTAGTCGAGGCTGCCGAGGAGCTCCGCGACCAGGGCACCTACGGGTACCTGGAGCGTGCCGCGGCAGGCTCCAAGGCCCTCCGGAACGCCTTCGCCCGGTCGTCGTGAATGAGAGCGCCTGGCCCCCGGGTCAGGCCGCCCGGCGAAGGCTGCGCAGCGGCGGGCGCTCGACCGGCTCGGCGAGCTCCGGGTGTGGCCCCTCCGCGCCGGCGAGGGTGAACGTAGCCGGCATGGGGCCGCGAAGCCGGCCCTCGCGCTCGAGCCGGACGGCCACGGCTCGGAGGACGGCGTACGCCATCGGACCGAGGTCGCGCAGGGGCTGGTGGGCGTTCTGCCTGACGTCGAGGTCAACCTGCGCGATCGCGTCGAGACCGGCGAGCGCGTAGGCATCGATAAGCAGGCCGATGTCGACCCCGTACCCGGTGGCGAACGGGAGTTGCTCGAGGAGATCGCGTCGGGCCGCGATCTCGCCGGCCAGCGGCTGCCGGACTGCGGCGAGGTCGGGATAGAACAGATTCAGCAGGGGGCGGGCGGTGAGCTCCGTGACGCGGCCCCCGCCGTCCGGAACGGTGACCTCGCCGACCCGGAACGGCCGGCGATAGAAGCCCTTGACGAACGAGACTTCCGAGCCGCACAACAGCGGGCCCAGGACACCGCAGGCAAAGTGGGCGCCGAACCGCTCAGAGTCGGCGTCGAGGAAGCAGACCACCTCTCCCGTGAGCACGGGGAGGGCCCGCCACATCGCGTCGCCTTTGCCGAGCACGGGCCCGAGCTCGGGCATCAGCTCGTCCTGGTCATGGACCTCGGCGCCGAGCTCGCGGGCGATCTCGGCCGTGCCGTCGCTCGAACGATCGACCACCACTATCTGGTCGACGATCCCTCGCTCCCGCAACGGCACCAGCTCCCCGAGGATCGGGCCGATCGTCCGCGCCTCGTCGCGGGCGGGCAGGCACACGGACACTGTGCTGGTGCGCTCGGCGGCCAGCCGGTCGGGCGGGAATGCGCTGTGGGCGAAGGTATTGGCGCGATCCCAGGACCGCGATCGGAGCGTCATCTGCGAACAGGATGACAGCCGGGGTACGCCGGTCCTCTCAAACCAGTCGATTGGCCACCGCCGCCCCGTGGGTAAAGATGCGCAGGGACTACACCTGATATTGGAGCAATTCCGTCTTCGCGCGAGCATGGACACCCCGGCGGTATTAGGATCGAGGCGGAGGTATATCTGGTGAACCGGGTCCTGCAGATCCCTGCGTACCGGCGGCTACTGGCTGCCTACACGCTGAACGAGCTGGCCTTCATGGTCGGTTCGCTGACACTGGCGGTTCTCGTTTACCAGAGCACGGGCAGCGCGTTGGGGGCTGCCGCATTCTTCCTTGCCTCGCAGTTCGTGCCGGCATTGCTCGCGCCGATGGCCGTCGCGCGCCTCGAGCATCGCCGGCCGCGGCCGGTCCTGCCGGCCCTGTACTGGTTCGAGGCGCTCGTGTTCTTTTCGCTGGCGTGGGTGGCGGGCCACTTCTCGCTCATTGCCGTGCTCGTGCTGGCGCTCCTCGACGGCATCGCCGCGCTCACTGCGCGATCGCTGGCTCGAGCCGCGACCGTCACCGTGACGTCGACGGCCGGACTGCTCCGCGAGGGGAATGCCGTGGCCAATGGCGCTTTCTCGGTGTGCTTCATGCTTGGCCCGGTGATTGGAGGAGCGGTCGTGGCGGCGGGGGGAACGAGTGCCGCTCTGATCGCGGATGGCTGCCTCTTCGGCGTGATCGGGTTGACGCTTGCGACCGCGAGCGGGCTGCCCGAGCCGGCCCCGAGCCGCCAGTCGGCCCACGGACGAGTGCGCGCAGCGCTCGCCTACGCCCGCGAGCATGTGGTCATCCGACGGTTGCTGCTCCTCCAGGTGTTCGGCGTCTTGTTCTTCACGATCTCGGTTCCGGTCGAGGTCGTGTTCGCCGAGCACTCGCTCCATGCCGGCTCGGAGGGCTACGGCGTCTTGCTGTCGGCGTGGGGCGCGGGCGCGGTCGCCGGCGCCGCGATCTACGCCCGGTGGCGCGCGATCCCCTCGCGCGACTTGATCGTGATCGGCGCGGGCTCGCTCGGAGTCGGCTTCCTCGTGATGTCGATTGCGCCCACGCTGGCGGTGGCGATCGTCGGCGCCGCATTCGCCGGGATCGGCAACGGGGTCGAGGCAGTGGCCGCTCGCACCGCGCTTCAGGAAGCGACCCAGGAGCGCTGGATGGCGCTGATGATGAGCCTCAACGAGTCGCTCTTCCAGTCAATTCCCGGAGCCGGGATCCTCCTCGGCGGCGCGTTAACCGCGCTGGGAAGCCCCCGGTCGGCGCTGGCGATTGCCGGCGCTGGCTCGCTCGCGGTTACCGCAGTTGCCTGGTTTGCCCTCATGGGACTGAACATGACCGCACAGCCATCGGGGGGAACCAGTGAGAGTGGCTCGGGGGCGTTTGATGACGGTGGCTCCGGGGCGTTGGACAACGGCGCCGGTCACGAGCCCGACCGCGGGGCCACGACGCAGAACGGCGTGGATCCTGGGTCGATCGTCAGCTCGGAGCCCGACGGTGGCTCCGCACCCGCGCCCATCTGCAGACATCAGTAGAGTCAGCGCGCGAGCGATGGCCGCCGTCTGCCGTGGGGCGTCGCCCGCATCCCCACCGTGCGCCGTGCCTGCATCGACATCGGCTCGAACACCACGCGGCTGCTCGTCGCGGATTGCAATGGCGAACGGTTACTCGAGGTTCATCAGGAGCGGGAGTTCACCCATCTGCGGCGGGGTCTGACCTCGAATGGTGAGATCAGTGACGAGAAGATCGCCGAGGTCGCCTCGGTGGTCTCCGCTCAGCTCCGCGCGGCGCGCGCGCTCGGCGCCGCGGATGTGCGGGGAGTCGCCACTGCGGCCGTCCGGCTGGCCGCCAACCGCGACGCGCTGGTATCAGCGGTGCGCGGCGCCTGCGGGCTCGACGTCGAGGTTCTGTCCGCGGAGGCCGAGGCGCGCCTCGCGTTCGCCGGGGCGGCGCGCACGCTGGCCAAAGACCCCGCCGGCCCGCTGGGCGTAGTTGACGCCGGCGGGGGATCTTGCGAGCTCGTGGTCGGCACGGTGCCGGACCGGGTGAGCTGGTTCGCCTCGTTCGAGGTCGGCTCGGGCATGGTCGCCGACGAGTGCCTGCACTCTGACCCGCCGTCGGCCGAGCAGCTTGCGCGAGCCCGGGCGCGAGTGCGCGAAGTGCTCGACGGCGTCCAGGCCCCGGTCACGGCACGCGTCGTGGCGGTGGGGGGGAGCGCGACCTCGCTTCGCCGGATCGCCGGGCCGACGCTCGACGCCGCCGCGTTCAGCCGGGTGCTGGCGTTGCTCGGCGGGGCGCCGGCGGCCGAACTGGCCCGCCGGTTCGAGCTCGACGAGGACCGCGTCCGGCTCCTCCCGGCCGGCTTGCTGGTCCTCGAGGCGGCCGCGGAGGTGTTCGGAGCCCCGCTCGAGGTCGCCAACGGCGGGTTGCGGGAGGGTCTACTGCTGGAGGTGCCACATGGATGAGCTCGACGAACCTATCGCGGAGGAACCGCCCGTCGCGGGAGGCGACGTGCATCGCCTCGACCGTCTCGACCCGCCGATCCCACCGCGGGAGGCCATCGCGGAGGTGCGCGTGCGCGCGCCGACGCGCGGCAACCGCCGACTCGAGCGTTTCCTCGAGGCCGTCAACGCCGACACACACGTGAAAGCCCTGTGGCACGTCTCGGCCGTAAACGCATCTCGACGGCTCGGCCTCACCGATCACTCCTGGGTCCACATCCAAATCGTGCTGAACATCGGCCTGCGCCTCGGCCGGCTGCTGTTCCGACGCGGGATCAGCCCGAGCGTCACCGCTGACTACGGCATGTCCGACCATGACGCCGAGGTGGTGATCGCCGCCGGATGCTTGTTCCACTGCGTCGGGATGTCGATCCACCGGAACGATCACGAGCGCTACAGCCTGTTTCTGACGGCCGACCGGCTCGGGTCGTTGCTGGCCAGCGCGTACGAGGAGCCCGAGCGGACGGTCATCGAGTCCGAAGCGATGCACGCGATCATCGGTCATCGGAGCAAAGGCGGCGAGCCGTTCACCGTCGAGGCCGGAATCGTCCGCGTCGCCGACGCGCTCGACATGGCGCGTGGACGATCTCGGATGGAATTCGAGGCCGGGAGACTCGACATCCACTCGATATCCGCCTACGCGATCGAGGACGTCAAGATCTCACCGGGTGAAGACCGCGCCGTCCGCGTCGAAATCGCGATGTCCAACAGCGCCGGGATTTATCAGGTTGACGAACTGCTCGCGAACAAGCTGCGCGGATCGGGCCTTGAAGAGCACATCGAGGTGATCGCCCGAATCGACGCCGAGCACGAGAAGCGATTGTTCACGGTATTCAGAATTTGACGGCTGGCGCTGGGCGCTGCGGATAGGATGCCCCGCTGTGTGGTCAACCCCTCACTCGATCAGCCACTCCGTGCGAGTGACGAGTTGACCCGGCAGGAGGTGGCTGAATCTGAATTCACCGCGCGGGGGGCGGCGAGTGAGGGGTTAACCGGGATCCGCGGGGCCCCGGCGGGGTCGCGCGGCCGCGGCCGCGGCCCCGGCTGCGGGCGCGCCGGGAAATGCGTGTCGCTGATCGCGGGGCTCGTGGCGGCTTTGACCCTTCTCGTGGCGCCGGCGACGGCCCTTGCGACCACGCAGACGGCTCAGTCAGGCGACGTGAGCGCGACGTTCACGTTCGCCGGCTCGTACCCGAACTACACCGGCCTACACCTGTCGATCACGCAGGGGGGCACCGTGTTCTACGACCAGCCCGTGGTCTCCAGCGTGTGCGGTAAGTACTGCGCGCCGGGATCGGCGTCGGCCAAGGAGTCCTCAGTGCACGTGCTCGACCTCGAGCGCAACGGACAGCCCGACGTCCTCCTCGATCTGTACAGCGGGGGCGCCCACTGCTGCTCGATCGAGCAAGTCTTCTCGTTCGATCCGGGCACGATGACCTATGCCATGACGCAGCACGACTTCGGAGATCCGGGCTACGAGATCGTCGATCTCCGGCACGACGGGACCTACGAGTTCCTGACGGCCGACGACTCGTTCGCGTACGAGTTCACCGACTTCGCCGCGTCCGGCCTCCCGATCCAGATTCTGACGTTCTCGGGTCGGCACTTCTTCGATGTGACCCGCCACTACCCGAAGCTGATCGCCCGGGATGCGGCGCGCTGGATGAAGGCTTTCAACAGCATGGCCAAGCAGCATTACTCCGACAGCGTGGGGGTGGCGGCGGCGTGGGCGGCGGACCAAGAGCTCCTTGGTCACGCCAAGCTCGTCAACCGTTTCCTCTCACGCCAGGTAGCGCTCGGCCACCTCAAGAGCGCGCTCGGCCCGCAGGAGCCCGGCGGCGCGAAATTCGTCGCCAAGCTGCGCAGATTCCTGCGGACGCACGGCTACGTCGGCTGAGTCCCCGGGACGTCCAGCCACGTGTCGCCGGTCCGGCCGTCGAGGTGTCGGTCAGAGGCCGGCGGCGGCGCGCGCGTCGTCGGGGTTCGGGTAGTGCACCATCTCGACCACCTTGCCATCCCGGAAGGTCGTGAGGTTGGCGACCAGCTCGGGCTCGCCGTCATCGCCGGTCCGCCTCATGATCACAACGACCTTGTCGCCGGCGTCCACCACGTCAACGAGCTCGCCGGGAGGCCCTTCGCGGCGCATCCAGTTCCGGCGCATGAACGCGAGCGCCTCCTGGCGGTTGTGGCAGCCGAATTCGGCGGTGGGGTCCCCGGCGTGCCACGTGACGTCGGGATCCAGGAGCTCCCGCATGTGGTCGAGATCTCCACGCATCACGGCTTCGTAGCCCCGCCGGACCAGGTCGACGTTGTTCTCGGTCACGTGCCTCCTTTTCCGAGCTTCTCGAGCGTCTGCGCGACGCGGCGGTCGCGCGTCTCGGGACGCTTGGCCTCCGCCACGGCGCGGGCGTATTCCTTGCGATTCGTAAAGGACAGCGCATCGAACGCGGCCTTGGCCGAGGGGTCCTTCGCCAGCGCGCTTGCAAGAGCCTCGGGCACCTCCACCTCGCGGGGGGCGGTGTCGAGTTCGATCGCCACGTCAACGGAGTCGCCGGCTTGGGCACCGGCGGCATCGCGAACGGCTTTGTTCAAGCCGACCAGGAACTCGCCGCCCATTCGCATGACGGTTGTGCGCCACCTGTAGCCGTTGACGGTGGCCTGCACCGGGAACCGCTTCGCGCCCTCGCCGATCTCCTCGACCTGCTCGTCGTCGAGCACGACCGCAGCGGCGGGGCCACGCGCCTGCAGCGTTGTCGTGATCCGCAGCGACCCCATCGCCGCCAGCCTACCGAGCCAGCCTGGCGACGACCGCGGTCACGTCGTCATACCGCTGACCGGGCGCTTCGAGCACGCGCTCGAGGATGTGCTCGCACATATCTCGCGGATTGTCGGGGCCCGAAGACGCCGCGTCGGCCAGTCGCGCCAGCCCGACGTCGAGTGACTCGCTCCGACGCTCGATCAGGCCGTCGGTGTAGAGGACGACGGCGGCAGCGGCGCCGATTCGCTCCTCGTGCGTCTCGTACGGATCGTCGTCAACCCCCATCAGCCCGTTGTTGCCGTCCAGGTAGTGACACGCGCCGTCGGCGCCGCGCACAAGCGGGGGAGGATGACCTCCGTTGGCCCACGCGATTGTGCCCTGCTCGGGGTCGATGATCGCGTAGACGATCGTGAACAGATGCTCGTCACCGCCCTCGAGCTGATGGTGGTTGAGCAGCGTGAGCGCCTGACCAGGAGCGCGGTCCCCGCCCTCCGCGAGCGCGAACGCCCGGGTGAGGGTGCGCAACTGCCCCATCGCCGAAGCGGCCCGGATGCCCCGACCGGTGACGTCGCCGACGACGATCCCGAGCCGACCGCCCGGCATCGCGAACGCGTCGTACCAGTCCCCGCCGACCTGGGCACTGATGCCAGCGACGTCGTAGGACGCTGCAATCTCGATTCCGTCCACCTTGGGTAGGCGCTTCGGCACCAGCCCCTGCTGCAGCTCGACCGCGATGCGATGCTCCTCCTCGTGGAGCTGTGCCCGCCGGATCGCGAGCGCGGCCCGGTCGGCGGCGTCCTGTAGGAGCGAGCGCTCTGTCGGCGTGAACGAACGGCCCGACGGCTGGGCGAGACGCAGGTACCCCACCGTCGTGCGCTCGATCACGAGCGGCACCTGACGCCACCGTCCGGCTTCGACGTCGGCCGGCTCGCGCGGCGAGGTCCGGACCTGCCCGCCGGCGACGCGCACGACGCGCGGACGATCGTGCTCACCGGCGATCTGCACCTCCGCGGCCTCGACGCCGAAGAGCTCGGCCAGGCGGCCGGCGAGTTCGGGCAGCAGCTCGTCGAGCGCGAGCGACTCGAGCGCGGAGGTCAGGTCCTGGAGCTTGGACAGCCGCTCGGCGACCGACTCGGCCTGCACCCGGGCGGCCTGCTCCAGCAACAGGTCGGCGCGATCCTGCTCGGCCCGGCGACGAACGGTCAAGTCGACCCACTGCGCCAGCAGCAGCGGATCCGCGAACTCGGTCGCCTCGATCGCTGAGGCCACCATGCCCACCCAAACCTCGGATCCCGCGCCCGAGCGCAGGCGTAGATCGACGCTCGGCTCCTCGCCGCCGTTGCGACCCGCTTGCCTCCGCGTGATCTGCTCGAGTGTCTCCGACAGCAGCGGACGGTCCTCGAGCTCGCATAGGTCGATCACCGCAACGCCGGTCAGCTCGCCTGGCTCTCGGCCGACGAGCCGAGCGAACGCCGGATTTGACCGGATGATCCGGCCGGCGGCGTCGAGCACGGTCTTTCCGATGGGAGCAGCCTCGAAGGCGCCGCTCAGCAGCGCCTCCGAGCGCTTGAGCGCCCGCCGGCTCGACTCGAGCTCGGCGAACACCGCAACCTTGGATCTGAGCAGGTCCGGATCGAACGGCTTGAGCAGGTAATCGACCGCGCCGACCCCGTATCCGCGGGCGATCTGGGGCACGTCGTCCTGGGCGGCAGTCAGGAACACAATCGGGATGTCGCGGGTGCGCGTCCGCTCCTTGATCAGCTGCGCGGTCTCGAAGCCGTCGAGTCCCGGCATCCGCACGTCGAGCAGGATCATCGCGAAGTCCTGCTCGAGCAGCATCCGCAGCGCTCCGTGGCCTGACGTGGCGGTTCGGAGCGGGTACCCGAGTGGCTCGAGCACGGCCTCGAGCGTGCGCAGATTCTCGGGCTGGTCGTCGACCAGCAGGATCGGGAGCGTCTCGACCTCGGTCAGGTCCAGCAGGGCTTCCTTATCGGTGAGAGCGTCCGGAGGTGTGTCTAGTGGACCCATCCGCGTGCCACAGGACCTACGGACGAGCCCACTAGGCGTCGAGCCACAGGCGCATCATCGAGAGAAGCTGATCCACGTCGACGGGCTTCGTAATGTAGTCGGACGCCCCGGCCGCGATCGCCTTCTCGCGATCGCCCTTCATCGCCTTCGCGGTCAGCGAGATGATCGGAAGATGCTCGAACCGAGGCATCGAGCGGATGGCTCGCGCCGTCTGATAGCCGTCCATCTCGGGCATCATGATGTCGAGCAGCACGACGTCGGTGTTCGGGTGCTGGTGGAGTCGCTCGATTCCCTCGCGGCCGTTCTCGGCGAACACGACCTTCATGCCGCGCTGCTCGAGCGTGGAGGTCAGCGCGAACACATTCCGGATGTCGTCGTCGATTACGAGCACCTTCCGGCCGTGCAACGGTGCGTCGCCCGTCCGGAGGTGACCGAGCAGCTCGCGGGTCGGCGCGGGCAACGTCGCCTCGGCGCGGTGCAGGAACAGCGCCGCGCGATCGACCAGCCGCTCCGGGGAGTCTGCGATGGTGACGACCGCCGACTTGGCGAGTGCATCGAGCCTCGCCCGGTCAGCTTTCGAGAGCGGATCGGACACAAACGCGATGAGCGGGAGCTCCCGCAGGACGTCGTCGGTCGCCGCTTCACGGATCAGCGCGAACGCCTTCGAGCGCGGGCGAACCACCGCGACAACTCCGAGATCGAACGGCTCGGCGCGGAGCGCCTCCAGCGCTGCCGCCGGCGCGAACTTCTGGACGTCGATGTTCTCGTCGCCTGACAGGAGGCCGCCGATCTGATCGTCGAGATCGGCGTTGTCGGCAATCAGCGCGATGCGCCGGGTAGGCGACTCGGCGATCCGCTCGACCCGCCCGAGCGCGTTCTCGAGGCCGGCATCGTCGACCGGGTCGTCGATAAACGCCGCGGCGCCGGCACGCAGACCGTCGAGCCGCACGGCACCGTCACCGACGAGCGCGACGGGGAGATGGCGCGTGTCGGGGTGCTTCTTGAGCTGACCGAGCACCGACTCGAACCGCGGAAGGTCGCCCGCGAGGACGACGGCGCTGGGGCGATGTTCGCGCGCGAGGCCGAGCGAGGCGCTGGCACGCTTTGCCAGGATCGCCTTCCCGCCGCGTGCGCGCACGACCTCGACCATCGCCTTCGCTCGCTCGGGCTTCGAGTCGATGACGAGCACGACCCTGTCACCGCGCTCGAACGCGTCGATCTCGTCGGCGAGCTGATCCTCGAGCGGCATCGTTTCCATCTCGTCGGTTAGGACAGCCACCTCCGCCGACCCGCTGTCGGTGCGGCTGTCGACGGGAGCGTCGGCAACGTGCTCGATCAGCGGCAGGATCAGGGAGAAGCGGCTGCCCGTTCCCACGGCAGAGTCGACCTGGATCTCGCCGCCGAGGAGCCGGCCGATCTCGCGGGAGATCGACAACCCCAGTCCGGTGCCGCCGTACTTCCGCGAGGTGGTGCCGTCCGCCTGCTGGAAGGCCTCGAAGATCAGGTTCAGTTTGTCATCGGGGATTCCCACTCCGGTGTCACTCACCGAGAACTCGATCACCCGCTCTGCCGCTCGCAGCACATCCGAGCGGAGCGCCGAGCGATCCTTGGGATAACCGATCGACAGCGTCACCCCGCCGTCGTGCGTGAACTTGAACGCGTTCGAGAGAAGGTTCTTGAGCACCTGTCCCAGGCGCTGCTCGTCGGACACGATCGACGCCGGCAACGCCGGATCGATCGCGACGTTGAACGACAGGTTCTTCTGCTCGGCCACATGCCGGAACGCCCGCTCGGCATCCAGATACACGTCCGACAGCGCGACCGGCGCGAGATCGAGCTCCATCCGCCCGGCCTCGACCTTCGACAGATCGAGAATGTCGTTGATCAGCGACAGGAGGTCGTTGCCGGCGGAATGGATCGTGCGGGCGAACTCGACCTCCCGATCACTCAACGACGCATCCTCGTTCTCGGCCAGCAGACGCGAGAGGATCAGCATCGAGTTCAACGGAGTCCGCAGCTCGTGCGACATGTTCGCCAGGAACTCGGACTTGTACTTCGACGAGAGCGCCAACTGCGCCGCCTTCTCCTCGAGGCCGCGGCGGGCCAGCTCGATCTCCTCGTTCTTGATTTCGATGTCCCGATTCTGCTCGGAGAGCAGGCTCGCCTTCTCCTGAAGCTCGTCGTTGGTCTCGCGCAGCTCCTCGGACTGCTTCTGCAACTCGATCGTCAGGCTCTGCGACTGCGTCAGCAGCTCCTCGGTGCGCATGTTCGCCCGGATCGTGTTCAGCACCACGCCGATGGTCTCGCCGATGCGTGCGAGGAAGTCGCGGTGGACCTCGGAGAAGGGTCGGATCGACGCGAGTTCGATCACCCCGAGGACCTGGTCCTCGAACAGCACCGGCATGACGAGGATGTCGGTCGGGGTCGTTTCCCCGAGGCCCGACCCGACCTTGATGTAGCCGGGAGGGGCGTCGCTGATCGCGATCGTCTTGCGGTCGAGCGCCGCCTGGCCGATCAGGCCCTCGCCGATCACGAACCGGCTGCGCATCTCGCTGCGCCGAGGCGTGTAGCCGTATGACGCCGCCAGCATGAGTTCGGGGCTGCCCTCGTCGGCAGCGGGCTCGGCGAGGAAGAACGCTCCGTGTTGTGAGTTCACCATCGGGGCGACCTCGCTCATGATCATCTGCGTCACCGCGGCCAGATCGCGCTGACCCTGAAGCATCCCCGAGATACTCGCCAGGTTGGTCTTCAGCCAGTCCTGCTCGGCGTTCCGCGTGGTCGTCTCGCGGAGGTTGGCGATCATCTGGTTGATGTTGTCCTTGAGCTCGGCGACCTCGCCCTGAGCCTCGACCGAGATCGACCGCGTCAGGTCGCCCTGGGTCACCGCGGTCGATACCTCGGCGATCGCGCGCAGCTGGGTGGTCAGCGTGACCGCGAGCTGGTTGACGTTCTCGGTCAACCGCCGCCACGTTCCCGATACGCCCTCGACTTCGGCCTGGCCGCCGAGCTTGCCCTCGGTGCCGACCTCGCGGGCGACGCGGGTCACCTCGGCGGCGAAGCTCGAGAGCTGGGCGACCATCCGGTTCAGGGTCTGCTTGAGCTCGAGGATCTCGCCGCGAGCGTCGACGGTGATCGTCTGGGTCATGTCGCCGTTGGCGACCGCGGTCGCGACCTGCGCGATGTTTCTCACCTGGTCGGTGAGGTTGCGGGCCATGAAGTTGACGTTGTCGGTCAGGTCCTTCCACGTGCCGGCGACGCCCGGGACCTGGGCCTGGCCGCCGAGGATGCCCTCGGTGCCGACCTCGCGGGCGACGCGGGTCACCTCGGCCGCGAACGAGTTGAGCTGGTCGACCATCCGGTTGATCGTCTCGGCGAGCGCCGCGACCTCGCCCTTGGCGTCGACGGTGATCTTCTGGCTGAGGTCGCCGTGGGCGACGGCCGTGGTCACGCCGGCGATGCTCCGCACCTGAGTGGTCAGGTTCGAGGCCATCAGGTTCACGTTCTCGGTCAGGCCCTTCCAGGTGCCGGACACGCCCTCGACCTCGGCCTGGCCGCCCAGGATGCCCTCGGTACCCACTTCTCGCGCGACGCGGGTCACCTCGGCGGCGAACGACCGGAGCTGGTCGACCATCGTGTTGATCGTGTCCTTCAGCTCGAGGATCTCGCCGCGGGCGTCGACCGTGATCTTCTTGGACAGGTCGCCCTGCGCCACCGCGGTGGTCACCTGGGCGATGTTGCGTACCTGGTCGGTCAGGTTCGAGGCCATGAAGTTCACGTTCTCGGTCAGGCCCTTCCAGGTGCCGGACACGCCCTCGACCTTGGCCTGGCCGCCGAGCTTGCCGTCGGTGCCGACCTCGCGGGCCACGCGCGTGACCTCGTCGGCGAACGCCGACAGCTGGTCGACCATCGTGTTGACGGTCCGCTTGAGCTCGAGCACCTCGCCCTTCACGTCGACGGTGATCTTCTGGCTGAGGTCGCCGTTCGCCACCGCGGTCGTGACCTGGGCGATGTTGCGCACCT
>Ga0335077_10000975_pt1 | contig 33190 bp, 24 predicted proteins | sample Lox_Sample_31_FD_207151 | JGI IMG/M metagenome (GOLD analysis project Ga0335077, IMG submission 207151) | Soil microbial communities from Loxahatchee National Wildlife Refuge, Florida, United States - Lox_Sample_3.1 | ecosystem: Environmental > Terrestrial > Soil > Wetlands | place: USA... | reverse complement strand
CTCGCCACCAATCCTCAGTTTCACGTCCTGCAAGCCGACGTGGCGCGCGCCACGTTGAAGGAGCTCCGATCGTCCTCGCGACCTGCGGGGAGCGGAAGGGGCGACCATGGCTAGACTCGATCGTTCGTTCTCGCCACCACGCGAAGTGCGGCTCGCGCCCCGCCGGCGCCTCTTCCCGATCGCGCTCCTCGGAGTCGTGGGCTGGGTGAGCGCAGCTACCGTCGAGGCCCACCCGATGGGCAATTTCTCCATCAGCCACTATTCAGGCATCACGGTCCTACCGGCGGCCGTCGAGCTCCGATACCTGATCGACATGGCCGAGATCCCGACCTTCCAGGAGATCCAGGACAGCGGCATCGTCCCGGAGGCTGGCCATCCAACCCTGGAAAGCTACCTCGTCACGAAGGGCGAAGCGCTGAGCGCCGGACTCGTGCTCGAGCTGAACGGACAACACCTCCCGTTTCGAAGCGTGTCGAGGACCGCGCTCTTCAGTGCGGGGGCCGGGGGCCTGCCGACCATGAAGCTCGGCTTCGTGTACCGTGCCGCCCTCCCGCGCACGGTGGCGCCGGGGCTCAGCCAGCTCACCTACCATGATGGGAATTTCCCTGACCGTGCCGGCTGGAAGGAAGTCGTGGCGGCGGCGGGCCCGGGCATCGCGCTCGCGACCAGCTCTGTACCCGAGGACGACCGGAGCCGTCAGCTCACCGATTATCCGACGGATCTCGTGAATGGTCCGCCGCAGATCGTCCAGGCGTCGCTGACCTTTGCGACCGATCCTCCCGCGGCGATCGCGAACGCCGGGTCGCACGCCTCCGCACGTCCCCTCAAGGACGCCGCCCCGCCTGGCCCGCCAGCGCCGGACACGGAGACCGCGGCGACACCTCGCGTCTCGTCGAACGCTGCAGCGACAACGGTGGAATTCCCATCTCTCGCGCTCCAGCCAAATCGCCAAGCCATGCGCCGGGATCGCTTCACCGACCTCATCGGTTCCGCGCAGACCAGGCCCGGCATCATCTTCTTCGCGGCGCTCGTCGCGGCAATGCTCGGCGCCTTCCATGCGCTGGAGCCGGGGCACGGCAAGACCGTCGTGGCGGCGTATCTCGTCGGATCGCGAGGCACGGCACGTCATGCGCTGCTGCTCGGCCTCATCGTGACGTTCTCCCACACGGCCGGCGTGTACCTGCTCGGTGCAGTGACCTGCTACGCGTCCCGGTACGTGGTTCCCGAGCGTCTCTACCCGTGGCTGGGCGCGCTCTCCGGCCTCACGATCGCGGCACTGGGCGTCTGTCTCTTCCTCAGCCGGTACGCGAGGGGAAGCGGCACGCACGGAGAGCTCCACGAGCATGCTCACTCGCACGGTCATGCTCACGGACGTTCACACGAGCACTCGCACGGGCACGGTCATCACCACCACCACTCTCACGACCATCACGATCACCTTCCTCCAGGTGGCGCGGTGTCGCTGCGGGAGTTGCTGGCGCTGGGCGTCACGGGCGGCATCGTCCCTTGCCCCGCGGCGCTGGTCGTGCTGTTGAGCGCGGTGGCCCTGCGACGGGTGGGCTTCGGGCTCTTCTTGATCGTCGCGTTCAGCGTGGGGCTGGCAGCCGTCCTGATCGCGATCGGTCTGCTCATGGTGTACGCGCGACGTCTGATGGCGCGGGTCGATGGCAGCGGCCCCCTCGTCACGCGCTGGCTCCCGCTGACGTCGTCAGCGACCATCACGGTGCTGGGGGTCGCGATCGCGGCTCAGGCGCTCATGAATGCGGGGATTTTAGCGATCCGGCTCGGTTGAACCGTCCCCCGCCGGCGCGCGACCAGGAGGCTCTGTCCTAACGCGGCTCGCCGGCCCGCCGGACGAGCCGGCGCGCCTTCAGCTCGTAGCGAGGAAGACTCCCGAGCGGCACCGTGACGACTTCCACGCGAATCCCCAGATCCACGCGCACGGCTTCCTGCACCGCCACAGGCACGCCGGCGGCGCCGCCCTGCACCTCCAGGAGCAGCCGCACCTCATCCATCTCCGAGCGGCGATACACCTCGATCGTGAACTCGTCCACGGCGGCGAAGCGCCGCACGATGCCCTCGAGGGCCGAGGGGAACACGTTGACGCCGCGGACCACCAGCATGTCGTCCACGCGACTCAGAATGCCACCCTCGAGCCTCGCGAACGTCCGCCCGCACGCGCAGGAGCCCGACCCGAGCCGCACACGGTCTCCGGTGCGATAGCGGAGCAGCGGCGACCCGGCCCGGCCGAGGTTCGTCAGCACCAGCTCCCCCTCTCGCGCGGCTCGCCCCGTGGCGGGATCGAGAACTTCCGCGATGAACTCGGACTCGTTGACGTGAAGTCCCGCCTGGGCCTCGCATTCGTAGCCGTACGCGCCCATCTCCGTCATGCCGGCGTGATCGTAGGCCCTGGCGCCCCACGCCTCTTCGATGCGCGCTCGCACCGACGGAATCCCGGCGCCGGGCTCGCCCGCGTGAACCGTGACGCGGACGCCGAGCTTGCGGAGATCGACCCCGCGCTCGCGCGCCACCTCCGCCAGGTGCAGCGCATAGGAGGGCGTGCAGCAGATCGCGGTGGCGCCCAGGGATTCGATGGTGGCGAGCCGGTGGGCGGAATCCTGCCCGCCGCCGGGGATGACGAGACAGCCGATGGCGTGCGCTCCTTCGAACCCCGACCACAGGCCGATGAAGAGGCCGAACGAGAACGGGAAGAACACGCGGTCCTCGGGACCGAGCCCGGCCCCGCGCAGCACGAAGGCCCAGCAATGCGCCCACCAGTTCCACGACGCCTGGGTATCCAGCCAGCGAAGCGGTGTGCCCGTAGTGCCGGAGGTCTGGTGTACCCGCACGTACTCCGCGAGGGGAAAGGTCACGTTGGTGCCGAAGGGGGGATGAGCCGCCTGGTCGTCGACCAGGTCGGTCTTGGTCGTCAGCGGCAGGCGGAAGAAGTCGTCCCAGCTGCGGAGGTCACCGGCGGACTGGACTCCCGCGCTGCGCCACTTCCTCGTGACGAACGCGTTCGCGGGATGGATGGCGTCCGCCAAGCTCTGGAGCCTGGCCCACTGATGGTCCCGGAGCGCCTCGGCACCGAGCGTCTCCAGATCCCGATCGTGGAAAACCGTCATGTCCGGAGCTTGAACCGCTGGATCTTCCCCGTCGCCGTCTTCGGCAGGTCGGACACGAACTCGATCCATCGCGGGTACTTGTACGGCGCGATCTTGTCCTTCACGAAGCCCTTGAGTTCCGCGTCGAGCTGCGGCGAGCCGGCATAGCCTTCCTTCAGCACCACGAAGGCCTTGGGCTTCACCAGCTTGTCCGTGTCCTCGTGGCCCACCACCGCGACCTCCAGCACGGCGGCATGCGCAATCAGGGTGTTCTCCACTTCCACCGGTGACACCCAGATCCCACCCACCTTGAGCATGTCGTCGGCCCGGCCGCAATACCAGAAGTACCCGTCAGCATCCTGGTAGTACTTGTCGCCAGTCTGGATGTAGTGACCGAAGAGCGTGTCTTTCGTCTTCTCGTGTTGATTCCAGTAGTAGGCCATGATGGAGTCGCCCTTGACGCGCAGGTTGCCGACATCCCCCTGCGCCACTGGCTGGCCCGCATCGTCGACGAGAATGGCCTCGTAGCCAGGCACGGGGAGCCCGGTCGAGCCGGGTCGGATATGGCCCGGCCGGTTCGACAGGAAGATGTGCAGGATCTCCGTGGTCCCGATGCCGTCGAGGATGTCCACGCCAAAGCGGTCGCGCCACCGTCGATACAGTTCCTCCGGCAGCGCCTCCCCCGCCGAGATGCACTGGCGCAGCGACGAGAGATCGTAGCGCTTCTCGGCCTCCTTGACCTGGAGCATGGCGGCATAGAGCGTGGGCACGCCGAAGAACAAGGTGGGCCGGTGGCGGTGGATCAGCTCGAACATGGTTTCCGGAAGCGGCCGGTGCGGATAGAGCACCCCCTGCCCGCCCACGTGCATCGGGAAGTACATGTTGTTCCCGAGACCGTAGGCGAAGAAGAGCTTGGCCGCCGAGACCGTCTTGTCGAGCTCCGTCATCCCGAGCACCTGCCGGGCGTAGGTGTCCGCGCAGTACACCATGTCGTGCTGGAGGTGCACCGCACCCTTCGGCCGTCCGGTGGACCCCGAGGAGTAGAGCCAGAAGGCCCCGTCGTCCTTCGACGTCTCCACCGCCTCGAGCTTCGCCGAGGCCTTGCCGACCCAGTGGTCGAACCCCAGCTGGCCGGCCGACGGCTTGCCCGCCACCACCACGTGCTTGAGATACCGCGCCTGGGAGAGCGCGGGACCAGCCTCGGCCAGGAGTGGCTCCGAGATGACTGCGACCGGCGCGCGGCTATCGTCGAGGAAGTAGAGGTAATCCTGGCTGCGCATCATGGTGTTGACGGGAATGGGAATGGCGCCGATCTTGATGGCGCCCCAGAACGCGGCCAGGAATTCCGGCGAATCGAGCAGCAGGCAGAGGACGCGCTGCTCGCGCTGCACTCCCAGGTCCAGGAGCGCATTTCCGGTGCGATTCACCAGCTCCTGCAGCTCCGCGTAGGTGAGCCGGGTGTCCTCGTAGTGGAACGCGAGCTTGCTCCCTCGCCCTTCCTCGACGTGACGATCGACGAAGAAGCGCGCGGCATTGAACTGCGCGGGGACGTCGGTGACGGACGATGGCATGGCCCGGGCTCCTATGACCGCTTCTTGGCCGCTGAACGTCGGCGCGACGTTCGACGAGAGCGTGCGGGACCGCTCCGCGCGACGGCCGGTCGTGGTACCGGCTTGACCGCCATGGCCTCGATCTCGACCAGCAGGTCCGGCTTGACGAGGTGCGATACGACGAGAATGGTGTTCGGCGGGTAGACCCCATCCGGGAAGTAGTCGAGAAAGACCTCGCGGCGCGCCTGCATGAACCCATCGATGTCGGAACGGTAGACGAGGAAGGTCTGGAAGCGGACCACGTCCTGCATGCTCGCGCCCGCTGCCTGCAGCACCGCTTCGATGTTCGCGTACGCCTGCTTGGTCTGGGCCACGACATCGCTGGGCCCGACGAGGCGACCGGCCGCGTCCATGCCGACCTGGCCGGCCACGACGACGATCTCGCCGCCCGGCGCGACCATGCCGTGGGAGTACATGCCGAGGGTGGGTCCGAGCGCCTCGCTCTTCACGGGCCTGTGCGACATCTGCTTTCCTTCTCTCAACCGAGACGGACGTACTCGAAGTCCAGGGGCTTGCCGTTGATCCCGCGGGGCGGTGGCGCGATCCAATTGGCGAACTTGCCGGGCTCGATGACCGGCTGCATGAGGCTCTGCACGAAGAGCTGGTCCTCCGTCGTCGGCAGCCAGTCATGACGTCGGACGTCCCACTCCGCTTCGCTGATGACCCGACCATCCGGGGCGATCTTTGCCTCGGAGAAGGTCCCGATGGCGCGATGAAAACCGCGATGGGGCAACGCCAGCGCGAAGTCGATCCCGTGCCGCTTGATGGTCTCGTTCCACCGCTGGAGGCCGCGCGCGCAGTCCGCGATGTAGTCGTCGCGCAGCCGCTCGTTGAGCGAGACCAGCGCCGGCTCCTCGCGGGTCACGACGCGCTCGCCGTCCAGCTCGAGCACCGGATAGGTCGCGTCCTTGAGCACGTGATCGTCGTGCTTCTTCGTCTCCTCGAAGCGAGCTTTGAGGCCCATCGTGTAGAAGTTCGCGGCGTTGGTCGACACTTCCGAGCCGAACAGATCGAGCGACACCGAGCAGTGGAAGTTGATGTACCTCTGGATGGTCGCGAGGTCGATCCCTCCGAAGGCCCGCACGTCGTCGGTCTTGTGCTTCCGCATCAGCTCGCAGGTGCGCTGGACGATGCGGCCGACGCCCGTCTCGCCGACGAACATGTGATGCGCCTCCTCCGTGAGCATGAACCGGCACGTGCGCGACAGCGGATCGAAGCCGCTCTCGGCGAGGCTTGCGAGCTGGTACTTGCCATCACGGTCGGTGAAGAACGCGAACATGAAGAACGAGAGCCAGTCCGGCGTCGGCTCGTTGAACGCGCCCAGGATGCGCGGCCGGTCCCGGTCGCCCGAGCGCCGCTGGAGCAGGGCTTCCGCCTCTTCGCGGCCGTCGCGCCCGAAGTGCGCGTCGAGGAGATAGACCATGGCCCAGAGGTGCCGCCCCTCCTCGACGTTCACCTGAAAGATATTGCGAAGATCGTAGAGCGATGGACACGTCCGTCCGAGATGGCGCTGCTGCTCGACCGAAGCGGGCTCCGTGTCGCCCTGAGTGACGATGAGCCGGCGCAGCGTGCCTCGGTACTCTCCCGGGACCTCCTGCCAGGCCGGAACTCCCTTGTGATCGCCGAATCCGATGACTCGCGCCGGCTCCGGTTCAGCGAGGAAGATGCCCCACCGATACTCGGGCATCTGCACGTAGTCGAACTTGGCCCAACCCTGCGCGTCGACGCTGACGGCCGTGCGCAGGTACACGTCCTTGGTCTGGAATCCCGTCGGCCCCATGTCGTTCCACCACTCGAGGAACCGCGGTTGCCATTCCTCGAGCGCGCGCTGCAGGCGCCGGTTCTCCGCCAGGTTGACGTTGTTCGGTATCCGCTCCAGATAGTCGATGCCCGCCATCACACTCTCCTCCGGTCGAACTCGGCCCGTTCACCCGTGCCGTACACGCGCAGGGCGCCCCGGGGCCCGACCGCATTCGGGCGCTGGAAGATCCAGTTCTGCCACGCGGACAGCCGCGCGAAGATCTTGCTCTCGAGGGTCTCCGGCCCGGCGAACCGGAGCGAGGCCTCCATCCCCGTGAGCGCGTCCGGCGAGAACGCCGCGCGCGCCTCGATCGCGATGCGCACCTCGTCGTCCCAGTCGATGTCGTCTGGCGTGAACGTCACGAGACCGGCGTCCGCGGCCGCCTGCGCGTCCATGTCCTGGCCGATCCGGCGCTTCAGATCGTCGATACGGCTCGGCTCATCGAGGAACCGGCTCTGGAGGCGGGTCAGACCGTTCACCATGGGGAACGCGCCGAAGTTCATCCCGGTGAGACGCACGCTCGCCGGTGGCGTCGTGTCTCCCTCACGGGCGCCGTCGAGCATGTACGAACGATCCGCCGCCAGCGCTAGCTCGAGCAGCGTCCCGGTGAAGCACGAGCCCGGCTCGATCAGGGCGAACGTCGATCGCGAGGACACGTCGAGGCGCTTCAAGACGCGCTTGAGGTAAAGGCGCACCTCGCGCACGAGCCAGTCGCCCTCCTGATCCAGCAGGAGCCCATCGAAGCCTTCGAGGGCTTCCGCGCTGCCGACCGTGCGGAGAACCCAGACGCCGATCTCCTCCTCGTTGGTCCTGAGATGCAGGATCAGATCGTCCAGCTCGCGAGCCACGGCGAGCGGCCAGAAGGCGTCGCCCTCCGTGTGAACGGCCTTCGTATCGGCCGGCGGCGTCGTGTCGGGCGCAGCCACGGTGATCTCGGCCACGCCACGCGCCCGGTCGATCTCGCAGGTGACGTGACGGTACCGGATGCGGTCATCCTCGATCGTCCGCGCGAGCGGCGTGAGCGCGATGCCCCGCGCCGCTGCGGGCCGGTCCGTCCGCGCCGCCAGCTCGGCCGCGCGCTGCTTCGTCACCTCGTCGAGTCGGGAGCGCGGCACGACCTCGTCCACGAGGCGCCATTCCACGGCCCGCCGGCCCTTGATGCCCTCCTCGAGCGTGCAGAAGAAGTCGGCGCGATCGCGCCGCACGTGGCGCTTGTCGACCAGGCGCGTGAGCCCGCCCGTACCCGGCAGGACGGCGAGCAGCGGCAGCTCGGGGAGCGCGACGGTCGTGGAGGCGTCGTCGGCCATGATGATGTGGTCGGTCGCCAGAGCCAGTTCGTAACCGCCGCCGGCGCAGGGGCCGTTGATGGCGGTGAGATAGACCTGGTGCGACTCCGCGCTCGCCTCCTCGATGCCGTTGCGCGTCTCGTTGGTGAACTTGCAGAAGTTCACCTTCCACGCGTGCGAGGACTGGCTCAGCATGCGGATGTTGGCGCCCGCGCAGAAGACGCGCTCCTTGGCGGACGTCAGCACGACGGCGCCCACCTCCGGGTGCTCGAAGCGCAGCCGCTGGACGGCATCGTACAGCTCGATGTCGACCCCCAGGTCGTAGGAGTTGAGCTTCAGCTCGTATCCGGAGGTGAGCCCGCCGTCCTCCTTGACGTCCATCGCGAGCGTGGCGACCCGTCCGTCCACGCGGAGCTTCCAGTGCTTGTACCTCGACGGCTCGATCCGGAAGTCGACCATCGCGCGCTCATTGCTCTCAGCCATAGCGTCTCTCCGCCACTATCCCAGAATCACCCACAGCACCTTGGCCGCCTTGCTGCCGGCATTCTCCCAGCCGTGCGGGGTGCCGCCGTCCAGATAGGCACTGTCACCGGCGCCCAGGATGTGCGATTCGCCGCTGTACTGCAGTGACACCTTCCCCTCGATGACGTAGAGGAGCTTCATCTGCCCCGGCTGGAGGATCACCTTGTCGGTCTTGACGCCCTTGCCCCGCGGGCCGAGCGTGGCCATCACCGCCCGGATCTTACCCTGGAAGAGTCCCGCGCCGAGCACATGCCACTTCTCCGATGTGCCATCGAAGGACACGACCGGGTAGTCGGTCCTCCGGCTCACGTGCAGGCGACCATTGGGGGCGGCATCGAAGAGCGACCCCATGGGAATCCCGAACGCGGCCGCCAGCTTGCCGAGCGTGTGGAGCGAGGGAGTGAGACGCCCCGACTCGATCTGGGACAGCATGCTGGGCGTCAGCCCGGCTTTCTCGGCGAGCTGGCGCTGCTGGAGGTGGCGATCGGCCCGCAGCGCCTTGATCCGCTGTCCAAGACTGGTCACGCGCCTGCCCCGTGATCGTCCGGAAGTCCTGCCAGGCCTCTGAGGGCCCGTCTCACGAAGACTCGCGTCATCTTCTTCCGGTACGGATGCGTCAGGTCGGTGTTGTCGAGTGGCTTGGACGGACCCGCCGCTCGGGCCGCCGTCTCCTCGATCAGCGCGGGAGTCAGCCGCTGCCCGACCAGCAGCCGGCCTGCCTCGACCGCCTCGCGCGGCAACGAGGCCACGGCGCCGAGGACGATGCGCGCGCCGGTCACCGTCTCGCCGTCCATGCCGAGAGCCACCGCCACGCCGAGCACCGGGAAATCGAAGGAGCCCCGCCGTCGCAGCTTGAGGTAAATGGATCTGAGCCCGTCGGCCGGCGGAAGCATGATGTCGACGAGCACCTCGCCAGGCTGCTTGGTGAGATATTCGATCCCGTCGTCACGATAGAGCGCCGAGATGGGCATCACGCGCTCTCCCGTGGGCCCGAGAAGCCTCACCGTGGCTCCCAGGCTCCACAGGACCGGCGCGGTGTCGGAGGACGACACGGCCCAGCACCGTGGGCTGCCCGGCGCTACCAGACAGATCTCGCCGTCCTTCTTCATGCAGAAGTTGACCGCCTTCCGCCACTGGTAGGACTGGTTGTAGTAGTTGCAGCGCGTATCGACGCAGACGTTCCCGCCGAGCGTGCCCATGTTCCGGAGCTGAGGCGTGGACACCAGCCCGGCCGCCGTCGCCAGCGCGGGGTAGTGGCGCGCGATCTCCGCGTGATGGGAGGTCGCCGTGAGCGTCGTCCCCGCGCCGATCGTGATGCCGGTCCGTGCATCTCCGCGGACGCCGACCAGCTCCCTGACCGCGCGCAGACCGACCAGCACCTTGGGCTCGAACTGGCGGCGCTTCATGTTGGGATAGAGATCGGTGCCGCCGGCCACCAGCATGGCCTCTCGCCCATGATCCGCCATCAGCTTGACGGCGTCCCCGGCCGACACAGGCGCCAGGTACGTGAACGGCGGAAGGCGCATCATGACGCGAACGGCCTCTCGGCGATGTCGGCGGCCGGCTCCCCGAACGCCGACTCGATCGCCCGGGGCTCCGGAAACGTGAAGAGCGGCAATCGCTCGGGGCCGACCCGCGGCGCCTTGCCCTGGCGCGCGAGGTCGAGCGCCTTCACCACCTTGTCCGGCGAGATCGGGATCTTGTCGATCCTGACGCCGACCGCGTCGTGCACGGCGTTGGCGACCGCGGGAATGATCGGCAGGAGCGGTCCCTGCCCAGCCTCCTTGGCCCCGAAGGGACCTTCGGGATCGTCGGTCTCGACGAGAATGGTGTGGATCTCAGGCGTCTCGAGCGTGGTGGGACTCTTGTACTCCAGCATGGAGGGAATCTTGTGGACGCCCTTGCGAAAGACCTGCTCTTCCATCAGGACCTCGCCCAGTCCCATGTAGATCGAGCCCTCCACCTGCCCCTCGACGAGCAGCGGGTTCAGCGCCCGGCCGATGTCGTGGGCAACCCAGATCTCGGTCGGCTTGACCTCGCCCGTCTCCACGTCCACATCGACCTCGACCACGCACGCGGAATAGGAATAGCACGGCGAGGGCCCGACCCCGCCGCCTTTGTACTTCCCGGCGCGGCGCGGCGGCGCATAGGAACCGGGGAACGCGAGGACGCCAAACCGGCTCTCGGCGAGCACGACGGCCTGAGCGAAGGAGACGCCGCGGTCCGGGTCGTCGTCGACGAACACGCGCCGATCGCGGGTCACGAGCCGCTCGGGCTCGACCTCGAGCTTCTTCGCCACGGCCTCGAAGATCCGCTCGCGCAGGCGATTCGCAGCCTGGATCACTGCGTTGCCAGCCATCAAGGTCACGCGGGAGGAATACGAGCCGAGGTCGACCGGCGTCAGATCGGTGTCCGCAGGGTGCACGCGGACGTCCTTCGGATCGATCCCCAGCACCTCGGCGACGAGATAGGCCAGGATCGAATCCGATCCCTGACCGATATCGGTGGCGCCGCACAGCACGGCGACGAGCCCGCTCCGATCGGCGCGCAGCACGACACCGGAGTGCGGCATGTCGTTCCAGTAGATGGCGGTCCCGGCGCCGGTGAGATAGGCAGAGCAGGCGAGGCCGATGCCCTTGCCTCGCGGTAGGCGGCCGAACTTCTCACGCCAGCCCGAGGCCTCCACCACGCGGTCGATGCACTCGCCGAGCCCGATGGTCGTCACGGTCAGGTGATTGGCGGTCTTGGTGAATGGCTCCGCGAGGTTTTGCCGGCGCATCTCGGCCGGATCGAGGCCGAGCTGGCGCGCGGCCTTGTCGATCTGGCATTCCATGGCGAAGCGCGGCTGCGGCGTGCCGTGGCCGCGCTTGGGACCGCACGGCGGCTTGTTGGTGAAGACCCGCGCGCCCTCGAACTTGTACACGGGCACCTTGTAGGTCACCGTCTGGAGCGCACCCGTGTAGAAGGTCGAGGCGACCCCGTAGGATCCATATGCGCCGCCGTCCAGCCACGACCGGAAGTGCATGCCGGTGATCGCGCCGTCCTTCGTGAAGCCCGTCTTGATCCACATCAACACCGGGTGCCGGCCGCGGTGCACGTAGAAGACCTCTTCGCGCGTGAGCGTGAACTTCACCGGGCGGCCCGTGAGCTGCGAGAGCTTGCAGGCGGCGATCTCGTGAGCGAAGGGATCGAGCTTGCCGCCGAAGCCGCCACCCACCGGCGCGGCAATGACACGGATGTGCGCCTGGGGCAGGTCGAGGATCTTGGCCAGGAGGCGATGCACGTAGTGGGGCGTCTGGGTCGAGGACCAGAGCGTCAGCTTGCCGTCGGCGCTCCAGTGCGCGACCGCCGCGTGCTGCTCCATCGGTAGATGCGTGTTGCCCTCGAAGAAGAACACGTCCTCGCGAACCAGATCGGCCCGGGCGAAGGCTGCCTCGACGTCTCCGAACTGGAGCGACACGGCCTTGTGCACGTTGGGACCATCCCCGTACTCGTGGATCCGCACCTCCGGATGGGCCAGCGAGTCCTCGATGGACATCAGCGGCCGGAGCGGCTCGTACTCGACCTCGATCAGCTCTGTCGCGCGCTCGGCGGTCTCTTCGTCGACGGCGGCGACCGCCGCAACCGCGTCCCCCACCATCCTGACCTTCTCCACGCAGAGCGCTTCCTCGTCCTGAGAGACGGGCAGGATGCCGAACTTCACCCGCGGCAGGTCGTGGCCGGTGATGACGGCGTAGACGCCAGGCAGGGCTTCGGCCCGCGTGGTATCGATGCGCTTGATGAGGGCGTGTGGATGCGGACTTCTCAGCAGCCGGCCATGCGCCATGCGGGGCAGGATCATGTCGTCGGCGTACTTGGTCTCACCCGCCACCTTCGCCCACGCGTCGATCTTGGGAAGCGACTGCCCGACGACCGAGAAGTGCTCTTTCTTCATGATGCGTGCGCTCCCTTCCGGCGGAGAGCCGCGAGCTCGACGGCGTCCAGGATCTTCGTGTAGCCGGTGCATCGACACAGGTTGCCGGCCAGGGCATGCCGAACCTCATCGCGCGTGGGCACCGGGTTCCGGTCGAGCAGCGCCTCCGCCGTCAGCAGAATGCCGGGCGTGCAATACCCGCACTGGGCCGCCCCAAGCTCTGCGAACGCCTGCTGGAGGGGATGCAGCTGGCTGCCGCGAGCCATGCCCTCCACCGTCTTGATCTCGCGTCCCTGGCACTCGATGGGCAGGGCCAGGCAGGAGAGCACGGGGTCGCCGTCGATCAGGACCGTGCAGGTCCCGCACTCGCCCAGCTCGCACCCGTGCTTGGTGCCGGTCAGCTCCAGGTCCTCGCGCAGTACCTCGAGGAGCGTCTTGTGCACAGGCACGAGGACCTCGCGCTCTTCACCATTCACGCGCAGGGTCAGCAGGGCCTTCATCGGATTCTTCCCTCCTGGACGCCATGAAGGACTTACTGATCTATGAAATCCACATTAAGTAGTACTAAATCGGCAGAGCGGGTGTCAAGGCCGAGGTCTCGCCGGGGGGGACCGGGAATCGTCTACCGGATCATCGCGGTTGCCGGCGTCAGGATCGAGGGCGGGGCTGACGCCGGAGGCTCGAGCGAGGGACGAGCGGACGCTGCCGTAGCCTAATCACGCCCCTTTGCCAAGATCACGTTGCTTCTCGATGCCCGGAATCGATGCTGCGCCAGCGCTTGATACTGCGGAGACTCGTACCAGCGCCTGGCCTCGTTTTCATCACCAAAGCGAAGCACCACGGACACTACCGGATCCTCTGGGTTTGGGGGTCGGTCCCTGATATGGGATCATTCTCGGGGACCCATGGCGAACGTGCCGATCAATCTCCGCCTGCTGATTCGACCGGCCATCGAAGCGTTCAAACGGACGCTCGAGGACCCGAAGAAGATGCTGAAGGCTGCCCAGGAGTACGGGCCCATCGTCTTCACGGGCGTCAGGGCGGGATGGACCAGATACCAACAATTCCGGCCACCGGCGGCTCGGGGCATCCATCCGACGTGCAAGACGTGTCTCGACGATCACAACCTCGTCGGGAAAGAGCATTTCTGCATCGCGCGATTGGGCGAGGTGTGCTTTCTCTGCAAGAAGCCCGTCGATGGATTCGGACAACGAATGACGCCGTAGGGCACGGTGGACCGTGCGGAGAGTATCGATGGACTATCACATCATCCTCGGAACAGCCGGGTGGGGCGTCTGGCACAGCCCGGACGCCGGAAAGTCGTGGACCCGGCAGCGCAAGCCATTTCCGTTGAACAGCCGCGTCCAGGCGCTGGCGGTGCTGCCGGGCGAGCCCCGAGGCGTCCTGGCCGCGGGCGACACCGGTGTGTTCGCCAGCCACGACGGAGGCGCGTCGTGGGCGCGGATCGGCGCGCAGGGGGATATTCCGACGGTATGGTCGCTGGCCGTCGACCCGAGCGACCCGGCCACGCTGTTCGCGGGCACCCGGCCGGCCGCCGTCTATCGATCACGCGATGGCGGGAAGCGCTGGGAGCGGCTTTCGCTCGAGACGGCGAAGGAGTGCGCGATCGGCGAGCCGTTCGTCACGCGGGTGCTCGTCGATCCCGACGATTCGCGCACGGTCTGGGCCGGTGTCGAGATCGACGGCGTCTACAGGAGCAAGGACGGCGGCGAGAGCTGGGAACGCGTGGTGTCCGGGCTCAGCGATCTCGATGTCCACGATCTCGCCATCGCGCGCACTCGGCCGTCGCGCGCATACGTGAGCACGAACGGCGAGGTGTTCTGGAGCGCGAGCAGTGCCGAGAGCTGGACGCCGATCGGTGTCCAGGAGAAGTGGCCGCTGCCCTACGCTCGCGGCATCGTGGTGAAGGCCGACGAGCCGCACGTCCTCTTTGCCGGTTGCGGTGAGACCACGACCGGAGAGACAGGCGCGGTGCTCCGCTCGCCCGACGGCGGTCAGACGTGGCAGCCGCTGCCGCTGCCGAGCCGGCCCAACGCCACGGTGTGGGGCCTGGCGACGCATCCCGCCGACCCGAACCGTCTCGTGACGTTCACCCTCTTCGGCGAGGTCTACGTGTCCGAGGACGCTGGTGATTCCTGGCGAAAGATTGCGCGCGAGTTCGGCGAGATCCGCACTGCCGCGTGGCTGCCTGCCTGATGCGTCGATTCCTCGTGATCGCGGGTTCCGCCATGGTCGTCGTGGCCGTGGCGCTCATCGCGCTATGGCTCGTCGGCCTCGATCCCCATGAGCGCCGGCCGGGCCTCTGGCTCCGCGGCGATCTCGTCACGACGCCGGTCAGCGATTGGTCCTTCACCGACCAGTACCCGAACATCTACATCCAGACCCGGAGCTGGTACCTTCTGCCCCACTCGGTCACGATCACGTGCGTCGCCCACAACGGGCAGCTCTATCTCACGTCCGTGTACAGGCAAGGGTCGAGGTTCCCGGAGGGCAAGCGCTGGACGAGCAACGTGATGCGGGATCCGCACGTCCGCCTGAAGATCGGCGATCGGCTCTACGACGAGACCGTGTCGCTGGTGACCGACCCGGCAGAGCGCGCCGCCGTGCTGGGAAGCAAGGCCAAGAAGTATCCGCAGCAGCGGGTGCCGAAGACCAGCACCGTCTATCTCTTCCACGTCGCGCCCGGATAACGCAGCGTCCCGAGCGGGCCTTCGCGCTCGTCTTCGGTCATCGTGAGGACACCAGCGCGCTCAGGGTCTGCGCCGTCAGCGGCATCTGCCGGATGACCACGGCGCGTCCCGTCAGGGCATCCTCGATGGCAGATGCGAGCACCGCCGGCACCGGAAGGGCGCCAGACTCACCCACCCCCTTGAGTCCGAGAGGGTTCGACGTCGACAGCGTCTCGAGATGCTCGATCCGAACCGCGGGAACGTCCGTGCTGCGCGGGAGCGCGTAGTCCATGAAACTGCCAGCGAGCGGCTGGCCGGCCGCGTCGTAGCGCACCTCCTCGAAGAGCGCGCTCCCGATCCCGAGCGCCACCGCTCCGGCAATCTGGCCCTCGACGATCAGCGGATTGATGAGGCGTCCGCTGTCGTGGCAGATCCAGTGATCGAGCACGGCCACCTGGCCCGAATCCAGGTCGACTTCCACCAGCGCCACCTGGGCGCCGCTCGAGTAGGTGATGTCCGCAGGTTGGAAGTAGCGCGTGACGTCGAGTCCGGGTTCGATCCCATGCCCGGCCGTGGCGAGTGCTGCCACCGAGGCGAGCCTCGCCAGGCCGACGCGATGCTCGTGGCGATGCCGGTGGGCGAAGTCCGTTCCCATCTGCTCCACCTCGTCCTCGGGAACGCCGAGCACGTTGGCCGCGAGACGGAGCGCTAGAGCGCGCAAGTCACGCGCGGCGAGGGCCACGGCTGAGCCGCCCACAACAGCGGCGCGGCTCGCGAAGGTGCCGATCCCCTGCCCGACTCCTGCAGTGTCGCCGTTGATCACGGTGACGTCGTCCGGCGTGACGCCGAGCTCCTCGGCCGCCACCTGCGCCAGGGTCGTTTCGAGGCCCTGCCCCTGCGACGTGACCCCGGTGAACACCGTGATGCGCCCGGCCGAGTCCACGCGTGCCGCCGCTCCCTCGAAGGGTCCCACGCCGGTCAGCTCGACGTAGCACGCCACCCCCACCCCGAGAGCGCGGCCGGCCAGGCGCGCGGCCTCGCTCTCTTTCGTGAGACGCTCGTAGTCCGACATCCGGAGCGCCCGCCGTAGCACGGCGGGATAGTCGCCGCTGTCGAGCACCACGTTGCCGGAGCTCCGATAGTTGGTGAGCCCCACGTCATAGGGCATCGCATCGGGCTTCACGAGGTTGGCAAGGCGCACGGCCGCACGGTCGCGCCCTGTTTCCCGCGCGATCAGATCGAGCACGCGCTCGATCACGAAAACGGCTTGCGGCTGGCCGGCGCCGCGGTAGGGCGTCACCGGCACCCGGTGGGTGTACACGCTCTCGAAGGTCACCTCGACGTTCGAAATGGCGTAGGGCCCAGTGAGCATCGATGCCGTCAGGAGCGGCACGACGAGTCCCCGCGGCGTGTAGGCCCCCGTGTCGTGAACGAAGTGATCGCGCAGCGCGAGAAGGCGCCCATCGCCCGTGAAGCCAACGGTCACATCGTGATGCTGCGCACGCTCCTGCGTGGCAGCGAGCATGTGCTCCGTGCGCTCCTCGAGCCAGCACACGGGCCGGGCGAGGCGTACCGCGAGCCACGGGATCAGGACGTCCTCCGGATACACGATCAGCTTGGCCCCGAAGCCGCCTCCCACGTCGGGTGCGATCACCCGGACGCAATGCGGCGGGAGCTCGAGCGTCTCCGCGATGAACTGCCGCACCTGATGAGGAACCTGTGTCGAGGCCCACACCGTGAGGAGCTCCGCCATCCGGTTGTACTCGGCCACGACACCTCGCGTCTCCATCGGCTGACCGCCGGCCCTCCCGATGGTGAGCCGCTCGTGGGACACGTGCGGAGCTTGACGCAAGGCGGTCTCGACGTCGCCCCGCGCCAAGCTCACGCGGCCGGCGAGGTTGTCGGGGATATCGTCGTGCACGAGCGCGCCGACGGGCGCCATCGCGTCCTGGACCGATGGCAATGCCTCGTAGGCGACGCGGATTTCCGCGCGCGCGTCCTCGGCCGCCTGTCGACTCTCCGCGACGACGACCGCCACCGGCTCTCCGACAAAACGGGCTCGGCCGGCCGCCAGCGGATGGAAATTCTTCCCGCGCAGTGACGGGTGAGGAGGAATGACGGCTAGCGATCGAGCGGCCGCCCCCAGGTCCGCGAAGGTCAGCACCGCCACCACGCCGTTCGCGGCTCGAGCCCGCTCGGCGTCGATCGGGCCGATGCGGGCGTGGGCGTGCGGTGACCTCAGCAGGGCGGCGTGCAGCATCCCGGGCAGGACGATGTCGCCGACGTACCGGCCGCGGCCCTGGAGCAGGCGCGGATCTTCCTTGCGGAGCAGGCGGTCGCCGACGAACTTCACGTTCGACGGCTACACGCGGCCGAGGCGGGGATGATCGAAGAGGGGAATCGTGACGCCCCAGGGTGCCATGCGCTTTCTGATCTTGCGGAGGAACTCGGGGAAGACGCGCATCTCATCCTCCGGCGTGCTGCCGCCGAGGCCGGCCTCGCACGAGATGCGGTCCGCGTCGATCTCGGCCGGTGTGGCGTTGCCCCCTTCGAGCGCGAGCCACAGGTTCCGGTAGCCCCGGAACTCGACGTTCTCGATCATGGTGATGACGGCGTGCTCCATGCTCCGGATGACTTCCGGCGTGAACGAGGGAGCCCACGCGTCGAGGCACTGCCACCCGAAGGCGATGTGGCGCACCTCGTCCCGGAGGATCAGCTCCATCAGGCGTCGTACCGCGGGGTTGGTGGCCCGATCGACGGTCGCCTTGAACACGTCGATCAGGATCTCCTCGGCTGCGCAGACCAGGCTCGCGAAGATGCCTTCGAGCGCCGTCTCCGGATCGAAGGCCATCCGTCGCACGCCGTGGGTCCCCACCGCGCCGGCGGTCGGCGGGTTCTGCGGCTGCGGCAAGTATCCCCCCAGCCGATCGGCCATCAGCCACGAGGCCTCGGCGTGGCGCCCTTCCTCCATCGTCCGCATCGTGAAGTAGAAGCGCAGGTCGGGATGCCGGTTCTCGAGGCAGAAGCGAAGCAGGAGGGCCGGGCTCTCCGAGATGGCGCCGTACTCGCCCCAGGTGCGCCGGCTCCAGTACATCCGCGCCGCCATGATCTGCTCGTCGGTGTAGCGCTCGGGATGGAGCTGCTCCCACGGGATATCGGTTTGCGGATCCCATTCGAGGGATTTCGACCGCCGCCACAGCTCCCACACCTCGGGCATCGCCGGCTTGAGCGGCAGCGGATAGCGCTCTTCCGGCACGTAATTCCTGGCGATCTCCTTCTCGGTCAGCATTGTCGCTCTCCTCTCAGAAGGTCCCCAGCTCGGGATGGGTCGCTCGTGCCAGCGCGATTCCCCAGACGGCCAGGCGCTCGCGCACCTGGGCGACCGTGGCGCGGAGCACGCTCTGTTCCTGCGGCACGGTGGATGCGCCGAGCCCGTGCGCGGCAGTCTCCGCCTCCGCGCCGAGCAAGGCCTCGCGACTCCCGGCCGGGAGGAGCCACGTGTTCCGGTAGCCGGCGAGGATCACGCGGCCGAGCATGTCCTGCACCGCCGCGCCGACCGCAGCGCGCCCGGCGGCGTCGAGCGAAGGCAGCCGGCTGCCGAGGAAGGCCCACGCGAACAGGACGTGTCGCTGCTTGTCTCCGACGATCAGCCGGAGCGACTGGCGCACGACCTCGTCCCGGGCGTGCTGCAGGTGGCTCGATAGCAGATTGAGGTCGAGCTGATCATCGAGCGCCCCGAGTGCTGCGATGAAGGCCTCGACGGACAGGTCCGGATCGAGCGCGGCCTGGGCGAACGGATGATTGCTGATCCGGTTGAGCGCGGCATCCCCGGGATCGGGCACGTACCCCCCGAGGCGTTCGGCCAGCATGAAGCAGACCTCGAGGTGCTTGGCCTCCTCGGCGGGCCGGAACGACAGGAAGAGCTTGGCATCCATGCCAACGGCTCCCGATTCGAGGCAGAGGCGCACGAGCAGCGCGGTGCTCTCGCCCAGACCCGGATATGCTCCCCACGCGCGCCGACTCCAGACGAGGCGCGCAGCCTCGCGCGTCTCGGGCGCGTGGCGCGACACGTCGAGGCGACCCCACGGGATGTCCGTCTCGGGGTTCCAGCGAAAGCCCTTCGCCTGGCTGTACAGCTCGCGGATCGCGGGGACCTCGGGCGCGAAGAGAAGCGGGAAGCGCCTCTCCACGAAGCGCTTCTCCTGGGCCTGGTAGGCGCGAAGGATGCTCTCGCTCACGCTCTCAGGCCAGACGCTCGGAGGTCTCTCGTTCGACCACGCGGCTCGGGTAGATCACGCTCTCCGCCTGGCCATACATCCACTCGACGCTCGCCGGATCGATGTAGTGCACGAGCGTGCCGTGCGCGGCGGCGAGCTGCTCGGCGAGGATGCTCCGTCGGACCTCGGAAGTGAGGGTGTTCAGCCGATGATAGGCTTCCGAGATCGTGCGGCCAAGCGTCGTGACGCCATGGTTCTCCATGATCACCGAGTTCGTGGCGTGGACGAACGCGCCCACCGGCCCAACGTCCTGCTCCACGTCGAGGTGCGACGGGACCACGTAGGGCGGCTTGGCCATGACGTACGGGAACTCGAGCGACAGGACGCGCAGCTCCGTGAAGGCGCGCGACGCGAAGAAGGCGATGGTCTCGTCGTGATGCGCGTGGATCACCGCCTGGGTGTCGGGCCGGAGCCGCAGGATCTCCCGGTTGAGCTGATGACCGACGCTGGTGGGCACGCTGCCGTGCAGGAGACGGCCGGTCGGAATGTCGGTGATGACGATGTTGTCCATCGTCATCTCCTCGAGCGAGATCTCGGCGTGCTTGGTGTAGGCGACGCCATCGGGGAACTCGGGATGCGGTACCCGGATCGCCATGTTGCCCAGGGAATTGTGGATGTAGCCGCGCGCCACGACGCGCCGGGCGTAGGTCAAGAAGATCTCGCCGATCCCGCGATCAAAGGCCACCGTCATGTCGCGCCCCCTCGGCAGGATTCTACTCGGCCAGGCCAGGAGATGCCATCCGGTCCCGGCTCGCGTTCGCGACGAGACGGTTCCAAGATCGCCATGGTTCCGTTACACTGACCACGTCTGGCACGGGCGACAGCAATTCCCATTTCGCGAAGTCCGGGAGGCCGACGGCATGACCCACAAGCCACTGCGCGCGGAAACCACGGCCGAGGCGTATCTCGAGCTGCTCCACGATCGAGGGATCCCGTACTTCCTCGGTAACGCAGGCACCGACTTCGCGCCGCTCGTGGAGGCCTTCGCTCGCTTCGAGGCGGAGGGTCGCCCCGCGCCGCGCCCGCTCGTGATCCCCCACGAGTTCGTCGCGGTGTCCATGGCGCACGGCTACTACCTCGCCGCCGAGCGCCCCCTCGCCGTGATGGTCCACGTGACGGTCGGGACCGGGAACGCGTCCACCGCCATCATCTCCGCGTCCCGCGCGAACGTGCCGATCCTGATGTCGGCCGGCCGCACGCCGATCACCGAGGAGGGCCTGCCGGGCTCGCGCGACCTGCACATCCACTGGGCGCAGGAGAGCTTCGATCAAGCCGCGATGCTCCGGGAGTACGTGAAGTGGGACTACGAGCTCCGGACGCCGGTGCAGCTCGAGTCTGTAGTGGACCGCGCCCTGGAGATGATGCTCGCGGACCCGCGGGGACCCGTGTACCTCACGCTTCCCCGCGAGGTGCTCGCCTCGCCCGCTCCCAACGTCACCATCAGCTCGCCCTCGCGCCGACAGACCCGGAGCGAGCGCTTCCCCGACCCCGAGCGCATCGCGGAGGCGGCGCAGATCCTCGCCCGTGCGTCGGCGCCCCTGATCCTCGTGTCGGCGGCCGGTCGCGACGCGCGCACGGTCGCCGCCCTGGTCGAGCTGGCCGAGGCCGGTGGTATCGGCGTGGTCGAGGCCGATCCGATCTACATGAACTTCCCCCACGATCACCCCCTGCATCAGGGGTACAACCAGTCGGGCACGGTCAATCCGTCACTGGCCGAGGCCGACGCGGTGCTCGTGATCGAGGCGGACGTGCCCTGGTACCCTGCCGTCGGTAAGCCTCCGGTCGGGGCGCCGATCATCCACCTCGGCGTCGATCCGTTCTTCTCGCGTTATCCGATGCGGAGCTATCCGTGCGACGTGCCCATCGCCGCGACGCCCGCCGCCGCGCTGCCTCTGCTGGCGGATGCGGTGCGGCGCCATGCCGATGCCTCGACCGTGAGCGCTCGCAAGGCGCGTCTGGCCGCAGAACACCGCCGGCGCCATGCCGCATGGGACACGGTGGCGACCGAGCAGTCGGCCAAGTCCACGATCGGCTTCGCCTGGGCGGCGCGTACCATCCAGGACGTCATGGACGAGACCACGGTGGTCGTGAACGAATATCCCCTCGATCGCCGCTACGCGTCGTTCACGCGCGCGGGCTCGTACTTCGGGTCTCCGCACTCCAGCGGTCTCGGCTTCGGTCTGGGCGCCGCGCTCGGCGTGAAGCTTGGACGGCCGGAGGCCACGGTGATCGCGACGGTGGGCGACGGCGCGTATTTCTTCAGCGAGCCGGTCTCGTGTCACTTCGTCGAGCGTGCGCATCGCCTCCCAATCCTCACCGTCATCTTCAACAACCAGCGGTGGGAGGCCGTGAAAGGCTCGGTGCTCGGCCTGTATCCCGACGGCCGCGCGAAGGCCACCGGCCGCTTCCCGCTGAGCGACCTCACACCGTCGCCGCGGTTCGAGGAGATCATCAAGGCCGTGGATGGCCACGGCGAGCGAGTGGAGCGGCCGGCCGACCTGTCTGCGGCGCTCAAGCGTGGTCTGGCCGCCGTGCGCGAGGGCCGGCCGGCGCTGCTCAACGTCCTGTGCCAGCGCGCGATCTAGGCTGAGCCCGCGGCCCTCACGTTTTCTCGAGCCGGGCGCGCACCTCGCGCACGAGCGACAGCGCCTCCAGGCTCCTCTGCAGGCTCTCATTGGGCAGGGCGACGAGGATCCGATCCACCACGTGGCCCGCGTCGACAGCGGCGCGGCGCGCCGCTTCCCGCTGTCCCTGGTCGGCGTGGAACCTGGCGAGTGCGGCATACGTGCGCCAGAGCTGCGTCGGATTCCCGATCGTCTCCGCGATCGTCCGTGCCTCGCGCAGCGCTCGCTCCGCCTCGTCCCACCTCCGCGCCGCTCCCGCGACCTCGCCCGCGAGCCGCCACCCCTTCACCAGGTTCTTGCGGGCATTCGTTCGAGTGGCGAGCTCGAGGCATCGCTCGGCGTACCTCCTGGCCTGGTCGAGGTCGCCACGGACGAGCGCCAGCTCCCCCTGGCTAGCGCAGAGCCGGATGGAATAGCGAAAGCGCATCCAGGCGCTGGTCCCGGGATCGCGCGCGAAACGGTCCACGCGCTCGAACATCTCGCCCGCGAGCGCGAGGTCCCCACGGGCCAGGAAGACGTCGCCGAGGTTCAGCTCGGCATTCGGCAACGTACCCGGATCGTTCCGGCGGCGCCCGCCCTCCGCGCTTTTCCGGTTCAGCTCGGCGGCCCCGTCGAGGTCACCCAGCTCGAAGTGCAGCCAGCCGAGACAGTTGAGCAGGCGGTGGTGGATCACCTCGTCACCGATCTTCTCGGAGAGGTCGAGACCCTCGTGGAACGTGGCGAGGGCGGCCGCGTAGTCTCCCTTGCCCGTCAGCGTGAGCCCGCGCAGGAAGGCGCTGAAGAGCAGCGGCAGCAGCAGGTTGTGCTCGCGCGCGATCCGGAGTCCCTCGGCCTGCAGGCGGTCGGCCGGCGCAAACTCCCCTTCCCAGTTCTTGATGAGCCCGCCAAACGTCAGCGCCAGCGACTGATACACCCCGTCGCCCGAGGACCGGGTCGCCACCAGCGCGTGCTCGATGGCGCGCTTCGCCTCGTCGATGCCTCCCGTCACCCCGCGCACGAACCCGATCGTGAACTGCGCCCGACCGAGCACGGACTCGGCTCGTACCGGCTCGGCCACCTCGATCGCTTCGCGCGCGTGCGCTACCGCCCCGTCGAGATCGCGGGCCCACGTGGAGGCCCAGGCCATCGCGGCCAGGGCCACACCCTCCCGTGTCGCGTCGCCGACGTCGCGAGCCAGGTCGCGCGCGCGGGCCGCCTCCTCCCGCGACCGCTCGAAATCGCTGACGACGAAGTAGAGCGCACTGCGGGCCTGGTGGATCGCCATGATGCGCTCCGGCGCGCCGGGCAGGCGCACCGCGGCCTCCAGCGCCTCGTCGTAGAGGGCGAGGGCGTCCCGGGTCGCGAACGCGCGGGCCGCCATCTCCGCCGCGCGCACGAGGTGCACCAGCGCGCGCTCCCAGTCCTCGGCCGCGAGATAGTGACGAGCGAGCACGCCGACCTCGGCCGGTCGATCGCCATGGAGCGCCTCGAGCGCGCCGGCGATCCGCTCGTGCAGGGCGCGACGCTCGTCGGCGGGGATCGAGGCATACGCCACGTCGTGGGTGAGCGCGTGCGCGAACGCGTAGCCCACCTCGGGGAACACGCGTCGCTCGTGAATCAGCTCGACCGCGCGCAGCTCCCGGAGGGCGTTGTCGAGGGACATCTCGGCGTCGATCACCCGTCCCAGCAGCGCACGCGTGAACTCGCGTCCGATGACGGCCGCCACCCGGAGAGCGCGCCGGGGTGCCTCGGCCAGCCGGTCGATCCGGGCCGTCACGACGTCGTGGATCGTGTCGGGCACGAGCCCAGGGTGGAGGGGGCGCGCCACCACCAACCGCGAGCCCTCGCGGCGCACCGCGCCCAGCTCCTCCACGGATCGCACGAGCTCCTCGACGAAGAATGGGTTGCCCTCGGCCTTGCTGACGATCATCGTCTCGAGATCGGCCGGCACCTCGTCGCTCCCGAGCAGCTCGCGCGCCATGCGCAGGCTGTCCGAGGTCGAGAGCGAGGTCAGCGCCAGGCGGGTGTGGAACGTATGATCGCCGAAGGGCACCGTGTAGCCTGGCCGGTACGTCATGAGGAGGAGCACGCGCTGCGTGCCGAGGCTCTCGGCCAGCCGCGTGGCCCACTCCTCCGTGGCCACGTCCATCCAGTGCACGTCCTCCAGCACCACCACGTGCGGGTGGGCCTCGGAGGCCCGTGCCAGCATGCGGTGCGTGGCGTTGACGATCTCCACGCGCCTGAGCTTCGGGTCCATGGCATCGACGACCGCATCCCCCGGGTCGAGCCCTAGCAGCGCGCGCAGGAACGGCAGAGCAGACGCGAGATTCTCATCCAGCCGGCGTACCTGTCGCTCGAGCTTGTCGACCGTCGTGGCCTCGCTATCGCCGTCCTCGATCCGGCAGACCTGTCGAAGCATGTCGACGACCGGCTGGAACGGCATCGTGCGGCCGAAGGGAACGGCGTGCGCCTCGAGCCATAGCGCGGTGTTGCCCAGATGTTGGCGGAACTCACGCAAGAGCCGCGATTTGCCGATGCCGGGCTCGCCGACGATCATGAACACCTGCCCCTCGCCGGCGCGCGCTTGCTCGAAGCGCTCGACGAGGAGCCCGAGCTCGCGCGCGCGGCCGACGAAACGCGCACGCCCGGCCTCTCTCTCGACATAGCTCACCAGCCGGCACGCGGATTCGGTCTCGCGGCGACCGTCCAGGGGCGCCAGCTCGAAGTGACGGCCGAGCACGCCGACGGCGTTGGCGCTCACGACGACACTGCCCGGATCGGCCGAGACCATCAGCGCCTCGAGCGCCGCATACGCCTCACGCTTGCTGTCGGGTTCGATCGTCGCTTCCCCGTCCACCCGCGCGACGGTCAGGGCCGCCGTGTGAATGACGATCTTGACGTCGGGAAGAGCCGCGTTTTCGCGGCGAGCGCGCGCGGCCAGCTGGCGGATGGCGACGGCAGCGTGGGCGGCCCGTCGGGGCGCATCCTCGGCAGGATCGACCCCGAAGACCACGACCGCACCGCCCGGCGTGACGGTTTCGATGACACCGCCGAAGCTCCGCGCCTTGTCCATGACACCGGCCAGCGCGCGCGTCATCTCCGGCAGGTGCGGCTCCGCGAAGACCGAAACGAGGGCGAACTGGAGCAAGGTCACGCGCCGCGACTCGCGGACCGTCCCGCTCGCGAGCGCTGGAGCCGTTGGCCGGTCAGATCGCGGGAGGATACCCGACGGGCGACCGCCGCGACGGCGGATCGACCCGGCGTCGAGCCCGAGTCCATGCCGGGCCAGGCGGTAGCGTAGCGTGTTGCGCGGAAGCCCCAGACGGACGGCCGCGCGCGTGATGTTCCAGCCGCTTCCCTCGAGGGCCTCCACCAGGTGCGCGCGCTCCACGTCGCGCATGGCGTCTTCGAGGGTACCGCCACGGTCGGGAGGGGCGGCGGCCGGAGCTGGCGAGGCCGGCGTGAGCCCGAGCGCGTCCGCCGCCACCGTCCCTGCCTCCGTGAACAGAGCCGCCCGCTCCATGACGTTGGCGAGCTGGCGCACGTTCCCCGGCCAGGCGAACGCCATCAAGGCGGTACGCGCCTCGGGCGTCAGCGTCTTGCGCGCCAGTCCGTAGTCCTCGCACGCGCGCGAGAGAAAGTGCTCGGCGAGGAGCACGATGTCCTCACCCCGCTCGCGGAGCGGCGGCAGGCTGAGGGTGAGCACGGCCAGCCGGTGGTACAGGTCCTCCCGGAATCGCCTGGCCCGGATGGCCTCGTCGAGATCCTCGCTGGTGGCCGCGATCACCCAGACATCGACGGCTTCGCTCCGCGTGCTGCCGAGGCGACGCACCTGCTGCTCCTCGATGACCTTCAAGAGCTTGGACTGGAGCGGCAGCGGCAGCAGGCCAACCTCGTCCAGGAAGATGGTCCCGCCGTGGGCGGCCTGAAATAGCCCTGGCTTGGCCTGGCGCGCATCCGTGAAGGCGCCGCGCTCCCAGCCGAACAGCTCCGCCTCGAGGAGCGTCTCCGGAATGGCGGCACAGTTGACATCGACGAATGGCCCGCGAGCGCGCGAGCCGGACCGGTGCATCGTCGCCGCGACCAGACCCTTGCCGGTGCCGGTCTCTCCGAGAATGAGAATCGGCGGTGACCGGCGCGCCGCGTCGGCCTGTCGACCCAACACTCGCGAGATCTGATCGCGAAGGGCGGCCATGCGTGGAGTCCGACCGACGAGCTCGTCAAGCGTCGGCATGGCGCCATCTTACCGCTGACTGCCGCACCTTCGTCCGCCGAACAGAGCCTCCGGGCGAGATGCCTCGCGCGCAGGCGCGATGCCCGAACTGCTGAAAAACCGCTGGAAGTCCGTCGCCGCTGGAGATCCGTCGGTTCGTCGGTTCATCGCAAACACCCGTCGACTCACACATCAGCGATGGCATTCCCGCTGCACTACCACGTCGCCATCGGCACCGGAGCCACCCACATCATGGGCAGCATGACGCGCCCACAAGGAGGAACGACGATGAAGGCTCACGGCTACACCTATCAGGCAACGCTGGCAGCCTCGCAGCGGGTCAACTGGCGCGTGGAGGATCTGATCGGCGATGACAAGCCACTCGACTTCTCGAAGCCGTTCCTTCCGGAGTCGCTCGCTCGCGTCGAGCCGCTCACGTTCCTGAGCCCGCGCGAGCGGCTGGCGCTCAATCACATCCGCGGCCTCGGCTACCTCTACATGTTCGGCCTGGTCGAGGAGTTCATCCTCCCCTTCGTCCTCGACCACGCGCGTCCCCAGCTTCACGGCGATCCGTGGGCGGTGCGCGCGCTCCTCGGATTCGCCGCGGAGGAGGCCAAGCACATCCAGCTCTTCCGGCGCTTCCGCGACGAGTTCGAGCGAGGATTCGGCTCTCCGTGCCAGGAGATCGGCCCGCCCGACGCCGTGGCCAGCGCCGTGCTCGCTCACCAGCCGCTCGCGGTGGCGCTGACCACCTTGCACATCGAGTGGATGTCGCAGCGGCACTGGATCGAGTGCGTCAAGGACCAGCAGGGACTCGATCCGCAGTTCAAGAACTTGCTCAAGCACCACTGGATGGAGGAGGCGCAGCATACCAAGCTGGACACGTTGATGGTGGAGGCGCTGGCCCGGCCGTTGGATGCGGCCGCCATCGACGCGGCGGTCGACGAGTACCTCGAGATCGGAGGCATGTTCGACGCCGCGCTGGCGAAGCAGGTCGAGTTCGATCTGGACAATCTCCACCGCGCCACGGGACGGACGCTCGACGCGGCCGAACGGGAGGCATTCGTCGCGGCGCAAATGCAGGGGCAACGGTGGACGTACCTCGGCTCCGGGATGACGCACCCGAACTTCGCCGGCACGCTGCGCGATCTGCGGCCGGCCGCGGCCGATCGACTGGCGGCGATCGCGCCGACGTTCTGCTGAACTTCTCGCCACCAAGAGAGGAGAAACGACGATGACGACGGGAACCAGGGCAGGCTCGCGAGTCAACGGGCTCGACCTCGACGCGCTGAACCAGGTGGTTCGCGAGATCGAGCAGGATCCACGCCACGGCATGGTCGGCTTCCGTGTCCACTCCGCATGGCGGGGGCAGACGCGGAGCCGCTCCACGGTCGATTCGTACACGATCGGCGGCCAAAAGGTGTTCCGCCACTTCGAGGTGGACGTGGACGAGCCGCACGAGCTGCTCGGCCAGAACTCGGCGCCGAATCCCCAGGAGATGCTGATGACGGCGCTGAACGCGTGCGTCATGGTCGGCTATGTGGCGGGAGCCGCGGTGAAAGGGATCACTCTGGAGAAGGTGGAGATCGACACGGACGGCGAGCTGGATCTGCGCGGCTTCCTCGGGATCGATCCCGGGGTGCGGCCGGGCTACGAGGCGATCCGCTACACCGTGCGTATCAAGGGAGACGGCACGCCGGAGCAGTTCCGGGAGATCCACGAAACGGTGATGAAGACGTCGCCGAACTTCTGGAACGTCTCCCGGCCCATCCGGATCGACGCGACGCTCGAGGTGGAGTAGGCAGCGAGACCGGCCGGCGCGCGCTCGGCGCCGGCCGGCGCGATCCGGCCCACACGACCGACCGGGCGTCCACCGCCCGGTCGCTCCTTGTCGAGCGCGGCGGGACTGGTCGTCGCGCCGGGCTGTCGTTGCGCCGGGCTTGCCATCGCGGTCAGGCCTGACTACAGTGGGCGCACGTTCGCCGGTATGCATGGCCGGCCCGCGTGGACCCAGGAGGCCCTGAACGAGGAGGCGGTCGTGCCGCGACTCAACGAGCACTATCTGAACCTCCGCGCCAGCTATCTCTTCGCCGAGATCAAGGCGCGGACGAAGGCGTTCACCGATGCTCATCCCGACGCGCGCCTGATCAACCTCGGCATCGGTGACGTGACGCAGCCGCTGGCCCCGGCGGTGATCCGTGCCCTGCACGAAGCCACTGACGAGATGGCACGCGCGGAGACGTTCCGGGGCTACGGCCCGTACGCCGGCTACGACTTCCTGCTCTCGGAGATCGCCCGGCACGACTTCGCGTCGCGCGGCATCACGCTGGGCCACGACGAGATCTTCGTGAGCGACGGAGGCAAGAGCGACAGCGCCAACCTCCAGGAGATCTTTGCGACCGAGTGCGTGGTCGCCCTGATCGATCCCGTCTATCCCGTGTACGCGGACAGCAACGTGCTCGCCGGACGGTGCGGGCCCGCCGACGCCAGCGGCCGCTACGCGGGCTTCGTGTACCTCCCGTGCACCGAGGAGAACGGCTTTCAGCCGGCGCTGCCCTCTCGCCACGTGGACCTCATCTACCTCTGCTTCCCGAACAACCCCACGGGCGCGGTGGCGACACGCCAGGCGCTCCGGCGCTGGGTCGACTACGCCCGGGCCGAGGACGCCATCATCGTCTACGACGCCGCCTACGAGGCCTACATCCGCGACGAGGACGTGCCGCACTCGATCTACGAGATCGAGGGCGCGCGCGAAGTCGCGATCGAGTCCCGCAGCTTCTCGAAGAGCGCCGGCTTCACCGGTCTGCGCCTCGGCTACACCGTGGTGCCCAAGGAGGCGCGCGGCCGCACCGCCGACGGGCGCCTCATGAGCCTCAACACCTTCTGGCAGCGGCGCGTGGCCATCAAGTACAACGGGCCGCCCTACATCGTCCAGCGCGCTGCCGCCGCGGTCTACACGCCGGAGGGGCAAAAGGAGGTGCGGGCCCAGCTCGACTTCTACCTCGACAACGCGCGGATCATCGGCGACGGCCTCCGGGGCGCCGGCTTCACGGTCTACGGCGGAGAGAACGCGCCCTACGTGTGGCTGCGGACGCCCGAGGGCAGGTCGTCGTGGGACTTCTTCACGGCGGTCCTGGAGAAAGCCCAGGTGGTTGGTGTGCCGGGGTCCGGGTTCGGCCCCAGCGGCGAAGGCTACTTCCGATTCAGCGCCTTCGGCTCTCGCGCCGAGACGGAGGCCGCCGTCCACCGCATCGCGACCAGGCTCCGCTGAGGATCACGCAACCCGCCGACGTCTTGCGGGGGACGAGCGCTCGCCGTGCGACGTGCGCCGGTCTCGCCACGCCACCGTCAGGCCAGGCGCCCGTCGGGGCCGCGGTCGAAGATCCAGCCGATTGGACCGCGCCGACGACGCAGCGCCTCGCGGCGCTCCTTCGTGCGCACCTCGTCGACGCTCACGCCGTCCGAGGCGAGCTCCACACCGTAGGCCTCGTGCGCAGACTCTCTCGACACCTTGCCGTCCAGCACGTCGCCGAGGACCAAGCCGGGATCCCTGTCCAGCGGATCCCCGTGGCCGGCACCGCCCGCGATGTACTCCCAGAGCTGATCTCCCGAATGGAGCACGATCATCCTCTTCGACGGCAGATCTTCCCGAATCCCGTTCTTGCGGAGGATGAACGCGTGCGCGGACCGTCCTGGCTGTCCCCCGTGCAGCCCCCACGGAGCCGACGCGAAGCGCTCGCCACGGTGCGAGACCATCACGTCCGTGGTCGTCGCCTCGAACACCTTCTCCAGCCCCAGGCCACCGCGGAAATGGCCAGCCCCGCCGGAGTCCGTCCAGAGACGAGCACAATGGATGCGGAGCGGAAAGCTCATCTCCACCGATTCCACCGGAATGTTCATGCAATTCGACACGTCGGTCTCGATGACGTCGATGCCGTCCTTGGAAAGCCGCGCCCCCATGCCGCCGGCCGCGAGCTCGCTTGCCACGAAGGGCCTGCCGGTGTCCGGATCCTGCCCTCCGAAGGCCATGACGAGCAGCGTGCCGGAGTTCGCGGCCGGCATGCGGTCCGGCATGGCCCGCACCAGGGCGCCGAGGATCGTGTCGGCGATACGTTTGATGGTCGCCGTCCGACAGCTCACCGGCGCTGGCGGTCTCGGGTTCACCACGGTTCCCTCGGGCAGCACCACGTCCACCGCGCGGAAGCAGCCGCCGTTGTTCGGGACTGACGGGTCCGAGATGGCGCGAACCGCGTAGTAGACGGCCGCCAGCGTCGAGGCCGGCACGGAATTGAAGGGTCCGCGCACCTGCGCGTCGGTGCCGGTGAAGTCGAACGTCATCGTCGAGCCGTGCACGCGAACGGTGACCGCAATCTTCACCCGCCGGTCGAGCTCCACACCGTCGTTGTCGAGATAGTCCTCGAAGGAGTATTCGCCGTCGGGGATGGCCTCGATCTCCCGCCGCGTCAAAGTCTCCGCCCGTGCCAGCAACTCCTCGATGTAGGCGAGCACCCGATCGGTGCCGTGCGCCGCGAACATCTCGCGCAACCGGATGCCCCCCAGCCGTCCCGCCGCGACCTGCGCCATCAGGTCGCCCGTGAACACGTCCGGCAGCCGCACGTTGCGCGTCAGGAGTCCGAGCAGATTCTCGTCCAGCTCACCGGCCCGGAAGAGCTGGGTAGGTGGGATGATGACGCCTTCCTGGTAGAGCTCGGTGGCATCCGTCGGCACGCTGCCAGGCGTGCGCCCTCCCACGTCCTGGTGATGGCACATCGTGCACGCCAGCGCCACGGCTCGTCCCTCGGCAAACACCGGCACCGCCAGCGTGATGTCGGGCAGGTGCGTGCCACCGTCGTAGGGATCGTTGAGGAGAAACGCATCGCCGTCCCGCATACGCTCGGGCGCGAACGCGCGCACGATGCGCTGGGCCGCACACTGGAGCGCTCCCAGATGAACGGGGATGGCCGCGGCCTGGGCGATGGTCTCCCCGCGGATGTTGAAGAGCGCCGCCGACGCATCCAGGCCCTCCTTGACGATGGGCGACGCCGCGCTCTTCAGGAGGGTCAGCTCCATCTCGTCGGCGATGGCCTCCAGCCGGTTGCGCAGCACTTCCAGGAGGACGGGATCGATGGCTGGCATTTCACTCATGGCACGCTCCTGATGCGGAGATTCCCCGAGCCGTCCACGACAGCCGCGTATCGCGGCGGCACCACGGTCGTGGTATCGGCCTGCTCTATGATGGCCGGCCCCACCACTCGGGCGCCGAGCGGCAGCCGGTCGCGCTCGTAGATGGCGGTGGCGACGAAGCCGCCGGGCGCGAAGTATGCTCGCCGCTCACCGGTGCGGGCATCACCCGCCGACCCGTGGTCGCGCCGCCGCGGGTGCACCGCCGGCGGCGAGAGCGGATGGCGGTGCACGGCACGAAAGTTGACGAACTCCGCCGGCTGTCGACTCCTCGCATAGCCGTACACGCGCTCGTGCGCGGCATGGAATGCTCGCACGGCCTCATCCACCACATCGCGGGTGAGCGGCGCCCGGATCGGAACCTCGAGCTCGTACGCCTGGCCGATGTATCGCATGTCGGCCGAGTACACGACCTGGACGGCCGTCGCGGGCACGCCTTCCTCTCGCATCCGCGCCTGACCCGCCGAGTCCAGCTCGCCGAGGCACCGGTTCACGGCCTGGAGGTCGATGCCGTCGGCGGGCCCCTGGAGCGTCCTCGCATGATGGTGCTCGATCGCCGCCGCCAGCAGGCCGAAGGCCGCGAGCACACCCGGCGCCTCGGGCACGATGACCTCCGCCATGCCCATCTCCTCCGCCAGCGGGACGCCGTGCACGGGGCCCGCGCCCCCCAGCACGACGAGCGAGAACTGACGCGGATCGTAGCCACGCTTGATCGTCACCAGGCGGATCTGGTCGGCCATGCGCGAGTTGATCACCCGATGAATCCCCGCCGCCGTCTCGATCACGTCGAGCCCGATGCGCTTCGCGATGGTGCCCACGGCGCGCTCGGCGCCTGCCGGATCGAGGGTCATCAGGCCGCCGGCGAAGCGCGCCGGGTTCAGGTACCCGAGCAGGAGGTTGGCATCGGTCACCGTCGCCTGCTCGCCGCCCTTGCCGTAGCACGCGGGGCCCGGATCGGCGCCAGCGCTGACGGGGCCCACGCGCAGCCCGCCGGCGCCATCGATCCACGCGATGCTGCCGCCGCCGGCGCCGATCGTGTTCACGTCGACCATGGGCGTCCGCACCGGGAACGTGCCGATGAGTCCCTCGCTGGCGATGAGTGGCTCGCCGCCTCGCACCACCGCCACGTCGTTGCTCGTGCCCCCCATGTCGAGCGATACGAAGTCCCGGATCCCTGAGCGCTCGGCGGCGAACCGCGCGCCGATGACACCCCCCGCGGGCCCGGAGAGGAACAGCGTCACGGGCTGCCGGGCCGCGAGCCCGGCCGAGACGATCCCGCCGCGCGAGCGCATGACGAGCGGGACGCTCGCGATGCCGAGCCCTCGCAGCGCCTCCCCGAGGCCAGCGAGGTATCGCTTCACCACGGGCCCCAGGTAGGCGTCGAACGCGGTGACGCAGAGCCGCTCGTACTCGCGGAAGGTCGGATCCACCTCCGAGGAGAGCGACACGCTGATCTCCGGCGCCATCTCGTGGCAGATCTCGCGAGTTCGGCGCTCGTGGGCGGGATTGACGAACGAGAACAGATAGCACACCGCGATCGCCTGCACGCCGTCGCGCCGGAGCGCCTTGACCGCGGTGCGGACCTGGTCTTCGTCGAGCGGCGTCAGCACGGCGCCGCGCGCATCCAGCCGCTCGCGGATTCCCAGGCGACGCCGACGCGGCGCGATGAAGGTGGGCGTCTCCGGATCCATGTCGAGGTCGTACATGCGGGAGCGCTTCTGCCGTCCCAGCTCCAGCACGTCCTCGAAACCCTCGGTGGTGAGCACGGCGGTCACGGCGCCCTTCTGCTCGAGCACGGCGTTCGTGGCCACCGTGGTGCCGTGGATGAAGCGGTCGACGCCGGACGCGGGTGCGCCCGCGAGCGCGAGGACGCGGCGCACGGCGATGGTGATTCCCTCGAGCAGATCCTTGGGGGTCGTCGGAACCTTGGTCAGGACGAGACGGCCCTCGCGGTCGAGGGCCACGATGTCGGTGAAGGTGCCGCCGATGT
>Ga0335077_10000974_pt1 | contig 33192 bp, 29 predicted proteins | sample Lox_Sample_31_FD_207151 | JGI IMG/M metagenome (GOLD analysis project Ga0335077, IMG submission 207151) | Soil microbial communities from Loxahatchee National Wildlife Refuge, Florida, United States - Lox_Sample_3.1 | ecosystem: Environmental > Terrestrial > Soil > Wetlands | place: USA... | reverse complement strand
TGACGAGGTTCACAGGGCTTTGATCGACTCCGTACCGGCACTGAAGCCTGAAGCATCAGAGATCCTTAGTCGAGGAGAAAAGGAGAAGGTGGCGATCGCGCGGCGCGACTGGCCGAAGCTCTGGCTCTTCCTGGTCCGGAACCACGGCGAGCTAACTGCCGCAGATGGTCAGACTTCCAAGGCGATGCAATACGAGATCGGCAATCCCCTCACCGCGGAACGGATGACCCGACACGTGTTGGCGGCCGGACTCTATGCGCCCCTGCGCGTCATGCTCTACGAAGACAGATCGGGAAGGGCGTTCTTTGAGTACGACCTTCCGTCTTCGCTTTTCAGACAGTTTGGCGATGATCGGGTCACACAGGTCGGCCTGGAACTGGATGTGGAGCTGGAGACAGTCCTACAGGCGGCGGGTGGCGCTTAGTTCGTCCGCGCTACCAGAGGCTAAACTGCGCCGCCGCGCTTTCAGGATAAGGACTCGTGGACGACCGCAAATCTGCCGCGATGGAGGTCCTGCGCGAAGGTTCACTCCGGCGCGTCGGGGAAAGTGCCGGCCTCGGCCACGAAACCTGCGAGCATGGCGACCGGGCCAGGGCTTTGGAGAGCCTAATAAGCTGCAGACGATGAGTCAGAAGTCAGGAATGCGGCTGTGTGCCGCGTGAAGGATTCGTGAAACTGAAATAAGGAGCCGTGCCCAGAGTCGGGGTAGATCAGGAGGACCGCGTTCGGCAGGTTTTCGCTCAGGCGATAGGAATTGCGGACGGGAATCATTTCGTCGTGCACGCCGTTAACGACGAGCGTGGGTTGGCGGATACTCTTGAGTGTGTTGAACCGCTCGCCCTGCGAGGACTCCCACTCGCGGAAGGCCGCCAGCTGCGCCTCCGCGACCGCTGGCCCAGAAAGGGGCTCGCGATCCTGCGTGCGTTGCATCAGGCGCTGTATGAATGTAGCTGCCGCGGCTTGGCTCGAATCCGTCGCCGCAAAAAAGATCTTACCGAGCACGGCGTACCCTCGAAGTTTCGGATCTTTGAGATGAGCGGCCAAATTGGGCTTTTCGAGGTGCATGATGTCTTCACCACCCCGGGGCGCGGTCCCGACCAAGATCATTCTGCGAAAGATGCTGGGGCGATCCAGCGCCATTTGCTGTGCGATCATTCCGCCGAGCGAGTAGCCGAGAACATCGCAGCGGGCCAGGTGTAGTGCGTCCAGAAAGGCGAGTGCATGCTGCGCCATGCCCGCCATCGTCCTGGGCACGGACCCGGTTGAGCGGCCGATGCCCGCATTCTCAAATAGGATCACCTCTCGGCCGCGTGACAAGGGATCGGTCACGGCCTGGTCCCAGTTGTCGAGCGTACCGGTGAAGTGTTGCAGAAACAGAACAGGAAGGCCGGACCCATTGCCGAATCGGCGGTAGGCATAGCGCTGCTTGCCCACTTCGATGAACTGAGTCGGTGCAGTCACGTTACTCATGTGGAGCTCCTCTTTACGTTTTACGGCGACTTCGTGATCAGGCTATCACCGATATCTAACGGTCGCCGGGGCGCAAGAGAATTTACGAGCGCAGCGTACGCTGGAACGAAGCGCGCAAGAACCCGCAGGAGCGAGCGCTGATCGCGCGTTCTCTTGAAACCTTCGCACTTGGCCATAACGTAGCGTCGCGCGAAATCCGGCGCCGATGGCAGCAAACTTCGAGCGAGACAGCGCACCCGAGGTCTCGCACCTTTTCGAGCCCGGGATTCATGTCAGTTCCGGCGGTCCTAATTTGCACCTGCGCCGTTGGTGACAGTCGGCGTGTCCGGATAGACCCGCGCCGGCTCGGGATGGGTTCACCGTTCGGCACGTTCTGCAAGAGCATTGGCGCCTTTTTCTAGAACTGTGTCCGGCACGATGAACGTCAAGGTCTGAGCAGCCCGGTGGTCAGGCCCGCGAAGAGAGTATCCTGATGATCCAGCGGGAAACCGAGCACGAAGGGCGCATTGACATGTCTCCTCTGCGTAAGGCTAGCGGTCCAGGGCGGCGCTACCACGAGCGCCGCCACCGGGGCGCGCGGCGCGGAAGTGAGAAGCTGCCATCGCCCTTCGCCGGTGGCACTGCGCAATCGGTGATGTCGGAGATCCTCGGTCCGCTAAAAAGGTACGAACACCCCCACACGAATGCGATCAGCCCGATGACTAGGAGACCGAGTCCGGTTTGATGGATGTTCACCGCCACGAGTGTGTCCCAAGTCGTCCCCGTAAGTCCGTAGCGCTCGCCAATGAGCCCCAGGACCTCAATAGTGCCCACCACAAGGGCGATGACCGCAGAGACCAGCGTGATAGTCATGTTGTAGCGAAGCTTCCGTTGTGGCTCGATAAACGCCCAGGCGTAGGCCTTGAGCATGATCAGGCCGTCCATGGAGTCCACGAGCGCCATGCCGGCGGCAAAAAGCACTGGATAGAGCACCACAGCCCACAGAGAGACGCCATGTGCTGCGTGTGCGCCGGATATCGCGAACAACGCGACTTCCGTCGCGGTGTCGAAACCCAACCCAAAGAGAAGGCCGATGAAGAATGCATGCCAGCTCCGGCTTACGAGTGCGAACAGTGGCTGAAGCAGGCGAGACAGAAGCCCCCAGGGTCGTGAGCTGTTCCGCAGATCGTGGTCGAGGCGCTCGCCACCACCCCGTCGGCGACGATGGCTCTGAAAAACTGTGGCGAAAATGGCGGCATTCACGATCGCTATGAAAAAAAGGAACAGCGCTGAAATAGCCGGGCCGATCCCCTCGCCCAGCTCATAAAGGTGGGCGAAGCGGCCGAGCATTCGCGCTGTGTTCGCGACCAGGATCGTCCCAAGCAAGACAACAACGGAGTGGCCGAGGGCGAAGTAAAGGCCGACGGTCGCGGGGCGCTTGCCGTCCTGCATGAGTTTTCGGGTGACGTTGTCGATTGCGGCGATGTGGTCAGCGTCGACTCCGTGCCGCAAGCCGAGTACATAGACCATGAGCATCAACCCGAGTGAGGCCGGTGTGGTCGGAAACGCGAGGAGAGCCGAAAGCCAGGCACCGATATTCAGGACGGCGACAAGCCCACAAGTCTGGAGAAAGACTGATCTCAGCCTGGGTGTTTTTTGACTCGAGCCCGACTGGGGCAGGGGCAAGTATCTCCTTGAGGGCCGGATTTCTTCCTGCGCCGCGGATGCTTGCCACGGAAATCTCATCCTGAGACCGCAGTGTCCGGATAGCACCCGCTCGCGGTGACATGGGCTTGCGTGGCGATCACTTGTAACTGCTTCGCCGCACGGCGTGTTGGACGATTCGCGACATTCATGCGCGCCAGTTGGAGTGCACGCCGACAGTCGCCACCGCGGCCTGCGTAGAACTCGGCCGCATGGTCCGCGAAGGCAAGCAGGCGCCTTCGAAGGAGCTCGTCGAAGCCGCGCCGTGCGGCGTTGAGGTGCGACTCGGCTTCTTCGAGTCGCCCTTTAAGGAGGAGCGCTTCGGCGAGACGCCACCGAACTTCGGGATCGCTGCCCCAAAGTGCCGGCAAGAGAATCGACTCTGCGGCGTCGGCTCGGCCTTGACGCAGGTAGATCTCCGCCAGATGCACGCGCGCCCTCACGTAGGCTGGGAAGTAGGTAAGTGCACGTCCGTACCAAGCCGCTGCAATTTCCGGGTTGCATTCGGGGACGAGCTCGCCCCAAAGCGTTCCGAGTTGAAAGCACACCCACGCCAGCGGGAAGGGCGAAGTCCCCTCGTAATCATGGAAGCCGTGGTAATAGGTGGCGGCGGCCTCATCAAAACGCTCGAGGTCCGCAAGCAGGGAAGCAAGCGGTATCAGATCTTCGAGCTGACAGCTCACCGCAGCGAGGCGGCGGCGTGCGGTGAGCGTCACATCGAGCCTCACGCCACAGGCCTGATCGATGCTGAGCGAGTGCCTTTCGATTGCTGCAGGCGGTGCCCCCAATTCTGCGGCTCGCGTGAGGTGGGCTCGCGCGTCATCGAAGCGATGCACCGTCGAGGCGACGGCAGCGTGCACGAGCTCGGCGCGGAACGAGTTGTCAGCACGTGCGAACCGCGAGGCAAGTGCATCGAGACGGTCGAGTGCGCCGAAATCGCCGATAAAGCCTGCCACAAGACGTTCATGGTCGAGGAGGGCTTCGGCAACGCCTGGGCGGAGCGGGTCGTGAGTGAAGCGAGCCCATGCGCGGCGTCGTGCGCTCTCCAAGTTGATCGCGGCGATCTCTCCGTCGGTTACATGTGGACAAGCACGATCGAGTGCCGCGATCGGGACCATACTAATGCCCGAACCGGAGCTTGAGACTTCTAAGCCCGGTCTTGATCAGATTGGACACCATGCCTCGGACGACGATATCGGGCTGATTGTTAGCCAGAAACTCCACCCGCCATGTAGCGATGCTGCCGCCGCTGCCTTTCGGCTTAACACCGAGCGTCCCGGTATAGTGGGTAGCGGGCACCCCGGACACTAGCGCGTATGAGTAGCAGTGCTCCGCGGCGTCAATTGTCTCGAGACGTTCGATGATTTCCCTGCCGTCGAGTGTTGTGAGTGCGCGAAGCTGGCCAATTCCGGTGCCCGTCACGCGAACGTTCGCCACCGCCGGATGCCAGTCGAGACTGAACCGTCCCATCACGGACCAAACGGCCTGTGCGGCCGCGTCGAGCTCGACCGAGTCGGCCACGGACTGCAGTTCCGTGTTAGGCGTGGCAAAATACGGAAACACTCCCGTGCCCGGCTTCGTCGCGCCGGTCGCGCCGCCCTGCAGGAATTTGCGATCGCGGTTGACGAGCCAAGTGAGCAGGATGTCGATCGAGTTTGAATCAACCGTACGGCCGCCCCCGGACTGGTATGGACGGCCGTCAAGTGTGCTCTTCTCGATTTCAAGGTGGCTTGCGTCAGTGATGGGCTTGGCTACATCGAACAGCAGAAAATCGTGCAGGAAGACATTTGCGTTGGCAGCGAGCGCTTCCGGATTCCAGTCCGCCGTGCCGTCGCGCATGTCCCAATCGACAAAGCTGTCCTTTAGGCGCTGCAGGAACAGGGGCTGCAGCGTTTTCGGAAGCGCGAACGGCGGCTGCTGATTCCACAGGTCCCGAAGGTCGTCGATCCCCTCCATCGCCGGATTGTTGAGTCGCATGTTCGTCTGCTCGGGGCGTCCTACCCAGTCGATGCGGCGCACCGGATATCCGAGCTGCGTTGGCGGTTGCGGGATAGGGGTCGTCTCGGCGATCGCGCCGAACAGCGAACCGCTAGCGGGCGCGAGCACTCCCCGCGTATCGAACTCGACCACTATACATAGTACGTTGTCGTGCAGCAGCAGGTTGGGAAGCCGCTCGAGCCTGCCGACGTCCCAGGCAAGGTAAAATGGATCGGAGCGCAGTCCGGCGAACACGCGGAAATCGCCCTCGGGGGTCGAGGCTCCTTTCTCGTCGTTCACGGTAAGCGACAGCTCGCGACCGTCCGGCAGTTTGCAGACGCCGCGCTGGACGGGCTTACCGGCTGCGTCGCGCTTCAGAACCTCGAACCGGAAGTTGAAGCGGATCTCCTCGTCCTCAGGCTGAAATTGCGCTGCATTGCCTAGGCCCGCAACGTGCACGCGGCGTACGACAATCGCGTGATCGATGGCGTTCGAGAAGATGGCATCCTCCCCGGCCGAAGGGAAAACGCACGCGGCAAGGACGGTGCGCGCCGGGTTCTGCGGACTCGTAAAGGCAAAGAGGTCGGTGACATCGGCCGCCGGCTCCCCGATCGATCGCGGACCGTCGACGTGATCGGACATGGCTTTCCTCTAGCCGCCTAGTTTGTCCAGGAATTCATCCAGCACTTTGCCAACGCGGGTCATCCGTCGAGTCTCCGCCACCGTCAGGTCATTGGCGACGTACCAGCTTTCCGCCGGGATCTGGTGCTTGACAATCCAATCCTTCACCTTCGGGCTGCGAATCCCCGGCCAGCCTTCAAAATTGGCGAAAAGGATGTCCATGGAGTCCGGAATCTTGGTCGCGAAGTCGTCGATATAAGGGTCCCAATCGCCATCGTAGGCGGTCGCGAAGAGCAACTTCGTATCGTTGTCCAGGAACACAAAGCGCATGTCGTGGACGGTCCCTACCTTGTCCGCATCGAATTTCCCGTTGAGCAAGCGCAGCAACGCGCGCAATCGCCTGGCTCCGCCGGGTGCGAAAGGGGCAATAACCGTCAACTCTGAAACCTTCCCCTGACGGATACCGACTCGGCCGGCCGTTTGGGTCTGCGATCCGCGCGCTCCCGCCACTTGGGAAATCAGATCTGGGAGCCCGTTCTCGAGCGCTGTTTTTGCTAGCTGCGGCGCGTCGGCGTAAAGCTGTCGCACCTCCTGAACCATGTTCTCAACCGCTTGGTCCGGTTTAGATCCGGTCGACTGCGTTTGCGTTGCCATGGCAATGGTCTCCTTCGTGATGGATGCGGTTTCAGTCGCTCAAGCTCGCGATCCACGTCAATCCGCTCAGGCTCGGCATGAAGAAGTACTCGCCGCCGCGAAGCACATTAAAGGTTTCGATGCCATGGAGGCGCCGCCTGACAGGGTCTTTGGGGATCGTGAAGGTAGCGTCTTCTTTCTGAAGCCCGATGATCGGATCGCGCTCGCCACTTGCGCCGATGAAATCGCCGTCGTTGATCCACTCCTGTTGTAGGAATTCGATCGTGGCCATCGCTTTGGCGCTGGCGAAGAGGAAGTAGCTGCCACGCGGCACCTCGTCGTCTTCTGTCGACAGCGCATTGGGGTCGTAGGGGGGACCGTAGGTCGTGCCGCGCCTGATGAGGCGATGGATGTTGACATCGGTCAGGCGCGTAAGCGTCGTGTCACGCGGATTCATGCGGCGGATATGGCAACCGAGTGGCACCTGCCGGCCCAGCGGATCGTTGGCGTAGTTGAAGTCGTTGTTGCGGCGTGGGTCTGCGCCCAGCACGGGGTCCTGGACCTCCGGCGCCAGCGTCAACGGGGCGCCACTGCGCCAGCGGCCGACCAGCTTCGCGGCCAGCAACTCGCGGTCTTCCTCGGTGCGTCCGTTTGCCCTCAGAAAGCGATTGAACGCGCCGACGCGCGACTGATACTTGCGCAGGCCCACAAACGTGCCGTTGCGGGCGAGGATGTTCGGCCGGGGCATGGGCAGGAGTACCCCCGCCTCACCCGGATATCCGAGGATGAACTCGCCGGCCTTGATCGGGCTTCCCTGTCCCGGGAGCGGCTCGTCGCCGCTGCCTTCGATCGCTGGCTGATCGATTCCGTCCTTGTAGCCTAGCGAATTGCGGTCGCCGGGTTGGGCGCCGAAGTCTTGCATGACCAAGACGCTCACGCCGGTGAACCCCTCGTATTGCTTCCGCGCGATCGCGAGAGCGCGCCGGTGCTTTTCCTCGGAATCGCTGAACGCGCTCACGCCGATGTGGATGTGACCCTTGCCGAACGGTGCGTCCCAAAGCTGCGGATCGTTGAGGCCTTCGTCCCCCAGCTGCCGGGCGCGCGCAGCCATCCCACCGCGGAACGCCTCGGGAAAGCTTTGCAGCGAATCGCTCGGAACACCGAGGGCCTCCAGGCCGGCGTAAGTGATCCCGACCGCCAGCCAGGCGTTGGCCTCGATCCGCCATCCGGTGGCTGAATCGACATAAGGCGACAGCCGGCGAAGGAAGGCGCGGCCCATCTGCGCGTCATCGACGCGCAAGAGAACGTGCGTTCCGAAATACGGCGCCGGCCGCTGCCGCAGAATGGTCGCCTGGATTTCGTGCAGCTCGAGGAGCGGCGCGTTCATCGCGGTGTCCGCGCTACTCAGCGCTTCGCCCGCGCGGCGCCGCTGTCAGCTCTTGGATGAGCATGGGGAGAGGTTCTCCAGCGCGGCGTTTCGATCCTCCGACGCGTTGGAGCAGAGCGGTTTCGGGCTGTCCACTGGTGCGATTCGCGGAGCCATGTCTTTTCGGTGTGGCCGTGTGGTGTGCGCGCACCTAGCCGCCGATCTTGTCCAGCAGCTCGTCGACCGCCTTACCGATGCGCTTCAGGCGGTTGATCTCCGCAACCGTCAGGTCCGGATAGGCCACGTACCAGCCTTCCGCCGTGACTTGGTGCTTGGCGAGGTAGTCCTTTGCTCCCGGACTGCGGATACCCGGCCAGCCGTCCCACGCGGAGTCGATAATGTCGAGATAGTCGGGAATCTTGGCCACGAAGTCATCGATGTAAGTGTCCCAATCGCCGTCATACGCTGTGGCGAAGAGCAAGCGCGTGTCGTTGTCGAAGAACACGAAACGCATGGTGTGTAAGGTGCCGACCTTGTCCGCGCCCTGTGAGAGGTTGCCGCGCAACAACTTCAGAAAGGCGCGCAATCGCTGGGCGCCACCGGGCGCGAGCGGGACGATGATGGTCAGCTCCGACACCTTGCCCAGACGGGCGCCGACGCGGCCGGCGCTTTCCACCGCCGGCGGCAAATCCGAAGCCTGCGACTTAAGCTCCAGCAGCGCGTTCTCGAGCGCCGTTTTGCCTATTTCTGGCGCGTCAGCGTAGAGCTCCCGCAGCTGGCCGATCTTTGCCTCTAAGGCGGCACCCTGTTCTGGTTTAACCGTCTGAGCTTGCGCTGACATGGCTGCTTCTCCTTTGGCGGGAAGATCTTAATGCTCCCGACACCGCCCGGCGCGCGGGAGAGTCGTTGAGGTCATTGCCAGTCTTGAGTACGACAACAACAGATGAGAGCAGAAGCAAGAGATAATTTCGATTGAACGAAGGTAGTAGTTCCGAGCAGCGGAGCTATCGCGCGACGAGGCGGACGATGCGGAAGTCCGCTGTGAGGCGTGAGCAGATCGGGGACCGCGTGGTCGAAAAATCTCCGCCGCGATTGCGAGTCGCTCGGGGGGGAGAGCGCCAGTAGTCAGCGTCGCGAGCTCCGGCTTGCTCAGCCCCTGCCTGCGGTTTTCAGACCGAGACGCGATGCAATGATCACCAGTTCCGGAAGAGACTTGGCATCCATTTTGCGCATCACCCGGCCGCGGTGTGCTTTGACGGTTATTTCCTCGATGCCCAGCTCGCCCCCGACCTGTTTGTTCAATTGTCCGCGAACCACAAGCTCCATGACTTGCTGCTCGCGAACGCTCAGCGAGTTGTAGCGATCACGAAGTGCCTGAAGGCGCGAATCTTCCTCGATAGCGGCGTGGCTCCGAAGCAGCGCGTTCGCGATAGCGGCCAACAAAATCGGGGGGGCAACGGGCTTCGTCAGAAACTCGATTGCACCGCCCTTCATCGCCTCAACCGACATGGGGATATCGCCGTGCCCGGTAAGAAAGATGATCGGCATTGCCGTCAGTTGCCCGCCAATACGCCTCTGAAGCTCGAGACCAGTGAGATCTGGAAGACTTACATCAAGAATTAGGCAGCACGGGCAAGGTGGGCGTGGCTGATCAAGAAACTCCTGGGAGGATGCGCAAAGTTCCGGTCGCCATCCGGCGTCGGTGATCAGAAGCTCCAGCGAGTCGCGTACTGAAACGTCATCGTCGACCACGAATACGATGGGTGTCACCGCCGACACGGGAACCGACCTCTCAGACCGCAACGGGCTCATAATTCTGTGCACGTCTATATCCCCTCAGCCCCCCGGCATGCAAGTTCCGACTGGTAGCCTCACGTCTCTGGAAGCGCCGCGACGAGGGCGACTCGTAGCTCTTGCTCGCTGAACGGCTTGAACAAGCACGCAATGGCGCCGCGCTCAATCAGGCTGGGAGCGAGACTCTTGTCTGTTTGGGCAGTGATGAAAATGATTGGGATGTCGCATCCCCGCAGAATCAACTGTTGCTGCAGCTCAGGTCCAGACATGCCGGGCATGACCACATCGAGTATCAGGCACTTCGTGTCGGCCACGTCGCCCTGCGCCAAAAACTCTGTCGCGGACGCGAAGGCACGTGCCGAGTAACCAAGCTCACGGACGAGGTCCGGCAACGACTCACGCGCGGACTCATCGTCATCGACTACCGCGACAAGTGGGCCTCGAATGGTCAAGAGTTCCTCTGGATGCACAAGGCAGCGCCATTCACTTAAGGCGACCGACCGAGGACCAAGCCCATCTACTTGCTCTTGAGCGCTCGGCTTGGCGGCCTTGACAAGAATGCTCCAGTTAGCAAGCCGAGGCGTTGCTACCTTGGTATCGAGTAATCAGGCGATCGCCGTTTTCGCACGACTAATACGCGATCGAAGCGCCGGCACGCTTCAGGGCCGGTCACACATGTGCGCGGTAGCCGGCATCATCAATGGGCTCCGCGCGGACCATGCGCGGAAGCGCAGGCGGATAGGAGCGTCCTGGCAGCGGTACCGCTTGCGAAGCGTGAGTAAGCACTGCCTCATGACGGAAGAGCGCACTACACAGATCGCCATTTACGGCGGTGACGGACCGAGCGACCGGAACCGTAAGCTTTGGCCGAACCGCGGTCTGGACGGTGCGCGGAGTCATATCTGCAACTGCGCGGTTGAAATGTGGTGCAAATGCTTAGACTTGCATTAGATTGCTTCAAAAGGTAACGGATTGGTGATGTGCGATGCTCCGTTAGGGGAGCGGCGGCCGGGCCGCACGCCGAATAAGAGATGCAGGTCGAACTGAACGATCTTATCGATGCGCTGCCTGGGTTGGGCTGGACGGCGCTGCCCGACGGTCAGGCGGATTTCCTGAATCAGCGCTGGCTCGAATACACGGGTATGACGCCCGAGGGCGCGGCAGGGTGGGGATGGGTGGAGGCCACTCATCCAGAAGACCGTACCAGGCTACTCGCGCACTGGCGATCGTGCGTAGCGAGCGGCTCTCCGGTCGACGCAGAAGGGCGCCTCCGCCGATTCGACGGCGCCTATCGCTGGTTTCTATTTCGCGCCAACCCTCTACGAGATGATTGCGGGAGGGTTTCCAAGTGGTGCGGAACCAACATCGATATCGAGGATCGTCGGCGAGTGGAAGACGGGCTGCGCGTGAGCGAGTTTTCGTGGCGGCAGATCGTGGACAACATTCCCGGACTTATTGCCACGATGGGTGCACTTGGCGAAGTGGAGTTTCTGAACCGCCAAACCCTCGAATACTTCGGCAAAACCAGCGAAGAACTAAAGAACTGGTCCCTCATGGGAGCAGTGCATCCGGATGACCTTCCGCGCGTGATCGAGGCGCGACAAAAATGCATTGAGACTGGGGGGTTATATTACGTCGAGCATCGCTGTCGACGCGCTGATGGCGTCTACCGGTGGTTTCAGGTTCGCGGCCTCCCGGTGCGCAGCCCCGAAAAGGCGATAACCGCTTGGTATCTTCTCCTGACAGATATTGATGATCGCAAGAAGGCTGAGGACGCCCTGCAGGCGAGCCAGCACGAGCTGAACCTGACAATGAACAGTATCCCCGCCTTCATACAGGTTTCTCGCCCCGATGGCAGCGTTCTGTCTGTGAATCAAGCGGTGCTGGATTACCACGGCGTTACGCTCCAGGACGCGCAGAAAGAGGACTTTCGCGATCGGTTTTACCACCCGGACGATGTGAAAAGGCTGAGCGGGAAGCGCGAGGAGGCGCTCAGGCGTCCTCAGGCATTCGAGTATGAGCAACGCGCGAAGGGAAAGGACGGCATCTATCGCTGGTTCGTGGTTCGCTACAGTCCTCGACTGAGTGAGAACGGAGGGCTCGAGAGATGGTACGCGACCGCGTTCGACGTCGAGGACCGGAAACGCGCCGAGGCACAGCTCGAGCAAGCCTACCTGCGCCTCGCGGAGGCGCAGCGACTGAGCAAGACGGGCAGCTTTATCACGGATCTATTGGCGGATGAACACCGCTGGTCAGAGGAGGCCATCCGCATTTTTGAGTTGGAGCCGACGACCCAGATCAGCACGCGAATGATTCGCGACATGGTGCATCCCGAGGATTTGCCTTCATTCGACGCCGTAATTGCGCGCGCGATGACGGTCACAGATGTCGACTTTTCATTCCGGATCGTGACTGCGCGGGGCGCGATAAGGCACGTGCGCGGTATGGCACGCCTCATGGCGCGTGCTGGCGACCATCCTCTTTTTATCGGTGCTCTTCAGGACGTCACTGATAGCAGGCTCGCCGAGGCGGCCCTGGACCGGGCGCGGTCGGAGCTGACTCATGTGGCGCGCGTCACGATGCTGAACACGTTTTCGGCGTCCATTGCCCACGAGCTGAATCAGCCGCTGCTGGGCATTATCACGAATGCCAGTACATGCCTTCGCATGTTGGAGCGTGATCCCCCAAACGTGGACGGCGCCCACGAGACTGCACGGCGCACGATTCGCGACGGCAATCGTGCCACGGAAGTGATCACCCGCTTGCGAGGGCTCTTTACAAAAAGGAACTTCGCACTGGAGCGGTTGGATCTTAATGAGGCCACCCGCGAGGTGATTGCCCTGTCGCTGAGCCATCTGCAGCGAAATCGTATCGTTCTGCGGCAGGAACTTGCGGAGGGTCTCCCCGGCATCCTCGGCGATCGTATTCAAGTGCAGCAGGTTATCCTTAACCTGCTTCGAAATGCGGTAGATTCGATGCAGCGTATCGAAGATCGGCCGCGCGAGCTGGTTATCACCACTCATCGGAACGAAGACGATCGGGTGACTTTAGCCGTAAAGGACGTGGGAGTGGGATTCACTCCCGAGGCCACGGAGAGGCTCTTCGAGCCGCTTTACACGACCAAGTGCGACGGGATGGGGATCGGGCTATCGGTGAGCCGATCGATCATCGAAAGGCATCACGGCCGCCTTTGGGCAGAAGCAAATAACGGACCCGGTGTCACATTTTCATTCTGTATTCCCACGGATGTGGTGGATGGGGCAGGTCGAATTTGCCGGTCGGCAGCGACGGCAGCGGATCAATTCGCGCCTTTGTCTCGCCAATCGTGAAGGGTTTTCGTAGTTCTGATCGCCCGTGAGGCGAACCACGCTATCAAGAGGTCCTGGAGAACCTGAGGCTGGTTGGCGGAGATCTGCTTCAGCAGTGTGGTGAGCTCAAGATAGATGCGGGCGGCCGTAATCTTTCGATTGGTCGCATCGAACTCATACACACCGCAGCCGGGGACTTGGATGGCGACGCCGGTTGCTTCGCGACCAGCAAATGGTCCAAGGTGCTGGCCCTCAAAGCTCCACTCTACGACCGCGACGTCTTTCCCGGAGATCATGTTCTTCACGACGTGGCGGTTCCCCGGAAACGCAGCGATGAAGGGTCGAACAAACTGGTCTCGCAGCGCTGCTTTACCTTCTATAAGCATGCCGGGAATCGCCACCGTTACGGTGTCCGAATAGTAGGAAAGGATCCGTGCCTCGTCGGTGCCCTCCCAGGCGCGAAAGTACTCCTCAATGAAGGCGCGGATGTCGATGATGGACACGGTTGAAGCGGTCGTAGTGCGTGTCACAGGATCTTAATCTAGATTCGCTGGCGTATGCAGCAAGGGTGCCCGCCGTGCGCTGGGAGTTGGAGAACAGATCGAGTTGCTGCAGCGCCGACAGCAGTCCCGAGCGCAGTGAATGACTGCCGGAGCGCGAGACGCGGCACATAGGCGCCCGAAGCATCCGGCCCATCCGGGCCGCTTGCGGCGCTAGGAAGAGCGCCAAGCGCCCAGTTGACTGATCAGTCGGGTGAAGTCTAATTCCCCGGCCCGTGTCTGGAACCCCTGATTTAGCGCGGCTTGAGTCCGGGCTTGTGCCAGTGGCGCCCGCACCGCATCGCCAAAGGCATCGGAGTCGCGCCGGAAGTCCTCGACCGACGCAAGCGCAATGCCATTGACGCGGGTCTTGACTGCGGCGAGCCCGGCTGCAGGGAAGCTGGCGATTCGCTGCGCCAGATTCCTGACAAAATCCGGCAATGCGGCCGCAGGCAGGGCTCGATTGATCCAGCCATACCGTTCGGCTAAGTCCGCGTTGTAGTCGTCCGCGCTCAACAGCACTTCCAGGGCCCTGCCGCGCCCCATGAGCCGCGTGAGGTGCAGAGCCGCTCCACCGCCCGGCAGCAGGCCAAACGCGGGCTCGAATTGGCCGAAGATCGCCGATTCGAGGGCCCCGAAAGCCATGTCGCACGCCAGTACAAACTCGCTGCCCGCTGCACGCGCACGGCCTTCAATCTGTGCAATGGTCACGAGGCGACTGGTGCTCAGGTGTCGAAACAGTAGGCCCAGCGAAGCCTCACCGGTCAGCTTCGCGGCCTCCTGCCGATACGCCGTGACTTGGTTGACGTCGACATGAGAGATGAAGTACTCCGGGTCAGCGCTTGCGAACACGAGAACCCGCACGGAGTCATCCGGCTCCAACTGTTTGATCAGGGATACCAGATCCCGCACCAGGTCGGGGCCGAGAAGATTCATCGGCGGAGCTGCAATGTCCGCGAACGCCACCGCTCCTTCGCGTCGGACAAGCAGGGTCTGGAAGCTCATGTTTGCGTACGGGAGGCGCTGCTGAGATCACCAAGCGGCTTTCGTACTGGGAGGGCGGCTCAAAAGCACTCGGCTGACGATTACGATCCAGAGGAGACCGATGAGCGGCGAGATTAACCGGGAATACAACCCATCGGGTGCCCAGAACCCGCCCGCAAGCCAAGTGGTGCCGCCGAGGAGCCCGAGCACCACAACCACAACCCCGACTGCGAAGAGGCGGTTCGAGATGAGGCCGGCCCGCCATAGCCCGAATGCGGCAGCCATCGACAGCATGGCGCGAGGGAAGGAGCTCAGGACGACGCCAGCCCATGTAATGTCGTTCACCGCTCCGAGTAGCGCAGAACTTCCAGACCCTGCTATTGAGTACGCGAGAGCCGCGCTGAGCGTCGTGAGCAGGATGAAGATCCCCCCGACCGCGGCGCTGGCTGCAGTCGCAGCTCCACCCCACCCGTCTTGTCCCGCATCTGCCAGGGTGGCGCGAAGCGCGGCGGCGAACCACATGAGATTGAGGACCGCGAGGCCGGCAAGGACGGAGGCGATTAGGATGCGTGCGCGATCGCTCTGGTAGAAGGACACGAGCGCTTCGGTCGCGGCTCCGATATGCGGTTGATTGCCGTAGGTGAAATATGCGATGACAAAGAGGCCGACAGTCTGCAGTCCGGCGCTACGCCACAAGCGCTCCCAGAACTGCGGATTTGCGGACAGGCTGGTGGAAGGGCGCACGGCGGCGCTTGACGTGCTCATAAGCAGCTCCTGTCAGGACGTAAAATTCGCGGAAACACTCGCGGTTCGTTGCATCGACTAGTGCGCCGCTGTCGCCGCCTTTTCGATCAGAGACGCGACCTGTTTGGGGTGCGACAGAAAAATGGCATGACTTCCGCGAAGCTCGATCGAATGCGACTTTGCTCGCTGACTCATGAACCGTTCAAGCTCCGGATTGATCATGCGGTCCTCGGTTGCGATCACCGCATAGCTGGGCTTGCTCGACCAGGCCGCCACGGTGGCCTTGGCGTCAAAGATCGCGGCGGCGATCGGCACTTGTGAGATGGCCATAAATCGGGCGACTGACGGGGGAACATCAGCCGCGAAGTCCGCGGGGAACGCATCGGGCTTAACCTGCACGAATCCCCCGCCTGCCGGGGCGACGCTGTTGCTTGCGGGCGGTGTCTTGCTCTGTAGCCCACCCGCGCTTTCCCCGACTTCGGGTTCAAAAGCTGCGACGTACACGAGGCTCTTCACGGAGGCATGCGTCCCGACCTCGGAAATGATCATGCCGCCGTAGCTATGCCCGACAAGTACACATGGCCCGGACCGGTCCAGCACGATGCGCGCGGCGGTCAGGTCCGCTTCGAACGTCGTCTCGGGTTCCTGCACCACATACACGGTGTAGCCGTCGCGCTGCAGAATGTCCGCCACTGGCCTCCAGCCCGAGCCGTCTGCAAAGGCTCCGTGAACTAGGACGACACTTTTGACGGCGCCCTGGGCAAAAGACGCAAAGGCCAGCGCGAGCAGCGCAAGCAAGAATCGACGGCTGTTCATGTGACTCCTCAGTGGATGGGCGACGCCCGATCGATGAGACCAGAGGAGCCGGGACTCGGCTATTAAACGATGGTGTTGGTCAGGTCCAAAGTCAGCGAACGGCGACTATGAGTTCGGGAAGCGCCCGCTTTTACCGTCCGGGGGGAGCAATACCAACGTTCAAGTCGTGGCAGACCACATGTGGGCGGCCAAGTGCGGGGTCGAGGCGGTCGACGTGATGAGGGGCCGAACGCCGTTATCTCCTCCGAGCTCATCTGGTCGCGGTTGCGCGCCGCCAGCCTTCGCGAGGGGCCGGTCGCGAGGGAGCAGGGGGATGTCGTGCGCGCGCTCGGCACGGACAACGTGCTGGCGAGCGGCGTCATTGCGGCCACGTTTGAGATGCCGCTCCTCGCCCATGCCTGTGAGCCTTTGAATTGCACTGTGCACGTAACTTCTACGTTCGCCGAGGCATGGCCCGGAACGCAGGTGCTTGAGCATGTCCGCGGTTTCCCTTTAACCAGCGTTGGCTGAAGCGCGTGGGGGCAGCATTCTACAACCGCGCTCGTCGGTTCGAACCCCTCGAGCCGAATGGAACCGCGGAGCGTATCTGCCAGAAGCGCTCGCCATTGTGGTGCTGTCATACTTCGATTACGGGCACTGGCTACGTGATCTATGGCGGCACCGTTCCGAGGGTCTAAAGGTCGACGTCCGCTTGTGGCCCTGCGTGCCCCGTGTTGACCGTCACGGTTGCGACTTCGGACCGCGACAGGGGACGTGCGCGGTGCAAGCCGGTAGAGGGCAGTCCGAACACTACTGAGGAGCGGACCCGAGCGTTCCCGCGGCAAGTGCGAGCGTGGCGGCGGAAGAGAGTGCTGCGCTGTACGCGTCAGTAGAGGCGTTTTGCGCCTCTAACAGTGCGGTCTCCGCACGAAGCGCGTCGGTTATCGAGCCGACGCCACTGCGGTAGGCAGCCATGGCGGAATCGAAGGTTATCTGAGCAGCGGAGCTCAGCGCATCGGTGGCATCGAGTGCCGACAGGCTCGTACGGACGCGATTGGCAGCACCGACAATCTCGCGGGTCGCCTCGTCGCGAACCTGCTCAAGTGTGGAATCCGTTTTGGCCTCCTGCGCGCGCGCCTGTCCCTTGAGTGCCCGGCGCAGGCCGCCGTCATATATGGGTACGGTTATACCGAGCAGTACTGTTGCACCGTAGTGGGTGCCAGGCACGTTGATCGTTGCCGGCATCTGCCCAAGACCAGGCAGCGTCGTGACATCCAAGGTATTGGAGGCGTACGACCCCGTAGCTGAAAGGAAGACCTTCGGTAGGAATTCCGCCTGTGCAGCCCGAAGCTTCGCAAGACTGGCTTCATGAGCCGCATAGGCGCTGAGCACGTCAGGACGTCGAGCGAGGGCCTCGCTGACGATTTGATCGACGGGCCCGGTGAGCACGGGCGAAAGCCTCCGGGAACCGAGTTCCGCGACCTTGATTTCCGTAAGGGGGGAAATCCCCATTGCGGCCAAGAGCGCCATATAAGTGTCTTGCGCCTGTCCCGTGGCCTGCACCAGCGCGAGTTGGCACTGTGCGAGCCCTTGACGCGCCTGGGCGACCTCCAGAACTGTGCCTACACCGTGTGCATAGCGTGACCCCGCCGCATCCTGCACACCTTTTGCATTGCGGAGCGCCTTGTCTGCGGTAGTAAGCCGCCCCTTGGCAGCGATGTGGCTATAGTAGGCAAGTGCGACTCTGTAGATCAGTTCCTGATGGACAGCAGTAAAGCCGATGTTGGCTGCCACCGAAACCTGATCGGCCGCGGACAGCACGGCGGAGCGCTCACCAAAGTCAAACAACAGCCACTGGACTGAAAGGGCGGAGATCGACCCGTGCAGCGACTCATCGCTGTTTACGGGTGTACCGGGAATCGTTTCGTGGTTACTGCCCGTCTGGTAGGCACCGACGACCGTGGCGGACAGGAACGGCAAATAGGCGGATTTGGCAACTCCCGCCGCAAGCGCTGCGTCGCGAGCGTTCTGCCAGGCGATTCGAGTTAACGGGTTGTGCGACTGAGCAAGATCAATGAGCTCAGGCAGGGTATAGGAGTGTGACTGATCCAGTTCCTGTGGCTCGCTTACTACTCCGGCAGCTTTGGGATTGGACGGTAAGAGGTAGGAGCTGTTAGGTGTCGCTGATGCTATCGATGGGACGCCCGCGACAATGGCCCCGTCCGCTGCAGTCGCCGGGGTCCAGGGCACGTCGGGCGCGTTCGGGGCCAGCTTGAGGGATGAAGTCGCACAACCCGCCAGGAATGCCACAACCGAGACAAGGGTGAGCGCTTCACGGGTGCGCATTGGGGTGGGCCTCTGTGCCGGGATGTGTCGCTTCCGAGCTCAGCAGGTCCTCGAGCGCTCCGAGCGCCCCATTGACCCGGGCACTGAGTGTCTGCCAGCCGTGGCCAGACTCCCTTACTCGCGGAGGGGGTTCCGCTGCATGCGATGGCCGGGAAAGGCGCGCCGCCAGGGTCTGCAAGCGTGCCGCCGTGCCTACGCGCGACAGCTCATGAGGATTGGAGGTGACTGCCACCAACGGCACCAGCGAGCGCGCGGCGTTGAGCATCTGCCGTCGAGTATCCAGCCACCCGGCCCGGCTACGCATCGGGGCGGGCTCGTACTGTGCCAGTTCGATATCGCCTTCGGCCTGTCCCAGGGTTCCCTGCAGCTGCGAGGCGAGCCGCCACCTTTCCCGCGGGTCAGCCATCGAAGCGGCGGCTGCCATCTGTTTGAAGGCGGCGGCGAGGCCAGGATCGACCCGACGGATGACCGTCACCGGCCACAGATACAGGAACGTAAAGTAAGCAACCAGGTTGCCAATGATGATGCCAATTATCCGGTCACGTGCGACAACCAGGTCGAACGCAGGCCCGGAACCCTGAATGACGCACAGAAAGAACGCGAACGCCATCTGAAAACCCGCATAGCTGATCCGAGGGCTCCCGGCCGCCACATAACTGGACAGCCACGCGCCGGTAAATGCGACGGCCATGAGGCCGCCCACGGACGTAACGGAAGGCATCAAAAAAACGATCGACGCCATGCCGGCCACGGCACCGACAAGGCAGCCGATCAGACGCAGTGAGAGCTTTTCAACGGATTCAGCAGCCGTGGTCTGAGCAACGATATAACAGGTCAGAAAACAGGTATGGATTCCCGGCCAGTCGAGGAGTGAATACAGTACGTAACAAAAGATCGCTGCGGCGGTGGTCTTGAGTGCGTACTGCGCGTGCTCGGGGTTACTAAACGCGTCATCAGCCCAGAAGCCCTCTTTTTTGGCTGCCGGCAATGCATGCCTCCCGATGTCCGGGGCCGCAAAATGCACCGCGGCCTCGCGCATTGCAGCCACGACATTGGATGCCAGCGGCGCCTGGTGGCCGGCGTCAGGCAGTGTGACGGTGACTTCGCGCGGGTACTGGCCCTTCTGCACCATCGCGGCCAGCTCGTCCGTCGTGTCGGCGAGTTTCACGCGCACCGGGTCGGGTACGTCGAGCTCCGGATTGGTGGCCAGAACGTCAACGGCGCTCATGAGTCCAAAGCAAGACAGGGCCGCCCGCTCCCAGACGGCGACGTCGTAAGGGGTCGCAGTCTTGTCGCTTCCGGCGAGTCTGATTTGGCCGAGTACTGAGGCCATCCCAGTACGGACCTGCATCCTCAGTAGTTGTCGCTCGGGCGCTTGCGGGTTGCGCAGCACGGCCGCACAGAGCCTAAGGCGCTCAGCCATCGCCCGTGCGACGGTCCGCCTTGGGGAGGGTCCCAAGATGAGGTTGACGAGAACGGATACGGCAGCCGGAATGGCGATGAGAAGCCAGAGGTAGAGGAGGCCGCGGGCGGCCAGTTCGCCCACCTGGATCCTTCCCAGCAGGTCGAGTCCATAGACGACGATAAGTGTCAGCGTTGCAGCGATCGGCTGCAAACGACTGGCAGAGCCGACATAGAGCATAAGAAATGAAATGACAGCCATGCTGATCACACGCCACATCGGATCGTCTACCACGAAGTTCGCGACGACGATGATCAGGCCTACCAGCATCCCGACGATGAGGGTGAACACAATGCTCAGGACGACACTCGTGGTCCGCTCGACACGGTTCATGAAGAATGCGACGTAGGCGCTGAGAGCCGGCTCGGGAGTTTGGTAGACGGCGGTCAGCAGAGTCGTCAGTGCACAGATGAGCGCGAGACGTGTGCTGAACTCCAAACGATCGGCAGAGGCAGCCAGCTGCCCAAGCCAATACCGGGCGCAAGTTGTTTCACCGACACTGGGTGCCATGCTTGACCTCGACCACCGCGCTAGCTCCCAGCCGCATGAGCTGCGGCGGGGGACTCTCCAGACGGATCCGGACCGGGAAACGCTGCGCCACCCGGACCCAGTTGAGAGATCGCTCGACGTATGGCACCGAGCGGGGCAGACTGAGGCGATCCTGATCGAGGACTCCCCAGCCTAGGCTGTCCACGATGCCACGGATGGCTTTGCGGCGGTCGATCATCGAATAGACGGTGGCGCAGTCGCCCGGGCGCACCTCTTGCAGGTCTGTCTCCCGCAGGTTGGCTGATGCGAACCACTCTTCCGTGTTTATCAGTGTGAACAAGCTCTGTCCCGGAGCGACGAACTCCCCGCTCGAGACGGCGAGTCCAACGATGAGCCCATCGTGCGATGCGCGTACCGTGGCGTCTGACAGCTGACGTTTCGCTAAAGCAAGCGCCGCCTGGCGCGCGGCAACCAGCGACTCACCGGCTTGGACAGTATCGATCGCCTCAAGGGCCGCGAGTTGCTGTACCTGCGCCTGCTGCAAGCGCGTCGCAGCGTCATGTGCGGTGACATTAGCCTGATCGAACTGCTGGTTGGGCACGTAACCTTGAGCGGTCAGGGGTCGCAGGCGTTCGGCCGTACGGGTGGCCAGCTCAAAGTTTGCCTTGGCGTTTTGTGTCTGATCACGCGCGATCGCGGCATTGGACCGCTGCGTAGAGACATATTTCTTCTGTGTGTCGAGCTGCGCTTTTGCCACTGCCAGATCGGCCTCGGCCTGGGTCACAAGCAGCTCGTAAGGGACCGCATCAATCAGAAAGAGAACGTCACCACGGCGAACAGCTGAGTTCTCGTGCACACGGATTTCGATAACCCTACCGCCTATAGCGGGCGCGACGTGGACCACGTCGGCATCGATCGACGCATCGCTGGAAGAGGGATGTCGTCTCGACCAGGAGGCGGCGCAGATTGCGGCAAGTAATGCGACGGCAACCACGCCAAGGGCGATAAGCCTTCCGCGTGAGCCGAGCGAACCCATAGCTGTTCCCTCGTGAACCTATCTAAACAGCGTAAACCATGCCAGGAGCGCGATGATCACCCCCGAGGCAGTGCAGACCGCAAGCTGGAATGGAACGAGGTTGGCCAGGCTGCGGCTCGTAAGGACCACACGGGTCAGGATCGCGCCGATGATGCCGATCAGTGCGCAAAACATCCATGTCGGGAAGTAGGCCCCGAACAGCGCAAACGACGGCGCTCCACCCCGCGAGCATGCATCGAGACCCACGCAGCCGAGTGCTAGAACAATGAGCCTCTGGGGCGTTGTGTCCTTATGCGCTTGCATCTCATCAGCATTTGGCAAACATGACAAACCGAAAAGAGCGAACACGGCCATGCCGCACTTGGCAGTCGGCTCGGGCGCGTTCAGGCGATCGAGGGTCAGGTGACGCGCTTCGAGGTCCAGCGGGACCATGATCAAATAGCCCTCTTACCCATGAGTAGCCCACGCCGCAGCCAGCACCTGCTGAGCGCAGTGTTCTAGTTTCCTCCAGCCCGGCAGGATCGCGGATAAGCCGGACGCGCTCGACAAAATTGGCGGCAGAGTGAACGTTTGCCTTCGCACACGTGTGCGCGATGGGCCCCATGACAATGAGCTGATGGAAGCGCGAGATCGGCATCCGCACGCTCAGCACGCACTGCTGCGCGAGTAGAGAAGCTCCCCGTACTGTATTACGGCCAGGCCGCGAGGGAGGCAGTAGGCTGCCCAGGCCTCTCCGATCACTCCAGTACCCACGATGGCTATGCGCCGTACCGGAAGGTTCGACGACATACAGCTCCTCCCGAAATCAAAGTTCCGAATGGACCCTCAGGGGAATGCTAAGCGCGTGCTGGCCCTCGCGCTCATTCACGAGCAGCTGTATGGATCCGTTCACGAAAAAAGGCGAGTGCACTAAGGATTAATTGACCAGCGGTTGCCATTAGTGTCCTGTTGCACCGACCAGAAGAGGAGGGAGTTGGCAAAAACGTTTGGTGGCGCTCCTTGCATTCAAGCAGTGGCTGGAGCGAAACCATTTGTGCTGGGAGACGCCGGTGTAATTTGGAGTGCGTGTGGTGCATCAAGCAGGGTAGTTAGTCGTTGGGAAGCATCCGACGGCCCTCTGGAAGCCATGAAGCTTCGGCGTCTACTTTTTCCTCAGCTATCAAGCGACGCAACCAAGGGAATCCAGGCAATGGTCTCGGCCCGTAGGAGTGTTGCAAAGGCGCGGGGTCGCACGCAGCGCAGCGTCGTGCCAGTGGTGAGCATCTCACTTGCCGCGTGCCATACCGCCGTACTCTCGCCGGCAGGCCCGGTAGGCGAGGGCGATCGCATTATACTGCTCGACTCCCTGGCGATCATGATCGCCATCGCTGTGCCGACGATTGTGGCGATACTCGCATTCGCGTATTGGTTCAGGGCGTCCAACACGCGCGCCCGGTACCTGCCCGACTGGGCTTATTCCGGAAGACTCGAGCTCATTGTCTGGTCCGTCCCCCTGCTCGCCATCTTCTTCCTGGGCGGCATCGCCTGGATCAGCGCCCACCTGCTTGACCCCGGCGAGCCGCTGAAGTCCAAGGCCGCGCCCGTCGAGGTCCAGGTGGTGTCGCTCGATTGGAAATGGCTGTTCATATATCCGCGGCAGGACGTCGCCAGCATCAACCGTATGGTCGTTCCGACGGGGGTGCCGATCAACCTGAAGGTTACCTCGGCGAGTGTGTTCAACGTGTTTTTCGTGCCGCGGCTCGGCAGCATGATCTACGCGATGTATGGGATGAGGACCCAACTCAACCTACAGGCCGACGATCCTGGCGTTTATTTCGGGCTCTCGGCTCACTTCAGCGGCGACGGCTTCCCCGACATGGCGTTTGATATGCACGCGGTGTCGGCCGAGCAATTCGCGCAGTGGGCCGCTGCCACGCGCGTCGCAGGTCCGGTGTTGGACGAGCCTGCTTACCGCAAGCTCCTCAAGCAGAGCCAGGACGTAGGTCCCTATACCTATCGGAGCGTGCAGGCCCGACTGTTCGAGGACATCGTGGAGCAGCGGCTGCCGCCGGGCGAGGGACCATCGACCGCGCAGAGGGCCGCATCCTTGGTAGCGGCAGGAAGGCAGCACTGACATGTGGGGAAAATTAAGCTGGCAGGCTATTCCCTTTGATCAGCCGATTCCGCTCGCAGCCGGAGCGGTGGTCGTTCTCGTGCTCGCCGCAGTGCTCATCTGGGTAGCTGTGAAGGGATATGTCCCGTACCTGTGGCGCGAATGGATCACCAGCGTCGATCACAAGCGAATCGGCATCATGTACTGCCTGCTGGCCGGCGTCATGCTTCTGCGTGGCTTCATCGACGCCCTGATGATGAGATCGCAACAGGCGCTGGCGTTTCACGCCGGAGGATACCTCCCTCCCGAGCACTACAATCAGATCTTCTCGGCGCACGGCACAATCATGATCTTCTTCATGGCGATGCCGTTCGTCATCGGGCTGATGAACTTTGCCATGCCGCTGCAGCTGGGAGTGCGCGACGTGGCGTTTCCCACGCTCAACTCCGTGAGCTTCTGGCTCACCGCGGCCGGGGCGCTGCTGGTGAACATCTCGTTGGTTGTCGGGGAATTCGCGCGCACTGGCTGGCTTCCTTTCCCACCGTTGTCGGAGCTGACCTATTCTCCGGGCGTCGGCGTCGACTACTACCTGTGGGCTATCCAGATATCCGGCATCGGCACGCTGATGACGGGCATCAACTTCGTTACGACCATTCTCAAGATACGTGCGCCCGGCATGACCTACAGGCGCATGCCAATCTTCTGCTGGACCACGCTTGCTGCGAGTCTGGTGATCGTCGCCGCCTTTCCGATCCTAACGGCGACGCTCGCCATGCTGACGCTCGATCGCTACGTCGGTTTCCACTTCTTCACCAATGAAGCGGGCGGCAACGCGATGATGTTCATGAACCTTATCTGGGCGTGGGGACACCCGGAGGTCTACATCCTCGTGCTGCCTGCGTTCGGAGTTTTCTCCGAGGTGGTCTCGACCTTCTGCGGCAAGCCCCTGTTCGGTCGCCGCTCGATGATTGCCGCGACGTTGGCGATCTGCATCCTGTCGTTGTGCGTCTGGCTGCATCACTTCTTCACCATGGGCGCAGGCGCTAATGTGAATGCGGTCTTCGGCATCGCCAGCATGATTATTGCGGTACCGACAGGCGTCAAGATCTACAATTGGCTGTTCACGATGTATGGCGCCCGCATCCGCTTCAGCTCCGCGATGCTCTGGTCCATTGGCTTCATGGTGACCTTTATCATTGGGGGCGTGACCGGTGTGCTGCTGGCCTCTCCCGCGGCGGACTTCGTGCTTCACGAGAGCCTGTTCCAAGTGGCGCATTTTCACAACGTTATCATCGGTGGGGTGGTATTCGGTGCTTTTGCCGGCTACATCTATTGGTTCCCCAAGGCTTGTGGCTTCGTGCTCGATGAGCGGCTCGGGAAGGCCGCGTTCTGGTGCTGGCTGATCGGCTTCTACGTCGCCTTTATGCCGCTGTACGTGGTAGGTCTCGAGGGCATGACGCGGCGTATGCAGCACTATGACCGGCCCGAATGGTATCCCTGGCTGCTGGTCGCGGCGGTGGGCGCCTTCATCATCCTGTGCGGCATCGCACTGCAGGTCGTGCAGCTCTGGGTCTCCATTCGTGGCCGGGCACAACGGCGTGACCTGACCGGTGATCCCTGGGACGGGCGCTCGCTGGAGTGGTCGACCCCCTCACCGCCGCCCGGGTTCAACTTTGCCGTACTACCGAATGTCACGAGTGATGAGCCATATTGGTCGACTAAGCAGGAGGCGCGAGTGCGTGGGCACCTCGTGGCCCTGGAACCGGAATACGCGCCCATCGAAGTGCCCCGCAACAGTCCCACCGGGTTCGTCACGGCATTTCTCGCAGTCATCACCGGTTTTTCCTTGATCTGGCACATCTGGTGGCTGGTGGTACTCGGGCTCGTCGGCGCATATGTGACTTTCGTGGTTTTCGCTTGGCGCGATCACTCTAAGGTCGAGATCCCTGCTGCGGAGGTGGCCCGTATCGATCGTGCCAACCGCGCTGCACGCGCTGAGGCATTGCGCGAGGAGCCGGTCCGATGAATGCGCCGGCGATGCGCCTCGCACACGATCCCACCTTCGGCCCCGCCGGGGTCGCGCCAGGCCAGGTCACCGGCCGCGGCGCAGGCGGTCCTGCGCCCAAACGAATCATCGTTGGCTACGGCTTCTGGATCTTTCTCCTCTCTGACGTAATCATGTTCTCGGCGTTCTTCGCCGCCTATGCGGTGCTGTTCAAGAACACCGCGGGGGGGCCATCCGCGCACGAGTTGTTCGATCTGCGCAATACCGCCGCACAAACCGCCTTCCTACTCACCTCGACCTTCACATGCGGCATGGCGACCCTTGCGGTGGGCCGCCGCAGCCAGAAGTGGACCCAGGGCGCGCTCCTGGTCACGGGGCTCCTGGGCCTTGCATTTATCGTGCTGGAGATTCGCGAATTCACTGGCTTCATCGCTCGTGGCGCAGGACCGAGTCGCAGCGCCTTTCTCTCTTCTTTCTTTGCGCTCGTTGGATGCCACGGGATACATGTGAGTGCCGCGCTTCTCTGGCTCGGCACGCTGATGGCGCAGTTCTACGCCAAGGGCTTCGGTCAGGAAATCCGCCACCGCTTCCTCTGCTTCAGTCTCTTCTGGCACGCCCTGGACATCGTCTGGGTCGCTATCTTCAACCTGGTCTACCTGGTGGGCTCGCTTCCACCGGAGCTGTTGCCATGACTGAGCCCTCTGACTACGAAGCTGGATCCTATGTCGGCGCAGATCGTGTGTCTGGTGCCCCGGAGGAGCGCACTCTCGCACAGGAAGTTCAGGGGTACCTGCTCGGGCTGGGTCTTGCCACACTGCTCACCATCGCCTCTTTCTGGGCCGATCAGAGTCGTGAGATCTACGCCTACGGCATCGCCGTGGCGCTTCTGGTGCTGGCAGTAGCGCAGATCGGCATCCATCTCATCTTTTTCCTGCACATCACGACAGACCCCGACAATGAGAACAACATCCTTGCGCTTGCTTTCGGTGTTCTCATCGTCTGCCTGATCGTGTTTGGCTCGCTATGGGTCATGCTTCACTTGAACCACAGCCTGATGCCGATGGGTCGACTCATGCGGATGCAGCACTGAGTCGAGATCGTTGGCGACTCTCGCTACTGTGGGTGTTGTGCGGCGGCGCCCTTTTCTCGTTTCTGTCACGGTCCCCCGCCGGCTCCTGGATCTCAAGTGGTCCACGCGGGAGCCTGAAACGCCGCTTCGAGCGAAGTCTTTGTGATGTTGCCGGTGTAGTTCGTGATCGTGTAGGCGGCGACGATCGCAACGACCTCCAGGGCAGTTCACTGCGGTTCGTTCGAGTGCATTTTTCGTCCTGTAGCACCCGCGCGGTGCACGCGTCACGTCGGTGTCATCAGAGCCCAGGAGCCTCGATCACGCGTTCAAGTGTCCGCAGTTGACCCGAAGCGGAAGTACACTCATCGAAAACGGCAGTTGTGATACGCGCCAGCGGAAGTTCCCTCCAAGCAACTGGAGCTTGACGGCAGCTCCTCATTGACAGCCATAAAATCTCGCCGGAGAGTGTGGGTCCTTTTTGGAGGCAGCGTCGCCTCTTTGCGCGTGACTCGTATGGCTCGTGGTGCCCTGCGTTTTGCATTGACCGCTCGACAAGCCAAGGAGATATCACATGCCGACAATCAAGACCCGTGACGGTACTGCAATCTACTATCGTGACTGGGGCTCCGGAGCGCCTGTTGTTTTCTCGCACGGCTGGCCACTGACCGGCGCGGCGTGGGAAGCACAGATGCTGTTTTTCAATGCCAAAGGTTTCCGTACTGTCGCCCATGACCGGCGGGGAAACGGCTCTTCCGATCAACCTGGAATCGGTAACGATGTCGATACGTGGTCCGATGATCTTGCCGACCTCATGAGCGAACTCAATCTTCGCGACGCAGTATTGGTCGGGCATTCGACGGGTGGCGGCGAACTGGCCCGGTACATCTCGCGCCACGGTACATCGCGGGTCGCCAAAGTAGTCCTTCTCGATTCGATCGTGCCTACGATGATGCAACGGGAGGGCATTACCGGGGGCGCGCCGAAATCGGTGATCGACAGCATTCGTGCCGGTGTGGCACACGATCGTTCATCGTTCTACAAGGAGCTTTCGGGACCCTTCTTCGGCGCCAATCGCCCGGGTTCGCCCGCGACGCAGGGCATGCGCGACCTGTTCTGGTTCCAGGGTCTGCTGGGCGGCGCGAAGGCCCAGTATGAAACGACCTACAGCTGGGAACTCGACTACACCGCCGACATTGCCAAGTGCACCGTACCGTTACTCGTCATTCACTGCGAAGACGACCAGATCGTGCCGATCGCCTCAACCGGCCGCCGCGTACAATCTGTGGTCCCTCACGCAATTCTGAAAGTTTACCCCGGTGGTGCTCACGGTATAGCAATCACTGAGCCCGAAAAGGTAAACGCCGACCTGCTTGCCTTCGTCAAAGGTGAGATGAAAGCGTAAACGGGCTGTGGCGCCCGAGTGCGAGGCGCCGCCGCGCTGATTCCTACGTGCGTGTTGAAATTCGCGGACGGAGCATGGGTATGCTCGCTCGATATGTCCTGCAAACTTAGGGGGCGAGCGAGGTTACTGCGTTCGTGGATACGTTTCCTATGGAGGTCGCTAGTGACGGACGCTGACGTCGCTGATGAACTGATTGCTAAAGCGCTCGCGTCGGTCTCTCTCGTGCCAGCCGTCCCGTCCTTTACGGTCGCGTCAATCGGCTCATTGATCGCGTTGTCACCTGCCCAGCCGGTAGCATCTAGCGCGACCCCAAGGAGACGGCCGCGAGCGACCGGTTGTGCGGGAAGGTTTCCCGGCCAAAATCAGGCTGCTTTCTGCGGAGTCAGCCAACCCTATGTGTCTGTTCCCACTATGTTCTAGTCTGATGCGAGTCCTTAGGTCTAACTGCCCGACGACTCGACTTGGCAGGTGCCATCCACGATGACATCGCCAAGGACTCCACCAAAACGCCGAGCGCAAGAGCTTCCGATGCAAGGAGACTCAGAAGCTCTTTGAAACGGGACGCTCTAAGAAGTTCGGCTCGATCGCGAAGGTGGCCACGCGCAAGCTGGCGCAGTTAGACGCGGCGGAAACGTTGGCGTTTCTGGTATCGCCGCCGGGCAATCGGCTGGAGGCGTTGGTAGGAGACCGTCAGGGACAGCACAGCATCCGCATTAACGACCAGTGGCGAGTGTGCTTCCGCTGGACTGAGGCGGGGCCAGCAGATATCGAGATTGTTGACTATCACTGAGGTGCAAGAGATGGGATTCAAGAATGGCATGCGGCCGGTGCACCCCGGCGAGGTACTGCGCGAGGACTATCTGAAGCCGCTTGAGATGAGTGTAAACGCGCTCGCCAAGCAGCTTGGGATTCCGACCTCGCGCCTGAATGACATTGTGCTCAAGCGCCGCGGCGTGACACCGGATACGGCGATGCGCCTTGCCCGCTACTTCGGCGGAGATGCCCGCTCGTGGCTTAACCTGCAGACTGCACACGATCTGCGGGTGACGGAAATTCAGAAGGCAAGAGAAATCGAGCGCACGGTCCAACCGCTGCGAAAATCCTCCTAGCCGAGCTCTCGTCGCGGTGATCTGCAGGTCGACCCTGCCGTCCATCTGAACGTCCGGTAAGCGGAAATGCCCGGGAGTTCGAGTGACGGGTTCTGCCCGAAGTGAATCATTTCGGTATGACGGCTCTCGAGAGATTTGATCAGACGCCATCGACAGAGATTCGACGCAGCGCCTCTCTCTGGCTGGCCGGATCGACGCCCGCTTCAAGGAAGTGCCGCGCTGCGTGGCGTCGCGCTCAGGCGCTCTCGAGCGGGACGTACGGAAAGCGCCCCAAGGAAAGCTGCTTCTCCCGGCCTGCAGAGCGATAGCGGTAATGCCAATATCGGCGGCCCGTGGGCATGACCTGAAGGTACAGGCTCTGGCCGAAGGACACCCTTCTGCGATAGCGAACCACGCCGTTTCTGGCCCGCTCTGCGCGAGCGCGGATGCGGGCGCCGTGAGATCTGGTGCACTAACGGGGGAGGGGAGCTCTCGAGAATGTCCGACAAGCTACGATGTCGAAGCTTACGTCTTAGGGGATCTGGACGCGTTCTTACGCTGCCACGCTCGCCACCAATGCACAACACGTCGATCCAGCGTTTGATTGGGCGATCTCCGCGGATGGGGTGTCTCGCGAACATGCGAATCGGCGTCCTTCGATCGCCAGGTTGCCGCCACGACGTAAACCGTGAACAGAACTCCAAGCACGAATAGCGCAATTCCGGGGTTACCCATGACCTTTCCCTAGTGCTCTGACAGAAGGTACCCCACACGACGTCAGGAAGGTGTTAAGAATTCCGGCAACGCGGGGTGGGGTTGCATGGGCGTATTCTGAGTGAACTCCACGCGCCAGTCCGTCAAGGTCTGTCCGTCATGCAGGCCCGGCGCAATAGGGGGCGGCAGGTCAAGCCTTGGACGATGATTGAGAACGCGACCACCGCGAACGTCACGACGACGATCGGATGGCGCCACGGGTAGCTTTCGGGGATGCTTAGGACGAGCGCAAGGCCGAGTGCACCGCGCAGGCCGCCCCAGACGAGGGCATGCTGTTGCGCGGCGCCGACGCGGTTGCGTCCTCGAGAGAACAGGCCACATACCGGGTAGACGGCCGCCATGCGACCGACGAGTACGGCCACCACCGCGGCACTCGCCGTCCACCAGAGACCTCCAAAGTCCTCGTGCCCCTCCGCAAGACCAATCAGCAGAAAAACCAGGGAGTTCGCGAGGAAGGTAATGAACTCCCAAGTTGAGCGTACTACACGATCGCCAGCGTCCGAGATAAACCCCCAGCGCGGGGCGAGATTGCCGAGCAACATGCCACTGATGAGCGTCGCTAGAATCCCAGATCCTCCGAACTGCTCTGCGAGCAGGAATGATCCGTATGCCGCAACGCTCGTCAGCGCGACCTCGATCAGGTGGTCATCGGTGCGCCCTACGATCGCAAGAACCGTGCCCGCCACGACAGCTCCCGCTAGCAAGCCGATCGCGAGGGTCGCCCCGAGCGTGATGGCAACCGCCTTGTACGTCAGCGGATCTCCAGTCACGAACCCAATCGCGATGGCAAACAGGATCGCCGCCGTTCCGTCATTGAGGAGACTCTCAGCCTCGATTATCAGAGCGAGTCGGCCGCGCGCTCCGATCTCCTTGAGTGTGGCGAGGACGGAGACTGGATCAGTCGCCGCCATCAGGATGCCGAAAAGGAGGGCGGCGGACATCGGCCAGTGGACGAGGCCAGTCATCACCGCACCCGTCGCGAGTGCGGACAGCAGTACACCGACAGTCGCGAGCACAACCACCAGCGCCAGATTACGTCTCAGGGCGTCCCAGCGCAGCTCGTACGCGGCTTCGAAGATCAGTGGTGGAAGGATGCCGGTGTAGACGAGCTCTCGGCTCAAGTTAACTGACGGATGCCAGGGCAGCAGTGCCAGCCCGATTCCCGCGACGACCAATCCAACGCTGTACGGGACGCGCAAGCGACGCGCCAGCACACCCACTACGCTGGCAACCAGAAGCAGAACGGCCCACGGTGCGATGCTACTTGTCACGGGGCACGCAGCTCCTCGGCTGGCGGCCCGACCAGCACGAAGATCCTGTTGCCACGGTCCTGCTCCGCGGCAACACCCCGCAAGCATGGTAACCGACATCCGCAAGTCTGCAAGCGCTGCGATAGCCAGTGCGCTTTGACGACCGGCCAACCCGAACAGTTCAGCGTCTTGGTCCTGCGATGTCCGCTTTAGGGAAGGCATTTCGATGTCGCCTATGGCCTAAGTTGGCCGGCTGCTGCCTGACAGCGCCACCATCGCTGCGCATCGACTACTGTCGACCCGAAGCCGCCCAACAGCCGTCGCGCGATCAGGCTGTGGCATTCTTGCGTCGATGTTTACATTTCGAACCCGCAGACGACGGTGGTGGCTCGGGGCGATCACCACGGCGCTGGTTGTAAGTCTGGCCGCGCTGTTGCTGAGACCCATGCTGGAGCACGGGGTGCGAGCGCGGATCGAGTCCGCGGCCGTGCGCCATGGCGCGGTTCCCCGAATCGGTGTGGTACACGTCGGCGTCTGGCCGTTGCTGCGATTGGAGGGATTCGATCTCGACCTCGTTCATGGAGTGCGACTGCACGCCGACGTGATCGCGGCCACGTGGCCCGGCCGCCTGCGATTCTCCGTTCGCGGCGGCACTCTCGCCGGGCCAGCAGGCGTCAAGGTCAGCTCGGCGGCCACTGCCTGGGACGTAGCGGGCATTTTCGGCGAGGACCTTCGGCTTACGCTGGTGGAGCCACAAGCCGGCCTGTCAATCCGCAAGCTGGCGTCTCCGATGGGCAGCGCGTGGAGTATCGAGGCACGTGGGCTCGACGCCGGACGTCTGTTCGAGGTGCGGCGCGACGTCCACCCGCTGCTCGATGGCGGTATCGCGGACGGCCGCGTGGACCTTCAGGCCAGCACCGATGCGCTCCGTTTCCACGTGGACATGGCCGCGCACGGCGCGCGCTTGGGAGCGCTGGCGGATAACGCCGACGATGAGCCGCAGCTCGGCGATCCGACGGACGTGACCATACGATTCGATGGCGCTTGGCGGCTGACCGGGGGCACGATCGAGGCCCCCGAGGTCCACGCGACGGTGGCCGGTGCCGCCCTGTCGGGCTCGATCACACTGCGAGATCTCGACACCGATCCAATTGTCGATCTCGAACTCGGCATGCAGCATCTGGACTTCGCACAACTGCTGGGTGCATCCGGGCTCGCGGTGCCCGAAAGCTTGGGAATGGCGCCCGGCGCCGCCCGTGACCTTGGCTCGGCCACGATCGACGTGCGTGTACGCGGAAACCTGGCGGACCCTGCCTCGCTCTCGGTGAGCCAGAAGATCGACTTTAGGCCGCCACGTCAGATGCCGCCGGCAGTCGCGCGCCTGCGCGGCGATTTCATCTTCAGATCCGAAGACGGCCCCGGGCCACACCGCCCCATCGACGTCTCGCTCGCGTCCCCCGACTTCATCGCCCTGCGCGAGGTTCCGCCCCTGTTCGTGCACACTCTGCTGCTTGCCGAAGACGCGGACTTTTACGGGCATCGCGGCATCGACCTGCGCGAACTACCCGCCGCGCTGCTCACCAACTGGTCGCGCGGCGGCGCCGCGCGCGGAGCGTCGACAATCACCCAGCAGCTGGCCAAGAACCTGTTCCTGTCGCGCGACAAGCAGCTCGGACGCAAGCTGCAGGAATTGGCGATCACGTTCCTGCTCGAGTCGGCGCTCGGCAAGGAGCGTATCCTCGAGATCTATCTGAACATCATCGAATGGGGACCGGACCTGCGTGGCCTGCGGCCGGCGGCCCGCCGCTATTTCGGTCGCGAACCCCGAGAGCTGACGCCGGCCGAGATGGCCTTCCTGGTCGCGATCATCCCCGGGCCGATCAAATACCAGAATTCATTCGCGCACGGCACGCCGGGGCCTGGGCTGCGTTCGATGATCGACGAGCTGCTGGCGAAGCTGCGGTCGGTGGATGCGATCGGCGAGGAGGAATATCGGCGAGCACTCGGCGAAGCCATCGTCGTTGTCGGCGGCAGGCCGCCCGGATGAGGCGGTGTCGCACTCCCGTTGGCGTCATGTCGGGACTTATATTGTTTCGTTTAGTAACTTTTCGGGGCCGGTCGGCGATGGGTTGGTCTGTGCCTTCTTCGTTGGAAGAAGTTTAGTTGAAGGACCGCTTCTGCCCGACAGGTGTCGGTCCGATCAACAATGCGCCTCGCTAACCCGCTCACCACCATCACCGCGAAACCTTTGCGACGATCTTGATT
>Ga0335077_10000972_pt1 | contig 33213 bp, 31 predicted proteins | sample Lox_Sample_31_FD_207151 | JGI IMG/M metagenome (GOLD analysis project Ga0335077, IMG submission 207151) | Soil microbial communities from Loxahatchee National Wildlife Refuge, Florida, United States - Lox_Sample_3.1 | ecosystem: Environmental > Terrestrial > Soil > Wetlands | place: USA... | reverse complement strand
TCGGCTCCTTCCCTGGCCCGAGGGTGACCTTGAACGTCTTGAAGAGGAGGGAGTCGACGTCCTTGATCACGATGAGCTGGGTGAGCAAGTCGTAGAGCAATATGTCCGGAGGCGAAGGGCCGAGATCGACCCTCCTCTCGACGCGCCCGACGAGGGTGCGACGGTCGACCATGACCTCCGTCAGGGCCCGGGCGGCGGCCTCGAAGAGCGCGGACAGCGAGTCGCCCCTGGCCGCGAAGGCTATGTCGGCGAGGGCGACGTCCGGGAGGAACCGGTAGCCCGAGCGCGTCCGGCCCTTGGGCATCGGGCCGGGGCGAAATCGGGTCCTTAAGAACGTGCGTCCGGCCGAAAATGCGGGGGCGAAAGTCTGAGGGCGAAGGGAAGGGCAATCCTCTCCGCGGGACGCGGTTCGGAGCTCGACCCGTATGAGAACTTCGCCCTGGAGGAGGCCCTGTTCCTCTCCAACAAGGGTTTCCTGGTCAGGGTGTGGGAGAACCGCGAGTCGGTGATAATCGGGAGGGCACAGCTCGCCAGATTCGAGACCGACCTGGATTATTGCGTCTCTCACGGCGTCCCCGTTGTGAGGAGGTTCACAGCAGGCGGGGCGGTCTACAACGGTCCGGGCAACCTGAACTGGTCGCTCTTCGTCTCGAGTGGCGTGGGATCCGGTGAGCTGAGGTATGAGTCCTCCCCCCACGCCATCTTCAGGCGGGCCTCGACTCCGCTGGTCAGGGCGCTCCAGGCCAGCGGGGTGACTGCGCGCCTAGACCCGCCCAACAGGATACTGGTTGGTGAGGGCAAGGTGTCCGGGATGGCGGCCTACGTCTCAAGGAAGGGGTTCCTCTGCCACGGGACGCTCTTGGTGGGGGCCGACCTCGAGAGGGTCAGGTCGCTAACCACCCCGTCGTCGGAGGCGATAGCGAGGAGGTACACGAGGAGCCGCGACCACAGGACGGCGAACGTGCGAGTGGACGTAGATTCGTTTATTCACACCTTTGTAAGCACTCTCGCCGAGGAGACGCGGATGCCGGTCGATGACGCCACGCCAGAAGGGGAGGAGTCGTCGCTGGCCGCGGACCTCCTAGAGTCGAAGTACCGACGAGAGGCGTGGAACCTTGGAGACCCGTTCGCGTGGAAGGAAGAGAGGGCGAGGGCGTAGAAGATGGCCGAGGTCACGCTGAAGGAGATCGAGCGGGCGGCTGGCGTGCTCAAGGGGGTAATCAGGCGGACGCCCCTGGACCCTTCGAGGACGCTGAGCGAGCTGACGGGGATCAACCTCTACCTCAAGCTGGAGAACCTCCAGCGCGCGGGGTCGTTCAAGATGCGGGGAGCCTACTACAAGATCCACTCGCTGGGCGACTCGGAGAGGAAGAGGGGGGTGGTGGCGGCCTCGGCGGGGAACCACGCCCAGGGCGTCGCGCACGCGGCGACGCTCCTCGGGGTCAAGTCGACCATAGTGATGCCCGAGGCCGCGTCGCCCGCCAAGATAGACGCGACCAAGGGGTACGGGGCGAGGGTGCTCCTCCACGGGGCCAACTTCGAGGAGGCCATGGAGATGGCGAAGGAGATCGTCCGGAAGGAGGACTCGACCCTCATCCACGCGTTCGACGACCCGATGGTTGTCGCCGGGCAGGGGACGGCGGGGCTCGAGATGATGGAGGACGCACCCGAGCTCCAGAACATCGTCGCGGCCATCGGAGGGGGAGGCCTCATCTCAGGCGTCGCGGTGGCTGCGAAGAGCATCAAGCCTTCAATCAAGGTGGTGGGGGTCCAGTCGGAGGCCTTCCCCAGCATGTACATGGCGTTCAAGACGGCCAAGATGGTGCCCTACAAGGCGCAGGAGACGATCGCCGACGGGATAGCGGTCAAGCAGCCGGGAAAGCTGACCTACCACCTGATCAGGAAGTATGTCGACGACATCGTCCTGATCGGGGACACCGACATCGCGAGCGCCATCTTCTTCATGCTCGAGAGGATGAAGCTGGTCGCGGAGCCCGCCGGGGCGGCGAGCGTGGCCGCATGCATGGCCGGCCTGGTGAGGGCGAGGGGAGAGAAGACGGCGGCCGTCGTCAGCGGGGGGAACATCGACATGTACCTCCTCGACCAGATCGTAACGAAGGTCCTGGAGAAGCAGCGGAGGCTCCTCCGGGTGAGGATCCTGGTATCGGACAAGCCAGGCGCGCTCAAGGACATCATCGAGGTGGTGATCGAGTCGAGGGCCCACGTCGTAAGCATAGAGCACGACAGGGTCGGCGAGGGCGTCCCGATCGGCAAGGCCGAGGTGATACTCAACCTCGAGACACAGAATGCCGAGCACACAAAGAAGCTGATCTCGGCGTTCGGCAAGTCCATGCTCAAGTACCGGGTCGAGAGCTGAAAGGTCAGGGGCCCTTCGAGTGGAGGGCCTTTATCTCGCGGAGCGCCTCTGATATCACGCGGATGGAGGCGAGGTAGTCGGGGATGTCGACGAACTCTCCGTCGGTGTGGCCTAGGTTCGAGTCTGCCGGGCCGTAGGTAAGGCAGGGGACTCCCACCCTCTCCGCGAAGGTGTTCATGTCACCCGTCCCTGTCTTGCGGGTCAGGACGGGGCGCGAGCCCAGCGTCCTGAGGATGGAGCGCTGGAACCCCCTCACCACGACGGAGTCGAGGGGAGCCTCGTAGGCCTCGGTCGAGCCCTCGAACTCCGCCTTGGCTGCGATCCCGCCCTTCATCACGGCGTGCCCGTCGACTATCGCGGCGAAGTCCTCCTTCGCCCTCTCCGAGGAGGTCCCCGGAGGTATCCGGACGTCGAAGGTCATGGTGCACGTCCGCGGTATGACGTTGGAGTACGAGCCGCCCCGAATCATCGTGAGGGACGCGTTGAGCGACCGGTAGTGGTCCCCCTGGATTGTGTGGTTCGACTCGTACTCCCTGATCTTGGCCATTATCTCCAGCGACTCGTCGACGGCGCTCGGGTGCGCCCAAGACGAGGAGGCGTGCCCTCCGTGGGTGGTGACGTAGACGTGGGCGGCGAACCTCCCGCGGTACCCCAGCGTTATCCTCCCCGCCCCAGAGGGCTCGCCGAAGACGGCGTAGTCGTAGTCGCCCCCAGCGTCGATGAGGGTCTCGACTCCGAGGCTGTCCCCCTCCTCCCTGGTCACGCAGGCCATGGTCACCTTCATCCCTGGAGGGGCGCCTCCGCTCAGGGCAGAGATCATCGCGCACATCGGGGACTTGGCGTCGGCCGCCCCGCGCCCGTAGATCCTCTCCCCCTCGACCCTGACCTTGATGAACCCTGGGACGGTGTCCATATGGCCGCACAGGAGGACGTGGGGACGGCCGCTCCCGACCTCCCCGATTGCGTTGCCAGCCTTGTCGGTCCGGACGGACTTGAAGCCTCGCTCGCGCATCCTCGCCCGGAGGAGCTTCGAGAGCCTCGCCTCCTTCTCGGAGACGGAGTACGTCCTCAGCGTCTCTAGGAGGAGCTGGACAGCGGGGTCCTTGGCCACGGCGCTGTCACCGCCTGTCTAGCTCGGCGAGGTAGTCCACGACCATCCCCGGGATGTCGACGCCCGTGGCTGGGACGGTGTTCTTGAACTCGGTCGTGTTGTTCACCTCGTGGCAGACGAGGCCGTTGGGAGACTCCATGAGGTCGACCCCGACGAACCGCCCGCCGACTGCCTTCGCCGCCTTGACGGAGATGTCGTCGAGCTGCTTCGTGATCTTGCAGGGCTCGGCCTTGCCCCCGCGGGCGGTGTTCGTCCGCCAGTCGCCGGAAGAGGTGCGGTAGATCGCCGCTATCGTCTTGTCCCCCAGGACGAAGGTCCTGATGTCTCTGGGGGGCCGCTTGACGTACTCCTGGACGTAGTAGACCTGGTAGCTCGGGTGCATGTACTCCCTGTCCTCGATGATCGCGCGGGCGAAGTCTGCGTCCTTTAGCTTCGCCGCCATCCGCCCCCAGCTTCCCACGACGGGTTTGAGGACGGCCGGGTAGCCTAGGTCGTCAAGAGACTTCATCACGCCCTCCTCGGTGAAGGCGAGGCGGGTCCTAGGCGTCGGGACTCCGGCCTTGGCCAGGGCGAGGGTGCAGAACAGTTTGTCTCCCGAGGTCATGGCGGTCTGGAATGAGTTGATCACATCGTGGCCGAGGGCCTCGAGGGCGGCCGTCGAGTACAGGTTGCGGTAGTGGCTCACGCACCTCTGGAGGACCATCCTCTCCTTGATGCCCGACTTTGGGCCGGGCCCGGCGCTGAGCGAGATTTCCTTCGAGTCCACGAGGGTGACCCTGACACCCTTCTTCTCCGCGGCCTGGGCGATGGCCTTCTCTTCCCACCTGATTACATCGTAGAGGAGCGAGAACGAGGGCGTACGCCTACTCGCCCCAGTCCTCTTGCTCCTTCTCGGCGGGCTTGAGGGTGACCAGCCCGGATTGCTCGTCCTTCTTTACCTCGTAGGAGGCGCCGCATTCCTTGCAGCTCACTATCTCTCCTTGGATAGCGTCGCCTGGTATCGTGAGAGGCGCGTCGCACTCTTCGCAGTTGGTCATCGGCTCACTTCCGGGTCGTTCGACCGGTCGACGGTCGAACATATTTAACGATACTCATCGGGCGCTGACCGAATAATCATTCGAACCAGAAAAATGCTTGCGTGACCTTGGAAGAGTCTCCTCCACCCCCGAGGCCATCCCACGACCGGCTCCTCAGCTGGGTGGGACAGGCTGAGGAGGCCGGCGCGACCGGGTCTAGAGGACCGTGAACTTCTTCGACCCCGAGCTCCCGAGGTGGTCTGGATCCCCGCCGTAGATCACCTCCAGGGGATGCCCCCAGATAGCTCGAGCCGCTCGTAGCCGGCTCGGCTGTGCTCAGCGGATCGTCCGCAGGATTATCGTCGTCTCAGTCTTGAGGACCCCTCCCATCCTCCGGATCTCCTCGACCGACTTGTTCACGTCTGCGATACTCGCTCCCCTGATTATCGCGGCGATGTCGAACGGGCCCGTCGTCTCGTAGATGGTCTCGACCCCCTTGACGGCCTTTAGCTTCTTGCTGACGTCGGCCGTCGGGAAGGACGGACTGACTGAGACATAGGTGATCGCGCTGGTCGCTGTTTGGGGCTCCTCGACGTCGACCGTGAACCGCTTGATGGTCCCCTGGCTGGCCAGGTTGGAGACCCTCCTCCGGACGGCGGCCTCCGAGAGTCCGACCTTGGACGCTATCTCGACGAACGCCTGCCTGGAGTCTTCGCGAAGTATTTGGAGGATGAGCTCGTCGGTCTTATCCAACGCCGCCAGCCTCGCGCCGCTTCTCCTCCGCCGCGACGGCGTCGCCCAGGACCTTGACGGACCTTGAGATCTGGCGCCCGGTGATCACGAGCGGGGGAAGCATCCGGATGATGGTGCGGCCGGAGTAGGTGAATATCACCCCCCGCCGCATCGCGTCGTTGAGTATCTCGGGGATGTCCACCCTGACCTCGAAGGCCAGCATCAGGCCCATCCCCCTCGCCTCCCGCGTCAGCTTGTGGGTCGCGCCCATCGCCCTCAGCTCATCCAGGAAGAGCTCGCCCTTGGCCTTGGCCTTCCCCGGCATGTCGTTCTTTACGAGGTAGTTCAGAGTCGCCGTCCCTGCAGCGCAGGCCAGGGGGTTCCCGCCGAAGGTGCTCGTCTGCTCGCCCTTCTTGAGAGAGTTGAGTATCTCCGCCCTCGTGACCGTCGCTCCGATTGGGACGCCGCCGGCCAACCCCTTGGCCAGGGTCATGATGTCGGGCACGACACCCCAGTTCTCCATCGCCCAGAGCTTGCCCGTCCGCCCGAGGCCGGTCTGGATTTCGTCGGCGATGAAGAGGATGCCCTTTCTGTCGCAGATCTCTCTGACTCCCTTGAAGAAGCCCTCGGGAGGGAGCATTATCCCGCCTTCGCCCTGGATGGGCTCGACGATCACCGCCCCCACGTCGGGGTCGATCTCCCTCTCCACGGCCTCGAGGTCGCCGAGGGCGACGTGTTTGACCCCCTCGAGGAGCGGCTCGAAGGGTTCCCTGTACTTCTTCGCCCAGGTGGCGGAGAGGGCGCCCGCCGTCTTGCCGTGGTAGGCCCCCTGCATCGCGACCAGCCCCTTCTTGCCGGTCACCTTCCTCGCGAGCTTCAGCGCGACCTCGACCGCCTCCGCCCCGCTGCTGGACAGGAAGGCAGCGTCGAGGCCCTTCGGGGAGTAGCGGGTCAACGTGTCGAGGAACTCGGCTCGGGCGTCGTTGTAGAGCGAGCCGTGGCATGTGATCAGCTTCTCGGCCTGGCGCTTGACGGCGGCCACAACGACCGGGTTGGAGTGCCCTATGATGGCCACACCGTAGCCCCCCATGCAGTCGACGTACTCCTTGCCGTTGTCGTCCCAGACCAGGGCGCCCCTGCCCTTGACGACGGCTATCGGGAACTTTTGGTAGGTGTGGGGGCCGTGGGCGTCCTCAGTGGCGAATATGTCGAGCTTTCTCTTCGCCATGGTCACTTCGCCATCACAGTGCAGCCTTTGTGAGCGAGCGCGTTGGACAGCGGCTCGGGCCCGAAGCCCGACGCTATGAGGGCCTCGCCCACGCCTGCCTCGACCGCCTCGATTCCCGCGAGTATCTTCTTCTGCATCCCGAACCCTGTCTTCGGGAGCAGTGCGCGCGCATCCTCAGGGGTGAGCCTCTCCACCACCTTGCCGTCCATCAGGAACCCCTTGACGTCGGTGAGGAAGAGCACCGCGTCGGCGCGCAGGCCCATTGCGAGGAAGGCGGCTGCCCGGTCCGAGTCGACGTTCAGAGGCTCCGCTTCCTCCCCCATCGCGACCGGCGAGACCACAGGGACGACCCCCCTCTCCAGGAGCGCCTCGATGACCGGGCCTCCGGCCGACTGCATCTTGCCGGTGTAGCCTCCCTCGATCGCGACCTTCCGGCCTCGCTCGTCGACGATGAGGAGCTTCTTCTTCCTGGTCGCCCGCAGTATCCCGCCGTCGAGCCCGGAGAGGGAGACGGACGATATCCCGCTCCTCTCCAGGACCTCGACGAGCTTCTTCGCGATGAGGCCGCACATCACCATCGTGAATATCTCCACCGTCGCCCTGTCCGTGTACCTGCTCTTCATGCCGTCGGGGGAGACCACGAACCTCTGCTCCTTCCCGAGCTTCGTCGCTATCTCCGTCACAACGTCGCCCCCGCCGTGGACCAGGACGACCTGGTTGGTCTGGACGAGCTTCTTGAGGTCCGCCATGAAGTCCGGAGGGATTTCCCCCTTGACAATGTCCCCGCCTAGCTTGACGACGGCCCTCATCGCTCTACACCGGGTGCAGCGGCGCGGACCACAGCCCCGCCTTCTCGTCCAACCCCAGCATCAGGTTCATGACCTGGACGGCGTTCCCCGCGGCCCCCTTGAGGAGGTTGTCTATCGCGCCGAGCGCGACGATACGGTGGCCCCGCTCGTCTATCTCGAAGCCCACGTCGCAGAAGTTCGACCCCACGACCACCTTCGGGTCTGGGAGGCGGAAGGGCCCCCCCTTGTCCTTGACCATCCGGATGAATGGCTGGCCCGTGTAGAGGGAGCGGTACATCTTCCAGACGTTCGAGTTCTGAATCTCCCCCTCGTAGAAGACGTGGCAGGTCGACAGGATCCCCCGCACCTGGTTTATAGCGTGGGCGGACATCGATACGGTCACCTTCGACCCGCAGAGCCCGCTCATCACCTGCTCTATCTCCCCGCTGTGCCGGTGGCCAACGGGCTTGTAGGGCCTGACGACCCCGTACCGCTCTGAGAAGTGGGTGGCGAGGGACGGCTTGCCGCCCGAGCCTGACGACGCTATCTTCGCGTCGACCACGACGTGGCTCTTGTCTATCTCGACTTGCTTCTGCTTGAAGAGGGGAGCGAGCGCCAGGATCGACGTGATGGCCATGCAACCTGGCGAGGAGGTAAGGCTCGCGCCCCGGATCTCGTCCTTGTTCAGCTCCGGGACGGCGTAGACGAACCTGCTGAGCATCTCGGGCGCCGGGTGCTTCAGTCCGTACCACGTCTCGTAGTCGGCCGGATTCTTGAGCCGGAAGTCGGCGCTGAGGTCGACGACCTTGATACCCGACTTTATGAGGTCGGGGAGGAACTTCATCGACTCCCCGTGGGGGAGGGCGGTGAAGATCATGTCGGCGCCTCCCGCTATCTTCGAGAGGTCGTTCCCCGTGAACTGCATCTCCGTCATCCCCCTGAGGTTCGGGTGGACCCGGAAGAGGTATTCGCCCATGTACTTGCGGGAGCTGGCGAACTTGAGCTCGACCTGGCCGTGGCCTAGGAGGAGGCGGAGGAGCTCGCCTCCGGCGTAGCCCGAGGCCCCCAGGACGCCGACGCGGACCACTACTTCTTCGCCTCCCGCATGACGTAGTCGATGATCTTCTTTGCGATGCGGTGCTCGGTCGAGACTTGCGCGCCCTTGAACTCCACAGTGTTGTTGACCTCGTGCACGGTGTAGCCGTCCTCGGTCTCCATGGCGTCGACCCCGAGGATGCCGCCGCCGACGGCCTTGGCCGCGCGGAGGGTGATATCCTCTATCTCCTTGTTGAGCCTGAAGGCGGTCGTCGTCCCTCCCCTGGCGACGTTGGTGCGCCAGTCCCCTTTGGGGGCGTTGCGGTAGACAGAGGCGATGACCTCTTCGCCGGCGACGATCAGGCGGATGTCGCGCGGGGGCCTCTTGACGAACTCCTGGAGGTAGTACATGTGTTCGATCGGGCTCTGCATGGACTCGCGGTACTCGACTATCGTCCCAAGCGTCTGCGGCTCCTTCGCGATGTCGACCATCCTCCCCCAGCTGCCTGTGAACGGCTTGACCACGACTGGGTAGCCCAGCCTCTCCGCGGTCTCGAAGACCGACTCGGAGGAGAGCGCGACGTAGGTCTTGGGGGTTGGGACGCCCGCCTTGGCGAGGAGCATCGAGGTGAAGAGCTTGTTGCCGCAGGCCTCGGAGACCTTGCTCGTGTTTACGACCTGCGTCCCGAAGTTCTCGAGGATGCGGGTGAGGAAGGCCGAGCGGTAGTAGCTGATGCAGCGCTGCAGCACGATGTCACCCCAGCCGTTGAAGACCCTCTTCCCGGTGACGTTGAAAGATAGCTTCCGGACGTCGATGAGCTCGGTGTTGCAGCCGGACTTCGTCGCCTCCTTCTTCAGCTCCTTCTCCTCGAGCCGGAGCCTGTCGAAGGTGATGGTGAGCTTCATCTACTCGCCCCAGTCTTCCTCGGCCACTTCTGCCGGCTTGAGCTTGACGCCGCCCTTGCCTATCGACTCGACCTCGTAGTCGGAGCCGCACTCCTTGCACTTCACAATCTCTCCGACGATGGCGTCGTCTGGGACCGTGATGTCGGCGTCGCACTCTTCACATTTTGTCTTCAGCTAGCTTCTCACCTCTCGTCTAAGGTACGTGCGCACCTGGTTGCGCAGCATGTTTGCTGACCCGTCGAGCTTGTTCTCTTTGTCTGCGAGCCAATTGCTGAGTTTCTCTATGTCTCTCTTGTCCTGCACCATCTGCCGGGCAGCGAACGCAGGGTTCGCCCCGCCGGCGCTTCCGATAAGCCTCAGGGTTTTGAGTGCATCGAGGACGGCCCGGAGGCGCTCTTTATCAATCTTTATCGGGCGCCCGGCGATTTTCTCTGAGACGGTGGGGAGCTGGGCCTCGGCGGCCTCCTGGAGCGAGACCTTCTTCTCGACGGCATAGCGCACAAGCTCGCCGACTATCTGGTGCGCCTGGCGGAATGGGACGGCCTCCGACCGGACGAGCTCGTTGGCGAGCTCGGTCGCGGTGGACATGTCGCCGTCGAAGGCGTGGGCGAGCCTCTTCGAGTCGAACTTCACTGTCGCGAGCATCCCGGCCGTCATCGCCGAAGAGGTGGAGGCGTCTTCGAAGGCGCGCCAGAGGTGGGGGGTGATCTCTTGGAGGTCGAGGTTGTACGAGTTGGGGAGGGCTTTCGCTATGGCGAAGGCCGCGGTCGCGTCCCCGATGACCGAGCCGCACTTCGCGCGGACCATCTCGGCTACGACCGGGTTCTTCTTCTGGGGCATGATGCTGCTGGTCGCCGAGTACTCGTCTCCTAGCTCGACGAACCCGAACTCGGTGGAGCTCCAGAGTATCAGCTCCTCGGCCATCCTGCTGAGGTCGACCATGAGTATCTCGAGGTCGGCCAGCGCTTCGAGGACGAAGCTCCTCGACGAGACGGCGAACATCGAGTTGCTGACGAGGCCGTCGAACCCCAGGAGCTTGGCCACTGCGGCCCGGTCGACCTTGACGGAGGTCCCGGCGAAGGCAGCCGACCCCATCGGCGACCGGTTGACCCGGCGGTAGAGCTGGGCCAGGCGGTCAGCATCTTCGAGGACCGCCTCGAAGTGCGACTGCATGTGGTGGGAGACAGTGGTCGGCTGGGCGCGCTGGAGGTGCGTGTAGCCCGGGAGAGGGAGGTCGCCGAAGCGGCGCATCACCTTGAGCAGCGAGGCCATCAGCCCATCGGCCTCTCCCAGGAGCTGAAGCACCCTGCTCCGTACCTCCATCCTCAGCGCGGCCGCCACCTGGTCGTTCCTGCTCTTGCCCAGGTTGAGGTAGCCCGCAGACTCCATCCCGATCGTTGCGACGGCGTTTTGCTCCAGCCAGTGATGGACGTCCTCGGTCGACGGATCGACCTTCATGTGGCCCGGGAGCCTCTCCAGGAACGCGAGGCAGGCGGTCCCCGCCTTCTCCCCGACCTCGCCGGACTTCATTAGGGAGAGCATGTGCGCCATGTTGATCTCGACGACGTGCCGGCTCAGCGGGCCGTCGAAGCCCACGGAGGAGGTGAAGTCGTTGGCCCGCTTGCTAGACGCCTTTACTCTGCTTCCTCTCAGTATGTTGTCCACGCTTGGTGCTCCCGTTCCCTTTCGACAGGGCGGCCACGGCCCCCGCCGCCGTGCGAGATTGAAGTCCCCAGAGCTCGATGAAGCCCACCGCGGAGTTCTGGTCGAACGTCGACTCCTTCGAGTAGGTGGATAGCTTGACGCGGTAGAGCGAGTTGGGGGAGGACCGTCCCACCACCCTGAGGCTCCCCTTGTGGAGCTTGAGCCGCACCTTCCCGGTCACCCTGCGCTGGGTCCGTCCGATGAAGCTGTCCAGGTCGAAGCGAAGCTGCTCCATCCAAAGGCCCGAGTAGACCAGCCAGGACCACTCCCGCTCTACGCTCGCTTTGAAGGCGAGCTCGTTCCTGGTGAGTACCAGCTGCTCGAGGTCCCTGTGCGCCTCGACTATCGCCAGGGCGGCGGGGCACTCGTAGACCTCCCGAGACTTTATCCCGACCAGGCGGTCCTCGATGAGGTCGACTATTCCGTAGCCGTGGGAGCCGACGAAGTCGTTGACCTCCCTGATCAGCGAGACCCCGTCGAGCTCGCGGCCGTTGAGCGAGACCGGGGCGCCGCCCTTGAAGCCCAGCTCCATGTAGCCCGGGGAGGCGGGAGCGGAGTCGACGGAGGAGACCCACTCGAAGGCGGCCTGGGGCGGCTCGGTGTCCGGGTCCTCGAGCGGCCCGCTCTCTATCGAGCGCCCCCAGAGGTTCTGGTCGGTGCTGAAGACGGACTTCGACGGCTCGATCTTGATCCCGTGCTTCTTGGCGTACTCGATCTCCACATCGCGGGTCATGTTCCATTCGCGGACGGGCGCGATGACCTTGATCGAAGGGTTGAGCGACCTGACGGTCACGTCCATCCTCACCTGGTCATTGCCCTTGCCCGTGCAGCCGTGGGCGACTGCGTAGGCGCCCTCCTTCTCGGCTACCTCCACCAGCTTGGTGGCGATGAGCGGGCGGCCGAGGGCGGTCGCGAGGGGGTACTTGCCCTGGTACATCCCGTTGGCCGCTATCGAGGGGAAGACGTAGTCCGAGACGAACTCTTCCTTGACGTCGAGCTGGTAGTGCTTTATCGCCCCTGTCGAGTACGCCCTCTCTTCTATCTCCTTGAAGCTCTCCCTCTGGCCGAGGTTGAGGGTGAGCGTGACCACGTCGGCCTTGTACTTCTCTTGGAGCCACTTTATCGAGACGGAGGTGTCGAGCCCGCCCGAGTAGGCCAACACTATCTTCTGCTTCAATTGTTGATTTTCCGGACCCTCTGTGAAATCCTTTTATAGATTTTGGCCAGCAGCGTCCCAAAACTGGAGGGTCTTGACACGAAATCGGCCACGCCTGGAGCGATAATCGACGCCGTGAGGGACGAGATAAGCTACGACCTCTCCGTCCAGGACGCCCTCGCCCGGGACTACGCCAACATCAGCGCGATCTCCAGGATGCTAAGGCCGAGGATCAAGGAGAGGCTAGGGAGGGACGTCAACACGGAGAGCATCATAACCTCCCTCAAGCGCCTCAAGGGGACGTACTCGCCGGCGTCGGCCGAGATCCGGGCGATAATCGCCGACAGCGTGGTCAACGTCAGGACAAACGTCTCCAAGATATCGATAGAGAAGACAAGGAAGACCCTCGAGGCGGTGAGCACTCTGATCGCTAGCCACCAGCAGGACTTCCTCCACGTCTCGGAGAGCATATCCAACATCACGCTCATCTTCGACCAGAAGCTCCACAAGAAGGTGAAGGCGAAGCTCGGGGACGCGGGGATACTGGAGGAAGGGGACGACTACGCTGCCATTATCGTCCAGAGCCCGGTGGAGATCACCAACACGCCAGGCTGCCTCATCAACTTCTACAACCAGATCGCAAGGCGCCACGTGAACATCGAGGACACCGTCAGCTGCCACACAGACACGATCATCGTAGTCAAGATGAAGGAGGTCGGCAAGGCGTTCACGTCGCTCACAGACCTCATCACCGAGGAGAGGAAGAGGATGGAGACGGCGGGTCGAGCGTGAAATCGCAAATCGGCCATGACCTTGGCATCGACCTCTGAAATTGGTCAAAGAGTTTAAAAAAGAACAACAAGAGATTTTTTTTCTCAAGAGACGCGATGGAAAGACCAGAAGGAAGGCCGGCCGTCCTGCTTCTTGAAGACGGGACGCTCCTCTTGGGAAAGGGATTCGGGGCCGAGGCCACCGTTGTCGGCGAGCTCGTCTTCAACACAGGGATGGTCGGATATCCAGAGTCGATGACCGACCCGTCATATTCAGGTCAGGTCCTGACCTTCACCTACCCCCTCATCGGCAACTATGGCGTCCCGAGCGGTGAGGAGAAGGACGTCTTCGGGCTCCCAAGGTACTTCGAGTCGGGCGGGGTCAAGGTCACGGGGATAGTCGTCCAGGAGTACTGCCAGCGCCCGAGCCACTGGGCGTCGGTCAAGACGCTCTCCGCCTGGATGAGCGACCAAGGCGTGCCCGGGATAGAGGGTGTCGACACCCGCGCCCTCGTCTCCACCATACGGGAGAGGGGCGTGATGATGTGCGCCCTCGCGACCGGGCCAGGCCTCACCAACAGGCGGGAGCTAAAGGCGATGCTCGAGAAGGCGGCGAGGTACGATTCCGTCGACTACGTCAAGAGGGTCTCCGTCAAGAACGCGGAGACGTACGGCGCCTTGGAGAAGAAGGTGGTGCTCGTCGACTGCGGGGTCAAGGAGAGCATAATCAGGAACGTCCTTGTGAGGGGCTACTCGGTCGTGCGGGTGCCGTTCGACTCCTCCTACGCCGAGGTGATGAAGCACGACCCCGCGGGGGTGATAGTGAGCAACGGACCCGGGGACCCGAAGCTCTGCGTGGACACGGTCAAGACGGCAGCGAGGCTGGTCGAGTCAGAGGTCCCGCTCCTCGGCATCTGCCTCGGGGAGCAGGTCCTCGGGATGTCGCAGGGCGCGGAGACCTACAAGCTGAAGTACGGCCACCGAGGCCAGAACAAGCCCGTCGTCGACCAGGTGACGGGCAGGGGGTACGTGACGAGCCAGAACCATGGGTACGCCGTCGACCCGAAGACGCTGGGCGGGACGGAGCTGAAGCCCTGGTTCATCAACGGCGACGACCACAGCGTCGAGGGGCTGGTCCACGGAGGGCGGCCCGCGATAGCGGTCCAGTTCCACCCGGAGGCGGCGCCCGGGCCGTACGACACGGAGTTCGTGTTCGACAGGTTCGCTGAGATGATGGTCGGCGGGAGAAAGTCGATGGTAGGTGAGAGCGTTCGAAGCATGAAAGCGTGAAGAAAGCGATAGTCCTCGGCAGCGGGGCGATAAAGATCGGAGAAGCAGGCGAAAGCCGCTGACAAGGCGGCCGCCAGTTCGACTACTCCGGTTCTCAATGCCTCAAGGCCCTGAGGGAAGAGGGCGTCTACTCCGTCCTCGTCAATCCGAACATCGCCACGATACAGACCGACTCGAAGATGGCAGACAAGATACACTTCCTGCCCGTCAACCCCGAGTTCGTGACCGACGTCATCGAGAGGGAGCGCCCTGACGCCATCCTCCTCGGCTTCGGGGGCCAGACGGCGCTCAACTGCGGTGTGGGCCTGTCGCGCGAGGGCGCGCTGGCGAAGTACGGCGTCAGGGTGCTCGGGACCCCGATCAGGGGCATTGAGCTGACCGAGGACCGCGAGCTCTTCAAGGAGACGATGCTCGACATCGGGGTCGCCTGCCCGAGGAGCAAGCCGGCCTACTCCCTCGACGAGGCCAGGGAGGTGGTCAAGGAGATAGGGTATCCCGTGATAATGCGGGTGGCGTACACCCTCGGCGGGCGGGGCGGGGGCGTCGCCAGGAACGACCGGGAGCTCGAGGAGATAGTCCAGAGGGGGCTCAACCTCAGCATGGCGCACCAGGTGCTCATCGAGGAGTACATCGGCCACTGGAAGCAGATCGAGTACGAGGTGATGCGCGACGCCGACGACAACGGGCAGGTAGTCTGCAACATGGAGAACGTCCTGAGCATGAGGGTGCACACGGGCGACAACATCGTTGTCGCCCCCTCGCAGACGATAACCAACCGCGAGTACCACATGCTCCGGTCCCTCGCGCTAAAGTCGGCGAGGAGGTGTGGGATAGTCGGCGAGTGCAACATGCAGTTCGCGCTCGAGCCCAAGTCGGAGACCTACCGCGCCATCGAGATCAACGCCCGCCTCTCGAGGTCGTCCGCGCTGGCGTCCAAGGCGACGGGGTACCCGATAGCGTACATCGCGGCCAAGATATGCCTGGGATACACGCTCCCAGAGCTCAAGAACAAGGTGACCGGCGTGACGACCGCGATGTTCGAGCCGTCGCTCGACTACGTGGTGGTCAAGATGCCCCGGTGGGACACCAAGAAGTTCGAGGGGGCGTCGAGGAGGATAGGGACGGCAATGAAGTCGATCGGGGAGGTGATGGCGATTGGGCGAGGGTTCGAGGAGACGATCCAGAAGGCCGCGAGGATGCTCAACATAAGGTACGACGGGGTGATACGCCGGCTGGTGGAGGAGGACGACGTCGAGCACCTCAAAGAGAGGTTGAGGGTCCCGACAGACCAGATAATCTTCGACGTGGTCGAGGCGCTCAAGGCGGGCATCCCGGAGGAGGAGGTCGCCAGGCTGAGCGTGATTGACCCGTGGTTCATCAGCAAGCTCAAGAACATAGTCGACGCCTACGAGAGGATAGAGAGGGGCGGGAAGGAGGGGGTGGACCGCGACCCGGAGCTGATGGCAGAGGCGAAGCGGCTGGGCTTCTCAGACAAGCAGATCGCCAACGCGGTCGAGGTGGACGAGGACGACGTGAGGGCGATGAGGGAGAGGATGGAGATCAAGCCCAGGGTGAAGGCGATCGACACCCTGGCGGCGGAGTGGCCGGCGCGGACGAACTATCTCTACGTGACCTACAACGCCGCGACCGAGGACGCGAAGCCGAGCGAGAGGAGGAAGGTGATGGTCCTGGGCGCGGGGCCGTACAGGATAGGGAGCTCGGTCGAGTTCGACTGGGGGACGATGAACATGGCCTGGGCGCTCAAGGAGAGCGGCAAGGTCGACGAGATAATCGTGGTCAACTGCAACCCAGAGACCGTCTCTACGGACTTTGACATGAGCGACAGGCTGTACTTCGAGGAGCTGACGGTCGAGAGGGTGCTCTCGATCTACGAGAGGGAGAGGCCGATGGGCGCCGTCCTCTGCGTGGGGGGGCAGATACCAAACGACCTGGCCGTGGAGCTGGACAAGAAAGGGGTCAACGTGATGGGGACGACGGCGGACTCGATCGAGAGGGCGGAGGACAGGGAGCGGTTCGCCTTCCTCCTGGACACGGCGGGGATCCCGCAGCCGGCGTGGGGGAGCTTCAGGTCGACAAAGCAGGCGAGGCAGTTCTGCGACAAGCTAGGGTACCCCGTCATCGTGAGGCCTTCGCACGTCCTCAGCGGCTCTGCGATGAGGGTCATCTGGGGTAGCAGGGAGCTCGAGAGCTTCCTCGTCAGGGCGGCCGAGGTCAACCCCAACTATCCGGTCACGGTGAGCAAGTTCCTCGAGGACGCAAAGGAGGTCGAGGTCGACGGGGTCTCGGACGGGGAGACGACCGTCATAGGGGCGACAATCGAGCACGTCCAGAAGGCGGGCGTCCACTCCGGGGACGCGATCATGACGATCCCGACGGTGACGATAAGCCAGGCGGCGAAGTCGAAGATCCGCGAGTACACGAGGGCGATAGCCAGGGAGCTTCAGGTCAAGGGGCCGTTCAACATCCAGTTCCTCTGCGTCAAGGACGACGTCCAGGTGATAGAGTGCAACCTCCGGGCCTCCAGGTCGCTCCCGTTCGTCTCCAAGGCGACGGGGGCCAACCTAGTCCAGCTCGCCGCCTCGGTCATTCTGGGCGGGAAGCTTGACGGGATGGGCGACGTCCCCGAGCCCAAGCAGTACGCTGTCAAGGCTCCCCAGTTCTCTTTCATGCAGATGGAGGGGGCCGAGCCCATGATAGGGGTCGAGATGAGGTCGACGGGCGAGGTGGCGTGCTTCGGGAAGACCCTCGCGGAGGCGATGAGCAGGGCGCTGATGGCGTCTGGGCTGAAGATACCGTCGAAGGGCGAGACGGGGATAATACTCGCAGACGAGCAGTCCGGCGTCGAGGAGGCGAAGGCCCTCGTCGCGGAGTTCAAGAAGGCGGGGATCGAGTTCGTTACCACCGCCCCGCTCGCCCACGCAATCGGGGGTGAGGTCGGGGTGGCCTCGCTCGACGACATGGTGGCGATGGTGGGAAAGGGGAAGGTCGCGCTCGTCGTCTCGCTGAACACCAACCTCAACAGGGTGAGGAAGGACCTCTACAAGGTGAGGAGGAAGGCGGTCGAGCTCCAGGTTCCGTTCCTCACGACGGTGGAGGAGGGGAGGGCGGTTCTGCTCTGCGTAAGGTCGCCGCTCAAGAAGCTGAGCTGAGGAGGGTCACGCCCGCCTCATCCTGGCGAGGAGGTCGTCGAACGGGATGCGCTCCTCGGACTTGAACCTCATGTTCCTGAGGACGACCTCCCCCTTCTCTAGCTCCCTCTTCCCTACTATCACGACCCAGGCGAACTCCCTGGAGGCAGCGTCCTCCATCTGCTTGCCCAGGCTCTTCCCGCGGGCGCCCATCTCGCTCCTGTACCCCGCCGCCCTGAGAGAGGAGAGCGTGGTGATCGCCCTCTCGGCTAGGCCGGCCTCGGTGTAGGCGACGTAGACGGAGGGGATGGCCTCGGCCACGGGCGCCGTCCCCATCGAGAGGGCGATCCGCTCGACCCCTCCGGCGGCGCCGGTGGCGGGGAGGTCATCCCTCCCGAAGAGCTTGGGGAGGACGTCGTAGCGCCCGCCCCCGCAGAGCGAGCCTAGGTCCGGGTGCGCCCTGTCGACGGTCTCGAAGACGATGCCAGTATAGTAGTCCAGCCCCCTGACGATGCTGAGGTTGAACTCCACGTCGTTGATCCCCCTCGACCTCAGCGAGTCTCTGAGCGTGACCAGCCCTCCGCCCCCGGACGAGGCGAGGCCGTACTCCTCCAGCTTCTTGCAGACCTGGTCGGGGGTGCCCCTGGTCTTGCCGAACCTCAGGAGGTCGGAGAGGACCTCCCGGCTGAAGCCCTTGCGGGCGTACTCCTCGGCCAGCTCGGCCTCCGTCTTCTTCTGGACCTTGTCGAGCGCCCTCATCAGGTCTATGAACTCCTCATCGGAGGAGTTGGGCATCGACTTGCTGAGGTAGTCCTCGACCACCCTCCTGTCACCGACCTGGAGGGAGAAGTCGCTGAGGCCGACCTTCTTGAAGAGGCTGTGGGTGAGGTCCATCACCTCGGCGTCGGCGTCGACGCTCTGGTCGCCGAAGACCTCGACGTCCCACTGGTAGAACCACCTGTACCTCGCGTGCTGCGGCTCGTCGTACCTCCAGACGCCTCCGTACGAGGCGAGCTTGACGGGCGGCCTGAGCCCCTTCTTCGAGGCCACGTACCTTGTCATCCCGACGGTGAGGTCGAACCTCAGCCCGACCTCCCGGTCGGCCTTGTCCTTGAAGTTGTAGATCTCCTTGTCGACCTGGGCCCCGCTCTTGGCCCTCAGGATGGAGAGGTTCTCGAGAGGCCCGGGCTCCATCAGCCGGAAGTTGTAGGCGCGAGAGACCTCCTCGAAAGCCCTCCGGATTGCGAGGTGGCGGTCGAACTCGTCCGGCTCTATGTCCCGGATCCCGCGGGGCTGGGAGAGGTCCAACCTCGGGCTCCTCAGGCGGGCTTCTTCCCGCCCTTCTTGTCGAGAGCAGCGAGCGCGGCGAGGAGGGCGGTGAGCTGGACCTCGGGGTTGGAGCCCACGGCGAGGCGGTAGTCGAACTCCGCGAGGATGCCAGTCGCCTCGGCTGACTTGTCGCCGGCGTTCTTGGCGATCTCCTCGTTGGCGAACCTGAGGAAGTCAGACTCTGGTATCCCGTAGACCCTGGTCAGCTCGACCAGCTTGAGCCTGGCCGCCTGGAAGTCCCCGCCCATGGCCAGCCTGATCACCTCGACAGACTTTTCCTTGGCTGTCGCCCCTGTCACGGCGTTGACCTTCGCCACGGTCACCTCCCCGGAGCCCGAGCCGGAGGCGGCCTGGAGGAGGTTGATGGCCTGCCTCAGGTCCCCGTCGACCGCGAAGGCGATCTCCTTGAGGACCTCGGGAGAGGCCTTGACGTCCTCCGCCTTTGCAATCCTCTTGAGGCAGGCGACCGCCTCCTCCTGCCCTATCCTCTTGAAGCGGAAGATGGCGCACCTGCTCTGGATGGGCTCGATGATGTTCGAGGAGTAGTTGCAGACCAGGATGAACCTGGTGTACCTCGACGTCTCCTCCATTATCCTTCGGAGCGCGGTCATCGCGTCGTGGGTCATCTCGTCCGCCTCGTCGAGGATGACCAGCCTGAAGGGGACTCCCTCGCGCCTGTCCGTATAGCTGGCGAAGGTCTTGATCCTCTCGCGGACGATGTCTATCCCCCTCTCGTCGCTTGCGTTGAGCGAGAGGGTGTAGTCGGGAGCGAGGTCGCCGAGGACCTCCCTGGCGACGATCAGCGCTGCCGTGGTCTTGCCGGAGCCGGGAGGGCCGGCGAACAGGAGATGGGGCATCTCCTCCTTCTTCTCGAGCAACGGCCTGATCCTCTCTTTGACCTCTTCCTGGTTGACGATGTCGTCGAGCCTGTGAGGCCTGTACTTCTCGACCCACATCAGGGACTCTAGAGGCATGGTCTATCCCAGACTCGGTCGCCCTTCTTCATGATGAGGTGCCCCACGACCCCTTTTGACTATATATCTACCTAGCTTGGTTCGGGGGGAGGGACCAGGGTCCGTGAAACTTCTCACCCTAGACGCCGACGACGTGACAGCCGCTTGCCCGATGCGCGATTGCATAGAGGAGATGGCGAGGGTCTTCGCCCTCGAGGGCGAAGGTAAGGTCGAGTCGCCGATCAGGACGATGCTCTCCGCGCCCTCCGGCGACATACTCGTGATGCCCTCCACGGCCAAGAGGGCCAAGGTCGAGGCGAGCGTCAAGGTGGTGAGCGTCTTCCCCAAGAACAAGGGGATACCCTCGATTCACGCCCTGACGATCCTCGTTGACGCTGAGACCGGCGAACCGAGGGCGATGCTCTCCGGAGGAGCCCTGACGGCAATCAGGACGGGGGCCGTATCCGGGCTGTCGTGCCGGTACCTCGCGAGGGACGGCTCGGCGACCCTGGGCATCTTTGGGGCCGGCGGGATGGCGTACCAGCAGGTCAACGGGGTGGTCTCCGCGCTGCCGTCGGTCGAGAGGGTGAGGATCTACTCCTTCGAACCGGAGAGGAGCAGAGCGCTTGCCAGGCAGTGCGCCAAGACCCTGAGGGTCGAGGCAACGGCGGTCGACTCGGCGGAGGCTTGCGTGAAGGGAAGCGATGTGGTGGTGACCGCCACCACGTCGAAGGCGCCCATATTCGACGGGAGCCTCGTGGGCGACGGCACCCACGTCATCGCCATGGGCTCCTACAGGCCCAACGCGCGAGAGCTCGACTCCGGCCTGGTCTCCAGGGCTTCGATATTCGTCGACTCGAGGGAGGCGGTCCTCGAGGAGGCCGGGGACATCCTCATCCCCATCGAGGAGGGGAGGATAACCAAGGACTCGATCAAGGGAGAGCTCTCCGAGCTGGTGAGCGGGGAGAAGCGCGGGAGAGAGAGGGTGTCCGAGGTGACGCTCTTCAAGTGCGTAGGCCTGGCCCTGGAGGACAACGCAGCGGGGTGGCTGGCGTACCGGAGGGCGCGCAAGAAGGGCATCGGGAAGTGGGTCGAGCTCTAGAGCCTCGAATAGACTTAATTACACGACACTAGTTGTTCCGCAGTCCCCATAACACAGAAAGGAGATGTTGGTTTTATCGTGGAGGACCCCGGCGCAGACGTATCGAGGCTGTTCGAGCAGAGGGAGAGGGAGTTCCTCCTCGCGCCGGTAAGGGTGACGATGAAGGCCTCGACGGACGACATCGAGGTCGGGGACGTCCTTCTCAAGAAGGCCAAGGAGGGCGAGCGCCTGGAGATGCCGAGGTGGGTTGCTGAGGAGCTCGCGGAGCTCGGGATGGTCGAGCTCCAGGAGGAGCCCTTCGAGGTCGAGATACTGAAGGCTCTGACGAGGGAGAAGATCCTCGCTTCGCTCCAGCTGTCGCCCCTAGAGCCCAACTTCTATGTGAGGATGAGGAGGAGGCTGACCGCGATAAGGGTCGGGGTCGAGAGGGGGAAATATAGGCGGGAGGACTATGAGAAGCTGAGGATGAGCAGCTATGACCTGATTGGGAGGCGTTTGAGCAAGCTGCTCTCGATGAGCTCTTCGGCGAACGTCCAGACCATCGCCGACAAGATCACTCCGGAAGAGAAGGTGTTCTTCAGGATGAGCGCGTCGATATCGGCGGCCTGGAAGAAGGCGCTGCTGGGGGACCAATAGATGGCTGTGATCACTAGGGGGCTGTCGGAGCTCTTCGAGGAGTTCCTCAGGGGATTCGAGGACAGGGACGGGGAGCGCAAGTACCAGGTCATGCTCGCCCAGCTCGCGGCGTCCGGGCGGAAATCGATAATGATAGACTACGAGGACCTCATCCACTACAACACAGACCTCGCGGAGAGCCTCCTGAAGGACCCGGACAAGGCGCTCAAGGAGTACAAGATAGCCGCATTCGAGGTCCTGAGCACCGAGAACCCGAGCTACGCCGGGGAGGTCAAGAAGAGCCTCACGGTGAGGCTCCGCGGGGTGACGGACAGGATCGCCCTCCGGAAGGTCGACACCTCTCACCTCGACAAGATGATAGCGTTCGCCGGGATGGTGATCAGGACGTCGGAGCTCAGGCCGCTACTGGTCGACGCCGCTTTCGTCTGCCCGGACGGCCACACGACGATGGTCGTCCAGGAGGGCCCGAGCATCAAGAGGCCGGCAAAGTGCGAGAGCTGCGACCAGACCAGGAGCTTCGAGCTAGACCAGAAGGACAGCAGCTTCATCGACAGCCAGATACTGAGGGTCCAGGAGCTCCCTGAGGAGCTCCCTCCAGGCCAGCTCCCCAGGTTCTTCGACGTGGACGTCGAGGGGGACATCGTCAACACGGCGAGGCCAGGGGACAGGGCGGTGATGACAGGGATAGTTCGGGCCGAGCCCGATTTTGCGTTCGGCCAGCCCCACAGCAGGTCGTTCCGCTCGAAGATAGAGGCCAACTCGATCGAGGTGGTCGGCAAGGAGCCGAGCCAGGTCCACATATCGAAGGAGGACGAGGCGATAATCAGGAGCATAGCGGCCAGCCCTGACGCTTATCAGAAGCTGATCCGGTCGATGGCGCCGGGCATCCTCGGCCACGAGGCGGTCAAGGAGGCGATCCTCCTCCTCCTTGTGGGAGGGCCGGTGACCGTCCTTCCCGACGGCACGAAGCTCAGGGGCGACATCAACGTCTTCCTCGTCGGCGACCCCGGCGTGGCGAAGTCCGAGATGCTAAAGTTCGCGGCCCAGGTCGCCCCGAGGGGGATGTTCGCGTCCGGGAGGGGTTCGACCGCGGCGGGGCTCTCCGCCGCCGTGATCCGCGAGAAGAACACACTGATGCTCGAGGCGGGCGTCGTCGTGCTCGCCGACCAGGGCATCGCCTGCATCGACGAGTTCGACAAGATGAAGCCCGAGGACAGGAGCGCCCTGCACGAGCAGATGGAGCAGCAGACCGTCACGATAGCCAAGGGGGGGATCTACGCGACCCTGAACGCGAGGACAGCCATCCTGGCGGCGACAAACCCGATCCTGGGCAAGTACAACCCCTACCAGAACCTCATCGACAACATCACCCTACCCATCCCGCTCCTGACCAGGTTCGACCTGATCTTCGTCCTCAGGGACACGCCCGTCCCGGCCCAGGACGAGAAGCTGGCCACGCACATACTCGACGTCCACAGGAAGAGAGGGTACGTCGACTCGCCCCCCATCCAGTTCGAGCTGCTCAAGAAATACCTCGCCCACGCCAAGGGCTACAACCCCGCGCTCACGATGGAGGCGCAGAACAGGATCAAGGAGTACTACCTCCAGCTCAGGAGGAACGCTAGCGAGGGACAGATAGGCGCCACCCCGAGGACGCTCGAGTCCCTAGTCCGCCTGGCGAGCGCGAAAGCGAGGCTTATGCTCAGGGAGCAGGTGACCGAGGAGGACGCCCTGACTGCCGTCCTCCTGATGAGCAAGATGGTCGAGGACGTCCTGACGGACACCGAGACGAAGACGAAGGGAGACTTCGGCATCCTCCTAGGCCAGCCCGCGGGTGAGAGGGGGAAGCTCGCGACCGTGATGGACACGCTCCGCGCACTGGAGGGGACCGACCGCAAGCCTATCGAGGCCAAAGTGTTCAGGGTGGAGCTGATGAAGACCAACAAGTTCGCGAACGAGGACGAGGTCGACAACATCATCAGGAAGATCACCAAGGAAGGCATAATCTTCGAGTCGAAGCCCGGGTTCTACAGAAGAGTCCAGGGATAGGGGGCGCCGATGAAGGTCGCAGACCTCCCCCTCCCCGAGGAGTTCACAAGGTACCTAGAGTCGCAGGGTTTCGCCAACCTCTTCCCCCCTCAGGCGGCCGCCGTGGAGGCCGGCCTCCTCGACGGCAAGAGCCTGCTAATCGCCAGCCCGACCGCGTCGGGCAAGACCCTCATCGCGGCGCTGGCGGCCTTCAAGCGGGTCGTCGTCGAGAGGAGGAAGGTCGTCTACCTCAGCCCCCTCAGGGCCCTCGCCTCTGAGAAGTACGCCGAGTTCAGGAACCTTCTCGAGAGGTTCGGGGTGAGGTGCGTCATCTCCACCGGAGACTTCGACTCGGCAGGGGAGGCTCTCAAGAACTACGACCTCCTCGTCCTCACCAACGAGAAGTTCGACTCGCTCCTCAGACACGGGATCCCCTGGCTGCGCGACGTCGGGTTGTTCGTGGCGGACGAGGTCCACCTCGCGGGCGAGGGAGGGAGGGGGCCGACGCTGGAGATGATACTCACAAGGATCATCCACAGCGGCGTGCAGGCGCAGCTCCTCTCGCTCTCCGCAACCGTGAGCAACGCTGAGGAGATAGCGAGGTGGCTGAAGTCGGACCTTGTGGAGATGACATGGAGGCCGGTGCCCCTCAGGCAGGGGGTGTACGACCACGGCAGGGTGTGGTTCGGGGACCTCCAGGGCGAGTTCGAGACGGTGAGGTCGACGTACGGCGCGGCGATAGACGTGGCCGTCCAGTCGGTGGCGACTGGAGGGCAGGCGCTGGTCTTCGCCTCGACCAGGAGGAGGGCGGTCAGCCTCGCTACCAAGGCATCTGAGCTGACGCCGAGCTACCTCGACGAGGAGGAGAGGAGGGCCTGCGCCGAGGCGTCGAGGAGGATAAGGGAGTCGGGAGAGGAGACGAGCCTCGGCAGGCTCCTCGCCGACCTGGTGGGGAGGGGGGCCGCATTCCACCACGCTGGCCTCCCCCACGAGCACAGGAGGATAGTCGAGGACGCCTACAGGTCGAGGGCGGTCAAGCTCCTCGCGAGCACCCCCACGCTCGCGGCCGGGGTCAACCTCCCGGCGAGGAGGGTGGTGATTGCGGACCTCTCTAGGTACGACGCCGAGGCGGGGGCGAGCGCCGCGATATCTGTGCTGGAGTATAGGCAGATGGCTGGGAGGGCGGGGAGGCCCCAGTACGACGAGTTCGGGGAGACGGTGATGATACCCCCGCCAGCGTACAGCGCGGAGGAGGTGATGCGCCACTACGTCGAGGCGAGCCCGGAGCCGATAGAGTCGAGGCTCGCTGGGGAGAGCAGGATGAGGGTCCACCTCCTCGCCGTCATCGCGAGCCGCTTGGGGACGAGCAGGGACGAGATAGACTCGATCTTCTCCAAGACCCTCCTCGCCGCACAGACGGGCGCGGCCGACGTCGCCAAGCACGTCGACGAGGCGCTGGGCTACCTGTTCTCGGAGCAGCTGGTCGTCGAGAAGAGCGGGATGTTCCAGGCGACGGGGTTCGGCAAGAGGATCTCCACCCTTTACATCGACCCGATGACGGGGGTGCTGTTCAAGAAGAACCTTGGAGGTTTCGAGCCGGGCCCCGACCACACCGTGAGGCTCCTCCACCTCGTTTCGAAGAGCCCCGACTTCGAGCCCAAGTTCCCCATGAGGGAGAGGCACTTCTCGCAGGCCCTCCAGTTCCTAGAGGCCAACCGCGGATCGTTCGCCCTCGGGGCTGCGCGGGGGAGGTCGTCGTTCATGGAGTACGAGGAGGCCCTCGAGGAGATGAGGACGGTGATGGTGCTGGACGCCTGGATAGGAGAACAGAGGGAGGACGCGATTCTTGAGACTCTGGGGGCGGAGCCGGGCGACCTGCACAGGGCGGTCGACAGCGCGGACTGGCTGCTCTACTGCGTGAGCGAGCTGGCGAGGCTCTTCGGCAAGTACGAGGTGATCAAGGAGGCGGACTTCCTCAGGAAGAGGGTGGAGATGGGGGTGAAGGGCGAGCTGGTCGAGCTGACCAAGCTTCGCGGGGTGGGGAGGATCAGGGCGAGGTCGCTCTACACATTCGGTTTCAGGACGATAAAGTCGATCAGGGAGGCCCCCGCGGAGAAGCTCAGCCTGGTCGACAAGATAGGGCCAGTCCTGGCGAGGAAGATCAAGGAAGAGGCGGGCTGATGCGGACCAACGGGTTCGCCCTCTTCGTCGGCGAGGGGGCGGGGTCGAGGGCGGTCGAGGAGGCCAGCAGGGTCGAGAGGTTCAGCAAGGGGGTGGTCGCGTGGGCGGGCGGCGAATTCGGTCCTCTGTCCGAGGCGCGCCTCGAGGGAGAGAAGGAGGTCGTCCTCGCCTACACCCTGGGAGGGGCGGGGTTCCCCCTCGTGCACGGCGTCGTCGAGGAGGGGGCGGGAGGCGAGTACTCCATCCTCGGCAGGGGTGCGGCTGGGTTCTACGGTGAGAGAGACAGCCTAGGGACGAGGGGGCTCTGGACAGAGGGGGACTCCATGGCCAGCGACTACCGCCTGCTCGGCGCAGGGGCCCGACTCGTGACTGCGGGCGGGAGGTTCGAGAGCGGGGAGACCTCCTCGGGCCCGGCCCGCGAGCCGGAGAAGCTCGACCTGACCTTCGAAGAAGCGGGGAGAGAGCTCGCGTCCCTGCTCGGGGCGGTGGTACGAGGGCGGGTCGCGGGGAGGAGGCGCGTCGCGGTCTCCTTCTCCGGCGGGCTGGACAGCTCCCTCCTCGCCCTCCTGGCGTCAAGGCACGCGGAGGTCGTCCTATGCTCCGCCTTCGCGCCTGGCTCTAGGGACGAGGAGCAGACCGGGCGGGCAGCGGGCCTGCTCGGGATGGAGTTGAAGTCGGCGGTCCTCGACCAGGACGAGGTCGCGAGGCTGACGCGCGGGGCCGTGCTCCCACCCGGCGAGTCGACCCCGATGGACCTCGCGCTCTGGTCGATCTACTCCACCACGAGCCTCCTCGCGAGCGAGGCGGGGGCCGAGACCATCTTGCTAGGGCAGCTTGCAGACGAGTTGTTCGGAGGATACAGCAAGTATGCCGCGAGGGCGAGGGACGGCGGGGAGGCGGAGGCAGAGAGGATGATGAAGGACGACGCGAGGTCGTGCGCCGAGAGGGGCTTACTGAGGGACGAGGCGGCCTGCTCCGCGCGGGCCGAGGCGATGTTCCCCTATGCAGACGAGAGGGTGGCCTCCTTCGCGTGGGGGCTGCCCTTCGGGTTCAAGGTGAGAGAGGGCGAGAGGAAGGCGGTGCTCAGGGAGGCGGCCGCCGAGGCCGGCCTCCCCGAAGAGCTCGCGAGAGCGCCCAAGAAGGCGGCGCAGTACAGCTCGGGCGCGGCGAAGTTGGTCGGCAGGCTGTGAGCTCGCCCATCCCTTTTATTGCCCCCGCTGGCCCCTCAGGCCGATGACTCCAGAAGGACAGCCAAAGGGGAAGCTGGTGGGGTTCAAGCCCCTCCAGGAGAGGTATTGCTACTACTCGCTCGACGACGGCACGGTCCTCGGGGTGAAGCCTGTGATGGTCAAGGTCTTCCGCATGGTCGGCCCGGACGGGAGGCCCGCCATGGGTCCGGACGGGGCGCCCGCGTACTTCTATCAGACGCAGAACGTGACGCAGGTGCTGACCCCGGACGAGTACAAGATAATGTCGAACCGCGAGCTCCAGGAGTAGGCGACTCACCCCGGGTGCAGGCAGGTTGGGAACGAGGTACCTGCCAGCCGAGGACACGCGGCTCCTTGGGGAGGCGCTCCGCGGGTACACGGGCGAGAGGTGCCTCGAGATCGGGTTCGGGAGCGGGGCATTGCTCGAGGGCGTGGCTCCCAGGTTCGACCTCGCGGTGGGGACGGACGTCATCGGGCTCCGGGACGCCTCGCAGGCCTCGTCCGGCTCGGCTGGCCTGGTCCTCGCGGACAGGGCTGCCTGCTTCAGGGACGGGGTGTTCGACCTTGTCTTCTTCAACCCGCCCTACGTCCCGTCAGGAGAGGTGGAGGACAGGGCAGTGGACGGAGGCCCCACGGGGACAGAGGTCCCGCTCGCCTTCGTCGAGGAGGGGGCGAGGGTGATGAAGAGAGACGGGACGATGGTCGCGCTGCTCTCGGAGGAGGGCGACCTCGGGAGGTTCGTCTCTGAGTGCGCGCGGCTCGGGCTCGATGCGAAGAGGGTCTCGCAGAGGAGGCTCTTCTACGAGACGCTCGTGGTCTTTGAGGTCCGGAGGCGCCCAACGCTAATACGCAAGCCCTGATGAGGGTCCCTGGATGATGGAGCACCGAAGGAGTCTAGCCCTCGCGGCGGCTACGCTCGTGCTGGTCCTGTCGTCTGTCCAGGCGGTGCGGGCGCAAGGGATAGGGTCCTGGACCCCGACCACCTCTTACCCGTCGCAGCTAGCGGGCGACTCGTGCGTCTCGGTAGGCGGCGACGTCTACTGCGTCGGCGGGTTCGACGTCAACCAGAACAGCTATGACGACGTGTTCGACGCGCCCGTCAGCTCTTCCGGCCTGGGGCAGTGGTTGGCGGAGCCCAACTATCCCACGGCGATAGACAGCGCCGCCTGCGTCAACGTCACGACTTCGGTCACGTGCGTGGGAGGAGAGGACGGCCCGACGGTGCTCAACGACGTCTACTCGGCCACCGCGTCGTCCGAGGGCCTGGGTTCCTGGTCTGCGGGCGCATCCTACCCCAACGAGCTCGCTGCGATCTCTTGCGTCGGGTACTCCGGGGACGTCTACTGCGTCGGCGGGTTCGACTCCAACGGGAACGAGGTCACCTCCTCGTACTACGCCGCGGCCTCGTCGGGGGTCGCCTCATGGACGGCGACCACGGCGTATCCCCTCGCAGTCGACAGCGAGTCGTGCGTCACGATCTCGGCGGCGATCTACTGCGTCGCTGGGGAGACGAAGAGCGGCTCGAACCAGAACAGCCCGGTGACCAACGTCTACTACGCCCCCCTCACCACCCTGGGGATCGGCAAGTGGGTGGCCGGGCCGTCGTACCCCGTCGCCCTGGCCGCGCCCTCTTGCGTCGCTTACTCCTCTGCCATCTACTGCACGGGAGGGTTCGACAAGAACCAGCTGAGCAGCAGCGACACCTACTACTGGGCGCCGTTGTCGGGTGCGAGCCAGTGGACGAGCGCTACCCCGTACCCGACGGCGGTCGACACGTCGTCGTGCGTCCTCGCGCAGGGATACGTCTACTGCGTCGGGGGGACTTCGGCGGTGAGCAGCGGCCAGAGCATGCTGAACTCGGCCTACTTCGCCCCGCTCTCCACGGAGACTGCGGCTACGACCACCTCCACCACGCCCGAGTTCCCGGCGGCGGCCGTCCCCGCCGTCCTGGCTGTGGCCCTCCTCGCGGTGGGCGGGTTGGGCTCGTTCCGGAACGGCCGCAGGTCCTAGAGGCCGATGCTGTTTATCGGGGCGCCAGAGTTCCCGTCGAGGACGAAGACGATCTTCTTCCCCTTGTGGTCGTAGCGGACGAACCAGACCGGGACGTGGAGGAGCTCCCCGTCCGAGACGTCCATGTCCGTGTGCATCTGCTGGATCATGTGGTACTTTTCGTGCGCCTTTTGTGACTGGATCTGGTCGACGTAGGTCTTCGCCTGGGACTTTGCGACGTCCTCGCTGATGTCGCCGTTGAGGACCTTGATGCTCTTGTCGATCTTCGAGATGTCGAAGAGCACCCTCTGGTCCATGGCGAAGGTGTAGTCCTGCGGCTGGAACTCGGTCAGGTCCTTCATCGCGACCACTGGGAAGTTGTAGTTGTTGTCGAGCTGGTAGGTCTTCCTCGGCCCGCCGCCCATCCCCATCCCCATGCCCATCCCGTAGAACATGCCGCGGAATCCCAAGGCGGTCAGCGGCGACCTGAGGCTGGCGAGGCTCGGGACGAGCGAGGCTGTGTCGAACGACCTCCTCCTTCCGCCGCCGCCTCCGAATCCGCCCCCACCCCTCCCCATGCCGCCCAGGACTCCGATGAGGGCGGCGGTGGTGGCCACCTGGCCCATCTCCTGCATCGCGTCGACCGCGGCTATGGAGGTCCTCGCGGAGACCGGGATTATCCAGTATGGGACGAAGGTCGCGTTCTCCTCCTCCATGGTCGACTCCTCGTGGAGGTGGTGCCTGAAGATGCCCTTGTCCATCATCTCCTGGACCTTCGCCTCGACCTGGTCCTTTGTCACCCTCATCGGGAGCATGGTGTGCTTCTGGATGTCCTTCCAGCCCTCGTCCCCGAGGGTGATTCCCGTCCCGCAATACTCGCAGGTGATTACCATCTCGCCGAACTTTGGCGATATAGGCGCGCCGCAGCTGGGGCACTTGAGGGCGGTCGCCCCCGCGGAGCCGATGACCTGGCTCCTGCTTCCCTGCTGGGGGGCGGGCGCGCCCTGGCCGTTCGTCCCGCCCGCGGAGACGGGGGCGCCGCACTTGTAGCAGAAGGCCGCTCCATCGGGGAGCTCGGCGCCGCACTTTGGGCAGTATGTCATGCTCGGGTCACAGCTTTGAGCCGCAGTTGGGGCAGAACTTGGGCGACCCCGTCACGGCCGTGCCGCAGTTGGGGCAGAACTTGGCCTTGGACTGGGCCGCACCCGCCTGCTGCTGCTGGGGCTGCTGCTGCACCTGTGGCGTGGGCTGGGCCGTCCCGCAGTTGGGGCAGAAGGTGTTGGCCATCGGTATGATCGAACCGCAGTTGGGGCAGGACTTTGTGTTCCCGCCCTGCATCCCTCCCATCATCGCCTGCCCGAAGGCCGAGCCGACGCCGACCCCCGCACCGAGTCCCACGCCTAGGCCGGCGCCCACCCCGGCGACCCCGCCTGGGTTCTTGGCCGCGTCTGTCATCGCTTGACCTGCCTGGTACTGGAGGTAGTTGACCCCCAGGACCTGCATCTGCGACCTCGTGTCGATGGCCTTTTGGACCTCGTCAGGGAGGCTTATCGTGAGGCCTGAGACCTTGTTGATCTCGATCCCGAACTGCCCGACGTTGTCGGAGCTCGTTGAGAGGACGACCTGCTCGATGTTGGTGAGGTTCCCGGCAAGGTCGGTGACCTTCAGGCCCTGGGCCTTCATCTTCCCGAGGGCGTTGTAGACGAGGATGACCATCTGCTCCTTGAGCCTGTCCTCGACGTCGGATGACGTCTCGGCGTTGAAGGTGCCCACGAACTGGTTGATGAAGTTCTCAGGCGAGGAGACGCGCCATCTGTACTCCCCGAAGACCCTGAGGTTGACTATGCCGAAGGTGGGGTCGGTGAACTGGTAGGGCTGGGCGCTCCCGAACTTTCCGTCCATGAACCTCTTCTGGACGTAGTAGACCTCCGCCTGCTGGACGACACCCGTGAAGTACTTCAGGAGCTTGCCAACGACCGGGGCGTTGAAGTCGGTCAGGGCGTACCTGTTGGGCTGGTCGAAGTAGGTGAGGACCTTCCCGTCCCTGTAGAAGACCGCTATCTCGTCCTCCCTGACCACTATGTTGTCGTTGAGCCTGATGTTCCTGGGAACCTTCCACATCACGTTGTCCTGCTTGTACTGGTCCTCCCAGTTTATCGTCGTCGAGCCCAGGACGCTCCCTCCCGTCGCCGGGATGGGGGTGTTCCCGCTCCCGCTCCCGCCCGAGGCGGGCTTCTTCCAGAACTGTCCAATCATCGCAATCTACTCTCTCACTGCTTCACAAGGACGCCCTTGACGGCCTCCATCCTCACGGACCACTTTTGCTTGAAGTCCAGTACGGCGGCGTTGACCTTGGAGACCGCCGACATCACGGACGCCGGGTTGGCCGGGTCGTACGTGAAGCTGGAGGGGGAGGTGGCCGAGACGAGGTCGAACGCAGAGGCGACGAACGCGCTGTCGTTGTCGTAGAGCTGGTTGAGCCTGTTCTGGTCGATGGTGATGCTCGCAACCCAGCCTGAATAGCCCTGCTCTGCGTGCCTCACCTCGCCCGCGATCTGCTGGAGCTGGAAGATCACCGAGCCTATGCTCGTCAGGCTCGTGTAGTCCCCCGCCGTGGACATCTGCTTCCTGACAGCTTCCAGGTTGGACTTCGCGAGCAAGAGCTTGTCGGCGACCTGGTTCCTGAGCATGTTGTCGGCGACCCTGAGGTCGTCCAGCTTCCTGTAGTTGCGGAGTCCCGGTATCAGGAGCTCGAGTGTCTTCTGGGGACCCCTGCTGGCTTGGACCTGCTTCCTAATGTCTGGACTGTCTTGAGACAAACAAAACGCACCGCTTGCCTCGTGGACCCCTTGGGTTGTTATAAAGGATATAGGCGATTCTGAGAACCGAGAAGGTGTCCCGATCTACTTCCTCGAGGACTCTCTGAGGTACCTGTCTGCATCTAGGGCGGCCTTGCACCCGTCTGCCGCCGCGGTGACCGCCTGCCTGTACTTCCAGTCCTTGACGTCGCCTGCTGCGAAGACCCCGGGGACGCTCGTCTCGGTCTCGTTCCAGACCTTGAGGTAGCCGTTGGGCTCGAGCTCGAGCTTGCCCTCGAACAGCTTCGTGTTGGGCTCGTACCCGATGGCCACGAAGACCCCCTGGACGTCGAGCCTGGTCATCTCGCCGGTGTTCACGTCCTTGACTGTAACGCCCTCGACCCTGCCGTTGCCCAGGATGTCGGTGACTATCGAGTTCCACTTGAACTTGATCTTTGGATCGGACGTCGCCTCCTCCCGGAGGGCGGCGCTGGCTCTCAGCTCGCCCTTCCTATGGATGACCTGGACCGAAGCGGCGAGGTTGGTGAGGTACGTCGCCTCCTCCATCGCGGTGTCCCCCCCGCCGACGACGGCGACGTCTTTGCCCTTGAAGAAGAACCCGTCGCAGACGGCGCAATTCGAGACTCCCTTGCCCTGGAGCCTTGACTCTGAGGGTAGGTCGAGCCTCCTCGGGTTGGCCCCCGTCGCTATTATCACTGAGAGGGCCTTGGTCGTCTGGCCGCCGGAGGTGTCGAGCTCGAAGGGGTGCCTGTCGAACCTGACCCCGACTACGTCTTCCTGGATCAACTTCGCCCCGAGCCGCTCGGCCTGCGACCTCATCGTCTCCATGAGGGTGGGACCGAGCACAGGGTCGACGAAGCCGGGATAGTTCTCGACCTCGCTCGTCAGCATGAGCTGTCCGAGGGGGACGCTCCCCATGTACAGGGTCGGGTTGAGGTTCGCCCTCGACCCGTAGATCGCCGCTGTCAGCCCGGCGGGCCCAGAGCCGATGATAACGAGCTTCTCCGGCGCTTCCACGTGGAAAAAGGCCCTCGAGGGGGTGATAAATGTATGCGAATCTTCGGAGGACTAGGTAAGGCCTGCGCTACTTCATCGTGGCCTTTATGCTGGCCAGGCTCGCCTTGTTGGGGTCGTACCTCACCTTCGCCGTGTCGAGTATGTAATTGATCTCGACCGCCCTGACCCCCGGCATGGCCTCCAGCGCCTTCCTCATCCTCTCGATCCTGCCGGGCTGGTCTGCCCCTTCTATCGAGAATATGCTGGTCGCGAGTGTCTCGGCCATGTCTTCCACGGCATGAGGGGGGCGATTCTCAGATTTAGAGAACGAGTTTCTATTGCAATCGGTTGCAATAGGCCGGTTTGGCGTTTTTCCAAAAGAGTATTTAAGGCCTAGAGGTCGACGATCACGGAGTGCTCGTCGACGGCGAACTTCGCCGTCCTATGGACCAGTGCCAGTTGGCACCTTATCCACTCCTCCAAGAAGAGGCTCCCCTTCTTCCCCAGGTTGTGGGTCAGGGTTATGGTTATCTTCCCCGGCGAGAGGAACTCGCTGTACTCGAAGGCGTTGATGTAACCGGAGGACGTCCGGAAGCCCTCGAGCATGTTCTCGATGGTGAAGGCGCCGAGCTTTGTGATTACGAACGTCCTCGCTATGCTTTCCCCCGCTGTCCTGGCGGCGGCTACTATAGCCTCGTCGGTCGAACCCT
>Ga0335077_10000971_pt1 | contig 33237 bp, 27 predicted proteins | sample Lox_Sample_31_FD_207151 | JGI IMG/M metagenome (GOLD analysis project Ga0335077, IMG submission 207151) | Soil microbial communities from Loxahatchee National Wildlife Refuge, Florida, United States - Lox_Sample_3.1 | ecosystem: Environmental > Terrestrial > Soil > Wetlands | place: USA... | reverse complement strand
TGGAGAAAACGGTCATAAAAAAGGGCGCATCGATCGGAACCGGTGCGACGATCCTCGCCAATCTCTGCATAGGTGAAAATGCAATCGTCGGAGCCGGCAGCGTGGTGACCAAGGATGTTCCTCCTAACACCATCGTCGCGGGAAACCCTGCGAGAACGTTACGTCATATCGAACGAGAACTGGAGCTTGTGAAATGAGCATTCATTCGAATATTCCGTTTCTTGATCTTGTTACTCCTCACGTAGAACTCGAGCAGGAGCTTACAGAAGTATTTCGCAAAACGATACGCACCGCCGGCTTCATTGGCGGCGCCATGGTCGAGGACTTCGAAAAAGCATTCGCGTCATTCTGCGATGCGCAGCATTCAGTTGCGCTCAACAGCGGAACTGATGCTCTGCGTTTCGCACTGATCGCCGCCGGAATCAAACAGGGCGATGTGGTTGTAACTGTCCCGCACACGTTCATCGCTACAACGGAGGCCATCTCACAAGCAGGCGCCTTGCCCGAGTTTGTTGACATCGACGAGCGCACTTATAACATGGACCCTGAGAAACTGCGGGAATACCTTGAGACGAAGTGCTCACTGGATAGCATGGGAAATGTCATCAGTAAGCGCAGCGGGCTGAGGGTGGCAGCAATTGTTCCAGTTCACCTTTATGGCCAATGCGTTGACATGGATGCGATTCAGGACTTGGCCGATCGATACGGTCTGATTGTGGTGGAAGATGCCTGCCAGGCGCACGGTGCCGAGTATTTCTCGCGGAAGCACAGCCGCTGGATGAAGGCGGGCTCGATGGGCATTGCCGCAGCGTTCAGCTTCTATCCTGGAAAAAACCTTGGCGCATGCGGAGAAGCGGGAGCAATAACCACCAATAACGCAGAGCTGGCTAAGAAAGTTAGAATGCTGCGCGACCACGGGCAAGCCAAGAAGTACTACCACGACATAGAAGGCTACAATGGCCGGCTCGACGCGATGCAAGCTGGCTTCTTGCATGTGAAACTGCGGCATCTCGCGAAGTGGAACGCCCAACGACAGGAACGCGCTGCTGAATACAATCGTCTCTTCGCAAATTGTGATGGAGGCATCACACTGCCATATGAACCCTCGTGGTCGCGGGCGGTTTATCACCTCTATGTGATTCGCACTGAAGATCGCGACGGACTGATGGCTCACCTTCAGAAGGCCGGCATCGGCACCGGAATCCACTATCCCATTCCTCTGCACTTGCAGAAGGCCTATCGCTCGTTCGGCTATAGCGCTGGCGACTTCTCCGTCTGCGAAAAAGTGGCACCACAAATCGCCTCATTGCCGATGTTTCCTCAACTGACCGCAGAACAACAGGCCCGTGTAGTTGCTGAAACCGTACGTTTTGTTCAGCAGGCTCTAGTCACTGTGTAGCGCCGGAGACAGCGGCAAGTAATTGAAATATCAGATTGCGGAATCAATGTCGAAACCTCCCATTTACGCTCTGATCACTCCGGCGCGAAACGAAGCTCAATTCATTGAGCTAACCATTAAATCCGTGGTGGCGCAGATAATTCTTCCTGCAAAGTGGGTAATCGTCAGCGACGGTTCGACGGACGGGACAGATGACATCGTAAGTGCTTATGCGAAAGACCATTCCTGGATCGAATTATTGCGCATGCCGGAACGCACGGAACGGCATTTCGCAGGGAAAGTCCATGCATTCAATGCGGGCTACCTGCGACTAAGGGATATACCTTACGATGTAATTGCTAGCCTGGACGCCGATATTTCGTTTGATTCGGAGTATTTCGCCTATCTTCTTGGCAAACTTAATGAGAGTCCACGGTTGGGTTTGGTCGGAACTCCTTTTAAAGACGGCCCTGACCCCATCTACGACTACCGCTTTGTCAATGTGGAGCATGTTTCCGGGGCATGCCAAGTGTTTCGCCGGCAGTGTTTTGAGGCAATAGGAGGATATCGAGCCGTCAAGGGCGGCGGAATAGACTATCTGGCCGTTGTGACCGCTCGCATGAAGGGTTGGCAGACCAGAACCTTTACCGACAAGATTTCCTATCATCATCGTGTCATGGGTACGGCCGAGCACGGATTGTTTCAGGCCAGATTTCGTTACGGGGTCAAAGATTATGTTCTCGGTAATCACCCACTCTGGCAACTGTTTCGAAGTTTTTACCAGATGACTAAAAGACCGCTTTTTATCGGAGGAGCAGCACTACTGAGCGGATTCATGTGGGGTGCAGTTACTGGTGTTAGACGGCAAGTTTCCCCGGAATTAATCGACTTCGTTCGGCGAGAGCAGATGGACCGGCTCAAGAGGTTCATATTGCGCACCAAGCCTCCCATCGGGGTTCAGTATTCTCCCGACAGCATAACGAGCGCTTGAAGTCTCTTCTATGCGCTCACAGCACAGCAGTAAGCACTTCAGTTCGCAAAGTTTATCGCGGAACCTTTTAGTGTCAATGCCAGCGCTATCAGAAGATCAAGGGACCTATAAGTTCGAGGGAGCGCCAGATATGACGGGCCCTTTAGCTCAATCTGGGGCATTGATCATCAACGCCGATGACTGGGGCCGCGACACGTTCACTACGGAGCGAATCCTGGAATGTTTCAAGGCAGGTGGTGTGTCGTCTGCGAGCGCAATGGTGTTCATGGAGGATTCGGAACGCGCCGCGGACCTGGCTAAAGAAGCGAAAATCGATGTTGGACTTCATCTGAATCTCACGACCGGATTTTCCAAACCGAAAACCTCTAAACTGGCGGAATACCAACAGAGGCTGGCAAAGTACTTGCGAAGAAATCGTTTGGCACCGGTTATTTTCCATCCAGGCTTAACGCGGTGTTTTGAATATGTGGTGTCAACGCAGATCGATGAGTTCGAGCGACTGCACGACGCTAAACCTATTCGAATTGATGGTCATCATCATATGCATCTCTGTGCGAACGTTCTAATGGCGCGATTATTGCCCGAAGGAACGATTGTGCGTCGCAACTTTTCGTTTCGACCGGGGGAAAAAAGTTTTGCTAATCGGTCGTGGCGAAAAGCGGTTGATTCAATGCTGGCAAGGCGGCACCGTCTCACGGACTTCTTTTTCTCACTGCCGCCTATGGATCTTGGCCGTTTGCAATCGATATTCGGACTCGCTTCTCAATCAATCGTTGAGTTGGAAACTCACCCAGTAAATTCTGAGGAATATGCATTGTTGACTTCAGAAGCGATTTCGAAGTGGAGCAGTATGGTTAAACTCAGTTCATTCTCGCGCGCTTTGACCTGAGTTGTTCCCCTTTCAGGGATGCGCGACAGAGTTTAGGAGAGGTCGCCGTTGGTAAGGCAGCAACCAGTTTACCGGTTGCGGTGGATAAAACCATCCGGGGGTTCGAGTCCCTTCCCTCTCCGCCAGTTTCTCTCGTTGCAAAGCCGCAGGTCGTGAACTCATAGGAATCGGGTGATATGAAGTATATCGCGGTTTGCGTTTGCACATACCGGCGGCCGAAATTGTTAATGCGGGTTTTGTTGGAGCTGCAGAAGCAGGACACCGCCGGAACTTTCGATTTTTCGATTGTAGTTGTGGACAATGATGACCAGCTCTCGGCGGAAGCTACCGTAAACGAATTTAAGAAGCTTTGTCAGATTCCGACCACTTACTGCAATGAACCACGCCAGAACATAGCGCTGGCTCGGAACAAGGCAGTGGAGATCGCGAAAGGTGAGTTCGTCGCTTTTATTGATGACGATGAATTTCCTTGCGAGCACTGGCTGCTGAATATGTTCCAGACCTGCACGCGATATCAGGTGGACGGCGTGCTGGGACCTGTGTTGCGGCACTTCGATGAAATGCCGCCGCGCTGGTTGATTAAGAGCAACTTCTACGTTCGCCCAAGACATGAAACCGGATTCGTGATGGAATGGATGGAATGTCGAACCGGCAACCTATTGCTGGACAGACGTGTTTTTCGTGCTGACGAAATACCGTTTCGCCCGGAATTTCGTACGGGAGAGGATCGGGACTTCTTTCGCCGCAAAACTGGCCAGGGGCACAAGTTTATTTGGTGCAATGAGGCGCCGGTATATGAGACAGTACCACCATCACGCTGGAAGTGCGGCTTCATGTTGAGGCGCGCCCTGCTCCGAGGTGCGACTGCGGTGTTGCACCCGACGTTTGGACCTTGGAATATCGCGAAATCGCTCACGGCTGTGCTCCTGTATACTCTCGCACTGCCATTTGCATTTCTTATCGGATATCACCACTTTATGAGCTTGCTGGTTCGCCTCTTTGACCACCTAGGCGTATTGTTGGCATTGATGCGTCTGAATCCCCTCAAGAGTGAATACGTCACAGAGTAGGGCATGATCGTCGGTCTTAGAACCGAACGACATTAATTATAGATGGAGGGTTGCGGACAGGCCGCACTGAAAGGAATTGCTGTGAATTCGCTCTTTGAAATTTGCAACCAGCAGATCAGAGTTACCGGGCGGTGGGCGCGTATCGCTTCTCTGGATGCGGATAAGTACCTTTTTCTCGATGACCCGTCTAGTGTGATCGAGCAGCTTAAAATGCCCAAGAGAAAGATCGACCTGTTCACATTCTTGCAGCGTGTCTCGGAACCCGAGCCCAAATACAGTTATCCCATGGAATGGGACAATATGGCCGTGCTTTCGATCAGTAACTTTGATAATTGGTGGAATAAGCAGATCGGGTTTAAAGCGCGCAATAAGGCGAAGCAAGCAGAAAAAAAGGGCGTTGTGATCCGTGAGGTGGAGTTTGATCGTTCACTGGCAAAAGGCATATGGACCATTTACAACGAAACTCCGGTCCGTCAGGGTCGCCGGTTTCCCCATTTTGGAAAAGATTACGACACCGTTTTTTGCGACGAAGCGACTTACCTTAGCAATAGCGTTTTCATTGGTGCGTACGTTGGGGACTGCTTAATAGGTTTCATCAAGTTGGTTCACGATCAGACTGGCACGCAGGCAGGGTTGATGAACATTGTTTCAATGGTTGCGCATCGTGATAAAGCTCCCACGAATGCCTTATTGGCGCAGGCAGTGCGCTCCTGCGCGCAACGTGGAATCAGACACTTGGTCTATTCCAATTTCGCTTATGGCAAGAAGCAAAAGAGTGGATTGAGTGATTTTAAGGAGCGCAACGCCTTTGTGCGGATCGATGTGCCTCGCTACTATGTTCCGCTTACCCCGCGTGGTGCGCTCGCGTTTCGGTTGCGTTTGCATCACAGATTTGTGGATCGTCTTCCCGAACCTATTGCTGCAAAACTGCGTGAGTATCGCGAAGCTTGGTACAACCGCCGCCTGAATTCAGCGGAGGCCCTCTAACACATGCCTGGAATCGTTGGCCTGATTACAAATCGACCTCGACAGGATGCTGAGCACCAGTTGCTGAGGATGCTCACTTCTCTTCAGCACGAGGCGTTTTATAACTCGGGCACTTGGATCAACGAAGAACTCGGGGTGTATGTTGGCTGGGTGGCTCGTAACGGATCCTTCTCGGATGGAATGCCAATCTGTAATGAGCGCAAGGACGTTGCAGTTGTATTTGCGGGCGAAGACTACCAGGAAGCCGAAGTTGCGGCCGACCTGAAGAAACGTGGGCACGAGTTATGTGGCAACAACGCTTCATATTTGCCACACTTATATGAAGAAGATCGGGACGGATTCTTTGCTAGATTGAATGGACGATTTCATGGATTAATAGTGGATCGCACTCGTCAGATCGCGATTTTATTTAATGATCGTTATGGCATGAGTCGTCTCTATTACTATCAAGCCGGCGGAGACTTCTATTTTGCGGCAGAAGCGAAGGCATTGCTCGCGGTTTGTCCAGAGCTCCGGAAAGTATCTGTCAGCGGGTTGGCTGAATACGTGAGTCATGGGTGCGTACTGGAAAACAAAACGATATTCGACCGCGTCGGTGTACTTCCGTGCGCATCGGCTTGGATCTTCCGCAATAGTATGCTCGAAGCAAAGCATACGTATTTTGAACCGAAAGAGTGGGAAGAGCAGGACAGTCTTACGTCTGATGAATACTATCAGGAATTGAAGCAGACCTTTGTTCGTATTCTCCCACGGTACTTCGCCGGACAAGAGAAGGTCGGAATGTCGCTCACAGGCGGCCTCGATACCAGAATGATCATGGCTTGGCAGAGACTTCCGCCCGGCCGGCTCCCGTGTTATTCGTTTGGAGGCACGTTTCGAGATTGCCAAGATGTGTTGCTGGCGCAGAAGGTGGCTGCCACAGTCGGTCAGCCGCATCAGGTGATCTCGGTAGGTGATGACTTCTTGCGCCAATTCTCACGTTACGCAGAGCGCACGGTGTACTTGACGGACGGATGCGCGGAACCGGCACGTTCTCCGGACTTATATGTCAATGAACGTGCGGCGCAGATAGCGCCGGCACGGATGACTGGCAATTATGGCGGCGAAGTACTTCGTCGCGTACGGGCTTTCAAACCGGTTCAACCTGCTGCGGGTTTGTTTGTCCCTGAGTTCCTCGACCACGTGAATAAAGGGCAGGACGTTTATAAGCGGCAGCTATCTGGGCACCCGCTGTCGTTCGCAGTTTTCAAGCAGGCACCGTGGCACCATTACGGATTGCAGGCTCTGGAGCAGACCCAGCTCGCGCTCCGTTCCCCCTACCTGGATAACGCGTTCGTCAAGGCGGTATTTCGAGCGCCGGTATGTGCAACGCTGTCGAATGAAACTTCTTTGCGTTTGATAGAAGATGGCAACCCAGTATTGCGCCGGATCCGAACGGATTTCGGTGTGGCGGCAGAAAGCGGCATTGTGCCTGCTAGCTTGGTCCGACGGTATATGACGTTCACCTTCAAGGCTGAGTACGCCTATGACTACGGTATGCCGCAATGGGTCGCGCAAATCGACCACCTGTTTGCCCCGTTGCATCTCGAACGACTGTGGCTTGGGCGTCACAAGTTCTATCATTTCCGCGTGTGGTACCGTGATGCGCTCTCCAAATACATCCAGGAAATGCTGCTTGACCCAAGGACGTTATCCCGCCCCTACCTGAATCGTACAGCGGTGGAAACCATGGTGCGGGGGCATGTGAAAGGTAACTGCAATTACACCACCGAGATCCATAAGCTGCTATCGCTCGAGTTGATGCACCGCCTTTTCTTCGACCATAACTGTACCCGCCCGCAGCAGACCTCGTACTCAAGCTCTCCAATGCTCTGCTGACAGACCCAGTCGTTGCTGCGACCACGAAATCTGCGTACATAAACAGACACTGAATGTCTCCGTCATTAGCCACCATCATTTTCTCGACTGGCATCGCAGGTCTTTTCTTTTTCGACCGCGATAAGAAGGTCGGGGTGTCCAAGGCTCTTTGGATCCCAACACTATGGATGTTCTTCTGCCTTTCGCGGTCGGCGTCGCAGTGGTTAGGGATAAGCCCGCCGCCGGCGGATATGGCCAGTATCTATCTTGAGGGTAGCCCCATTGACCGGGTCGTTTTCATGGGTCTCGAAATAGCCGCGCTGATCGTGATCGTTGGCAGGCAACGACGAGTGATCTCGATCCTGCGTCAGAATTGGGCGATTTGTCTGTTCTTCTCATATGCGGCATTCAGCATCACTTGGTCTGATTATCCCTTCGTGTCGCTCAAGCACTGGATCAAAGGCATCGGCGACCTGATGATGGTTCTGATCGTGCTCACCGAGCAGAATGTCCCTGAGGCTATCAAGCGCTTGTTCACACGTCTTGGTTTCCTGCTCTTGCCGTTGTCGGTCCTCTTCTTCAAGTACTACCCACAATTGGGGCGAGTCCTGGATTTAAGTTGGATCGAGGAACCGGTCGGGGTCGCCACGCAGAAGAATAGTCTGGGCGAATTGTGCGATTTCCTCGGCTTGGCGCTTCTTTGGCGTTTTCGTGGTGCTTATAATGACCGGGAAGACCGGAATCGTATTCGGCGCTTGGTCGCGCTTGCTGCAGTATTGGCGATGGCAGTATGGCTGCTATGGATGTGCGACTCAATGACTTCCATTTGCGCGGTCAGCATGGCCAGCATCGTAATGTTGCTCTCAATGACGCGCGCGTTCCGACGAAGGCCCGTACTCGTGCACGTCCTCGTTATCGTCTTGCTTTCGTCCACGATCTACGCCCTATTCTTTCAGTCTTCAGGGGATTTGATTCAGAGTTTGGGAAGAAATCCCACATTAACCGGCCGAACTGATATTTGGAAGTTAGTTCTCTCCATTCCCAGCGATCCTGTGCTCGGTGTTGGGTATGAGAGCTTCTGGCTCGGTGCTCGGCTCCAGAGGATCTGGAACGCAGTTCATGGACTTCGGCTCAATGAGTCGCATAGTGGTTATATCGAGATAGTTATTACGCTGGGGTGGATTGGAGTGGGCTTGCTCGGGTGTCTCATCGCGACCGGTTACAGGAACGTGATCGACGCGTTCCGCCGCGACCCTGACATCGGCAGTCTGAGAATGGCTTTTTTCCTCGCGACGATTATCACTGGCTTAACCGAGGCGGCATTCAGAATGATGGGGCCACCATGGATCGTGTTCCTACTGGCCATCGCCGCTGCCCCGTGTGCCAAACATAAGATTGACCCCGGTGCACGCCGAGGCAGTCGGCTTTTGTGGTCCGCCGGGGAGTGTGTAGTTGTCGGCGAAGAAGCCTCTGTCGGGTAGGGACGTGTGGCTGTTCGCGATGCGAGTGATGCAGGTCTATTATGGCGAGTGGATTAAATGGAGCACGCGGAACAGATTGCGACGCTTTTCTTGATGGCAAGACAAACACCGGTGAAATAGGAGTCCTGATGCGGCGTTTACGTATTTTGGTATTAGGCCCGGACTGTAGTCCGGACGCGGTTAGTATTCCTTTTGTTACCTATTCTCACGCTGCAGCGCTCGCAAAACTGAATGATGTCACGTTAGTTGCGCGGTCCACCGTGGAGGACGCTCTGCGTCGAGCAAAAGCGCCTTTCCGCGACATCGAGGTGGTTCGGACGCCGCTGCTCGATCGGGTTTATGCATGGTGTTTTCGCAAGATCTTCAAATCCAACTATGACGGTCAGGCCTTAACCGCTTTCAAGTATCCCTTCAGTGTTGCCTTTGAGTTGCGTGCCTGGCGACAGTTGCGGCGTCGCATCTGTGCGGGTGAGTTCGATGTGGTGCTGCGTCTCGTTCCTATGTCGCCTGTATTGCCTAGTCCTTTCGCCTTCTTCCTACGCAAACGTCCTGTTCCCTTCGTGATCGGTCCGCTCAACGGCGGTTTGCCGTGGCCTCCGGGTTTCAGCCAGCTCAGCAAGCAAAGGGAATGGGTAGCCGGCCTGAGAAAACTGTACCGATTCTTGCCTTTTGCCCGATCTACCTATCGGTACGCGGCCGCGATTATCGCAGCATCATCTCAAACCTATTCCGAATTTACAGCGTACAGCGACAAACTGTTCTTCGTCCCGGAACCTGGTATCGATACCGCGCTCTGTTCCAAGGACCAGCGTGGGCCGGAAGCAGGCGCCAAACTAGAACTGATTTTCGTTGGTGGTTTGGTTCCTCGGAAGGCCTGCGATCTTGCTTTACGCGGCGCCGCCACACTCTTGCGGAATGACTTGGCGCGCTTCACGGTGGTTGGTGACGGTCCGGAGCGGGAGCACCTCGAGCGGCTCACAAAATCGCTTGGAATTGAGAACGCGGTTTTCTTCTGTGGGTGGCTGAACCATGCAGAAGTGTTGAGACGTTTGCGAGCCGCTGACATTATGGTATTTCCCTCCATTCGCGACAACGGTGCAGGTGTTGTTTTTGAAGCTCTCGCTAGCGGCGCTGTACCGGTGGTCGCCGATTTTGGCGGCCCGGGCGATATCGTGCATTCACGGGTAGGGTGCAAAGTGGCTCTTACCAATGAGAACGATATTGCGTCGGGGGTCGAAAAGGTCTTGATGGATCTGGCCGGTGACCGGGATCTTCTGAAGCGTTTACGACATCAAGGCATGGCTTACGCGAGAGAGTGCTTGACGTGGGACGCAAAAGCTCAGTGCACAACCCAAGTTTTGAATTGGGTTGTGCGACCGGCCCCAAAGCCGAAGCTCGTGCCGCCGAAGATGTTACGTCTCGAGCCGGCTAATTAATCTTTTCGAAGATAGTCCGCCTAAATAAACATTTGAGCAAGGAGCATCATCTCATGACGCGACCATGGAAGCCTTCTGACTTTGACAATGTGTATGAGCGCTGGATTTGCCAGGAAGAGTTCGGTCAGCGAGATTACTATTTACGGTATCGTTCTCGTTACAAGGAATGTATTAAACGGTTTGCCGCCCTGGCTCCGTCACGCCCAGCCGATGTTTTGGATATTGGCGGAGGATCGTTGGCCGTTATAGCCGCGAAACTGTGGAATGAGCATGCTGTCGTCGCCGATCTCCCCGGGCCCCATCTCGACCACTTATCCAGCTACGGCGTAGGAACTATCGCGTGGAACATATGCACAGCAGAACCACCTTTGGAAGCAAAGTTTGATTGTGTTTTTTTTTCTGAGGTGATTGAGCACCTGCCGATGCCGGGTTATCTCGTACTGCAACGAATCGCCAAGACGCTCCGGCCGGGCGGAACCCTCATTTGCACCACCCCAAATCTTTATCGTCTCCGAAATGTTGTCTACATGGCGCTCGGACACCGCATCTTCGACCATTTTCAGTATCCGGACGAAGATATTTCTCTCGGTCATGTGCTTGAATATGGTCGCGAGCATCTCGAGTGGCAGTTCAAGAAGGCTGGATTTACGCAATATCGCGTCGAGTATCGTCAGTTTCACCACATTCCAACCAATCCGCTCCATCGGCCATTTGCTCTCCTCGGCTATCCGTTGCACATCGTTCCTCGATGGCGCGATTATCTGCTCGCAACCGCGTACGCGCCGACCCGTCCGGCTCCTGAGGAATGCGCATCATCACATGTGACGTCTTACGCGAGCCGAGGAAAGGCATGATCCCGTTTGATTCAAGTGGTATGTTTCGTCCCAGGGCTGAGACTCACCAATTACGTCGTCTGGCTGTTCGCGGCGCCGCGGCATCGGTTACGGCTTCGGGGTTGTCGCTCGCGACCCAGGTGTTAAGCACCGTGATTTTGGCCCGACTGTTGACGCCAGCCGACTTCGGCGTTGTCGCCATGGTTACAACTTTTGCCCTCCTCTTGGTTAGCTTCGGCCTCAATGGATTTACTGAGGCGGTCATCCAATTTGAGGAAATTGACCATTACACTGCCAGCAATTTGTTCTGGATAAACTCAGGTGCTGGCCTAGTGTTGGGAGGCGCGTTTGCAGCGGCGGGGTCGCTGCTGGCGCGGTTTTATCAAAATCCGCTGGTGCCAAATGTCGCTCTCGGGTTGTCGGTGGCAATCTTCGTCCCGGCAGCTTCGGTCATACACTTGGCTCTGCTAAAACGTGCCATGTATTTTGGGGCAACTTCCACCAACGACGTCGTCGGACGTGTGGTTAATACGGTTGTTTCGATCGTGATGGCCTTGAGAGGCTGGGGATATTGGGCGCTCGTAGCAGGAATTGTTGCCCAACAGCTAAGCCTGACGGTTGGAGCCTGGTGGCTTTGCCGATGGGTTCCAAGTTTACCGCGGCGGACGGGCAAGACGGGTATCATCGTCCGGTTCGCGGCGAAGGTCTACGGACAGTTCAGCACCGCTTACGCCACGCTGAATGTTGACAACCTGCTGGTAGGCTGGCGATTCAACGCGGTAGCCCTTGGGTTCTACAAGAAGGCATTTGACTTATTCGCGCTTTCGGCGAGCCAACTCACAGCGCCGCTTAACAATGTCGCATTGGCAGCATTGAGCCGGCTGAAGGAGGACCGTGTTCGATTCCGGCGCTACCTCGCCAATTCACTGGGAATGATTGCGTTGGCGGGCATGGCGATGAGCGCTGATCTGACCCTGGTAGGCAAGGACGTGGTCAGGCTGGTACTCGGAGCGAAATGGGCGGAAGCTGGCAGAATTTTTGAATTATTCGCACCGGGAATTGGCGTTATGCTTCTCTGCTGGATGGTCGGCTGGATCCATCTTTCCATCGGGAAACCCGAGCGCTGGCTGCGCTGGAGTCTGTTCCAGTTGGTAGCCACCGCCAGTCTTTTTCTCGTGGCACTGCGGTGGGGGCCTGAGGGTGTTGCCGCGGCGTGGAGTATTTCGTTTTGGGCGCTTTTGATTCCAGGCTTCTGGTATGCAGGGCGACCCATCGGGTTTGGGGTGGCGGATTTGATTGCCGCCATCTGGAGGTACGCTGCCGCAGCGCTTGTGTCGGGTTTAACTACTGCTGCCATCATCCGAGGCACTCTGTTCTGGCACCCCCATTCAGGAACGGTCGCCGCGCTAGTGACGACCGTTATCGTTTCAGCGCTGTTTCTCGCGCTTTACCTGGGTGCGGTCATTCTTTTTTATGGTGGCCTGGCCCCCTTGCAGCAGCTTGCTAGTTTGTTGCGCGAACTGGCTCCGACACGTAGAGATACAAAACCGCCCCAAGCCGTGGGAGCGTATGTATGAGAAAAGCGCTCCTCACTGGCGTGATCGGCGGCGAAGCAGTTTCCTCAATTCACCGTGGCCGTGAGTCCCGTCGGCGCGGTCGGGGGTGTTCCGCCGCCTCCAGATCCGCCCCCGGTCGTTCCGGAGTTCCCATAGCACTGACTAGCGTTGAAGCTCAGAGCGTTTCCGGACCCATCTGGAGGGCCACCCAAAGAAAAGTAGCAATCCATGGCTGGTAGGCTGTTGGCGTGCCCACCATTGGTCTGAGCCGACAATGTTCCACCTGTACACTGCCCTGACGCCGTACCGAACAGTGAAGCGTAACTGCCGCCGCCACACTGCCCGAGATTCCCGTTGGTCACATCTGGCCCTATCGGAGGCCACGGCTTGCCGCTTGGCCACCATGAAGGAGTCGAAGAATAAATGAATGAAGCGGACATCGCGCTCTGGCCTGCCCCGGTGTCCCCGTAAGACGGGACAGCGTTGCTGTAACTGGAAATGCCAGTCGGAACCTCGGACTTGCTGCCACACGTCGTGGCCCATCCTGTATCCGAGGAATTGCCGCACCAGCGCACAGCACCCGTTACGGTGTCATAGTTTCCCCAGCGAAACAGTGTCTGAGACACAAGAGGATCGCCGCTTATTGATCCATGAGGTTGATTGAGGATGTAAACCATGTATTCCTCTTCTGCGCCCTGTGTCGGGTTTGAAATATCGGAATAGTACTGAGTTACCCCCGGTGTCCCGATCACATTACCGACTACATTTTCATAGCGATTGTACGGATCAATGAATACTCCGACTGTCGTGCAGCTTTTGCCAAGTTCGTAGCCCGTAAATACGTTCCGAAAAACTGTGTTAAGGCCAGAACTTCCGTGAACGATGTCTGCTTCCACGTTGTTGGAAAAATTGCCCTCCCACAAGTTGTATTCCGAAGCGGCATCGTGCGCGATCTCAGCCGGGTACATGCAGTTCGCAGATGCTGTTTGATAATTATTGATCATATAGTTGTAGGCGAAGCTATTGCCGAACTGAGAGCCACCCATCAGCGGAGCGGTGACCTGCTGCATGATGTTGTTCACCACGAGATTATCGCTCGACAAATCTTCCTCGACGCCATAGCTTTGCGACTGTGCATCCTGAGTTTGATAGAAATAGCTGTTTTGAACTTGATCGTGAGCTGCCTGCCAGAACCATACGTGCGCCCTGCCGCCATGGAGCCCTCTTACTCCACTCACCCAGCAATTGAATGAGTTCATGAAGTTTATCGTCGACCCATTGTCCCCTATGCCACTTGGCCCCAAATCGAGCGACATATTCTCCACCCCTGCGTACTGCACCTCGCTATTCGGCCACCAGACGTAGGGACTCTTTCCCGACGACCAGTTGGTTCCATATAGCCCCGGTGTAATCGTCAACGTGAATGGTCCCGCCCCTGTACACTTGGTGCTGCATCCAGCAGTAACCTTAACAATTTGCACTTGGCTATAATCTACTCCGTTAACCGTTTGTCCTGGCGAACCACCCTCAATCGCACATGCCGGAGATGTAAGATCACAGTTGAACAAACCGGAACCTATCGTGGCATCATCGGCCTCGTTTAAGTAGATGTATTGACCATTCAAGATCCCATTGCTACCGACATTTGCCACTGTTATCGAGGTTGCACCTTGTGAATAGCCGGCTGTCCAGTTGGCAGCCTGCGTCTGTCCTGGTTTTGAGTACGTGTCATCGTTGCCGTAGGTGTCATAATCGCTACTAAAACAGATAGCCGCTCCTCCGTAGTAACAGCCTACAACACCGGAAAAAGTTAAAAAGGTTTGGTTCGCGCCCATCCCGCGCAAGACGACGTTGGACTTATTCATCGTCAGCCCAGTTGAGAGATTGAAGGTTCCAGCCCCGAGCAGCACATACTGATTGGTTCCGCAGCTGTTGATCGCCGTTTGTATCGTCGCAGCGCTGGCTCCAGCGGCGATAGTAGAGCCGCACTGAGTCCATGATTCATCCGGTATGCCTCCGACCACGCCCGCCTTGGACCAGTCGATGGCACGCGATGGATCAAGAATGCCAGTTGAACTCTGCGCTGATGCTCCGATGGCGAAAAGCACAAGAATCGCAAGTGAGAGTAGCTTTCTCATTAGGATCACCTTTAGAAATGATGACGGACAACGTTGCACCGCTCGCTACTGCTCGGCGAAGCACCTTGTCTCGTACGGGTATGCTCGTACGGTCGTAGGCTACCACCCACAGCGATGTGGTCAACTCACTAAAGTGCACAAAAGATTGGAACTAAAACTTCTGAGTTCTGTCATAGGGGGAATCGCCCTCGTGTACCACCGGGCAACCGTAGTACAAACCAAAGTTACCTAATGCCGAAGGGAAAGGTCCGGTTCGACTGCTGGGGACGCGTTATCTTCAGCACTAGCCAAGGGAATAGAGCATGAGAATTAGCGTATTCGGTTTGGGGTACGTCGGTACGGTTTCGGCGGGATGTCTCGCCAACGACGGGAACGAGGTTATCGGTGTTGATCCGTTCCAGACCAAGGTGGACCTCATCAATAACGGTCGCACTCCGATTATCGAGGCGGAAATCGGTGAAATTATAGCCGCTAACGTGAAGAGCGGCCGACTCAGCGCGATTGTGGATCCGGCAGAAGCCATTCAGGCAACAGAATTGTCATTTGTCTGTGTTGGCACACCCAGTCAGCCGAACGGCAACCTCGATCTGCGATTTATTCGGCGAATTTGTGAACAGATCGGCGATGCTCTCAAGAACAAATCTTCGAGACACACCGTGGTAATCCGAAGCACGGTTCTGCCAGGGACCATGCGGGATATCGTGATCCCTATTCTGGAGGAATCCTCACACAAGCAAGCTGGCATTGATTTTGGTCTTTGCCACAATCCCGAATTCCTGCGTGAGGGCTCTGCCGTCAAAGATTTTTATGCTCCTCCCAAGACCGTGATCGGCGAGTTGGACCGACCCAGCGGATGCCTTCTCGCCCAGCTCTATGAAAAACTTGAGGCACCTCTCATTCGAACCAGCGTAGAGACTGCCGAAATGGTCAAATACGTCGACAATTGTTGGCATGCACTGAAGATCGGTTTTGCTAATGAGATAGGAAACCTGAGCAAGGCTCTGCGGGTCGACGCCCACGAAGTGATGACCATTTTTTGTCAGGATAGAAAGCTGAATATCTCTCCGGCGTACCTCATTCCAGGGTTCGCGTTCGGGGGATCTTGCTTGCCCAAGGATCTGCGTGCATTGACGTACAAAGCCAAGACGGCCGATTTGCAGATGCCCATTCTAGGCTCGATCCTGCCCAGCAACGAAATGCAGATCAGTCGCGGTGTGCAGTTAATCATCGAGAAAGGGCACAAAAAAATCGGCATCTTGGGTTTCAGCTTCAAGGCAGGAACTGATGACTTGCGAGAGAGCCCGATAATCGAAGTGATCGAGCGTCTGCTAGGCAAAGGATACGAACTCTGCATTTACGACAAGAATGTGAATATAGCGAGTCTAGTCGGAGCAAATCGGGACTTCATTCTAAATCGTATCCCGCACATTTCACGCCTGATGGTCGATAGCGTCGAGGCCGTTCTTGATTTCGCTCAGACAATCGTAATCGGCAATAAGGACAGCGATTTTCGGACTGTTCCCGAGAGGATGCGCAACGGGCAATCAATTGTAGATTTTGTACGAATTACCGATCGCACTAGCAACAATGGCAAATATGACGGTATTTGCTGGTGACGGTGACAATGATATTGATCGATCAGGCTTGGATTTAAAGGAGTTGAAAAAAGGAGTTGGTTCTGCGCCGCAGAATAATAACGGCTCGTATTTGAGAGGAGACGATGAACAAGTCTAGTGAAACGTCAACGGACGTAGTGGTTATAGGTGGAGGGCCATATGGGCTTTCTTTGGCGGCACATTTGAAGTCTCAGAACATGAAATTTCGCATTTTTGGCAAGCCCATGCATACGTGGGCCACACAAATGCCGAAAGGCATGCGTTTGAAGTCGGAGGGCTTTGCTTCATCTTTGTCTCATCCTAAAGGTGTTTTCACGCTCGGAGATTATTGCAAGGAGAAGAAGATACGTTATGCGGATACAGGCCTGCCGGTGCCGCTCGAAACCTTTATTGCTTACGGGGTTGAGTTCCAGCGCAGATTTGTTCCGGAAATTGAGGACAAACTGGTAACCAGCTTGCGTCGAACTTCGGCGGGATTCGAGGTTCGTTTGCAGGATGGCGAGGTAGTGACGTGCTCGAGAGTCGTGGTGGCTGCCGGGATAAGCCATTTCGGATATGTTCCTCCAGAGATTTCAGGACTTTCCGGCGAGTGGGTCACTCACAGCTCCCAGCATAGCTCCGTAGATGAATTCAAGGATCATGATGTATTCGTTCTGGGCGCCGGAGCGTCGGCTCTGGATTTGTGTGCTCTCCTGCATGAGGCCGGTGCTCGTGTCCAACTCATCGCAAGGGCGGAGACGATTCGCTTTCATGATCCGCCCAAGCCGCGCTCTTTTGTCGATTCCTTGCGATCTCCACTTACCGGAATAGGAGGCGGCTGGAAGCTGTTCTTTTATACGAATGCGCCACTCTTGTTCCACCGTTTGCCCGAAGAGCTACGCTTGAAGATAGTGCAAAAGACTCTTGGTCCGGCTCCGGGGTGGTTTGTCAAAGAACAAGTTGTCGGAAAGTTTCCATTTCATCTCGGTTTTGAGATTGCGAAGGCAACCTCAGCGAATGGTAGGATTGTTCTTGAGCTTATTAATAAAACCGGTGCGAAGCGTGGCGTAGAAGGGGATCACCTGATCGCCGCAACCGGATACCGCGTTGAGCTCGAACGTCTTGCGTTCTTGCAGAAAGAGCTATTGAATGAGATTCAATGCTTCAAGAACTCGCCGGTGTTGTCGCGGAATTTTGAGTCCTCCGTAAATGGACTCTATTTCGTGGGGACCGCTGCTGCGAACAGTTTCGGGCCTTTGATGCGTTTCGCATTCGGTGCAGATTTTACAGCCAAACGGGTTTCAAGACATCTACGCCGGACGGCCCGAAAAAAGGTGGTTTCGAAAGATCTTAAGGAAGTCGTTCCGGTCGAAGATAGAGTCGCGATTGACTCAGCCCCTTAGTCTAATAACCGTCAAACCTCATGTCTTCGAATACAAAGGTCTTACTCACGAACACCAACCGATGGCCGATGACGGCACGCGTAGCCATCGAGTTGTCCCAGGCAGGCTGTGACGTTTTTGTTCTCTGTCCCTTTCCTGGCCATCCGGCTCAAAGAACTCGTGCCGTTAGTCAGACCTACCGATACAGTAGCTCTCGCCCGATCGCATCACTTTTGGCTGCAATAGGGTCGTTAGGACCGGATGTCATCGTTCCTTGCGATGATCTCGGGGTGCAGCACCTGCACGAGTTATATGCGATAGCCACGAAGGAAGGATTGGCTAAGATCGCTGCCTTAGTCGAGTCTTCCCTCGGACCAAGTGACAGCTTTTCTATCGTTTCATCCAGATATGAACTTCTGCGACTGGCGACGGAGAATGGTGTGCTCACGCCACGGACATGTGTTGTAGGCAACCTTGAAGACCTGCGGTCCAACTGCGATATCCCGACATTTCCCTGGGTGCTGAAAGCCGATGGCACGTGGGGTGGTTCCGGTGTACGAGTTGCCGGTGATCGACGAGAGGCGGAGCGGTTATTTCTGGAATTGCGGCGGCGTCAAGGAGCTCTTTCGACGCTCAAACAATTGGTTACTAGTCGCAGCCGATCATCCACTTTTTTCTCCTGGGGACGGCAGCCCAAACTCTCGCTGGTTGCGCAAGCGTACATAAAGGGGCGGCCCGCTAATTGCGTGGTGGTCTGCTGGAGAGGGCGAGTGCTAGCCGGAATCGGAGTTGATGTGATCAGTTCGCAAGGCATTAAGGGGCCGGCTATTGTGGTACGCCCGATCGAGAATCGCGAAATGATGCGGGCAGCAGAGCTGATTGCCGGTCAGTTGAACCTTACGGGATTTTTTGGTTTGGATTTCATGATTGAAAGTGCGACCAACCTGCTTTATCTGATTGAAATGAATCCGAGGTGTACGCCGTTGTGCCACCTTCAGCTTGGCCGGGGCAAAGACCTAGTAGGCGCTTTGGTAGCTGAGTTGCAAGGTGTCTCATGCCGAACTTTAGCCCCTGTTACCACAAGTACTACGATTGCATATTTTCCACAAGCCCAGAGTTGCCACAGCCGTTTTTTACAGTCAAGCTTTAACGATATCCCCGAAGGAGAGCCAGAGTTGGTCGAGGATCTCCTGTGTCCATGGTCCGACCGTGGCTTAGTGGGGCGCATGATAGATCATATGAGACGCACTATTCAGAATCGACCCGCGATGCAAGAATACGTATTCGTCGAGGCACTAACTCCTCCAGCACTGGACACTGGCACAAGGGTAAAACCTGTAGAGACTACCTCCCCCATACTAGACTCAGTGGCATCTGCTCTCTAGACTTCCAACTAGCGTGGTGTAGGAATGAATGGAAAATCTATCAGACAACGAGTTCTAATTTTCTCGCAAAGAAATCACTGCAGGATCATGCCTTACCTTTGTCCTCATTTCGAGTTTGAGGATATCATTTCAGAGGTTGATTCCGTGGAGATGCTCGCTCCCCGTTTGGATCTCTCGCGTCGGCGGTACATGATTGCAAAGCAAATTGGCTATCATGCACCGTTCTTTTTGAATCCGGGAATGGAAAAGGTCTCTGTAAGCGATACCTATGACCTTTTTTTCACGATTTGCGGTTGTCCGGTGGACCTGATTAGAGTTGCCGCTTTGGGCGACTGGAGAGCTAAATGTCGAAAGGCCATTTGCTTAATTGACGAGTTGTGGGTGAAGGAAATAGCCGATTGTGGTTACTACTTAAATATTTTGGATAAGTTTGATCTGGTGATGCTCTATTATAGTCAGACGGTTGAACCGCTCAGCAGAAGGCTTAAAACCAAATGCGCATTTCTACCTCCGGGCGTGGATGGTGTTAGGTTTTGTCCTTATCCGAACCCGCCTCGACGGTCAATCGATGTGTATAGCATTGGACGTAGGTCGGAGAAAACACACCGCAACTTGCTGAAGATGACTGGTGCGAAGGGTATATTCTATCTCCATGATAGCATCGCGGCGGATCAGGTACTCAATGCGAAGGAGCACCGGACTCTCTTCTCGAATATTGCGAAGAGAAGCAAGTACTTTATCGTCAATCCGGGTCTAATCGATCGTCCGGATGTACGCGGTAACCAGATGGAGATTGGAAACCGGTATTTTGAGGGTGCGGCAGCGGGAACTATCATGCTGGGCGAACGCCCAGATAATCCAATATTTGAAAAGCTATTCGATTGGCCGGATGCAGTAACCCACTTACCGTATAACTGTGAGGAAGTTGACGACATTATAAGTGCGATTGAATCGGATCCGCAGAAACAGGACCGCATCAGGCGAAGGAATATGACAGAAGCTCTGATGAGGCATGATTGGGTATATCGCTGGGAGGCGATTCTCCGAGCTGCAGACCTTGAGCCCACCGCCGCGATGGAGGAAAGAAAAGAAACCCTCGCTGATCTTGCACATCTCATAGCGTGCGGTGAACCGAGCGAAGTTCACCACACATTGATGTGAAACCTTGGTGCCCGGAAACTCATCCGACAGATCCGCGAGAATCGACGTTTTCCTGACTGTCAGAGCTCCTCGCATTATTAAAGATATACCGAAGTAACCAGGTGTGTTCATGTTTCGTGCCAGAATCGAAAATGTGTTGTGGGTTAGTTACGATGGCTAAGCATTTCATCATCGACAAACACGACAGAATACTCGTCACCGGCGCTGGAGGTTTCATCGGTCGCCGGGTCGTGCAAAGCCTCTTGACGCTGGGATTTCGAAACATTCGGTGTCTACGGCGTTCAGCGGAGGACGCCACACTAGGGGCGTCCAGCACAATGTCGGATCCGCGAATTGAGACGGTTTTTGGGAACCTTTTGGCAAAGGAAGAGTGCAACAGGGCGGCAGAAGGAGTAACTATTGTTTTGCATTTAGCCGCTGGACGAGGAGAAAAGTCGTTCCCAGATGCATTCCTCAATTCCGTTGTTTCAACCAGGAACCTGTTGAATGCATGCGCGGAAAGCAACACTCTGAAGCGTTTTGTCAATGTCAGTTCGTTCTCCGTCTATACGAACAAACACAATCGGATAGCGAGGTTAATCGACGAATATTCGGAAGTGGAGGCCAGAGCGGAACTTCGTGGAGATGCCTATTCATTTGCCAAGCTGAAACAGGATGAGTTGGTCGCCGACTATTGCAAACGTTTAGGAATTTCTTACGTGATTGTTCGTCCTGGCCACGTTTATGGTCCTGGAAACGAAGCCATCAGTGCACGAGTCGGCATCAGCCCGTTCGGTCTTTTTATGCATCTAGGAGGTTCAAATCGAGTTCCACTGACATACGTTGACAACTGCGCTGATGCGGTTGCATTGGCGGGAGTGACAACAGGAATTGATGGCGAGCTGTTCAACATTGTTGACGATGACCTACCAACGAGCCGAGAGTTTCTTCGGTTATACAAGAAGAAGGTGAAGGAATTTCCCTCCATTTATATTCCGCACGCATTCAGTTATGCGTTTTGCTTCCTGTGGGAAAAATATTCCAGTTGGTCAAACGGGCAGCTCCCTCCGGCGTTCAACACCAGACGTTGGTACTCCTTTTGGAAAAAAGCACAGTATTCTAACGAGAAGATAAAACGGCAACTAGGGTGGAACCCGGAGATAAGAACCCGGGACGGACTCGAGCGATACTTCGAAGCATGCCGGGGGAGACTGGAGCATGCTTAAAATTGGAATAGTAGGATGCGGCAAGATCGCCGACGACCACCTTTCTCAGATCAGAAGAATCAATGGCTGCGAAGTTGTGGGTGTTTGTGACACAGAAATACTCATGGCGCGGCAACTTGCGGAACGATTTTCTATCCGCCAGTGTTTCGAGAATCTGGGCGAGATGCTATCGACGGTTTCACCGGACGTAGTTCATGTTACGACGCCGCCGACCAGCCACTTCGCACTCGCACAAAAATGTATTGAGTTCGGATCACATGTTTATGTCGAGAAACCATTCACTGTGACCGAGCAAGAAGCGAGAGATTTGATTGCATTTGCGCAAGAAAGCGGCCGAAAGGTCACTGTCGGCCATGATGACCAGTTCAGGCACGTTGCTCGTAGAATGCGTGAGGTGGTCCATTCTGGATACTTAGGCGGGGGTCCGGTTCACATGGAGAGTTATTACTGTTACGAAATGGCCGGATCAAGCTATGCCAAGGCTCTCTTGGCGGACAAAAAACATTGGGTGCGGCGCCTTCCCGGTAAACTTCTTCAGAACATTATAAGCCATGGAATAGCTCGCATTGCCGAGTTCATTACGACAGATACCCCGCAGGTGATCGCCTTTGGACTTACAAGTCCATATCTAAGAAGCCTGGGAGAGCATGAAATCATTGATGAAGCTAGGATTATCATCGCGGATGATGATCGAATGACCGCTTACTTCACATTCTCCTCGCAGATGCGTCCCGCGCTACATCAGTTTCGAATTTACGGAACTAAGAACGGACTGATTTTGGATCAGGATCAGGAAACATTGATCAAATTGAGAGGAAATCGGTACCCTAGCTTTGCGGAGAAGTTCATTCCACCGTTCGATTTTGCAAGTCAGTATTTGGGAAACTTTGTAACGAATGCAAAGAAGTTTCTCGCTCGAGATTTTCACATGAAATCAGGAATGAAGTACCTAATCGAGCAGTTTTATCGGTCTATTGAACACGATTCGCCTCTCCCGATTGAATATCGTGAGATACTCCGGACATCAACTATCATGGAGAGCATCTTTAGCCAGCTCGCAACCCGCGATGAAACGAGCGAAGTTCATCATGCGTTGATGTAAGCGCATGTATTTGAGGCAGTCTGATGCATTTTAATGACGTCAGCGTAATTGGAGCGAAAGTGATTGATCCGGCGCCGCGTTTAGACGACCGTGGCCGGTTCATGCGAGCCTGGTGCACCCGGGAGTTTGCCGAGCAGGGTATCAACTTCATACCATTGCAGGCAAATATGGGGTTAAGCCGTCGCAAAGGTACGACCCGCGGTATGCATTTCCAGGAGGTCCCCGCCCTCGAGGCTAAGCTCGTCCGATGCACGCGGGGTTCGATTTTCGATGTTGTGCTGGATGTGAGACCGGGTTCATCCTCCTTTCGCAGTTGGTACGGAGTAGTTTTGAGCGCGGAGAATGGTCGGATGTTATATGTTCCCGAAGGGTGTGCTCACGGATACCAGTCGCTCGAAGATGGGACGGAGATGTATTACATGGCATCAGCTTTGTACACACCGGAAGCGGCGCGGGGCGTCCGTTTTGACGATCCAGCTTTTCAAATTAAATGGCCGTTGGCTGCGACTGTCGTATCAGAGCAGGATCGTAACTGGCCTCTTCTTCAGCCCGAAAGGAGCTGCTTGTGATTGTAGATACTGCCCTTCGAGACCGTGAAGACACGGGTCGCCCGATTCGGGTTGGGATGATCGGAGCTGGAGCTACCGGCCGCGCAATCGCGCTGCAATTAGGAACTCCCGCGCCGGGAATTCGCTTGGTGGCCATCGCGAACCGTACACCGGAGAACGGCGCTCGTGCGTTTCGAGAAGCAGGAATTGTCTCGTGGCAGCATGTAAGTTCAGCACGTCAAGCCGAAACCTTCATTACTGAAGGTACGCCGGTTTTGACCGAAGACCCCTTCGTGCTGACAGCGTGCGATGCGATCGACATTTTGGTTGAGGTAACGGGAACTATTGAACCCGCTGCTCGAGTTGTGCTAGATACGTTCAGGAACGGGAAACCCGTAGTTCTGGTCAACGCCGAGCTGGACTCGCTGATAGGCCCTATTCTGAAGGTAAAGGCAGATCAGGCGGGTGTGGTCATCACGCATACTGATGGCGACGAGCCTGGTGTTGCCATGACGCTTCTGCGTTACTTACGAACGTTGGGACTGCGCACGGTAGCAGCAGGAAATATCAAGGGAATGGTCGATTATTACCGGAATCCGGACACGCAACGAGCGTTTGCGGAGAAAAATGATCAGGATGTGCGTAAGGTAACTTCGTTTGCCGACTCGACCAAACTGTCCATGGAGGCCGCGGTTCTCGCGAATGCAACAGGATTTCGGCCCGGCCGTCGTGGTATGTATGGCCCCGCCTGCCAATATGTGCGCGAGATGGCCGAGTTACTGCCTGCCGATCAAATGCTCGCTACCGGGTTGGTTGATTATGCCCTAGGCGCGGCCCCGCACACCGGTGCTTTTGTCATCGTCCACGAGGAGAACGCACTTAAACAAGCGCAATTCGCATATTACAAGCTGGGTAAGGGACCGTTTTACGTCTTCTATACACCCTTTCATCTTCCGCATCTGCAGATCGCTTCCACTTTGGGCCGAGCGGTAGTCCATCGTGATGCGACGGTTGCGCCCATCGGTGGGCCGGTCGCCGAAGTTTTGGCGGTCGCCAAGCGCGACCTCAAAGCCGGAGAACGACTCGACGGTATCGGAGGCTATTGCACGTACGGACTGATTGACAATGTCGCTGCTGCCCGTGAACTTGGGGCACTCCCGATCGGTCTTTCCGAGGGTTGCGTGCTTCGGCAAAACATCGCAAAAGACGAGGTTATTTCGTTCGCGCACGTCAACGCTGCAGAGGATTCCATCGTTCACTCCTTGTGGCGTGAACAGAATGAACGGTGGCCAGTCGTAGGCAGCGAAACTGGAGCGCTGTCTGGAAGCGCGCGATAGATCCGCATCCCTGGACCATCTTCGAAACCACATCGCAAAATGTTGAATCGGAATTTTTGGAAAGGTCGTAAAGTCTTCCTGACCGGACACACCGGGTTTAAAGGAAGCTGGCTTGCACTTTGGCTGGGGAAGCTTGGCGCCGAAGTCACGGGATTCGCTCTCGATCCCCCTACGCAACCGAATCTTTTTGAACAAGCCCACGTTGCCGATTGTTTGCGGTCCATTTCCGGCGACGTTCGTGATTTCAAAGCACTGAACAGCGCACTGGAAGAGTCACACCCGGATATCGTTCTTCACATGGCGGCGCAGTCGGTAGTGCGGCGTGGTTACGAAGACCCGATCGAGACGTACTCCTCGAACGTAATGGGGACCGTGCACTTGTTCGAGGCGGTGCGCCAACTCAAAAGACCGTGCGTAATCGTCAATGTCACAAGCGATAAATGCTACTTAAATCGTGAATGGGTCTGGGGATATCGCGAAGATGAGCCGTTTGGCGGGCGTGACCCCTATTCGAATTCCAAAGGATGCGCGGAACTTGTGACAACTGCGTACCGCGAATCGTTTTTTTCGCCCTCCACCATGGAACAGCACGGAGTTGCCTTGGGCAGTGCGCGAGCGGGCAACGCCATTGGTGGCGGAGATTGGACTGCCAATCAGCTCATTCCCGACCTGATGAGAGCTTTTCTGGCTGGGAAACCATGTCCAATTCGCCAGCCTTCCGCCACTCGTCCCTGGCAGTTTGTTTTGGAGCCGCTACGCGGCTATTTGATGCTGGCTGAGTTGCTCGCTACTGATGCGTGTTCCTACGCCAGCGGATGGAACTTCGGACCCGCGGACGACGATGCTAAGCCGGTTAGCTGGATTGCCGACGAACTGGTTCGGGTCTGGGGTGATCACGCCTCGTGCACTCGCGATTCAGCGATGCACCCGAGCGAAGCTCATGCGCTAAAGCTAGACGCTTCAAAAGCCAAAGTACATTTAGGTTGGCGTCCGCTGTTGCCGTTGAAGCAGGCCCTTTGCTGGATTGTCGAATGGTATCGGGGTTATCAATCGGGAGCGGATCTTCGTCGGCTTACCCTGGCTCAGATTGAGCGTTACGAGGCACTTTCGACTAATGACCTTAGTGCAAGAGCCGGCAAGTGAATTCTTGCAGTCATCAACTGCTATATAGACCATAAACTTAGGAGACAGCTTTAGACATGCCAAACATCGTAGTCTTGGGAACTGGAATGGCCGGCTTCGGGGCCGCACACCGCTTGCATGCTGAGGGCATCATCCCAGTAATGTACGACAAGAATGCCTATCATGGCGGCCATACGGCATCATTCCGCTACGAGACGGGTTTTTTGTTTGATGTGGGCCCACACATATCCTTTACCAAAGATCCTAGAATTCAGGAACTGTTTGCAGACAGTGTGGGGCAGAAATACGAAACCATCCAAATAAATCTGAATAACCACTGGAAGGGACACTGGCCCCTCCACCCAGTGCAACTGCATCTTCATGGGCTACCTGAAGACGTGGTGGTCAAAGTAATTGAAGACTTCGTCGAAGAACGGCAGGCGCCTGAGCGTGCAATCAATAATTATTCGGATTGGCTGCTCGCAAGCTTTGGAAAGACTTTTGCAGAAGAATTTCCCATGCGCTACACGCGCAAGTATCACACGACTACCCCGGGGAACATGAGCACGGACTGGTTGGGGCCGAGAATCTACCGGCCGAGCCTTCAGGAAGTTCTGCGTGGTGCGATTTCGGAGTCCGCTCCCCACATCCATTACATCACGCACTTCCGGTATCCGAGTGCAGGCGGGTTTGTGAATTACCTCAATAAATTTGTTCCCATGGGGAACCTGCATTTGAACCACGAACTCGTGTCGGTTGATCCGCGCGCGCGTCAACTCCAGTTTTCAAATGGCAAAGTAGTCGCTTATGACGCACTGATCTCATCTGTAGCGTTGCCGGATTTGATTCGCATGGTCAAGAACGCTCCACTGGATGTCGTTGCGGCGTCACGCAAGTTGGCATGCAGTACATGCATCCTGGTGAATATTGGCGTGAACCGCGAAGATCTTTCGAATGCCCACATGACGTACTTCTATGATGAGGACATCTGTTTTACCAGATTGGGCTTCCCGCACATGCTATCCGCCCGCAATGCGCCTGCTGGTTGTGGCGGAATTCAGGCGGAAGTTTACTTCTCGGATAAATACAAACCCTTCAGCGGAAAACCAGAAGATTGGATCGAGCCTGTAATCCGCGATCTTCGCAAGTGCGGATTACTGCGCGAGGAAGATCGGGTCCTTTCTCGCAAGGCAATGTTCCTGCGCTACGCCAATGTCATTTTCGATCTTGAGCGTGCAGCGGCGCTGAAAACTGTTCACGGCTACTTGGATGAAATTGGGATTGCCTATTGTGGACGTTACGGAGATTGGGGTTATATGTGGACGGATGAGAGCTTCATAAGTGGAGAAAAAGCCGCCGAAAAAGCGGTGGCAGCGTTGGGGTTCGCTCATGCCGGAGCCGCGCGCTAGTCAAAACGAAGCTATATCGGACCCGCCGATAGCAATCTGGTTCAGATTGGAGTCGAGTTTCTTGCAGCGATGAATGCTTCCCTGGCAGTGCCCGTGGCTTCAACCCAGACGCCGGTTTTTGAACGATGTGCAAAAGCCTATCTCCGTATCAACAAGCGGATCTGGGGTAGCCTGCCGGCTTTCGTTCGCTCGCTGCCTGGCGCCGCTGCTTATGGTAATCATCTGCACACACTCGTCCAACGCTACGCGGACCGAAACCAAAGCCACTCGACGTTCTTCCTGCGCAATCGGCCCGAGTTGGAATTGATGGCGCAGTTGCTGAAAGACAAGGCCCAAGGCGCGACTATTAATATCGCGGTAGTGGCATGCAGCAAGGGAGCTGAAGTCTATTCGATTGCCTGGAAAATTCGCCGGACGCGGCCCGACCTGAAGATAAAAATACGTGCGGTTGATATCTCGCAGGAAGTAGTCACTTTCGCCAAAGCAGGAGTTTATTCATTCGACAGAGCCCTGTCTGTCGGAGGGTTGGACGGTCATTCTGTGGCAGGATCCCGAGAACTGACTTGGAAGGACCAAGTTTGGGGGAACCAGCATCTTTCAATGTTTGAAAGAATGAGCGACGAGGAAGTTCGGGACTTGTTTGAAATTCACGGTGATGAGGCAAGAGTCAGAGGATGGATTACTGAGGGGATTGGTTGGCTGCGCGGAGACGCCACCGACCCGCAGTTCGCAGCGATGTTAGGGGTGCAAGACATTGTGGTCGCAAATCGATTCTTGTGCCACATGAAACCTCCCGATGCAGAGGCTTGTTTGCGTAACATCGCCCACCTGGTTAAGTCAGGCGGATATCTTTTTGTTTCGGGGGTGGATCTCGATGTTCGGACCAAGGTCGCTCAGGATCTAGCCTGGCGACCTGTCGCGGATTTGATGCGAGAAATTCACGAGGGCGATCCGTATTTGATTCAAGGTTGGCCTTTGGAATACTGGGGAGTCGAACCCTTCTCCAGTCGGCGTTCCGATTGGAAAATTCGCTTTGCGTCTGTTTTCGAGATCCAATAACTCGCGAGCATGCTCGAATTGATCCATAGCTCATGGGCGGAAGTTCTCAATCCAGCCAGAATGCATCCCGAAGCGAGAAAAATCGCAATTCTGCACCACGCCGGCGGTGGTAATTTCGGCGATGAAGCGGAAATCGCCAGCGTTATCGATAACATTCGATCGCGCTGGCCCAATACCGAAATAACGCTGTTCTCGATGAACCCCGAGGACACTGCCAAAAGACACGGTATAACGGCATACCCTGTCCGGCGTCATACCTGGAGCATTGGCTATCAGCGTACGGTGGAGGAGACCCACGGGGCAGTCAGAGAGGGGTTGTTCCAATGGATGCGAACGACGACAAATCCGGCAATTCGCCTGCTTAGAGGAGTATTCGATGAGATGAAGTTTCTGATCGGCTCGCGACGGAGAATCAAGAGATTTGATCTCTTGATTGTCTCCGGAGGTGGGCATTTGACCGACCGTGGCGGCACTTGGTCCTTTCCCTATGCGATCCTATCGTGGTTCGCCGTGGCGAAATCGGCTGGCGTCAAGTGCGTTCTTTTAAATGTCGGAGCCGGGCCGCTTATCAAACCGATGAGTAAGTATCTTGTTCGTAGTGCACTGTCACTGGCGAGTTATGTGTCGTTCCGGGACAACGAATCCCAAGCCCTGGTTGCAAGGATCGGTTTCAAGCGCAAGAGCTACGTTTTTCCAGACAATGTTTACGCGTTGCAATTGCCTTCGACCAAGACTTTAAGACGGGAAACTAAGACCATCGGAATCGCGCCGATGCCTTTCCCTGCTGATCCGCCGTTTGATAACAGGGAAAAGATTTACCGGGATGTAATCGCCCGGTTTGCGATGTTCACTTCAGCTGTTGTGAAGCATTCTTATCCGATAACGTTTTTCGGAACAGATATAGGCTCGGATCCGGCAGCGATTGAAGACTTGCGCGTCCAACTTCGAGATCATCACGGGCTTGATACTGATCCATATGAACCGGTCTATTCTCTTGATGAATTGCTACGTCAGATGTCGGCGCTGGATTACGTTGTAACCTGCAGATTTCATGGCGTCGTGTTCGCGCATTTATTAAATAAACCAGTACTGGCAGTTTCACATCATCCTAAGGTAACCCACCTGATGCACGCGCTTGGATTGTCTGAGTATTGCGTCGATATCCGTACGTTTGATCCAGCGAACTTAGCCGACAGACTTGATTCCATGGTCAGGAATCAGCGCGAAATCAAGGCACAAATGAGCGCATCTCTGGTTCAGCATAGAAAATTGCTGAAGAGTCAATTCGATGAGTTGTGGCCGACCGAAACAAAGGATTCTGCGGTGCTGGCGCAGGCGCAATGAAAGACCTGGAAGACGATGCGGTGCGGAGCAGGTTAGCGAACGTCGAGGCCCGAGGGGCAGAATTTTGTCTTCGCGTGGGTGGCCGTATAGACGGTTATGTCATGCAGTCGGTTCCGGAGCGCCGATTAATAGCTAGCGGGTTCCGAACAGGGATCAGCGCCGTGCTGCTACTGGGGCTGCTATTGGTTGCCGCAGTTTGGCTAAGGGAGCGCAATTCACAAGCGGGACCTAGTCACCTCGAGCTGGCGGCAGTCCTTCCCATTCCTGAAGGCCAGCGCGGATATACAACGAATTTCTCGAGGGCTGAGAATCCGATTTCCGAAGCTAGGAATTGGCAAGACGGTAAAACAATCGGCCTGGATTGGAGCGACATTGCGACGGTTGCTGGTCTTGCTTACGGGACGGAATCAGGAAGAAAAACCGGAGATGAGGTTTACGACGACTCGACCGCGCTCTTGGCTGGCTCATGGCCATCAGACCAGACGGTTGAGGCCACAGTCCACAGCGTGAATCAGCACCCGGACGTGTTCGAAGAGGTCGAATTACGCCTTCGTAGTTCACTTACTGCGCACAAGTCAACCGGATACGAGGTTCTTTATCGTTGCCTGAATACTGACCAAGCCTATGCCTCGATTGTGCGCTGGAACGGTCCATTGGGCAATTTTACGTATCTGGCGCAAGAGAAGGGATCGGGCTATAGACTCTCGGATGGAGACTTGGTCAGTGCCAGCATCAACGGGAACGTTATCACAGCATACATTAACGGCAAGCGAGTGATGCAGACCAGCGATAAAACCTATACCAGCGGCACCCCTGGCATGGGATTCTGGCTAAAGAGGAGATCTGGAGTTGGTCATTGGTTTCGGCGCGACACGGTCCGGACTATTGACTACGGTTTCACAAGATTTGCCGCGTGGTAATCAATGCGTGGTGGCTCGTTGGTAACTCTGTAGAATTACTTTCAGATGAGAGCCGGATTTTGCGCGATAGTTGATAATTATGACAGTTTGGCCCCCCTTTCTGCCAGTATTGCAGCGATGGTAATCAGCATTAACGAAGCTAAACTGAGGTGTAATGTATGAAAGTCGTACTTTTCTGCGGTGGTCTGGGTCTTCGCATTCGCGACTCCGAGGACATTCCAAAACCGATGGTGCAGATCGGGTATCGCCCGATTCTGTGGCACGTTATGAAGTACTATGCTCATTTTGGGCACAAGGATTTCATTCTTTGTCTCGGGCACCGGGCCGACGTGATAAAGAACTACTTCCTCAATTACAACGAATGCGTCTCGAATGACTTTGTATTGTCGCAAGGCGGCAAGAAGGTTCACCTTTTTAATAGCGATATTGATGATTGGAACATCACGTTCGCTGATACAGGGATTGGATCGAATATTGGTGAGCGCCTTAAGGCAGTGGAAAAGTATCTTGAAGGCGAAGAGGAATTTCTGGCGAACTACAGTGACGGTGTAACTGATTTGCCGTTACCGGCACAGATCGAACATTTCCGCCAGCAAAACAAAATTGCCTGCTTCCTGTGCGTTCATCCCAAATTGAGTTACCACATGGTATCTCTCGAGAACGGTAGTGGGCTCGTTAACGGAATTCACGCCATGAATAACGGTCATCTGCGTATCAACGGCGGCTTTTTCATCTTCAAGCATAAGATTTTTGATTATATTCGAGCGAAGGAAGAGTTAGTGAACGAGCCTTTCCAGCGGCTTCTCAGCGAAGGCCAATTGATGGGTTATTCGTATGACGGCTTTTGGGCCAGCATGGACACGTTCAAGGACAAGCAACATTTGGAGAGCTTGTATAGTGGCGGCAGTGCTCCGTGGGAAGTCTGGAAAACAAATGGAAATGGAAAGCCCGCATATCTTCAGGAAGCCGGCGGGCGATGCACTAGGAACGGGTGACCGATAGCTTGTGGCGAGCCCTTCGGAATATTGCTACTCTGGCGGCATTATGTGCACAGCTGGTTGTGGGAGGATGCAACCGAAGTGGACCTTCGAGAACTCGCATTGAACTGCGAGATGTTGACAGCGCAAAGTCCCGCTCACAAATTTCCCAACAGGCCGACTTCCCACCCTGCCCACCTGGAGATCCTGTCGATAACGCTGCATCATCCTCGCCGGCCGGGGGACACGTTGTAAATCTCTCCTGGAAAGCGAGCTCGTCGTCTGACGGGCCGCATCCTAAGAAAATCGCATATTGTCTGTACCGGAGTGTTGGTCATCCCGTCCAACCCAGCGGTTTACGGGTGGCGGGCAAGGCTCCATGTGTGAAATGTCAGCGAGTAACATTACTACCGGTAAGCCGAACCACCTATCGCGATACTCAAGTTGAAAATGGTGTGCATTATTGTTACGTGGCACTTGCAATGGAGAGTGGGAACGTTGTCCTCAGTTCCTTCTCGAACCAGGCAGATGCTATCGTTCCGCCAAAGAAGGAACCCTCCTTCTGCAACGCGCCGCCAACAACTGCGCGCGCCAAGAAGAAGCGTCAACGACGACATCACTGATCTGGAGCACTTCATCAGTGGCTGAAACGTTACTTTGGTGCCATGTCAAGTCAGAGGCAAAGGGGCGGGGAAGGGTATAGGATTTTAAGGGAATGAATAATGCCTCGAGGACATTGCAAGCTGAATCACTCACTGGAGTCAACGAAGCTTTCCTGAACTTTTTTCGATGTCCTTCTGAGCTTGGACTGTTTCAACTTCGGGATAAACTCTCAAGCGAAGAAGGATTCTTTAGTTTCGGCGCGGCCACCTGTTACGGCAAGTCTGCCAACGCCGTAAGCCGCCTCTCTCGCCATAGATTATTGGACGCCTCAGACGCCACCGCCTTTGAAGGCGACAGCGTTTTGCTGGGCTTTAATCCGACGCAAGCCGCGGAAAACCTTCGAAGGGAGCGCTACTTATCAGAGAGAGGCGGGGGACGGTGGCTGCGTAGTCTGTATTACGCAGTGAGACCGATACTGGCCTTTCCAGTTCGGAAAGCGGTTCAACGGCGTGTGCTATCGCGACGGCTGAAAGAAAAATTTCCTTCCTGGCCGGTGGACTGTTCAGTTGAACAGATTCTTGAATCTTTGATGAGTTTACTTCTCCGCGGACGAGAGCGGGAAGAAATCCCATTCATTTGGTTTTGGCCTGAGGGCCACTCCGTGGCATTGATGATAACTCACGATGTAGAGGACGAGCTCGGCGCAGCCAACTGTGACATGCTTATGGACCTAGACGACTCAGTTGGTCTGAAATCCGCATTTCAACTCGTCCCGGAGGTACGTTACGAAGGTTTCGAAAAACTCGTCGCAGATGTGCGGGCGCGTGGCTTTGAAGCCAATCTCCACGATTTGGACCATGACGGCCGCCTCTATGACAACCTAAAGCGTTTTCGGAAACGCGCCAAGCGAATCAATGAATATGCTGCAAAGTTTCGCCTTAATGGGTTTCGTGCGGGAGCGATGCACCGCAACCAGGATTGGTTTCACCTGCTGGATTTTCAATATGATATGTCGGTCCCAAATGTTTCTCATTTGGAACCGCAACGTGGTGGTTGTTGTACAGTGATGCCGTATTTTGTTGGTAATCTGCTCGAGCTTCCGTTAACTACCGTTCAGGACTATGCTCTTTTCTACATCCTCGAGGAACAATCGATCGATCTCTGGAAACGGCAGATCGATATTATTGCCTCGCATCACGGACTGATCAGCTTTATTGTCCATCCCGACTACATCGTGCGGCCAACCGAACGCCGCCTCTACCGCGAATTGCTGCGACACATTTCTGATCTGAGAGATGAGAGTGGAATCTGGTGGGCGCTGCCGGGCGAGATCAACGTGTGGTGGCGTCAACGTGCCCAGTTACAGTTGAGAAAGAAAGGCAACGAGTGGCAAATCGAAGGGGAAGGCAGCGAAAGGGCCAGGGTTGCCTTTGCTCGACTGGAGGCCGGCAAGCTGCAATATAGGATTGATC
>Ga0335077_10000970_pt1 | contig 33238 bp, 31 predicted proteins | sample Lox_Sample_31_FD_207151 | JGI IMG/M metagenome (GOLD analysis project Ga0335077, IMG submission 207151) | Soil microbial communities from Loxahatchee National Wildlife Refuge, Florida, United States - Lox_Sample_3.1 | ecosystem: Environmental > Terrestrial > Soil > Wetlands | place: USA... | reverse complement strand
CTTCAAGCTCGCCACGGGCAAAGAGGGGATGGGATTCGGCGACTTCAAACTGCTTGCGGCTATCGGCGCCTGGTTTGGGTGGGTCAGCTTGCTCCCAGTCGTGCTGATCTCGTCCATGGTTGGCGCGCTGATCGGCATCAGCCTGATCCTGCTGCGCAAGCACGCGAGGGAGAAACCGATCCCGTTTGGACCCTATCTCGCGTCGGCCGGGCTAATCTATATGTTCTTCGGACGACAGCTGGCTGCCTACGTGTTCGGATGAGGTTGATCGTCGGTGTGACGGGGGGTATCGGATCGGGCAAGAGCACCGCGGCCCGCCTGTTTCAGCAACGTGGCGCCGACTTGGTAGATACCGACGCGATAGCGCACGACCTGACCCGACCCGGGCAATCGGCCCTGGACCAGATCGCTGCCGCGTTTGGGACGCGCTTCCTCGCACCGGACGGTAGTCTGGACCGAACCAAGCTGCGCGACCATGTCTTCGCCAACCCCACTGCGCGCAGCACGCTGGAGGCGATCCTGCACCCCATGATCACGCGCGAGGTGCAACAGCGTCTGCGTAAGAGCACTGGCCCCTATGTGCTCCTGTTGGTGCCACTCCTGGTAGAAACTGGCGGCTATCGCGACCTGGTTCAGCGCGTGCTGGTCGTCGACTGTGACGAAAACCTCCAAGTCCAGCGTGCGATGCAGCGCAGCGGGTTGACCGAAGCGGGAGTGCGTGCGGTGATGCGGGCACAGGTGACGCGTGGTGAGCGGTTGGCCGCGGCGGATGACGTAATCCGAAACGACGGCAGCCTGGAAGAGCTTGACAGGCAAGTCGACGCGCTCGACACGCGGTACCGCACCATCGCGGACGCTGGGTGAACCGCCTTGCTCGAAAAGACGGCGGGTTTATTTTTGCGCGAATTTGCGCAATACTCACATAAGTCCCGCTTCCGCCCGCCCGCGCTGTGATCAGCTACGAATTCCCGCTGAACGAGCGAATCCGCACCCTGCTGCGCATGGAGGCCCTCTATGAGCGGGTGCATTTCTTCACGAGCAAGGAGCAACCGCTCGAGCACCATGCGGCCTTGCTCTCATTGTTCGAAATACTCGACGTAGCGGGCCGTGCCGATCTCAAGTCCGAAATGATGCAGGAGCTCGAGCGCCAGAAGCAGACCCTGTCGGCGCTGCGCAGCAACCCAGCGATCTCGGAGCAGGCGTTGAGCGGCGTCTTGCAGGACATCGACAAGGCCGTGTCGGATCTGTTCCAGACCTCGGGTAAGACGGGCCAGGAGTTGCGCGAGAACGACTGGCTGATGGGCATCAAGCAGCGCACGGCCATTCCGGGCGGTGTGTGTGAGTTCGATCTACCCTCCTACCACTACTGGCTGCATCAGCGACCTGACGCGCGCCGTAGCGACCTTGAGAGCTGGCTGGCGCCGTTTCTGCCGATGCAAGACGGCATCAGCATCATCCTGCGCATCCTGCGCGAGAGCGGGCGCACCAACCAGCAGCTTGCGGCGCAGGGCGTCTACCAGCAGATGATGGGCGGGCGCGTTGCACAGCTCATCCGCCTGCGTCTCGACGACCAGTATGACTGTGTCCCCGAGGTGAGCGCCAACAAGTATGCGCTCAACATTCGCTTCACCCTGGCCGGCGACAATCAGCGGCGTGTGGCGCAGACGGACATCCCGTTCGAGCTGACCTTCTGCAATCTGTGATGGCTGGGGCTACCGATCCGCGGCTGGTGAGTTGCCCGCAGTGCCGCCGTCTCACTCCGTGGAATCCCTCGAATACCTATCGACCGTTCTGCTCTGAGCGCTGCAAGATGGTCGACCTGGGACAGTGGGCGACGGAAGCTTACCGGATCGCGGCCACGGAAACCGACCCCGACCAGCCTGAAGGGAACGGCTGAGGGTCGTCGGCCCACCAGGCGCCGCGCACCATCGCAACACCCTGCGCGCCCGCGCGGCAGGCCATGCACAAGTGGCGCAGCGTCATCCCCCCTACGGCGTAGACCGGCACAGGATAGTCTCGCACCAGCGACGCGAAGGCTTCCCAGCCCAGAAGCGCTGCACGAGGATGGCTGGTTGTGTGCTGCACCGGTCCGAGCACGACGTAGTCGACGCCCAGGGCCGCAGCGCGGTCGAGCTCCAGCGCATTGTGGCACGATGCCCCGCACCATCGCAGGTCGGCCCGCCCCGAACAGCGTAGCAGCTGCGCCGACGGCAGGTGGACGCCGTCCATACCCCAGTCACGCGCCAACTGTTCGTCGCCGTTGAGCACCGCAATAGCTCCGGCACCCGCACAGCGGCGCTGCACTTCACCGACAAATGTACGCAGACGGTCCTGCGGCATTGTCTTCTCTCGGATCATCACCATGCGCAGGCCGCGGGCGAGCGCGGCGTCGAGGCGATCGAGCGCAGCGCGCTCACCGCGTTCCCAGGCGTCGGTAATGCCGAGCACCGGCGGCAACGCCAGTGCGCGCAGCACAGGCCCATTGGCGGGCAGCACGGGAGCCACGCTGATCGCGTCCAACCGCTGCCAGCTGAGCGCCTGAGCCTCGCGTGAGTGTGGTCTGCCGTTCCATCCAAGCACGCGAAAGAATCTGAGACGAACGTGAGCGTGCGCGTAGATATGTTGGCGCACGATCCACGGCTGCACGCGAGTGACTTCGATCCCCAGTTCTTCCTGCAGCTCGCGCACGAGCGCGGCTTCGGCTGCCTCGCCAGGCTCCACCTTGCCACCCGGGAACTCCCAGTAGCCGGCATAGGGCTTTCCCTCGGGGCGCTGAGTCAGCAGAAACGTGCTCTCGCTCGATAGCATCACCCCTGCTGCCACCTCGACCGGCCGCGTGCTCGCCGAGGGTGCCATCTCGGCGCTCACCGCGGGTCAAGGCGGCGACGTCCGGCCCAATCGCGCGCGAACTGCGAGGCCACACGGCCGCTGCGCGAGCCGCGCTGCAACGCCCACTGAATCGCTTCCTGGCGCGCAGCTTCCGCGTCGGGCGGTGCAACGCCGTGCTGACCGAGCCAGTAGCGTACGATCGACAAGTACTCGTCCTGATCGAACGGATAGAACGACACCCACAGGCCGAATCGCTCGGACAGCGAGATCTTTTCCTCCACGCTCTCGCCGGGATGGATCTCGTCGCCCAGATATTTGGTTTCCAGGTTCTCGCGCATGTACTCGGGCATGAGATGGCGCCGGTTGGAGGTCGCGTAGATCAGGACGTTGTCCGGTGTCGCCGACACGGAGCCGTCGAGGACGGCTTTCAACGAGGTGTAGCCTGGCTCGTCGGCGCCGAACGACAGATCGTCGCAGAACAGGATGAACCGGAACCGCAGCCCGGCCAGCGGTTCGATGATATCGGGCAGGTCCATGAGATCGTGCTTTTCCACCTCGATCAACCGTAGCCCCGCACCTGTGTACTGATTGAGCAACGCCTTGACCAGCGACGACTTGCCCGTCCCGCGAGCACCGGTTAGCAATACGTTGTTGGCCATCAGACCCTGCACGAACTGCAAGGTGTTCCGCTCCACCAGGGCTTTCTGTCGATCTATTCCTTGCAGGTCCTGGAGGCGGATCTGATGCAACTGCGTCACCGGTTGAAAGTGCCCACGGGCGTTGCGCCTTCGCCACCGGAAGGCCGTGTGCCCAGCAAAGTCGGGCAGTTCGGCGTCGGGCGACAGCCATTCCTCGATGCGCTTTATCAACGCCTCCGCGCGCAGTAAGAACTTGCTGAACTCGTCCTCAGCTGGGTGCGGCTCTGCTCGCCGCGCTTCACGCTTTGACATCGGCAGGCGAATCGCTGGACTGCGACTTAGGTTCTGTAATCCGCGTTGATGCGGACATAATCGTGAGACAGGTCACACGTCCACACAGTGGCCTGCTCGGTTCCGCGGTTGAGCACAACGCGCACTGTGATCTCGCTCCGCTGCATGACGCGTTTGCCGTCGGCCTCGCGGTATTCTGTGTGCCTGGCACCACCCCGGGCAACCAGCACTTCGTCGAGGTAGAGGTCGACGCGCCCCACTTCGAGGTGCGCGACCCCCGCATATCCGATCGCTGCCAGTATGCGTCCGAGATTCGGGTCACAGGCGAAGAACGCCGTCTTCACCAGGGGTGAATGCGCGATGGCAAACCCTACCAGGCGGCACTCGGCTTGAGTAGCGCCACCCTCCACACGCACAGCGATGAACTTCGTTGCACCCTCGCCATCGCGCACAATAGCTTGAGCGAGCTCGACTGCAACTTGAGTTAGAGCATCACGAAATTGAAGAAAAGCGGGGCCGCTTGCATCGATCATCTCACCCGCTCGGCTGCGCCCGGTCGCCATCACCATGAAAGCGTCGTTCGTCGACGTGTCCCCATCCACGGTGATCGCATTGAACGAACGCTCCCCAGCGTAGCGCAAGGCCTCCTGCAAGAGCGCTCGGGGAAGGTTCGCGTCGGTGGCAACGAAGGCCAACATGGTCGCCATGTCCGGATGAATCATCCCAGCACCTTTGGCGATACCCGTAATGGTCACAGTCTCGCCGTCGATCTCGATCGCGCGTGATGAAGCCTTGGGAACCGTATCCGTCGTCATGATCGCCTGCGCCGCCGCGAGCCAGTTTGATGCGCCCAAGGCAGCCACGCAGTGAGGCAGCCCTGAGCAGATCCGATCAACCGGCAACGCCTCCATGATCACACCGGTAGAGAAAGGCAGGACTTGCTGTGGGACCAGTCCAAGCAGGTGCGCGGTTTCGGCGCAGGTTTGCCGGGCATCGGCCAGCCCCCGTTCCCCCGTTCCCGCATTCGCGTTGCCGGTGTTGACAAGCAGCGCGCGGATGGGATCGGAATGCTCAAGATGCCGGCGGGCGATCTGCACCGGCGCCGCACAAAAACGGTTGCGCGTAAACAACCCGGCGACCTGCGTGTTTTCCCCCAGCACCATCAACAGCAGATCAGGGCGATCAGCCTTGCGAATTCCGGCAGCGGCAACGCCGAGCGAAACACCTGCTACCGGGCGGAGCCGATCAGCGTCGGGAGGCGCGAGATTGACTGCCACAGATCTCCGGCGTTACGTGTCTTGAACTACCTGGGGTGAGAGTAAACCAGGACCGGTTCGGTACCTCACGCCGCGAGGCGCCCGTGGCACTGCTTGTACTTTCTTCCCGATCCGCATGGACAGGGATCGTTTCGACCCACCTTTACGCCTTGTCGCACGAAAGGCTGGGCCTTGGGCGCCGTAGCAACCTGCGTCTCCGATTCTGCTGCCTCGGCTTCTTCTTGTTCTCCCGGTTCGTAGTCCACGTGCTGATAGCGGACGTTCTTCAGTTCGACGGGTTCCTCGGCCGCCTCCACGTCCCGCTGACTGCGGATCTGGACCGTCATCAGAATGCGCGTCACTTCGTTGCGTACCGAATCTAGCATCAACGCGAACAGCTCGAAGGCCTCTCGCTTGTATTCCTGCTTGGGATTCCGCTGTGCATAGCCACGCAGGTGTATGCCCTGGCGCAGGTGGTCCAGCGCCGCCAAATGCTCGCGCCAATGGGTGTCCAAAGTCTGAAGCATCACACCACGCTCAAGGTGATGCAGCTGTTCGCGCTCTACCTGATTCCACTTGTCGTCGTAGTAGCTGTGCGCCGCCTCTATCACTCGGCGGCGCAAGTCCTCTTCATCCAGCGACTCGTCGTCTTTGAGCCATTGCTGAATCGGAACCTGGAACGAAAGCTCTCCGTTCAACGCCTTCACCAGGCTCGGAATGTCCCACTGTTCCTCGACGCTGCCCGGAGGGAGGTACTGGCTGACCAGATCGTTCACGGTGCCTTCACGCATCGCGCGGATGGTGTCCGAGATGTCGCTGCTCTCGAGCAGCTCGTTGCGCTGCTGATAGATCACGCGTCGCTGGTCGTTGGCAACATCATCGTACTCGAGCAGCTGCTTGCGGATGTCGAAGTTGCGTGCCTCGACCTTGCGCTGCGCGTTCTCGATTGCACGCGTGACCCAGGGATGCTCTATGGCCTCGCCCTCCGGCATCTTGAGCCGGTCCATGATCGCAGCGACCCGGTCCGAGGCGAAGATGCGCAGGAGTGGGTCTTCCAAGGACAGGTAGAAGCGGCTGGAGCCCGGATCGCCCTGGCGTCCGGAACGGCCGCGCAGCTGATTGTCCACCCGACGCGATTCGTGGCGCTCAGTGCCGACGATATGCAGACCGCCCACAGAGACGACCTGTTCATGCAACCGCTGCCAACGCTCCCTCGCTTCCGCGATGCGCCTGGTCCTGGTCGATTCGTCCAGTGACGCATCGGCCTTGATCTGATTGATCTCCGGGTCGGGATTGCCACCGAGCACGATGTCCGTACCGCGGCCGGCCATGTTTGTGGCGATCGTGACCATCTTCGGCTGGCCTGCCTGCACCACGATCTCGGCTTCGCGTGCGTGCTGCTTGGCGTTCAGTACTTGGTGCGGCAGCTTTTCCTTGGTGAGCAGCCCCGACAGCAGCTCGGAGTTCTCGATGGATGTGGTGCCAACGAGCACCGGCTGGCCGCGCTCGAAGCAGTCCTTGATGTCGTGGATTACGGCCTGATAGCGCTCCCGCGCGGTCTTGAACACCTGATCCATGCGATCGTCACGGATCATTTTCATGTGCGTGGGAATGACTACCGTCTCCAGGTTATAGATTTGCTGGAACTCATACGCCTCCGTGTCGGCCGTGCCAGTCATCCCGGCGAGCTTCTTGTACATGCGGAAATAGTTCTGGAACGTGATGGAGGCAAGGGTCTGGTTCTCGCGCTGGATCTTCACGCCCTCCTTCGCTTCAACCGCCTGATGCAGCCCGTCCGACCAGCGGCGCCCGGGCATAAGCCGGCCGGTGAACTCATCGACTATGATGATTTCGTCGTTCTGTGCCACGTAGTGCTGGTCGCGGTGGTAGAGATGGTGCGCCCGCAAAGCGGCGTACAGGTGATGCATCAGCGTGATATTTGCGGCGTCATACAGACTGCTGCCTTCGGGCAGGAGGCCAGCGCGGGTCAGCATTTCTTCGGCGTGTTCGTGTCCGGCCTCGGTCAGCAGCACCTGGTGCGCTTTTTCGTCCACGCTGAAATCGCCGGGGCCGTTCTCCTGCGCCTGTCGCGTGAGCTTGGGCACAAGAGCGTCGATCTTGTAGTACAGGTCCGTGGTGTCGTCGGCCTGCCCGGAAATGATCAGCGGCGTGCGCGCCTCATCGATCAGGATCGAATCCACCTCGTCGACGATGGCATAGGTGAGTTTGCGCTGAACTCGGTCCGCAACTTGGTAGACCATGTTGTCGCGCAGATAGTCAAAGCCAAACTCGTTGTTGGTGCCGTAGGTGATGTCGGCTGCGTAGGCTTGCTGTTTGCTGGCGTGATCCATCTGGGACAGATTCACGCCCACGCTCAGGCCGAGAAAGCCGTAAATATTGCCCATCCAGGCGGCGTCGCGGCTGGCCAGATAGTCGTTCACGGTGACAACGTGAACCCCTGTGCCGGCCAGCGCATTCAAGTACGCCGGAAGCGTCGCCACCAGTGTCTTGCCCTCGCCAGTGCGCATCTCGGCGATCTTGCCGTAGTGCAGAGCCATGCCACCGATGAGCTGCACGTCGAAGTGGCGCATGTTCAGCGTGCGCCTACCCGCCTCCCGTACTACGGCGAATGCTTCGGGCAGGATCTGATCGAGCGTCTCGCTGTTGGCCAGGCGCTGCTTGAGCTCGTCGGTCTTGGCGCGCAGCTCAGCATCGCTTAGGGCTTCGATGCGCGGTTCCAGGGCGCTGATGGCCCGGACCGTGTGCATGTATCTCTTGATCAACCGCTCGTTGCGGCTGCCAAAGATCTTTCTGAGCAAGGTGGCTATCATCGCTTGTGCGTGAGTCGGGCTCCGTGTCGACGCATCGTGAGTTGCGGCCCGGACGCACAAAAAGCAAGAGGGGCGAGAGGCCTTGCCGAGGCCTCTCACCCCTCACGCGGCATTCTTTGCGGCGTTAGCCGGGCATCCGCAGGAAGCGCGCGGGGTTCTGCGCTACTCCCCTGTGACGCACCTCGAAGTGCAGGTGGGCCCCTGTGGACCGGCCCGTATTGCCGACCTCCGCGATGCGGCCTCCGCGGAGCACCACGTCGCCCACTTTGACTAGCAGCTTCGAGGTGTGGGCGTAGCGCGTCACCAGGTCGTTGCCGTGATCAATCTCAATCATATTACCATACTGCGGGTGAACCCCCGCGAAGATGACCACGCCCCCGGCAGCGGCCAGAACCGGTGTGCCTTCCTCCGCCATGAAATCGACCCCCTCGTGGAACGCGTTCAATCCGGTAAAAGGGTCGATGCGCCAGCCAAAATTCGAGGAGTAGAAGCCGCCTTCGGTCGGCATGCCACTAGGCATCAGCTGACGTTTGGCACTGTCCTCGGTAAGCATGGACTCGAGCACACGCAGCTTGTCGGTGCGATCCTCCAAATCCTTTGACAGCTTGTCCAGGGTGATGCCGAGATCCTTCATCGACAACTCAGTGCTGGGCAAGCTGGACTCAGCCCCGCCACGCCCGGGCACACGGTCGAACATGAAGTCCTGCGGCTTGAGTCGCGCGACCTTGGTCAAGCGCTCTCCCAGAGCATCCACGCGCAGCAGGCGTGCTTGTAGTTCGCCCACTTTGGAAGCCATTGTGTTGAGGCTGTCGCGCAAATAGGTCTGCATGCGCTCGTTTTCCTGGGCCTGAAGGCTCACGAGCAAAGAGCGCAGGTAGGGACTGTCGTTGACGATTGCGTAGCGCAGCGAGAAATAGTGGAGAAGAACCGCAAGAGAGATAATCGCGAGAAATGCACCCATCATCAGCATAGACAATTGCGGCGCACCAAGCGTGAACGTTCGCGCCTTCGATGATGAGCTGGAAACTAGAATGATGTTCACGTTTCCCCCTGACACGCCTGGATTGTCCCTGTGAACAGCCCAGTTATCGGCTCCCTGCTTTGCTCCTTGAGGGAGCTACAAGCAAGTCTTGTGCAGGTGAAGCACCTTATCGCGCTGCAGCAGATCTATGCCCGGGCGGTTCCCTGGGATTTGGCCAAGAAGAGCAGAGTGGCCTATGAGCGATCGGGAGCCGTGGTGGTCATCGCAGACACCAGCGCGGTCGCAACCAAGCTGAAGCAACTCGCGCCCCGAATTGTTGACAAGATTGTTAAATTCGCACCGGAGGTTACTTCAATCCAACTCGAAGTGCAAGTGACGCGGGAGAACGACGGAGGGCTCAGGCGACTGCCTCGGATTGGACCGCGCGGGCGTTCCAGTTGGTCGGAGCTACGCGATGCGTTGCCGCCATCCCCCTTGCGCAACGCCGTAGCGACGCTGCTGCAACGCGGTAGCGGATCAGGCGACGAGCACCAACCGTTCGACGGCGAGGAACGAGAGGACGATCAACAGCAGGATCGAACCATACTTCAAGATCTGCCAGCTGAAGCGAAGCCAGCGCCGGTCCTGGGTGACAAGATAAACAGCCAGTGACGCGCCGACCGCGATCAGAGCCAGAAAACCGGCGAGCCGAAAGACGACGCCTGTCATTCCGCACCGCGAAGAAGCGACTCGTTACCGCTGACGCCAGGAGCTACTCTGGTCCGCCTCAGGCGTATTGCAACTGCGCATTGAGGAACGCCGGCGCTTCCTCCTGGTTCTCGAAGCTCACCAGCTCCCAGGCAGGCTTTTTCGCGAGCACAGCGCGCGCCAGCTTGTTGTTGAGCGCGTGTCCCGACTTGTGCGCGCTGAACGCGCCTATCACAGGATGGCCAAGCAGGTAGAGGTCGCCCATCGCGTCCAACACCTTGTGCTTGACGAACTCGTCCTCATAACGCAGACCATCCGCGTTCAGCACTCGGAATTCGTCCATCACGACAGCGTTGTCTAGACTCCCGCCCAAACCCAGTCCCTGGGCGCGCATCGTCTCGACATCCTGCATGAACCCGAAGGTTCGAGCCCGCGCAATCTCCTTGACATAGGAGGTGGTGGCAAAGTCGACTTGGATCCGCTGACTCGCCTGCTGGAAGACCGGGTGACGGAATGCGATACTGAAATCCATGCGAAAGCCAACATGGGGTTCGAACCGCGCCCACTTGTCTCCATCCCTGACTTCGACCGTCTCGAGCATGCGGATGAAGCGTTTCGGAGCGCTCTGCTCTTCGATCCCAGCCGATTGGATGAGGAACACAAAGGGTCCTGCGCTGCCGTCCATGATCGGAACCTCGCCGGCCGTCACGTCGACATAAGCGTTGTCCACTCCCAGACCGGAAAAAGCCGACATGAGATGCTCGACGGTTGCAACCCGGACGCCATCGCGCTCCAAGCAACAGGAGAGTCGGGTATCGCCCACGCACAACGCATTGGCAGGGATGTCAACCGGCTGCGTCAGATCGGTGCGTCTGAACACGATGCCGGTGTCGACGGCTGCCGGACGCAGACTTAAGTACACCTTCTGGCCGGTATGCAGGCCCACGCCGGTAGCGCGAACGACGTTTTTCAATGTGCGCTGACGAATCATGGGCCCGGCTTAGAACTCGAAGCTAAGGGATTGATTTGTAAGTATACACATTTTAGCAGTCTCTGCGCAACTCACGTCCATTGTTGTGCCGCAGCAGGTTACAAGCAAGACCTTGGCTGCTACAGCGGTAACCGTCTAGTCCGCCTGCTTGCGCAGGAACGCCGGAATATCCAGCAATTCGACGCCGGACTGGCGCATCGCCTCGACCGTAGATTCCCGGTTTCTGCGCCGCATGACGGCCGGGGCTTCGAGCTGGCCGTAGTCCACGACCTGAGCGGCCACGCTGAGATCCGTGCCCGTCTTGACCACCGTCAACGGCTTCGGCTGAGTGCGGCTCGCTGCACCTCCCCCCAGTCCGGTAGCCACAACTGTGACACGCAGATTGTCCGCCATCTCCTCGTCGATCACCGTTCCGACGATTACGGTGGCATCCTCGGCAGTGAAGCCGCGAACCGTTGTCATTACGTCATTCACCTCCTTCATCTTTAGGCTGGCGCTCGCGGTGATGTTGACGAGGACTCCGCGTGCACCGGCGAGGTTGACATCTTCCAGCAGCGGGCTCGCCACCGCTTGCTGCGCGGCCGCGGTCGCACGCTGTGCACCTGCGGCGATAGCCGAACCCATCATGGCCATTCCCATCTCCGACATCACTGTCCGCACGTCGGCGAAATCCACATTGATCATGCCAGGGCAGTTGATGACCTCCGCGATACCGGCTACAGCGCCGTGCAGCACTCCGTTCGCAGCTTTGAAAGCGTCGAGCATGCTGACCTCCTCGCCCAGTACCTGCATGAGCTTCTCGTTCGGGATCACGATGAGTGAGTCCACGTGCTTGGTCAGCGCTTCCAGCCCATCCTGGGCGACACGCAAACGCTTGCCCTCGAACGCGAAAGGTTTGGTGACCACTGCGACGGTGAGAATTCCAAGCTCACGCGCAACCTCCGCCACCACCGGGGCCGCTCCAGTGCCAGTCCCCCCGCCCATGCCGGCAGTCAGAAACAGCATGTCAGCACCCTCGATCAATTCGATGATCCGTTCCCGATCCTCGACCGCTGCCTGCCGCCCAACCTCCGGATTGGCGCCGGCGCCCAGTCCCTTTGTGACACTCGCCCCCAGCTGAAGCAGCGTCTTGGCCCGGTTGCGGGAGAGCGCCTGCGCATCGGTGTTTGCGCAGACGAATTCAACGCCCTCGACACCCATCGCGATCATATGATCGACGGCGTTACCGCCGCAGCCGCCTACGCCCACGACCTTGATGACTGCCTCTTGCGGAACTGCATCCACGAGCTCGAACATGCCTGTCTCCTCTTCGATCATATGAATGGAACCAACTCCGTTTGCCTAGATCCGATCAATTGCCTCAGCGCTGGCGTGCCCATCTAGAAATTCCCCTGCACCCAAGTCCTCATCCTCTGGAATACATGCCTGAAGGACGCGCTGTGCATGCGCACGATCTGCTCGCGCTGATGCACTGACAGCCCAGCGACGAGCAACCCGACTACCGTGGAGTAGCGCGGATTGCGCACGACCTCGGCGAGTGTCCCCGCATAGTTGGGCGTCCCCACGCGCACGGGCATGTGGAAGATCTCTTCGCCCAGCTCCACCATCCCCTGCATTACGCTGCTGCCACCAGTGATGACGATGCCCGAAGACAGCAGCTCTTCGAAGCCGCTGCGCCGCAGCTCCGCCTGGATCAATGAATACAACTCCTCGACACGCGGCTCGATGACCTCCGCCAGGGTCTGACGCGAGAGCTGACGGGAGGCGCGCTCTCCCACGCCCGGTACTTCGACCGTCTGATTGGGGTCGGCGAGCTCGCGAAGCGCGCACCCGAAGCGATTCTTCACTTCCTCGGCGTCTTTAGTAGGCGTGCGCAGCGCCATGGCGATGTCGTTGGTAATCTGATCGCCGGCGATCGGAATCACGGCGGTGTGACGGATCGCTCCCTGCGTAAACACGGCAACGTCGGTGGTGCCACCGCCGATGTCAACCAGGCAAACCCCCAGGTCCTTTTCATCCTCCGATAGCACAGCCATGGCTGAAGCGAGCGGCTGGAGGATCAAGTCCTGCACCTCCAAGCCGCAACGGCGCACGCACTTCATGATGTTCTGCGCGGCGGACACGGCCCCGGTCACGATATGCACCTTCACTTCCAGCCGCACGCCGTTCATGCCGAGCGGTTCGCGGACGTCCTCCTGCCCATCGATGATGAACTCCTGGTTGAGGGTGTGCAGAATCTGCTGGTCGGTTGGAATGTTGACCGCCTTGGCTGTTTCGATTACTCGGTCGACATCGAGCTGGCCGACTTCGCGCTCCTTGATCGCGACCATGCCGTGCGAGTTAAAGCTCTTGATGTGGCTGCCCGCGATGCCGGTGAACACTTCGCGAATCTTGCAGTCCGCCATCAGCTCTGCCTCCTCCAGTGCGCGCTGGATGGCGTTGACGGTAGATTCGATGTTGACTACGACGCCTTTCTTCAGTCCGCGCGAGCGGTGGCTGCCGTAGCCGATGATGTCGAAGCCTCCCTCGGGTTTGATCTCCGCCACCATGGCGACGATCTTGGAGGTCCCGATGTCGAGGCCGACAATGAGATCGCTGCTGTCCTTGGGTTTGTTCATTGGTTGTTTGCGTTCCTCATGCACCAGGCGTGTGTGGCGCGCCGTTGTGGATGGCAAAACCGTTGGAATATCTCAGATCGATGCGTTGTGGCTGCCCCGCCAGACGCTCCAAAGCGCGCGGGTAGGCGGCCACGAGCCGCCGCAGCTTTTCTTCTATCTGCCCGCGCCCCAGCTCCAGCACGGTTCCATCGTCGAGCTTGAGCTGCCAAGCCCTCCGCTCGGACAGCAGCACCTGGACAGGACGTTTACCAAGCGGCTGCAACAAGCTACTGAACATCAGATAGCGCCGAGTCACCTCGGCAGCAGTTTCATCGGGCGCGCCAAACACTGGAAGAGCTTCGTTCGTGGCCGCCTCGAACAGCTCACCGTAGGTGTTGACCAGCGCGTCCTCGCGCCAGCGCGCGAGTGCGACATGCTCCTCGATCTGGATCTCCAGGCGGTCAGGCCATTCGCGCCGCACGAGCACATGTCTCACCCACGGCAGCTTCTGCAGACTGCGTCGTGCAGCCTCCAGGTCGAGTGTGAAGAAATTGCCCTGCAGCCGCCCATCGATGACGGCGCGCACCTGCTCCGGCGTGGTATGCGCAATTCGCCCGCTGACTTGCATTTCCCGCAAAGGGAAGATCGGCAGGCGCACAATGGCGATGAGCGCCCAGTAAACAAGGAGCAGCGCAGCTATCCCGTACAGGCCTGTGGCCAAACGGTTCAGATGTCGATGGTTATCCCACATGGGCCAGCTCCAGGATGCGCAGGACGAGCTGCTCGAAGGAAAGCCCGGCAACCTTTGCCGCCATCGGCACCAAGCTGTGGCTGGTCATGCCTGGCGAGGTGTTCATCTCGAGCAGCGACACCGATCCGTCCGCGCGTCGAATCAGATCACCCCTGCCCCATCCGCTGCAGCCCAGTGCTCGAGCCGAGCGCATGACGAGATCCTGAATGCGCTGTTCCTCGGCGGCCGCCAGTCCGCACGGGCAGACGTATTTGGTTTCATCGCTGAAATATTTGTTCTGGTAGTCGTAGTTACCCTGTGGCGCCTCGATCCGGATGAGTGGGAGCGCCTGGTCGCCGACGAAACCAGCAGTCAATTCCTCGCCTTCGACAAATTCCTCCGCGAGGACCAGTGGGTCATACGTCGCCGCTTGCTGATAGGCGGCCGCCAGCTCGTGAGCCTTGGCCACCTTCGTCAGCCCGAGGGTCGATCCCTCATGCGCGGGCTTGATGATCAGCGGCAAGCCAAGCCTTGTCGCTACCCCTGCCCAGGCACTGTCTGCAGAGATGACCTCGTGACGCGGCGTTGGCAGACCGCTCGCCAGCCAGATGAGCTTCGTGCGCACCTTATCCATGCACAAAGCTGAAGCCATGACACCGCTGCCCGTGTACGGGATGCCCATCATCTCGAGGGCGCCTTGTACCGTCCCGTCCTCGCCGTAGCGGCCATGCAACGCGATGAACACACGCTGGAAGCCTTCGTGCTTGAGCTCAGCCAATTCCCGCTGGGCCGGATCGAACGCATGGGCGTCGACCCCGGCGTTGCGCAATCCCCCCAGCACGTTCTGACCCGACATCAGTGAGATCTCCCGTTCGGCGGACTTGCCTCCGAGCAGAACGGCGACCTTGCCGAACGTGCGGCCCACCACTGTGGTCTGCGTCCGAGCCATCGCTTTACGCTTTCTCCCCGATGATGCGCACCTCACGCTCGAGGCGCACCCCGCAACGCTCCCACACCGTCAGCTGCACTTTGTCAATCAAGGCTTCGATGTCCGCCGCGCTGGCATTGCCGGTGTTGACGATGAAATTGGCGTGCTTGGTCGACACCACAGCCTCGCCGATCGCAAAGCCCTTCAAGCCGCACGACTCGATCAGGCGTGCCGCATAGTCGCCTGGAGGATTGCGGAACACCGAGCCCGCATTTGGTCGATCAAGGGGTTGCGTGGCAATACGACGCTCCAACAACTCCCGGATTGCACGACGCGAGTCGTCAGGGTCACCGCGCTGCAGCTTGAACCAGGCGGCGGCAAAGCAGCAGGCCGGCTTGGCTGACGCGCGCGGGTCCCTCGCGTCCGCTCGCAAGGCGACGTGGCGATAGCCCACATCGAACTGATCCGGGCTGCAGCGCTCCAGCTCCCCGTCGAAACGCAGGCACAAAACCGAGTCGACGATGTCCCAGGTTTCTGATCCGTAGCAGCCGGCGTTCATCGCCAGCGCACCGCCCACGGTTCCGGGTATCCCGGCAAGGAACTCAGCACCGCGCAGACCGTGAGTTGCACTAAATCGCGCTACTTTGGCACCCGCGACACCCGCTTCCGAATAAACCAGCTCAATATCCGACCGATCGCTGTCGAGGCGGATCTTGTTCAATGCGCCATGCGTGAAAACGACGGTGCCTCGCAAGCCCGCATCTCGAACCAGGAGATTGCTCCCGAGTCCGACGATGTATAGCGGCTCGGTCGGCGGAAGCGTCCGGACGAACGCGACCAGGTCATCCAGGCAACGCGGGAAATACGCGCGTTCGGCGGCCCCGCCCACACGCCAGCTTGTGTGCTTGCGCATCGGCTCGTTCGATCTCAGTGCGCCGCCTGGCCCCTCGCGGGTCATGCGGTCAACGTCAGCCATGTCCATGCGCAGCCGCCTGCATATTGCCGCCCGGTCTCGCCTTCGACGCCAGCGCGCCCGCCACCGTACCGATCGAGCCGGCTCCCATGGTGACCACCACGTCACCCGGCCGCACGACATCCAGAATGGCCTGCGCCATGTCCGTGATCTGCTCGACGAAAATGGGCTCGACCTTGCCCGCCACGCGGACCGCCCGCGCCAGCGCTCGTCCATCGGCAGCCACGATCGGCACCTCACCGGCTGGATATACTTCAGCCAAAAGCAACACGTCGACTGACGAGAGCACACGCACGAAGTCCTCGAACACGTCGCGTGTGCGCGTGTAGCGATGCGGCTGGAAGGCCAGCACCACTCGACGACCTGGGAACGCACCTCGCACGGCAGCCAGCGTCGCGTCCATCTCGGCCGGGTGGTGACCGTAGTCGTCGACCAGCGTGAACCGGCCTCGGGCCAGCGCTACCTCGCCGAAGCGCTGGAAGCGGCGGCCCACACCCTTGAACTCAGCCAGCGCACGTGCGATAGCCCCCTCTGGCACCTGCAATTCGACGCCGACGGCCACCGCTGCGAGCGCATTCTGGACGTTGTGCAGGCCGGGAAGATTGAGCGCGAGCTCCAGCGACTTGCCGGGAAGACCGTTGGTCTTGACGTGTGCAGTGAAGCGCATGCGCCCTTGCTCATGGCGGATGCCGGTGGCACGCACCTGCGCATGCTCGGATAAACCGTACGTGGTGATGGGCTTGGTGACCAATGGCATGATCGCCCGCACGTTCGGGTCGTCGACGCAGAGCACCGCCATCCCATAGAAGGGCAGGCGCTGCACGAAGTCGAGGAAGGCCTGCCGGAGCCGACCGAAATCGTGGCCATACGTCTCCATATGGTCGGCGTCGATGTTGGTGACCACCGCAAGAACGGGCTGGAGGTGCAAAAACGAGGCATCCGACTCGTCGGCTTCGACCACGATGAACTCGCCCTTGCCCAGCTTGGCGTGGGATCCAGCGGCCTCCAACCGACCACCGATCACGAAGGTCGGATCCATGCCCGCCTCGGCCAGCACGCTGGCGACCAGGCTGGTGGTCGTGGTCTTGCCATGTGTGCCGGCGATCGCGATGCCCTGTCGCAGCCGCATGAGCTCGGCAAGCATGAGCGCTCGAGGCACGACCGGAACGCGCCGCGCGCGCGCCGCGGCGACCTCTGGGTTACCGGGCTTGACCGCAGTCGACACCACGACCACGTCGGCTCCCTCCACATTGCTGGCGTCATGGCCCCTAGATACGCTCGCGCCGAGGCTGCGCAGGCGATCGGTCGTGGCGCTATCGGACAGGTCGGAGCCGCTCACCTGAAACCCAAGGTTGAGCAGTACCTCAGCGATTCCGCTCATCCCAGAGCCGCCGATGCCGACGAAATGAACGCGCTTGACCTTGTGCCTCATGCCCGCCCGCTCACCTCAGTAAACTGCTGGCCTCGAGCAGGAACTGCAGCCGCAGATCGCCCAGGTCCTGTCTGCGAGGCATGCGCCCCGTGCGCGCTGGAAGACGCAGCCGCAGCAGGTCACTGCGCCGTCTCGCCTGTTTGTTGACTTTGGGTTGCACCATGCTGTCTTCCTTCTCTGAGCTCATCCGGCACACGCCATGCAGATGTCCGTCACCGTTGCCGCGGCCTGCGGCTTGGCCAGCGCGCGTGCGCGCTTGGCCATTTCCGCGAGCTGCTCGCGCGTGAAGCCCAGCAGCAAGTCCGCCAGGCGACGCGGTGAGAGCTCACGCTGCTGGACCAGCACGGCCGCACCTGCGTCGACGAGAAAGCGCGCGTTGTGAGTCTGGTGGTCGTCCACGGCATGAGGGAAGGGCACGAGTATGCTGGCAACGCCCGCCGCAGCCAGCTCGGAGACCGTCAGCGCGCCCGCTCGGCAGATGACCAAGTCGGCTCGTGCGTATTGAGCAGCCATGTCGTCAATGAAAGGCGTCGCTTCAGCGCGCACCCCGGCCTGCTCGTAGCTGCGCCGCAGCTGGTCTAGATGCTTTGCTCCAGATTGGTGAGTGATCCGCGGGCGCTGCCCCTCCGGAACCAGGCTCATCGCCGCTGGCACCACTTCGTTCAACGCCTGCGCACCGAGACTGCCTCCGAGCACCAGCAGCTGGAGAGAATCGGGACGACTCGCGTAGCGAGTCTCGGGCTCCGGCAAGTGTGTGATCGACTCTCGCACCGGGTTGCCTACCCACAGTGACTTCTTGAGCACGCCGGGAAAACCGGAGAGAACACGGTCGGCCACTCCTGCCAGCACTCGGTTGGCCAGACCCGCGACGGAGTTTTGCTCGTGCACCACCAGCGGCCGCGCAAGCAGCGAGGCCATCATGCCGCCCGGGAAGGAGACGTATCCACCCATCCCCAGCACCACATCCGGCCGCACTCGGAAAATCACCCTCGCGCTCTGCCAGAATGCGACAAGCAGGCTGAGCGGCAGCAGAGCCAGGCGCATGAATCCTTTCCCACGCACACCGGAGAAGCGGATCCATTCCATCTCGTAGCCGTGCTTGGGGATCAGTGTCGCCTCCATCCCATCTTTGGAGCCCAGCCATACCACTCGCCAGCCTGCGCGGCGCATCTGTTCAGCGACCGCCAGAGCCGGCATCACATGCCCCCCTGTCCCGCCCGCCATAACCAGAATGGCCCGCGCGGCGTGTGTCTGCGGCGAGGTGCTTGTCGGCTGGCGCGAAGCAGGGTCAAGTCCCATCTCAATCCGACCTCGCACGCAGTGCGCTGCTCACCCATGCTGTTCTGACGCCACGCCCGGCGCGCGGCCGTGCGGTGGACGCTAGCGGCCTGCCTCCCAACTTCGCGATCGACCCCGAATCAGCGGTGCCGCGCATCAAGTTCCGGCTCTCCCAGTCAATGCGCAGCAGCATGGCAAGAGCTGCGCAGTTGGCAAGCAATCCACTGCCGCCGAAACTCAAAAAAGGCAGAGTCAATCCCTTAGTCGGAAGCAAACCCAGGTTCACGCCCATGTTGATGATGGCCTGCACACCGAGCCAGATCCCGATACCTTGCGCGGCCAAGGCAGAGAAGTAGCGCTCCAGTTTGGCCGCCTGTGATCCGATCGCGAAGGCTCGTACCGTGAGGAAGCCGAACAGCCCGATCACGAGCGACACGCCGCAGAAGCCGAGCTCCTCGCCGATCACTGCCAGCAAAAAGTCGGTGTGAGCCTCGGGCAGATAGAACAGTTTTTCGACGCTCGCCCCGAGGCCCACACCGAGCAGCTCGCCGCGCCCGAACGCGATCAGCGCATGCGACAGCTGATAGCCCTTGCCATAGGGGTCGGCCCACGGATCCATGAAACCCAGAATGCGTTGCATGCGGTAGGGCGAAGTGAGGATGACCAGCACGAAACCCGCCACCAGCAGCACCACGAGGCCTGCGAACAGACGCCAATTCATTCCACCGAGGAACAGGATCCCCATAGCAATGGCGGCGATGACCGCGAAAGCGCCGAAATCGGGCTCGCGCAGCAGCAGTGCGCCCACGAACAGCATGACGGCGAACATCGGGAGGAACCCCTTACGCACGCTGTGCATCCACGCTGCCTTGCGCACGGTATAGTCTGCGGCGTAGAGGACAACGAAAAGCTTCATCAGCTCAGAGGGCTGCAGGTTCGCGATCAGGAGTGGAAGCCAGCGCCGGCTGCCGTTGACCTCACGCCCGACCCCAGGAATGAGCACCAGCAAAAGCAGTGCCGCACCGAAGAGAAACAGGTAAGGAGCCGCGTCCTGCCACAGGCGCGTCGGGATCTGGAAGATCAGGGTTGCGAGCAGCACCGACACGCACACAAAAAGCAGTTGCCGGCAAAGAAAGAAGGTCGGCTGATTGGCGGCAAACCTGGACTGCTCTGCGATAGCGATGGAGGCGGAATACACCATTACCACACCCGCGCCCAGCAGCAGGGCACAAGTCCAGATCAGGGCATGGTCATACGCGCCAGGTGTAAGCCTTCCGGGGCGGGCAAACGCCTCGCCCCAGGTCATCTTGCGGCCCTCAATTCTTGAACAGCGCGCGCGAAAACCTGAGCGCGGTGCTCGTAGTCGCGAAACATGTCGAAACTCGCGCAGGCTGGCGACAGCAGCACCGCATCGCCTTCGCGCGCCGCCGCCAGGCTCAAGCGCACGGCCTCGTCCATATCGCGGGCGAGTGCGACCGGCACGCCGCTGCTTTGAATGCTGCTAGCAATCTTGTCGCCGTCGCGCCCGATCAGCACGACGGCGCGCGCTCGGGCCGCAACTGCCGACTTGAGCGGAGTGAAGTCCTGCCCTTTGCCGTCGCCGCCGGCGATGAGCACCACCTTCTGGCGCATGCCATTGAGCGCGGCGAGCGTGGCGCCCACGTTGGTGCCCTTGGAATCGTCGTAGAAGGCAACGCCGTCGATCTCGCCGATCTTTTGCACCCGGTGGGGCAGGCCCTCGAACCGGGAGAGCGCGAGCAGCAGTGCGTCGTACGGCAGTTCGATCGCGCGCGTAAGCGCCAACGCCGCGAGGGCGTTTGCCGCGTTGTGCAAACCGACCACGCGCAGCTGCGACACCGCCATGAGTTGTTGGTCTCCCTGCGCCAACCAAGTGTCGCCGGCGCGATCGACCAAACCCCACTCCCGCTCGCCACAGGGCGCATCCAACCCGAAGGTGAAGACGGTTCGCCCGGCCAGCGCCATGCTCCGCGACCACACGTCCTGGCGGTTGAGGACCTGAATGCCGTTGCCGTGGAAGATGCGTGCCTTGGCCTGTGCATAGGCCGGCATCGTGCGATATCGGTCGAGGTGATCCTCGCTCAGGTTAAGGCAGGCAGCCACGTGCGCATCGAGCGACTTCGTCGTCTCGAGCTGAAAGCTCGAGAGCTCAAGCACGAATACCTCCGGCTCCCGTTCCGACGCACTGGTCGCAGTGGCAAGCTCCAGCAGGACATCAAGCACCGGCAGCCCGATATTGCCGGCTACCACGGTTCGCAGCCCGGCTTGCCGACACATGGCGCCGGTCATCTCGGTTACCGTGCTCTTGCCGTTGGATCCCGTGATCGCGAGCACTTTCGCTGTACAGATGCCAGGCAGGGCCTGCGCGAACAGCTCGATGTCGCCTACCACCGGTACACCCCGGCCGGCGGCCGTCTCCACCAGAGGCTCGGCCAATGAAACGCCCGGGCTGATAGCGATCAATTCGGCGCCGTCGAAGCTCTCGCGTCGCAGAGCCCCGATGTCCACCGGTACATCCGGCGACTCTCGTTGCAGCTGAGACGCGCAGGGAGGCACCGCGCGCGTGTCAGCAACGCGGACGCGTGCGCCGCTGTGGCGGAGCCAGCGCGCCATCGACAGGCCGCTCACCCCGAGACCGAGCACCAGCGCGTTTCTTCCAGCCAGCTCCATGCGACCGATCCGTCTTACCTCAGTTTCAGGGTGGACAATCCGAACAGCACCAGCATCATCGTGATGATCCAGAATCGCACCACCACCTGATTCTCCTTCCACCCCTTCAGCTCGTAGTGATGGTGCAGTGGTGCCATGCGGAAGATGCGCTTACCGGTGAGCTTGAAGGAAGCCACCTGCAGCATCACCGACAGTGTTTCCACGACGAATACGCCGCCCATGATGAACAGCACGATCTCCTGGCGGACGATGACGGCAACCGTTCCGAGCGCAGCACCTAGCCCCAGGGCGCCCACGTCGCCCATGAATACCTCGGCTGGATAAGCGTTGAACCATAGGAATCCGAGGCCCGCGCCAGCCAGTGCGGCGCAATACACCGTCAGCTCGCCCGCCCCGGGAATGTGCGGAAATCCCAGGTACTTGGAGAACACGGCGTTGCCCGCCACGTAGGCAAATACGCCGAGCGCGCTCCCCACCATGACGGTGGGCAGAATGGCGAGCCCGTCCAGTCCGTCGGTTAGGTTGACCGCGTTACTGGTCCCAACGATAACGCAATAGGTGAGGATCACAAAACCGATCACGCCCAACGGATAGGCGATCTGTTTGAAGAACGGGACGATGAACTCGGTCTGTGCAGCCGTGCCGCTGTATGCCAGGAAGCCGGCGGCGGCCAACCCGAGCACCGATTGCCAGAAAAACTTGGCGCGTGCCGGCAGGCCCTTGGGATTGCGATGTACCACTTTTCGATAGTCGTCGACCCATCCGATCACCCCGAAGCCGAGCGTGACTGCGATCACGACCCATACGAAGCGATTGGTCAGATCGCTCCAGAGGATGGTCGTGATGGTGATGGACACCAGGATCAAGGCGCCGCCCATCGTGGGTGTTCCGGCCTTGGCCAGGTGGGTCTGAGGTCCGTCGTCGCGTACCGCCTGCCCGATCTTGTAGGCAGTCAGCTTGCGGATGACCGCAGGGCCCACCACAAAGGAGATCGCAAGCGCGGTCAAGGTCGCGAGCACCGCACGCAGCGTGATGTAGGTGAAGACGTTGAAGGTGCGCACGTCCTGCGCCAGCCATTGCGTCACCATCAGCAGCATACTAATGCCCTCCCTCAGCCGGTTGGGACTCGCCGTTGATCAAGCGCTGCACCACACGCTCCATACGCATGAAACGGGAACCCTTCACGAGGACGGTCGTGTCCGCGCTCAGAAGTCGATCGAGGGCGGCGTGCAGTGTGTCGAGGTCGCGGAAATGCTGGGCACCGTCGCCGAACGCGCGCGTCGCCGCCTCGGACAGGTCGCCCAGCGTGAGCAACTGGTCGATTCCGGCACGCCGAGCATGTTCCCCGGTTTGAGCGTGCAGGGCGGCGCCCTCCTGGCCCAGCTCTCCCATGTCTCCGAGCACCAGGACGCGCTTACCCGGTGCCGCCGCAAGCACGGCGATAGCCGCTTTGACGGAGTCGGGGTTGGCGTTGTACGTGTCATCGATCAGGGTGGCGCCGCTGCGCGCGGCCATGCGCTGCAGCCTGCCCTTGGTACCGGTATAGCGCGCCAGACCGCTCGCGATCTCGGCGGGCGCGATGCCCACCGCATGCGCACAAGCAGCAGCCGCAAGCGCATTGCGTACGTTGTGCAATCCAGGCACCTGCAGCCGGACGACGTATTTCGAATCCGGCGCACGCAGCGAGAGAAGGCTACCCGCCGTGCTTAGCTCGAAGCGAGCCGATACGGCCGCCGGCGCGTCGATACCGAAATCGACGATCCTGCGGCCGTGATTCAACTGACGCCAATAGGGGGCATATTCATCGTCGGCGTTGATTACGGCTACACCTGTTGCACCCAGAGCACCGAAGATCTCTCCTTTCGCGTGAGCGATGTCCTGGCGCGAACCGACCTCTCCCAGGTGCGCAACGCCGGCGTTCGTGACCAGCGCAACGCTCGGACTCGCGAGGCGAGCCAGGTAACTGATCTCGCCGAGATGATTCATGCCCATCTCGAACGCGGCATACCGGTGCCGCTCCCGCAGGCGCAGCAGCATGAGCGGCACGCCGATGTGGTTGTTGAGATTCCCGGTGGTCGCAAGCACGGCTCCCTCACCCGCCGCCGCGCTCAGCACGAGGGCAAGCATGTCCTTGACTGTGGTCTTGCCGTTGCTGCCCGTTATTGCGAGCACCGGAATGTCGAACCGGCTGCGCCAGTATGCCGCGAGGGTGCCCAGGGCCTGGCCCGTGTCGGGCACTGAAATCATCGGCGTGTCGGCGCTGGTCGGCAGCCGCCCCTGTTCGACAAGAACGGCGGCGGCACCAGCCGCCAGCGCTGCAGCCACGAAGGCGTGTCCATCGAAGCGCTCACCTCGCAGAGCGACGAACAGCGAACCGGGCTCGCCTTGACGGCTGTCGGTGTTGACGGAGCTGAACGTCACGTTCGGGCCTGAACGAACACCGCCGAGCGCGCGAGCGGCTGTGTCGAGGTCAAGCATCAGCGACGCCCCTCGAGGATGCCGGCGGCCACCTCGGTATCGTTGAACGGCATGCGCCGTCCGCCGATCTCCTGGTAGGCTTCGTGGCCTTTGCCCGCGATCAAAACCACGTCCTCGGGGCGCGACTCGTGCAACGCGAGCAGGATGGCGCTGGCACGGTCCAGCTCCACGTGGTAATTGGCATGTGCGCCAGTGATGATCGCGTCGACGATGGCGCGCGGATCCTCGCCGCGCGGGTTGTCGCTGGTGATGAATACTTGATCCGCTAGGCGCGTGGCTACTTCACCCATCAGCGGGCGCTTGCCCGCGTCGCGCTCCCCGCCGCAGCCGAATACGCAGATCAGGCGGCCGTCGGCTCCCAGGACTGCGCGCAGGGTCTCCAGCACCTTCTGGAGCGCATCCGGCGTATGTGCGTAATCCACCACTACCAGCGGCTTACCCTGTCGCCGGATCATCTGCAGACGGCCCGCCACAGGCTCGACGCGCTCCAACGCCGTGGTTGCATCGTCCAGCCTGACGCCAGCCGCCAACAACGTTCCGAGGACGCCGAGCAGGTTGGCGGCGTTATAGCCCCCCAGCAGCTGGCTGCGAATGACGCCCGCGCCCCAAGGGGTTTCGATCTCCAGGGTGAGGCCGTGCTTCGACAAGTCGAGCTTGTGACCAGAGATTTCGCCCTTGCCCAGCCCATAGCCGAGCACGTTGATCCGCGAACGGTCGAGCGCGGCCGCCAGTTCCAGCCCGAAACTGTCATCCAGGTTGATCACCGCATGCTGCAGCCCAGGCCAGCTGAACAACCTCGCTTTGGCAGCGCCGTAGCGCTCCATGCTGCCGTGGTAGTCCAAGTGATCGCGGGAAAGGTTGGTGAACAGCGCAGCCGCGAAGGTCACGCCATTCACCCGGCCTTGCTCCAGGCCGTGGGAGGAGACTTCCACGACCACTCCCGACGCCCCCTGCTGCAGCAGGCTGGACATGTGCGATTGAAGTGCGACTGCGTCGGGGGTGGTGTGAGTAGGGGTCGCTAGCCGTCCGGGGAAGCCGTTCCCGAGCGTGCCGATGACTGCGGTACGCCGACCCAGGTGCGTGAGGCTCTGCGCAATCCAGTGGGAGCAGGACGTCTTGCCGTTGGTTCCGGTCACGCCCGCCACCCACATGCTGCGAGACGGGTATCCATACACGCTGGCCGCGATAAACCCCAGCCTCTCGCGCAGGCCCGGGACGGCCAAGTTCGGCACTCGCCAGGCGGAATTCCACTGAAAGTCTTGTGCGTCCCAGATGACGGCGGCCGCACCGGCGGCGATGACCTGCTCGATGAAGGCGCGTCCATCAGTGCGAACGCCAGGCATGGCAACAAACACATCCCCGGGCTCTACCCGGCGGCTGTCCGTGACCAGTCGAGTGACTGGCACACCGAGACCCTCGAGCGCAGCGCGGTCGGCGCCCGGCGAGAGACCCTGGTTTCCGGCGGTCTCGCTCATACCTCCTCTCGCACCTCCGGCAGCGCTTCGATGGGAACAACGTCGACCATGGGAGCGTCGGGCGGTATGGACAAGATGCTCAACGCCTCTGACATGACGCGGCTGAACACCGGTGCAGCGACGACGCCGCCAAAGTACTCGCCAGCGCTCGGCTCATCGACCATGACGGCAACCAGCAAGCGAGGATTGGAGGCGGGCGCCATCCCGACGAAGGAAGATACGTAGCGGTCTGCGGCATATCCGCGACCGTCCAATTTGTGAGCGGTGCCAGTCTTGCCAGCCACCCGGTAGCCCGGAATGCGCGCGCGCGGAGCTGTGCCGCCGGCCTGAACGACCAGTTCGAGCATGCTGCGAACCGCGAGCGCCGTGCCTCGCGAGATCACGCGCTTGCTCTCGGGCCTCTGATCCTGCCGAACGAGCGACACCGCCTGGAGCTGCCCGTCGGTCGCGAAGACGGTGTAGGCGCGCGCCAGCTGCAGCAGGCTCACGGAGATGCCGTGACCGTAGGACAGTGTCGCCTGCTCGATCGGCCGCCACTGCTGAAAGGGGCGCAAATGGCCAGAAGCCTGACCGGGAAACCTCAGCTCTGGCGTCACGCCGAAGCCGGCTCCCGAAAGAATCCGCCATAGGGACTCGCGCGGCAGCGCGAGTGCCAGTTTGGCTGCACCGACGTTAGACGACTTCTGAATCACCTGCGCGACGCTCAGCTCGGACTCGGGATGAGCGTCGTGGATGGTCGCGTCTCCCACCGTCAAGTAACCGGGCGCGGTCTGCAGCACGGTGTTGGGCCTGATCACTCCGGCCTCCAAAGCGGCAGCCACAGTGAACGGTTTGAGCGTCGAGCCAGGTTCGAAGGTGTCGGTGATGGCACGGTTGCGTGCCTGGCGCGCGTCCAGCGTGGCGCGGTTGTTCGGATTGAAGGCAGGCAGGTTCACCAGGGCGAGCACTTCGCCTGTCGCGAGATCGAGCGCCACGAGTCCGCCGGCCTTAGCACGATGCTGCGCCAGTGCGCTCTTCAGCTCACGGTATGCCAGGTACTGCAGCTTGCGGTCGATGGACAATGCCAAGTCACGCCCCTCGACCGGCACCCGCAGGTGCTCGACGTCTTCTACCACTCGGCCGAGTCTGTCCTTGATTACTCGGCGGCTCCCGGGTCTGCCCGCGAGCAACTCTTGGTATTCGAGCTCGATGCCCTCTTGGCCCCGGTCATCCACATCCGTGATCCCAATCAGCTGGGCGGTTATCTCACCGGCCGGGTAGTAGCGGCGATATTCGCGCCGCAGTGAGATTCCAGGCAGTCCGAGCTGCACGACTTTGGCCGCCAACTCCGGGGCAAGCTGGCGCCTGAGGTAAACGAACTCCCGGCCGGACTCCGTCAGCTTCCGGGCAAGCTCGAGCTCGTCGAGGCCGAGCAGGTTAGCGAGCTGGCGGCGCTGTGGCGAGGTGATCTGCACATCTGCCGGCGTGGCCCACACGGATTCGACCGGCGTGCTGATCGCAAGCGGGTCGCCGAGGCGGTCGGTGATCATGCCGCGATGAGCAGGCAGCTCAATGATGCGAGTGAATCGCGAGGCGCCCTCCTGCTGGAGGAAATCGTTTTGCCACACTTGGAGATACATCGCACGCGCGGTGAGCGCGCCAAAGCAGAGCAGAAGCAACCCAACGACAACCCGAGCTCGGCCGAGGGGCAAGCGGAGCTGGAGCGCCGGATTGCGCGGGGCCTTCAACGCTCCCCTCCTGGACGCTGGGCATCAGAGCCGCTCGCTCGCGTCTGTCTCGCTGCATCGGTCTGCTGCCCGTCGCCACCGGCAGGACCGACAGACAACAAACGCAGGCGCGCCCCGGACGGCACGCGCATCTGCAGCCGACCGCTAGCGATCTTCTCGATGCGCGCGTGCATGGCCCACGTGCTCTGCTCGAGCTGCAACTGACCCCATTCGACGTCGAGCTGCTTCGTCACCTCCTCCTCCTGGGTGAGCTCTGAGAAGAGCTTGCGGGCCCTGTGCTGTGAGGTGACCAGCGCGAGGGCGCAGAGCAGGAGGGTCGCGCAGAGCGCGATGTTGAGCTTCATCATTTAGGCCGGCGTTCCAGGGCTGGTCGATCAGACAGCCTCTCGGCAATCCTCAAGATCGCGCTGCGCGCTCTCGGGTTCGCCGCGCGCTCCCCGGAACCCGGGCGCACGGGTTTACCGACGAGACGGAGCATGGGTGGGATGCGCTGGTCTTCCCGCACCGCCAGCCCACGTGGCACAGGTGCGGGCCGTGAGTTGTCGCGCATGAAGCGTTTCACGATACGGTCCTCGAGGGAATGGAAGCTGATCACAACCAAGCGGCCACCCTCGCGCAGCAGCTCGAGCGCCTGCGGCAGCGTTAGCGATAGTTCCTCAAGCTCTTGATTGATGAAAATCCGTATAGCCTGGAATGTCCGCGTCGCCGGGTCTTGGCCTGGCTCGCGCGTGCGAACGACGTCTTCCACGATCTGGGCAAGCTGTCGGGTGGAGTCGATAGCTCGCCTCGATCGAGCCGCAACAATCGCTCTTGCAATCTGCCGAGCAAACCGTTCTTCGCCATAGGTTCTGATCACCTCCCCGATGTGGTTCTCCGGTGCCGTTGCAAGCCATTCAGCGGCCGTAACGCCGCGGCTCGTGTCCATCCGCATGTCAAGCGGGCCGTCCAATCTGAAGCTGAAGCCACGCTTCCCATCCGCGAGCTGCGGTGAGGATGTACCCAAGTCCATCAAACAACCGTCCACACGTTCGATTCCCTGCTCCGCCAATACATCGCGCATTCGCCGAAAGCTCTCGTGCAGCGGTGTAAAGCGAGCGTCGTCGATATCCCGCGCCGATTCCAGCGCAGCCGGGTCGCGATCGAACGCGACCAGCCGCCCGCCGCCTCCCAGGCGACGCAGGATTTCGCGGCTATGACCGCCCCTGCCGAACGTGCAGTCGACGTAGATCCCGTCTCCTTTGACCGCCAGCGCGTCTACGGCTTCCCGTAGCAGCACCGGCAAGTGCACCTGAGTCTGGTCGGTCTTCGTAACCTCGAACTCCCGTTCGAGCATCGCTTGCGCGAGCATGACTCAAAGATCAGGGGCTAAGACGAGATGGGCTCGAGCGGGGCATGGCTCAGAGTGAAAAGCCGTCGAGCTCGGGCGGCACATCGTCCTGGCTGAGAACGCTCGATTTCTCCATTTGCGCCCCCCACTTCGCCTCGTCCCATAGTTCGAAGCGCACACCCTGGCCGATCAACGCCACATCCTTCTCGAGGCCGGCAAATCTGCGCAGCGGACCCGGAATCAGAATGCGACCCGCGCCGTCAACATCGACGTCCGACGCATTGCCCACAAGAAGACGCTGCAGGTCGCGCGTGCGTTGACTGAAGCTCGACAGGCCCATGAGCTTCTGTTGAATGGGTTCCCAGTCGGGCGCCGGGTAGAGCAGGAGACAAGATGTGGAGTCGGCAGTGATGACCAGCTTCCCGCCCGCGCGAAGCTGGAGCACCTCACGGAACTTCGCTGGCACCGCGAGCCGGCCCTTACTATCCAGTGTCAGCGAGGTGACGCCTCGGAACACATAGCCCCCTGATTATCGGGGATCTCCCACAATCCCCCACTTTTTCCCACTTCAGAGGCACTATAAGTTAAAAGATTGGGCTGGGTCAAGCTGAAATTACTGGATTTTGCATTCCGGACAATGACTTACCATGCAGACCAGAGAAAGTCTGGAGGTGACCCGCAGAGATTCAATGAAAATAGGACGATACGAGGACTACTGAATGTGACTTCGAGCATTAACAGGCACGCGTCTGTCGGAAGAGGACGACACTTCGGTACCTATCTGATCTGCTGCGCGAGGAGTGAAGCTGACCTATAAGCCGGGTTCTGTCCAGGGGACGGACCCCTTGGGCAATCATTCCTCTGGGCCGCCGGTTACCCGACGGCTCAAGCGGCCTACCCGGAAGCAGCGCGAGCCGCGCTATCGCTTCCCTATTTGGCCTTGCTCCGGATGGGGTTTGGCGTGCCGTCCCTGTTGCCAGGTCCGCGGTGGGCTCTTACCCCACCGTTTCACCATCGCCGGTCCCGCGAGCGGGACGTAGGCAGGCTTCTCTCTGTTCCACTTTCCGTCGCCTCGCGGCGCCCGGCCGTTAGCCGGCATCCTGCTCTGCGGAGCCCGGACTTTCCTCTGTGTGGCACACGGCCCACAGCGACTGCCCAGCCAGCTTCACTTCGTCATGATAGCGGAAGTGACCTGTCGGCTTGCGTGCATCGCGCCTCAAGCGAGCGACCAACGCACACGCTCACCGGCGCGCAGCGGGACCACCGTGCTTGTGCCGTAGGGCAGCTCGTCGGGCACAGTCCATTCGCGCCGCACCAACGTGAGCTGCTCGCTATTTCTCGGCAGTCCGTAGAAGTCGGCGCCGTGAAGGCTCGCAAACCCCTCCAGCCGTCCGAGAGCCCCCGCCGCTTCGAACGCTTCTGCGTACAGCTCGATCGCGGCGTGCGCCGTGTATACCCCGGCGCATCCGCACTGCGCTTCTTTGGCGGTACGGGCATGCGGCGCACTGTCGGTGCCGAGGAAGAATTTGGGCTCGCCCGAAGCGATAGCCCGAAGCAACGCTTGGCGATGCTCCTCATGCTTGAGCAAGGGCAAACAGTAGTGGTGCGGACGTAATCCACCCTGAAACAGTGCGTTGCGATTGAGCAGCAAATGATGCGCGGTGATCGTGGCGGCAACGTTGGGGGGAGCAGCCAGCACGAACTGGACCGCGTCCGCGGTGCTGATGTGTTCCAGCACGATCTTGAGGCTGGGCAGGCTCTGTACGAGGGGGCCGAGAGTGTGTTCGATGAACGCTTTCTCGCGATCGAACACGTCGACGTGCGTATCAGTCACTTCTCCATGCACCAGCAGCGGCAAGCCGGTTTCGGCCATGGCCTCCAACGACTTGAAACACCGGCGCAGATCGGTGACCCCTGACTCGGAGTGTGTGGTCGCGCCCGCCGGGTAGTACTTGATGGCGTACACGGCACCGCTGGCGCGCGCGGAGCGCACTTGATCCGGGGTCGTTTCCTCTGTCAGGTACAGGGTCATCAGCGGCTCGAAACGGGCGCCCCGGGGCAACGCCGCCCGGATGCGCTCGCGATATGCGAGCGCGGATTGCGTCGACGCGATGGGTGGCTGCAGATTGGGCATGATGATGGCACGCGCGAAACGTCTCACGCTGTGCGGCAGCACCGCACGCAAGGCCTCTCCGTCACGCACGTGCAGGTGCCAGTCGTCCGGTTTTATTATGGTCAGCTGATTCATGTCCTGCTCGAGGCTCGAATCACGGTCGCAGCATGCGCGTTGACTGGTTCATTCTGTCTTTCCTTGCGTTGCGCCTGGGTGCGCCGTTCGATCGGCGCGCGCCTTCAGTTCCAGGGCGCGCTTGTACATCGCTTTTCTGTGCGCGCCGGTGATCGCCGCAGCCAGGCCTACGGCCTGCTTGAGCGGCAGCTCACCCAGCAGGACCTCCAGTGCTCGCTGCGACGCCTCTAGCGCATCGACGCGTCCACCGCTCGCACGTTCAACGACGAGTACGAATTCACCGCGCGTCCTGTTCGGATCTGCCTCGAGCCAGGCGCGCGCCTCACCCAGCCTACAACGATGGAAGGTCTCGAACAGCTTGCTGATCTCGCGCGCGATCACGACGACTCGCTCCGGCCCCAGGCAACGTTCCATATCGTCGACAGCCGACGACAAACGGTGCGGCGCTTCGTAGAACACCAGGGTGTATGGCAACTGAGAGAGAGCTCTCAGCTCCTCGCGGCGATGCACCGCCTTGGCGGACAGATAGCCGCAAAACAGAAATTGCTGAGCGCTAACCCCGGCGACGGAGAGCGCTGCGGTCACCGCGCTCGGCCCAGGAATCGGGATTACGCGCCGGTCGGCCGCGCGCACGCGCGAGACCAGCAGCGCTCCCGGATCGCTGATCCCCGGCGTCCCGGCGTCGGTCACGTATGCGACAGAGTTGCCGTCCCCGATCAATGCGATGAGTTCCTGCGCGGCGCGCCCTTCGTTATGCTCGTGCAAGGCGATCAGCCGGGCGGAAATCTGATAGTGGGACAACAGCTGCCGCGTACGGCGCGTGTCTTCAGCCGCCACCGCTGCGACCGAAGCAAGTACGTCGAGCGCGCGCAAAGTGATGTCACGCAAGTTACCCAGCGGCGTCGCCACGACATATAATGCCGCCTCCGCCCGCGTTCTGACGTCGCTATGCAACGTGCACCGGTCTCGTCTCTGCTGCTGTCACCGCTACTATACTTCGCGCTCTGCGCATTGGCCAATCAGGCGCTCGCGCAGCAGCAGGATTCGAGGACCACTGAGCAACTGTCTCGGCCACACATCGCGGTTCTGCTGCCACTCAAGTCTGCAGCCATCGGCCGGCAGGCGGAAGCGCTTCGCCTCGGGATACTCGAAGCGGCGAAGGTGCATCGTGGCACTACTCTGCCGCTGGTGGTAAGGGGCACTGGTGACGATCCGTTCGACGTCGTGCAGGATTATGAGAGCGCGGTGCGCGCTGGCGCTCAGCTCGTCATCGGCCCGCTCACGCGCAGCGCAGTCACCGCGCTCGCCGGCACCACGCTGGTGATCGTACCGACCCTCGCGCTCAACGCCCCGGGGGACGAGTCAGTCATACCGCCCAAGCTCTACGTGTTTGGGTTGCAAATCGAGAACGAGGCGCGGCAGGTGGCGCAGCTCGCTCGCGACCGGGGTCGGCGCAATGCTATCGTGGTCAGCAGCGAGGCCCCCCTTTCGCATCGGCTCGCGCAGGCCTTCGAAGATGAGTTCGCCCGGCGTGGCGGCACCATACAGGATCAGTTCCAGTACTCGAGCGCACCCGGTCTGGTCAAGCTGCGTGAAACGATCGCCACCGGTGTAAGCGACGTGATCTTCCTCGCGCTGGACGCCGAGCGTGCCAAACTGGTGCGTTCTTATCTGGGCACCGCGTTGCCGATCTACGCCACTTCCTTGGTGCACACCAGCATGGAGCCGTTGGCTAACTTCGAGTTGAACGGAATTTACTTTGTCGATATGCCCTGGTTGCTCTCACCCGACCATCCAGCTGTGCTGTCATACATTCGCCAGGACCAGCTCGGCCTCGAGTTCCAGCGTTTCTATGCGTTGGGCATCGATGCCTATCGTATTGCGCAGGAGCTGCTCATGCCTGCCTCGAACCAGGCTCCGCTCGATGGTGTTACCGGCTACATCACACTGGAAAAGGATCACCGCTATGTTCGTGAGGTCATCCCGGCACAGTTCAGCCAGGGCGAGACGCATGTCCTGAGCCGTCCGTTGTCTTGGCTGCTTCCGATGGTCGAGGTTCGCTTTAGATAGGCGCAATGAATCGTCGCGGCGTCCAGTCCGAAGACGAAGCGCTGCGGTTCCTGCGCCGCCAGGGACTCATGCTTGAGGAACGCAACTACACCTGCCGGCTGGGCGAGATCGATCTCATCATGCACGATGGCACAACGCTCGTGTTCGTGGAAGTACGCATGCGTCGCAACCGTTCATTCGGCGCCGCCGCGGAAAGCATCACCCCACGCAAACGCGCGCGCCTGCTCGCAGCGGCTCGCCATTTTCTAGCTGGGCGCCGTACCATGCCCGCATGCCGGTTCGACGCCGTTTTAATCGACAACGACGGCGCTCCCGAATGGATCAAAGATGCGTTTGGAGAATAAAGGTTGTCGTCGACAAACGACTCGGCATGCCGCAGGCATGTGTGATAGCTTGCGCGCCTGAAGGGCGGGCCAAGGAACGCGCATGGATCTGAACAAGCGTATCGGTCAGCACTTTGCGGAAAGTGCACAACTCAAGACCCAGGCCGCGAAGGCCCTCACCGAACCCTTGCGGCACGGGGCCGAGCGCATGGTTCGATGTTTGATGAACGAGGGGAAAATCTTAGCCTGCGGCAATGGGGGCTCGGCGGCGGATGCGCAACACTTCAGTGCGGAAATGCTCAACCGGTTTGAGATGGAAAGGCCGGCGCTGCCGGCGGTCGCTCTGACCACAGATTCTTCGACTATCACCTCCATCGCCAATGACTATGACTACGATCAAGTATTCGCCAAGCAGGTCCGCGCGTTGGGGCAGCCCGACGATCTTCTGCTTGTCATCTC
>Ga0335077_10000969_pt1 | contig 33239 bp, 22 predicted proteins | sample Lox_Sample_31_FD_207151 | JGI IMG/M metagenome (GOLD analysis project Ga0335077, IMG submission 207151) | Soil microbial communities from Loxahatchee National Wildlife Refuge, Florida, United States - Lox_Sample_3.1 | ecosystem: Environmental > Terrestrial > Soil > Wetlands | place: USA... | reverse complement strand
TGAAAATCAATTTCCTGGAAGCCATCGAGCAGGGCACCGTAACCGCGGATGCCCGGGTGATCCGCCGCGGGCGGCATTTCTGCGTGGTGGACTGCGACGTGCGGGACTCGCAGGGGCGCCTGGCCGGAAAGGCGCTGATGACCTTTGCCATCGGGGCCGCGCCCGGGGAGCAAGCGTCCGCCGCGGGCCGCCGCCGCTGATCCGTTCCAGGCCGCCTTCGGGCGCGCTTCCGCCTCGCCCCGCGGTTCACTCACACGATTCCTTCGGAAACCATTCCGCTCTTACTGCCCGTTGGTGCCGCCGGTGGCGAATTCTTCGCCGTCCTTGAAAAGATACTTGATGCAATGTTTGTAGATGAGCAGGTTGGGGCTGCCCGCGCGCGTCAGCTTGATGCAATCGCGATCGTACCATTCGATTACTCCGTGCAGCAGTTCACCGTCGGTAAGCACCACGGCGACGGGTGTTCGCGACTGCATCTGCTTGACGTAATAAAAATTTTCGGCGCTCGTCTGGTCCGGCGGCGCCGGCTTCTTCCTCACGGGAGTCGGCTGTGCCAGGGACGGACGCGGGGACGCGTACGCGGGCTCTTTCACGTCGTTCAGTGGAGGGCGGAAGAGTTTCCGGTTCACAGTAATGTCTCCTCACATGTAGAAAGATGCGACCGAGTGGCGGAGCCTGCCGGCGGGAGCTCCGCTCCGCTTTATACGATGCTGGCTACGCGGTCCAGGTAACGTCAGTGCTGTTCAGCGGACGGCCAATGCTGCGGCCATGCTGTCCAGACCCAACTGCCGGTTCGTGTTGCGCCGGACCCCGCTGGAGAGCGTATCCAGACCGCTGACGGCGCGCACCACCCAATCGGCGGATACGCGTGCGGCCAGTGCCTCGATTTCCCCCTGCAGGTCAGGATTCCGCAGCGCCGGTGTGGAAACTCCCGAAACCGCGTCGAGCAGGTCGTGAAAAAGATTGTAGAACAGCTCGAGCAGGGATTCAAACCCCACGCCTTCGCCCTTGGTCAGTTGCGCGGTGAGCTGGAAGACCTCCGAGAAGTCGCGCGCCGCCGCCACCCGTTCCACCAGCCGCAGCGCTTCGCGGCGCAGCCGCCGGGACTCTTCTACATCCAGAGAAATCGCCGCGCCAGGACACCCTCGCGAGAGCTGCGCGGCCAGGCGCCGCGCCGCCGGCGTCATTTTTCGGTGCGATTCCAGAACGCGCTCCACGGCGCCGTCGGCCAGCGGAGCGAAATGAAATTGCAGGCAGCGGGAGCGGATGGTAGGGAGCAGCGCATCCGGCTGCGCGGTCAGCAGCACCAGCGTGGAGGTTTCCGGCGGCTCCTCCAGAATCTTCAGGAACGCGTTGGAGGACGCCTCCGTCATTGTTTCCGCGCCTTCCAGGATGAACACCCGGCGTCGCGCCGCCGGACGGAACTGGGCGGCGCGCTGCACCGCGCGCAGCTGCCCCAGGCGCAGCACCGGCCGGGCCACCGGATTGCGCGCGCGCACCGGATCCGGCGCCAGCAGCCACACGTCCGGGTGCGTTTGCAGGATCAGCGGCACGCGTTCGACCGTGGCCGCGTCTGGACTCGCTCCCCGCGATTCGAGGCCGCGTTCGATAAGTGGCGCGGGATCGGCGAGCTCGCCGATTTTCCGGCAGGCGGCGCATTCCCCGCAGAATTCGCCCTCGCCCGCGCGCCGCTCGCAGTTGGCCGCCTGCGCGAACATCAGCGCCAGCGTGAATTTGCCCATGCCGCGGGCTCCGGCAAACAGCAGCGCGTGCGGCACCCGCCCGCGAGCCAGCATCCCGCGAAGCGCGGTCACGATTCGTTCATTTCCCTGATAGTCGCGAAAGGGCACGGATGCGTCTCCGCAGGCGGCCTCCGCCGGGCTCAGTCCTGTCTCGACGGAGGCTCCGCGCTGCCCAGCGCTTGCAGAGCGCGGAACCGGGCCAGCCGCACTTCCACGGCCGCCATCACCAGCGCGTAGATTTCATCGGGCGTGCGCGCGTGGCCGGTGGCGGGTTCGTAACAATCAATGGTAATCCAATTCTCGCCGCGGGCCAGTTCGTCATACACCCCGGCTGCGTCGGCCAGGTGCTGGACGTCGCTTTCGTGCAGGTCGCCTCCCCGGCCGGGGCTGCGGCGCAATCGAACGCGCTCCTGTGCCTCGGCCGGGTCGATGCGCAGGTAAAGCACCAGGTCCTCGCGCGGCAATTCGTTGGCGGCGTATTCCAGTTTGCGGAGCCATTCGAGGAACACGCCGCGCTCGGCCGGCGCGACGCGCGAACCCTGATGCGCGAGATTGGAAGCCACGTAGCGGTCCAGCAGCAGCGTCTTTCCCGCCTCCAGTGCGCCGACCAGGCGGCCTTTCTGCATCAGCCGGTCGTTGGCGAACAGCATGGCGGAAAAATGCGGGTCCACCTGTTCGAGCGGGCCGAATTCCCCGCCCAGGTAGCGTTCGATCAGACGGCCGATAAACGTCTCGTACACGGGGAAGCTCATTGTTTCACTGGGGATGTTTCGCGCGGCCAGCGCCGCGGCCAGGCGCGAAATCTGCGTGCGTTTCCCCGCGCCGTCGATTCCCTCGAAAACAATGAGCATCCCGCGGGGCATGGCCGGGGAGTCTAGCACGAGTCTGAGACCGGCGAACGGCCATTGCTGGCCCGCGCCGGATCGCCGGGAACCCTCCGAAATCGATTCTGCACCAGGACAGGATGCCGCGTAGCTCTGCTACCATCAGTTTCATGCCAGTGGACTCTGCCGCCATCGCAGAGAATCTTCACCGGATCCAAAGGCGAATTGCCTCGGCTGCGGCGCGCGCAGGGCGCCGCGCGGAGGAGGTCACGCTGGTGGCCATCTCGAAGACCTTTCCCGCCGCGGCGATTCGTGCCGCCTGGGATGCCGGCGTCCGCCATTTCGGCGAGAACCGCGTGCAGGAATGGGAGTCCAAGCGCGGCGATCTCGCCGATCTCGGCGCTACCTGGCATCTCGTGGGCCATCTCCAGAGCAACAAAGCGCGGCGCGCGGCCGGGCTCTTCCATTGCATCGATTCTGTGGACTCGCTGGACCTCGCGCGGCGGCTGGATCTGGCTGCCGGGAGCGAACCGGGAATATCGGGCACGCGCCGCGTGCGCGTGCTCATCGAAGTACGTCTGGCGCCGGAAGAGACCAAGAGCGGCGCCGAGCCTCCCGAACTGGAGGCGCTCGTCCGCGGCCTGGCCGCGTTCCCGCGTCTCGACCTCGCCGGATTGATGTGCATTCCCCCGCCCGCGGAGGACACGGAGCGCATGCGGCCCTGCTTCCGTCGTCTGCGCGAGCTCCGCGATGCGCTGCGCAACGCCACCGGCGCCGCCCTGCCGGTGCTCTCCATGGGCATGAGCCACGATTTTGAAGTCGCCATCGAAGAGGGAGCCACGGAGGTACGCGTGGGCAGTGCTATTTTCGGCGCGCGTCCCCCGCTCCCGCCGGCCTAGTTTTCCAGTTTTTCGGCTCCCACGAAATCGGTCAGATACTGCCGCAATTCCGCGCGGTGCCCGGCGCGATACGCCGGGTAGTCCTCCGCGATTCCCTGGTCCGCCTGCGAAAGCAGGATGTACGCTTCCAGCAGGCCCCGGTCCGAGAGCTCCACCAGAATCGCCAGGCCTGGATTGAGTGTGCCGGGGTTTTTCTCCTTCCACTCCCGCGCGGAGGAAACCACCAGCCCCAGGGCTTCGGATTCTTCCGCCAGGCTGTGGCGGTACGTCTTTTCGTTGGGAAATTGTTTCTGAAATTTTTCGCGCCAGGCGGCCCGGGTAATCCCGTACATCGTCCAGGCGGAGGATCCGTCGTTGGCAGCCACAGCGGCGGGATCGATCGTGATGGTGACGTGTTTCGAATCGCTGCCGTCCGCAATCTTGCCCCGCGGTTCCACCGATGGCTGTGTCAGTTTTCGTCCCGCCGCGCGCGCCCAGTGGCCCAGGCCCGCCCAGGTGGCGTTCGAATAGGGATTGGCGATCACCGCCTCGATGTACTTCGTGTGCGCCTGCTCCACCTTTTTCTCGGAGAGCAGGGCGTCGCCCCAGTAGCGGTAGGCGGTCTCCTTGTCTCCGTTCACGCTCACGGCCACCGCAAACCACGACTCCGCATTTTCGAAGTCCTTCTTGTTGAAGTAGCAGGGTGGCATCGAGCAGCATGGCCCGTTTGTAGGCTTCGATGGCGGCGTCAAAATCCCTTCGTGCAAACGCGGCCTCCCCTTCACGCATGGCCGAGTCGGCATCCATGTGTCCGGAAAAACTGGGCAGGTCGCCGCTTTCCGGGAGCATCTGCAGGAGTATGCGGACGATCTCTGCGCTGTCGCCCAATTCCTGCGCTTTCGCCAGGGCGGCTCGCGATCGTTTCACCTCGTCCCTCCTTCTTTCCGGCTCCGTGACGGTGGCGGCGTGAGTCAGCAGGCAGACACCCAGTCCTTCCTGAACCTGCCCGTCGGACGGATTGGCTGCGGCGAGCTCTTCGAGCAGCGGCAGGGCTTCGAGTTGCTTGTGCTCCCGGTAAAGCGCCAGAGCCTGGTCGCGCTTCGGGTTCTTCCCGGCCTCCTGCGCGGCCCGCGTGAAGGCGGGAGCCAGCAGTCCGATGCACGCGGCCAGAACCGCCATCCACCTGGCCGAAGGGAATTCATGAGCGAAGCGATTCGGACGGCGCTTCATGCGTTCTCCATTGTCCGCGCTCCCGTGGGGCGCTATTCTGGCTCTCCGTCCCGGCGCCGGCCCTGCCGCGTCCGATCAGACGCCGCCGGCGGCCGGGAAGTGCCTCAAATGTCCAATCCCGTTGGCGCGCAGAGGCGCTCATGGTAGTCCTGGAGGGAAGTCCCGGCGAAGTGGTTTTTCATGTGCGGGTAAAGCCGCGCGCGAGCCGCAACTCGTTCGAGGGCGAACGCGACGGCGCCCTGGTGGTGCGGCTTACCGCTCCGCCCCTCGAGGGCCAGGCCAACGCGGCGCTGGTGGAACTGCTGGCCGCGCGTTTACACGTCCCGAAATCGGCTGTTAGAATCATTGCTGGCGAACGTGCGAGAAGGAAGCGCATCGGAGTGCGCGGCGTGCCGGCTGCCGCCGTGCTGCAACTGGCCGCGGAAGGGCGGACCCCATGAATCTCCAGGAAATCCAGGCGGAATTGCGGGCCGAAAAGCTCGATGGATGGCTGTTTTTCGATCATCATCGCCGCGATCCCATTGCCGCGCGCATTCTCGGCTCCAGGGACGGGATGAACACCCGCCGGTGGTTCTACCTGATTCCCGCGCGCGGCGAGCCGCGCAAACTGGTGCATCGCATTGAATCGGCCGCTCTCGACCACCTGCCGGGAAAGAAACTGGTTTACTCCGGGCGCGACGAACTGGAGTCGGGGTTGAAGAAGACCCTGGGACGCGCCAAGACCGTGGCCATGCAGTATTCCCCGCGCAACGAAATCTTTTACGTCTCCCTGGTCGACGCCGGTACCGTGGAACTCGTGCGCGCTATGAAATGCCGCGTGGTCACCTCCGCAGATTTGGTTCAGAAATTCGAAGCCACCTGGACCCCGCAGCAGGCCGAATCCCACCGCGCCGCGGGCCGGCGCGTGGACAAGATCACTCAGGCCGCCTTCCGCCGCGCCGCGGATCATGTCCGCGCCGGCGTGAACATCACCGAATTCGCCCTGGTGCAGTGGATGCAGGGCGAATTCCGCGCCGCGGGGCTGGTGGCGGAAGACGGGCCGAACGCATCCGTGGGCCCTTCGAGCGGCGACCCTCACTACGAACCCAAGAAGGAGTCGAGCCGCCCCATCCGCGCGGGCGACATCCTCCTGCTCGACGTGTGGGCCAAACTTGAGCGGCCCGACAGCGTGTATTACGACATCACCTGGATGGGCTTTCTGGGCCCCGTGGTGCCCGAGCGGTACGCGAAGATATTTGCCGTTGTGCGCGAGGCTCGCGACTCCGCCGTGGCCTTCGTGCGGGAAAATGTGCGTGCCGGGAAGTCCATTGCCGGCTTTGAAGTGGATCGCGTGGCGCGCGCCGTGATCCGCAAAGCCGGCTACGGGAAAAACTTCGTGCACCGCACCGGACACAGCATCGGCCGCGACGTGCACGGGGCCGGCGCCAATATGGACGACCTGGAAATCCACGACGTCCGGCGGATTCTCCCGCACACCTGCTTCTCCATCGAGCCCGGGATTTATTTTCCGGAGTTCGGCATCCGCACGGAGGTAAACGTGTACGTGGACGATGGTGACGCGGGAACCACCGGAGCGGTGCAGCAGGAAATCCTTCCGCTGCTCGCGTGAGCGCCGATGCCGGAAGCTGCCCAATCCGTACCGCATGCAGCTCCCCGGGGCTCCTGGGCCTGGGGCGCGGCAGCCTTTGTGGCCGGATGGCTGGTGCCGGGATTGGGGCATGCGCTGCTGCGGCGCTGGAGCCGCGCCGCTGTGTTTTTCCTCTCTATCGTTGCACTGGCGGCAGTGGGCGTCTGGCTGCGCGGGAATATCTACGACGGCCGCCCCGCCGACCCGTTTGAACTGCTCGGCTTCTTGGCGGACCTGGGAGGTGGCCTGATGTATGTCCTGGCCCGGGCCTCGCACATCGCCGCAGACGTTTCGCGCGCCGCCGGGGATTATGGCACGCGGTTTTTTGCCGCGGCCGGCGCGCTCAATCTCCTGTGCGCGTTCGATGCCTACGCCATCGGCACCGGCCGGAAAAGTTAGGCGGACTCACCATGCCGAACATCAGCCATTTCGCCGCCATGACGCTCTTCGCCGCAGCCGCTTCCGCGGTTCTGGCGTTTCAGTCGCGGCCCACGAACCGCGAGCGGCTGGTCTACGCCCTCAAAGCATTTGTGATGTTCGTCGGCGGCGCGATTCTGATTGCCTGGCTGCTCTTTCCGATTTCCCGGTGACCGCGCTGTGCGCGGGAGCGGCGATGGCGCCGGCGCTGCTGCCGCCATTGGACACATTTTTGCGCGCAATGCTAGGATGGAAAGGTTCGGGCCGAGGTAGCTCAGTGGTAGAGCAGCCGATTCGTAATCGGCAGGTCGAGAGTTCAAATCTCTCCCTCGGCTCCAGTTTTCCTTCCTCCTGCCTGCCTGGACTCCGCCGCAATCCGGTCTTCCCGGCCCGTGTACATCACTCACGTTCCGAGGGCTGAGACTCGACGGATTCCACCACGCGGATGCATTTCCGTGATTGCGGAAGGCCGGGGAGTTGTGCCAGAACCGCCTCCTGATCAAATTCTGGCAGGTCAGAAGGCGCCGTGTTTTGCAACCGTACCCGTTCCCGCGGCGGGACGCACTTCCCCTCGCGCACGAGGCACACTCTCCCCGCTGTCGCTTCCGCGGGAACGGGCCGGTTTGCTGTGCGTTAGACCAGGTTCAGAGCGCCGCAGAACGGGCAGATGAACGCGTCATAGCCCGGACCCACATAGCTCATCCGCCAGCAGCGCCAGCAGTGATAAATGGCGCCGGGGGAAGTATGTCCTGCCACCTCTCCCTTGCTCGCGGGGGCCTTCTTCGATCCGGTTATGACGTTGACACTTGACAGAGTCTTTCCCGGCTTCCGGCCCTTCTTGGCCCTGACTTTTCTCTTGGTCATTGTCTCGTCTCCTTTGTAGACGACTGGAATCCCTGGGGGGGATCCAGAAACCCATGGAATCGGCATCCCCGGCCCCTGCGGGCTCGCGAAGGCTCGCTTCCAAGGATCACGGCACGCGCCCTGTATCCCCAGGAGGGATACGACGCCACCTGATTACCTCTATACGCGAGCCCTCTCTCCTTTGTCAAAGCAATTCTCATGGTGCGCTGGTCTGACCGGGAGTGTGCGCCAGGTCGTACAGCTCTTTCAGCACCCCGGGCCTGGACAGCAGTTCGGGCCCCGTCCCTTGCTGCGCGATCCTCCCGCGATCCAGCACCACGAAGTAATCGCAGAACTGCGTCAGCCACGAGAGGTCGTGGTCCACCACGATCACCGTTTTCCCCTTGCAGGCCTCCCGCATCAGCGGAATCAGCACGTATTTTTCGTCGTTGCTCATGTTCGTCGTCGGTTCGTCCAGGAACAGGAACGTGGGATTCCGCAGCAGGCACCGCGTCAGCGCGAACAGTTTCTTGTACCCGCCCGATAGGTTCATCCCTGCCGCGAACTGCCGGTCCAGCGGATTCTGGCCCACGGCTTCCTCCAGCTTGTTCCACAGCCCGGTTTTCTCGCAGAGCGCCTGGATTTCCGCGTCGCTCGCGTCCGCCCGTCCCAGCCGGAAATTTTCTCGCACCGTGTCGTGAAAGAACGCCGGGAACTGCGACATGATCACCACGTATCGCCTCAGGCTGCGCAGCGTGAACGCGGTCGTGGGATGTCCGCCCAGCAGGATTTCCCCCGCATTGGGATCGTAGAAACGCAGCGCCAGCCGGAAAAATGTCGTCTTTCCCTGGCCCATCCGCGCCACCAGTCCCGTGTTCCCGGGTGAGGGCACGGAAAAGGTCAGGTCGTCGAACACTTTCGGCAGCCCGGGCGCGTACGCAAAGTGAACTTGCCGGGCTTCGAGCGTGGGCTTCACGTCCTCGATGTCCCGCGCGCCCGGCAGGTCCTTGATTCGGTTTTCCTCCCCCAGCAGTTTCGTCACCACCTGCACGGCGGGCCACGAAGCCGCCGCCATCACTCCCAGCATCGCGAACGACTTGAACGGCTGCATCAACTGCGGTGTCAGCCCCGCGATGGTGATGAACACGCCGGGGGCGACTTCCCCGGGCTTGTGCACCGCCTGGTACACCACCAGGCCGTACAAACAGGCCAGCACAATCTGTGTGGGTAATCCAATCGCCGAGTTCAGCAGCTCCAGTGTGAATCCCTGCCGTACTTTCAGTTTGGTCAGCCGCAGCAGCGACTGGTCGTGCCGCTCGCAGAAAAACCCCTCCGCGTCCATGGCCTGGATTTCTTCCGGCGATTTCACCGCCGAATCGGCCAGCCCGGCCAGCGCAAACCGTTCCTCCTGCGACTGCCTCTGCAGCTCCCCCACCGCCTTGTCGCCCTTCCACTGCACCAGCCAGAACGACCCCAGCCCGGAAAACACCATCATCCCCACCGCCGGCCACAGGTAGCCCGGATTGATTTTCCTCAGTTGCTGCGCAATCAGCGCCAGCGCGATTCCCAGGCTGACGAACTGCAGCACTGGGTCGACCGTTAGGCTACGCAGCGCCTGCTGCGCTTCCGTGGTCGACTGCGTCAGCATGTTGGCCAGCTCGCCGGGATTGTAGCGGTGGAAAAATTCCGGCGCCTGCCGGATCACCTTCTCGTACAAGGTCTGCCGCACCTGCCGCTCCATCATTCCGTCCATCCGCGCCTGCGAGATGCGGAACCCGATGCTCACCGGAAAGGCCAGCACCGTCACCAGCAGCCAGAACAGGTAGGGCGGTGCCGGATCACCCGTCGCAGGCGTGCTGGGTGCCGCCGGAGCGGATTGCCCGCCACCTGCGGCGCCCTCCGTGGCCGCCGCCGGCTGCGAGACTGCCCCTTTGGGCTGCGCGGCCACCTGCACGCTGTTCGTCAACTGGCCCAGGAAGATTGGAATCAGCAGCGGAATCGCCGTCTGCCCAATCAGGCTCAGCACCACGTACCCGGCCACATACAGCGGGCACAGCCGGATCAGCTTCATTCCCAGGCTGCCGATCAGCCGGATGCGGTCCTTCGTCAGCGAAAACTCCGCGTCCCCGGCCATTCCGCCCGGCGGAGGCATTCCCCCCGCCGGCCGCGCGGCCAGGCCCGCTTGACCCGCCGGGCCGGGTTGTGCGGACTGCCCGGGCTGCGCTGGCTGCGCTCCTTGTGCCGGACGTGCCGGTTGCCCTGGTTGCATCGACATAGTCTTCACCACCACACATTCTGTGCTGCGATTTTCTTCGTCCACGGGAGCGCCAGCTTCTGCAGGATGGCCTTGGCCTCCAGCGGCGAGAGCTCGGGAAACACCGAAAGCAGGCGTGCCAGCATTCCCGCCAGCCGCGGCGCCGCGAAACTTGAGCCCGTCACCACTTTTTCGCCCCCGCCCGCCCACGCTACCGTCACGTCCACCCCGCGCGCCGAAAATTCCACCAGCGTGTCTCGCTGCCGGAAAAACACCTCGCCATCCCTTGTATCCGCCATGTTCACGGCCACCACGGAGGGAAAATACGCCGGCCACTCCGTCTTGCTGAAATCAATGTTGTCGCACGCGGCCACCACGTGAACGCCCTTCAGGTACGCCGCGTCCACCCAGCTCTTGTAGTCCAGCACCTGCTGCTCCACCCCGCACCCGAAGCTGCAGTTGATGATCTGGTAGTCGCGGTCCAGCGCTTCCTCCGCCGCACGCCCGATGATGCTCGTCCGCGACGTATTGTCGTGGCCCAGCACCCGGATGCTCCCGATGCGCGCCTCCGGCGCGATTTCGTGGATCACTCCCGCCACCGCCGTCCCGTGCCCGAACGAATCCTTCTCCCCGCCCTTCACCACGTGCAGCCGCCGATGCTCCGCCACCACCGCCAGATCATCCACCAGCTTGATCCCCAGCCGCGGATGCCCCGCTTCCACTCCCGAATCCAGCACGGCCACGCGAATCCCGTGCCCGCTGCCCTCGGCCAGCGCCCGTTTGGCTTCCGTCAGATCCGGCCAGCGATCGGCCATCATCCCCGCTTACCTCAATCCCATCGTGCTGCGCAGCAGCCGCAGATCCAGCAGCCGGCCCAGCACCGTCGCCCCGTGCACCAGGAACACCTGCGCCGACTCCGCAAATCGCTGGGTTTCTGGCGGGGTCTCCCCCGGCACTCCCATCTTCACGCAGGAGATCACCCCGCGGCAGGCGCCCAGAAAATAGAAGGGTACGATCACCATGGCCAGCGTCTGCTTGCCCAGCTGTTTGTCCAGCGTCCGGTCCTGCTTCGCGTTCTTGGGTACTTCGTTCTCCAGAAACGGCCGTTCATTTCCGAACACCATGCTCACCAGTCCCGCGGAGAGCGGCTGCCGGAATTTCAGGATTCGTTCCGCGTCCGGCCCCGTGTTGTACCCCGGCACCAGCGCTTCTTTCGCCCCGTCCACCAGCCAGATCGTCCCGTCGTCGGATTCGGCCTGCCGGAACGCCAGTTGGATCACGTGCCGCATCGTGTCGTCCAGCAGCGACATGAAATTTTCCGGCGTTATGCTTTCCGCGGCCGCCGCCAGCGACTCCTCGAGCGCGGGCAAGAGCGGTGCAAACCGCTCGTCGGCCAGCAGTGTCAACCGCGCAGGGGCCATGAGTGCGCGGGGAGGATAACCGGAGATCGCGCGGATGGCAAGGCGGCCTTGCGTGGCTCTGGGGGCTCGACTAAGATACGGAAGCAAACTCAAGTTTGCGTGGTCTGACCACGCACCCCGCGCGCTGAGGGGCACGGTTATCGCTCCTCGAAGGGAATGTATGGGATTCCTGCCCGGCTTCGAAGACGACGTTTTCATCAGTTACGCCCACAACGACAACGAACCCTTCGGTCCCGAGAAGAACGGATGGGTGGAGTTGCTCCACATTGAGCTGGCCAAGCGCGTCAAGTTCTATCTCAATCAGCCCCCCGCCCTCTGGCGCGATCCCGACCTCAAGGGCAACGAAGTCTTCGACGACAAAATCGCCAACCACCTCAAGAACTCCGCCATCCTCCTCACCGTCCTGAGCGACAACTATCTGGAGCGTCCCTACTGCCAGCTCGAGGTCCAGGTCTTCTTCAAATCAGCCGGCAGGGAGCTGAAAGTCGGGGAAAAGTGCCGCATCTTCAAGGTCGAGCTCCGCCCCGTCAAGCGCAACAAGATGCTCCCCGAGTTCGAGGGCACCGGAATGTACTCCTTCCTTCGCCCCTCCGGCGACCGCGAGTTGCGTCCCGAATTCTATCCCGAGGACTGGCCCCGCTACGGCGAGCAGCTCGATTCGCTCGCCCACGATATCGCAGACACCCTCCGCGCCATGCAGATGGGCGTGCCTTGCGGCGTGGAACTCCCCTCCGAGGCCGGAACCGTTTATCTCGCCCAGTCCACCTCCGACCAGACCGAGGTGCGTGACCGCATCCGCCGCGATCTCCAGGACCGCAGGATCACCGTTCTCCCTCCCGGCGATCTTCCCGAAGACGGCGATGAATTCGAGAACAAAGTCCGCGAATACCTCAATCGCTCCGACATGTCCGTGCACATCTTCGGTCTGCGCCCCGGATTCAAGCCCGATGGACGCGACCGCGCCAGCACCTGGCTCCAGCACGATCTGGCCATCGAACGCGCCGCCAACCCCGAGTTCCGCCGCATTCTCTGGCTTCCTCAGGATCAGGACGCCGCCAAAGAGGAGCAGCGCGACTACCTCAAGCGCCTTCAGGACGATCCCCGCACGCAGCAGGGCGCGGAAATCCTCTGGGGCAAGATCGAGGACCTCAAGGAAGAAATCAACAAAACCCTCCAGGCCATTCAGAAAGCCCGCGAGGAGCGCAACAAGCCCATGCCCGCCGAGGAGCCTGCCGTCCTCCAGCCGGCCCCAACTGCCCCGGCCACAGACGAAGCCCAGACCGTCTACCTCGTCTGCGACGAACGCGACCTCGAATCTCCCGCCTACGATGAATTGGTGGAATACCTCTACTCCAGCCAGTGCGAAGTCCTCAAGTCCCTCCCCGCGGAAAGTGCCGACGAGGCCCGCCGGCTCCACGAGGAGCATTTGCAGAATTGCGACGCCTGCCTCATCTACTACGGCGCCGCGTCCGAGGGTTGGGTCACCACCAAGCTCTGCGACTGCAAGAAATTCGGCGGCAAGCGCCAGGCCCCTTTCCGCGCCAAGGCCGTCTACGTGGCCCCGCCCCTGGTCGACGCCAAGCGCAAGTTCCGCGCTCTGGCACAGGTCCTCCAGGGCGCGGACAAATTCTCACCGGAACATCTCGCGCCTTTTCTCGCCGAGCTTCGTAAAGGCTGATCCCGGCCGCCATGGACGATTTTCGCTCGAATCCGTTCCCCGGACTCCGGCCCTTCAATCCCTACTATCCCGAAGAGCAGGAGCAGCACCTCTTTTTCGGCCGCGAAGGCCAGAGCGTCGAAATCCTCAGGCGCCTGCGCGAAAAGCGCTTCCTCGCCGTGGTGGGCACTTCCGGAAGCGGCAAATCCTCTCTGATCCGCGCCGGTTTGCTCCCCGACCTCGACGGAGGATTCCTCGCCGGCGGCGCGGACTGGCGCATGGCCATCTTCCGCCCGATTGGCGACCCCATCGGCAACCTCGCTCGCGCCCTCAACAAACCGCACGTCCTGCAGACCGAAGCTCCTGCACCCGGCGAAGAGGCGCGCAGCGATCTCCTGGTGGAGGTTTCCCTCCGCCGCAGCGGCCGCGGACTGGTAGAAGCCACCCGCCTGGCTCGCCTCCGCTCCGACCAGATCCTTCTGGTCGTCGTGGACCAGTTCGAGGAATTGTTCCGCTTCGCCAACGCCGCCACTTCCACCTCCCAGGCGGACGACGCCGCCGCGTTCGTCAAACTCCTGCTGGAAGCGGTGCACCAAACCGAAGTTCCCATCTACGTCGTCATCACCATGCGCTCCGACTTCATCGGAGACTGCTCGCGTTTCCAGGAACTGCCCGAAGCCGTGACCGCCGGAATGTATCTGGTCCCGCGCATGACGCGGGATCAGCGCCGCGAAGCCATCCATGGCCCGGTCGCCGTCGAGTCGGGAACCATCGCCCCGCGCCTCGTCAACCGCCTGCTCAACGAAGCAGGCGACAATCCCGACCAGCTTCCCGTCCTTCAGCACGCACTCATGCGCACCTGGGAGCACTGGGCGGAGCGCACCCGCGGCAAACAGAATCTCGCCGATACCCCCATCGATCTGGAGGACTACGAAGCCATCGGCGGCCTGGAGAACGCCCTCTCCCACCACGCCGACGAAGCCTACAACGCCCTCCCTACCGACGCGCACCGCGAAATCGCACGCCGCATGTTCCAATGCCTCACGGAAAAGGGCGCGGACAACCGCGAGGTCCGCCGCCCCACCTCCGCCCGCCAGATCGCCAAGGTCGCCCACGCCCCCGTTGAAGACGTTATCGCCGTCGTCGAGGAGTTCCGGAAGCAGGGGCGGTCTTTCCTCAACACTCCGGCGCGGGGTCCCCTCGCACCCGAATCCCTCATCGACATTTCCCACGAGAGCCTGATCCGCCAGTGGACCCGCCTCAAGCAATGGGTGAACGAAGAGGCCGAATCCGCCCGCACCTACCGCCGCCTGGCCGATGCCGCGGATCGCCTCGATCGCGGCGAGGCCGAAGTCAGCCGCGGCCTCGAGCTCCAGAATTACCTCGCCTGGCGCGAGCGCGAGCAGCCTACGGCGGAATGGGCCGAGCGCTACGCACCCAATTTCGGCCGCGTCATGTCCTATCTGGACCTGAGCCGCGACGTCAGGGACGCCGAAGAAGCAGAGAAGGAACACCAGCGGCGCGAACGCGAGGCGGAAAAGGACCGCAGGCGCCGCGAGCAGCTTCGCCAGGCCAGAAAGTATTTGGCCGTGGTTTCCGTTCTCGCCGTTCTCGCCCTCCTCGCCGGAGTGTTCGGCTGGGTCAAGGAAGGAGCGGCTCGTAGGGCCGAAGCGGAGGCCATCGCGAAAAAGAAAGAGGCTGACTCCGCCAGGGATTTGGCCACGCGGCGGGAGAACGAGGCCAATGATGCCCGCGCCCTCGCCGTGCGCGAGAAGGATGCCGCGGATGTGGCCCGGGCCGATGCGGAAAAGGCGGAGAAAGTGGCCGTGCAGAACGAGCAAGCCGCCCGTCGTTCCGAACAGCGCGTCCGCCTCGGCGCCCTCCGGGAGCAAAAGGCGGAATGGATCACCGTCAGTGACGAGCTCAGACTGCTCAATGATTTGATCGAGGTTTCCACCCCCGCAAAGGCGGCCCAGTATCGCGAATGGAAGCTGGGTTTGCTCATCCGCCAGGGCAAGCGCTGTGATTCGCCCCAACAATGCGGCAAATCCTCCGATGCATCGCCTCAGAAAGCCGAGAAGCCCTTCGCCGACGCTCTGAAAGAAGCGGATCTGTCCGTGAAGGAGGCGCCCGATTCCGAATCCGCGCACACCGAGGATGGCTACATTCACCTGCTGAGAAATGAGCCCGCCGAAGCGCTCAAGGAGTTTGAATTCATCAGGGACAAGATCAACCCGCGCTTCCCCCTCAACTCACTCAACATGGCCATCACCCTCGCTGCACTCGGCAGGAACTCGGAAGCCGGCCCCATGCTCGAAGAGGCTGTCCGGGAAGCCACCACCAGCCTCATGGGCGCCGGGGAGGGACAAGTCCCTCAGGAAATCACCGATGCCACCGGCAGAACCACGCTTTCCGTCAACAGCGAGTCCATGCTGGCCGCCCTCATTTATCTCCGCGCCAACTTCGCCGCCTATTGGGGAGACAACGGCTTCGAGGCCAAGTTGAAAGCTGCCGACGAGCATTTGCGCAAGCTCGACAAATGGCCCGGCGATCAGCAGGACGCTTTGCTGGTACCCATCACCTGGGCCTGGGTCCAGAAAACCGCGCGCCCCGCCGACTACGGCGCCCTCGCCGCCGAGGGGGCCCTCTGGGAACGCGCGGGCTACCGGGATTATGCCGCGCGCAGCTACGCCGGCTTTCTGGAGGAACACAAGCAGCACCCCGATCCCCGCTACTCCGCGCTCGCACGCTGGGTCAAGAGCCGCCTGCTCACAATTGATCCCCATGGCTCTCTGGTCCGCGCCAAGCGGGTCGAGGACCCCGGCGAGGTGGAACTCAAGGCCGAAATCTCGCAGTCCAGGAACGACCTGGAAGAGGCGGAGGGCCTGCTCAGCTCGCTGATCAAACAGGAGCCCGCCAACACCCGTCTCTATCTGGAAAGGGCCCGTGTCTACCTCGACCTCAGCGTGGAGCCCAGGAAAAAAACGGGTCAGATGTGGGCCGATCTTGGCAAGCTCGATGAGCAGATCTCGCTTGCGGAGAAGGAGTTGAACCCCTCTGACACTCAATCTCAGGATTCTTCCAAGTCGCTCGGTCAGCGCCAGGTGGCCGATCCGGTGGCCCAAGCCGCCAGGAAAGCCTGGCTCCAAACGCACCTGAAAAGCCTCAACGACCAGAGGACCAAGAAGGAGGCCGAGAGGAAGCTCCTGATTCAGGAGGAAAACGCCTGGTACGACAAGACCATTCAGGACTGCAATCACGTCCTCTCCAGCCGCCCCAACGCCGCGGAAGCCTACATCCTGCGCGCCTACGCGCGCTACTTTGAACAAAGGTTTTACGAGAAGGTGGACGCCAAGGGCAAGTCGGCCGTGCCCCTGGCTGCCGACGATCCCATTCTGAAGGACCTGCGCGAAGGCCTTTCTCTCAGCCAGAATTACTGGGCCATGACTTCACTTAGTTATCTGCTCACCGGTAATGATGTGCTCGGGATGAAGCCCAACGACCCGCGCCTCGTGGAAGCCTTGCGTTTGCACGAGCTCTACAAGGATGTGGCTCCCTGGGGCGCCGACCAACTGGCCAAGCTCGCTCAAATGCTGTTCATGGAAAAACGCTACCCGGAAGCCATGCAGGCCATTGAAGCCGCCATCGCCGCCGACCCCAGCAAGACTTCTTATTATGAGACCCGCGCCCACATCGAGAAGGACATGGGCAAGAACCCGCTCTTCATCGAGCGCAATCGCGCACGCGGTTACCGCCGTGCCGCCGACATCCTGGGCTGGAGCTCCGACAAGCTGAAGAACGAAGAGGGCGAGGTGGCCCGCCGCGAAAGCTGGAAACCCATGCAGGAAATCGCCAAGGAGAAAAATAACGTGGAGGTCTTCTGCGACCCCGAGATCACCGTCTGCACGGAAAATCGTGTGGTCGCCGCCCACGGTGAACGAATCCTCACTTCCGTACAGTTCGTTGGCCTGGTCAAGAAGACTCCCGGAGAAGGGAAGGATGAAGCGGAGGCCGAAGTCGAGATCGACCGCGGCAGCGAGGACGGAATTGTCGATCACATCTCCGGCAATGTGTATTCCCTCGCTTCCGCGGAAGGCGGACACGAGCGCGACTTCAAGCAGATCGGAACCGGAGAAGTCACCTCCGTCAATCTGCGCACCGCCAGGGTCAAGGTGAAACTCACCTCCGCCGAGGGCGACGGCATGGTGCGGTCCAAAGATCTCGTTTACCTCATGGCGCGCATGCCCGGCGATCGCCAGGACTCCAAGCTGTGGGATCTCGCCAGATTTCACATCACTCTGGCCGACCGGCAAGGAAAGATATTGTTGGACTACAGGACGCTCTACAGCAAGGACACCCCGGACGTGGAAGACCGTCTCTACTCGGAAATGCTTGCCGATCTTCACGCCGCCGGCCACTCGGACAACCCGCGGATGAAGGAGCGCCTGCGCACCGCCAGGTTCGAGGGAAAGACCCTCGAAGAGGCCCTCCAGGGCGCCACCCGCGACGATCTCGAGCAGTTCTTCGATTACGCTTTCAAGAACCGGGACTCCTATTTTGGCCACGAATGGAAGCTCTACGAAATTTACGAGCCCTGGCTTCTCTACGGTTCCAACAGCAGACTCGTCTATTGCGGAATTGAAAGTGTGGCGGCCGGAGACGGCAAGGTTCGCACCGCACGCATCAGCCGCGGCAGCGACGACGGAGTGGTGACCGGCGTCAAGGGCACGGTCTTTTCTCTCTACTCCAAGCACGACAAGACCGTCCGCCATGTGGCCAAGATTGGAACCGGCGAGGTGCTCTCCGTCGAGCCGCGCTCCGCCGTCGTGCGCATCACCCTGTTCTCCCCCGCCGGCGACGGGCTCGTGCGGCCCGAGGACAATCTTTGGATCCGCGTGCGCGTTCCGGAAAAACAGGGGGCTTCCGATCTCTGGGTTCTCACCGAATACAACATCGCCATCACCGACAAGGATCGCAACCTCATCGTGGACTACCGCACCCTCTACGGCAAGGAGACCCCGGAACTCGACAATCAGATTTACTCGCGGATGCTCGCGGACTTGAAGCAGACCGCGACGATGAAGCTGGCGGCCCTGGACACCAAGTTGGAGCAAGGCAGGCTGGCCGGCAGGACCTTGCGCGACGGGATGCGCGAAGCCACCCGTGCGGATCTTGAGAAAGCCATTAAGTACATGACGGATAATCCAAGCGAATATTACGGCCACAAATGGAACACCGCCTATCTGTACGCCATCTGGGTGGTGAGCGATAAGAGCGGCCCATAACCGGAAATTGCCGGCGCTTTCCTCCGCTACGTGCGCGTCAGCAGATAAATGGGACGAGTGCCGTAATCCTTGGCGAGCTTCGTCTGCCCCACATAGAGGCAGCGGAACTCAGTCACGCGGTGCGCGGCCGCCAGCGCGGCGAAGGCCTGGCTCGCATACGCGTGGCCGGGGCGCGTCACCGGCTCGATGCGCGCCGCCTGGCTCACGTGCGTTCCGAAATAATTTTTCGTGCGCGTCACGGGATCCATGCCGCAATACACCGGCCCGGTGTGAAGTCCGATGCGCAGGTTCATCGGACGCAGGCCCTTGTCGGGCCAGCGCGTGGCCTTGATGCGGTCGCAAAGCTCCAGCGCGTACACCCCGGCGTCCCGCGCATGCGCAAACACAAAGTAAAGGCCGTCGCCCCAGGTGCTCATCAGCAGCGGCGGCTCGGGCAGCTCGGCCACCACGCGCGCCACCAGACCCAGGAAGTGCTCCACGAAGGCGGGCACTTCCGCTTCGTCCAGATGGCTGAAGCCCACCGCGTCCGCGAACAGCAGGCTGCAAATCCTGGTGGAAACTTCCGGAGCCGCCGCGGCCCCGGGAGCGGGAGTCAGCAGCGTGCCGGTGCCCACGGAATGAATTGGCGGGCCGGCGGAGTCGCGCCGCAGGAGCGAACCCAGATCGATAATCTCTACCGTGTGCCCCAGACCGCGCCAGTGCGCGATGGTATCGGCGGTGCCTCCTGCGCCGTCGCCTGGATTGCCGTCCCACACGGCCAGGGGAATCAGCTCGGTCTCCAATTGCGCCGCGCGAAGCCCGGCCAGTCCGATCAGCAGCTGTCCCACGTATTCGAACGACGCGGCGCCCGCGGTCAGCATCTTTCCGGAAGCGTAGACCGTCTCCGCGGCGTCTTTCAGCGCGGCTTCGAAGCGCGCTTCCCATCCGCCTCCGGGAACCACCGAGACGCTTTGCTCAACGAACTGCTCCTTGCAGAACGGCAGCACCACGTGGGTTTCGCCGCCCAGCTCGCGAAGGACTTCCAGAAACAAAATGTCGGAGCCGCACGCCGCGGCGCTGAAGCCGATGCCGGCATGGAGCGCACCCAGCCGCTCGCGGAGGGCCTGGCGCACGGCAGGCTCGAGGTGCGCGGGAAATCGCGGAGCCGGCCGATCGGGCCTGTCCAGCAGATGGCCCACGAACGCCACCACGTGCGGAAGCCGGAACAATTCGAGGATTGATTCCGCATCGGCGCCGATGGCTCCAGCCAGAAGCCGCAGGTTTCGCCGCGTGGAAAGCACATCGCCGAATCGCGTGCGGCCCTGCTGGGCGCCGGCCGTGTACCAGTCACGGGCTTCGCCGGTGCGCCCGAGCACCAGCGCCGCTTCACCGAGAGTTACGGTCAGCCAGTAGCGTTCCCCCGGGTCCGGGTCAGTCTCGGAGAGCAGGCGGCGGCACTCGTCGTACACCTTGCGCGCGATGGCTTCGGCCTCGCCACGCTTCCCCTGCACGAGATTCAGCGTGGCGGCGTTGATGCCGGTCCAATAGCTCGAGGTACGCGCGAACGATTTTCCGTAGAGATACGCGCTCATGGCCAGGTAGCCGGAGCGCTGCTCCCCAGCGGGGGCCAGGAAGGCGAGATCCTTCTGCACGCTGGCGAAGAGGCCCAGGGATTCGTCGTCGCGGTTTTTTTCGTCGTAGAGCTGCTGGAGGATGTCGTTCGCGGCGAGGTTTTGCCCCATGCGCGCCAGCGCGCGCGCTTTCAATTGCCGCAGCCGCACATTCTCCGGAAACGCCAGCAGTCCTTCCGCGGCCACGTCGTAGGAGAGCAGCGGCTCTCCGCGGCGGTGGAATTTGTCCGAGAGCAGCGTGTACGGAGCAGGGCCGGTTTGCCATTGGTCCTTCTGATGTCCGGCCCACAGGGCGTGCAGCGCCACGGGATCTCCCTGGGCCGCCTGTTGGATGGTTTCCAGCAGCGCGTGCGATGGGTCTTCGACAGGGGATGCCGAGGTGGCGGGCGCGCCAGCGGGCGGGCAGACGGAATATCCCAGCGCCATGATGGCTTGAATGGCGCCCATCGCCGTCCGGCGGTCGTATTCCTTTTCGGATTCGGGCAGTTCGGCGTAGGGCACCAGGCAGGGATGCTCCCTGCGCGCGTCGTTGCGTTCGGGACCGTAATGCCAGCCATCGGCGATGCGCCCCTTGGCCCAGATATTGTGCGTGTTCTCCGCGAGCAGTTCGGAGATGCGACGAAGCTCGGGGGTGAGCTCGATTCCGGAGAGGTCGAGCGGTTTGGGTTCAAAGGCCATGGAAAGTGATGATACGTTATCGCAAGCCGGGGCAAGCTGCCAGAGTGAGCCCCTCCGGCGGAAACGAGTTCCATGACTCAGCGCGATTCTCTCCCTCAAACCCCGATTCCGCGGCTGCCGGCCATGCGGTTCGGAAGGCTGCTTCCGTTCCTTCTCTGCGTCTTCGCTTTTTCTCCGAGCAGTTTTTCGCAATCGTCCACCGCGGGAAAACGCATCGTCATCGCCGCGAGCACGGTTCTGGACGGCCGCGGCGCGGTGCTCCGCGACACGCGCATTGTGATCGAAGGCTCGAAAATTGCCGCCATCGACGCGAAGGCCGGTCCCGTCGACTACGACCTTCGCGGCCTCACCGTTCTGCCCGGATGGATTGACGCGCACGTGCACATCACCTGGCACTTTGGCCCCGATGGAAAAAATGCCGGCCAGGGAGGGACGACTCCGCAGGCGGCCTATGCCGCGGCCTCCAACGCCTGGGAGACGCTGCTCGCCGGATTCACCACCGTGCAGAGCGTGGGTGCGCCGGAAGACGTTCCCCTGCGCGAGGCCATCGCCCGCGGGAGCATTCCCGGCCCGCGCATCCTCACCGCGGTCGAACCCCTGTTTGGACGCGGCGAAAAGACGGGGACGCGGGACGAAATCCGCGCCTTTGTCCGCAAACAGAAAGAGGCGGGCGCGGACCTGATCAAGATCTACGCGTCCGGCGGCATGAGCCGGGGCGTGATGACCATGTCCCAGGAGCAGCTCGCGGCCGCGTGCGACGAAGCGCGAAAACTGGGGCTGCGCTCGCTGGTGCACGCCTACCGGGACGCGGTTCTCGCGGCCACACTGGCGGGTTGCACGGAAATCGAGCACGGGCTGGGCGCCTCCGACGACGACCTGAGACTCATGGCCGATCGCGGCCTCTATCTGGATCCGCAGGCCGGGCTGCTGCTGGAAACCTATCTTCAATATAAGGACCGGTATCTCGCTCCTCCCTTCTACCCGGAGGAAGCCTTCGCGGCCATGAAGGCGCTGATTCCGGCGCACCAGGAGTTCTTCAGACGCGCGGTGAAGATTCCGGGGCTGAAAATCGTGTATGGCACGGACGCAGTGGCCGGGGCGCACGGGCGCAACGCGGATGGTTTCCTCTACCGCGTGCGCGACTGCGGGATGGATCCCCTGGCCGCGATGATTTCCGCGAATTCCCTGGGCGCGGAGGCGCTCGGCCTGGCGGGCGAGATCGGCTCCATCGCTCCCGGATTGCAAGCCGATCTCATCGCCCTCGATGGAGATCCGCTGAGGGACATTACCGCGGTGCGGCGCGTCGTCTTCGTGATGAAAGGCGGCGTGGTCTACAAGAACGGGCCGCGTCCGCTGCCGGGCGGATAGTTCCCATCCTCCATCGCCGGTCCGCACCCTTCGTTCTCCCGAGGCCGCCTTTGAGTGTTTCGCCGGTTTCGGCAATAATGCTGGCTTCGCAGCGCGGCGCCTGGCGCTGGCAAAAAGGAGCGGGAGATGGCTGGAGCGGCAGTCCGCGAAGATATCCTGACGAAATTCCCCGAACTTTTCGGAACGAAAAGCGTGAACGGGCGCGAGCTGAACGTGGAGCAGACCATCGCCACGCTCACGCGCGAATGGAGCGGGCCGATTGCCGCGGTGCTCTCCGCGCGGCGGGCGATTCTGGGCGCGGCCGCGCCCGTGCGGCAGAAGTACGGCTGGCCGAAGTGGGACGAAGCGTTTGACGACCCCGTGAGCGGGAAGAAGTTCACCTTCCGCCAGATCGTGCAGGGAATGATCGACAACGCGCTGGGCGGCAACTCCGAGTGGGCCTGGCGGCTGAACGACGAGACGCCGATTCCCGCCGACGCGCATCCGCTGACGAATCCCGGGCTGGAGCTGACCGGGCCGTGGCACCCCCTGGACATGGCCTTCAACGCGCTGAACAGTCCCGCGCCGATGAACATGCCGGATTTTGAAGACGCTTCGCCGCCGCATTTTCAGCCCGACGGGACTCCCGCGAACGAGCCCGTGGGGACGTTTGCGGCGTTGCAGAACGCCAAGGAAATTCTGGAAGGGAAGTGGAGCGGGCGGAAGTACGAAGTCGAAAAGAAGGGAAAGAAGCGGGCCTATTTTCTGAAGTCCGGCCCGGGCCAATGGCCCATCCGTTTCGCGCGCCCGCCCGGCATGCACCTGCACTACGAGCATATCCAGGTGGACGGGAAGCCGGTGCCGGCCATCATTCCCATCCTCGTGTTGTGGACGTTCAACAACTACGATGCGTTGCGCCGCTCGGGCACGGGAGTCTACTTTTATATTCCCAAGCTGCAGACGCCGGCGGAAGCGCTGGTGCTCGAAAAACTTCTGTCGCGCCTCGAGGAAATGATGGGAGTTCCCGCGGGCACGCTGAAGATCAAAGTGCTCTATGAAGAGGGAAACGCGGGACGGTATCTTCCCGCCATCGCCTGGGTGCTGCGGCGGCGCCTGCTGGGCACCAACGTGGGCCGCTGGGACTACCTGGGCAGCCTGATGGAGATGTGGAAAGACGATCCCAAGGGCGTGTTCCCCGATCCGCAGAACATCGGCATGGCCTCGCCGAACATGATCGCCTACCAGCGCTACAACGCGCTGGTGATGCTGCTGGCCGGATTGAAGAACGGCGAGCTGACGCAGGGCGCGCCCATCGGGGGGATGGCCGCGGTGATGATCTACCAGCCGTCGGACGCCTATGGCCGCTCGCGCTACAACCCGCTGGCGCTGCGCGCCATGACCATCGACAAACTCCGGGAGCGGCTGCTGGGGCTGATCTTTGTGCCTTCCGGTACGGGGACACCGAGCGGCCATCCGGCGCTCGAAGACATCCTGGCCGGCAAAGTGAAGGGCGAACTCTACGACGCGTACCGCCAGAGCTGGGTGGCCAGTCCGGAGACGGCGTACGTTGCTGCGGGAAACGTGCCGCTGCGCGCCGCGGTGACGGAGCTGCAGGGGATGCTGGATGCGCCGCGCGAAATGGTGGAGGTGAGGGGCAAACCCGTGCCGTTGCCGACGAGCGGGCTGAGCGACGCGGAGCGGCAAGTATTCGAGTCGCGCGGCCTGATCAACGCACAGGGAAGAATCACGCCCTGGGTCATGACCGTGGAGTCCATCTCCACGCCGGAACAATTGCTTTCCGCGGAGCTGTGGGATTCGATCTACGGCGTGCCCAAGGGCGAGGTTACCATCGAGCACATCCAGCACGCCTTCTACATGGCGGCCAACTACGGATTCCAGATCCTGAACGGAAATTTCGCCGCGGCCATAGACGATTACGAGCTGATGCTGCGGTTCATGAACGATTTGGCGACGTACCGCATCGACGTGACCTGGCTGTGGACGCTGGCGCATCACCAGGCCGCGATGACCAAGGACGGCTGGCTGAAGCGTCCCGCGCTCACCGAGGACGGCGTGGTGCCTTCGGTGAACGCGCTGCAGGTGAAAGCGGGCGACCGCTTCACGCCCGCGCTGTTCGACAAGGTGTGGGAGTTCCACAACGAGTGGACGGCGCAGTTCTTCGCGGAGCAGGACCGCCGCGGGGATCCCGGCCGGTTCGAGCGCTCGAAGGCCGGCGTGATCATGGAGCTGCTGAAAAAGCAGCTGCTCTCGCCGCGGTACATCCAGCACAGCGCGCGCGTGCTGTTTGTGGTCGGCGAGGCGAAGGCGGCGGAGCGCGGGAAAATCCTGGAGGCGGTATTCGATCTGACGCGCGAAGAGCTGGCGAAGAAAGTGGACAGCGGTGTGTTTCCAAAAGCAGCACTTACCGCTCACGACTACATTTTCGACATTTTTGTATGAAGGCGGCCGAAGCATTTCGTTATCCCGTGCGGCAGGGTCAGTCCGGAAAACCGAGCTTGCGGAGAATGGCGTGGAAACGCGGCTCGGAGCGAAGCGGATCGAACAGCGGCTCCACGTTGATGATTACGAGGAGCCCCAGGTGCAGGTCATAGGTTCTCTCCAGCCAGGTGAGGGCCTTCTGCTTGTCACCCAGCGCCGTGTAAATGACGGAGAGCCAGTAGGAAACGTCCGACTCACCCTTCCACCGCTCCTCGGAAAGAGCAGCCAAGCGGATCGCTTCGTCCCGGTTTCCCGCGACGGCATTTGCGAATCCGCGCAGAGCGTCGCCCACGGGGCCGGTCTTGCCCCAGGCCGCAATTTTTTCAGCGGCTTCCAAAGCCAGATCGCCGCGCCCGCAGCCGCCGCAGCAATAAATCATGATGCGAAGGGTGTAGTAATCACCCGGAAAAATCTCCAGACTGGATTGCATCACGCGCATGGCCTCGTCATCGCGGTGGAGACAGTGCAGAATCCAAGCCACGTGGGCCTGGAACAGAGGGGTCAGCGGGTCGAGCTCCACGGCCTTGCGCACGGCCGCCAGGGCCTCCTCGCTGCGGCGAACCATGTTCAGGAAAATGGAGAGCCCGTGATGGGCCAGAGCGAGCTCGGGTTGCAGCTCGACAGCGCGGCGGCCCTCCGCGATGGCCCGCTCGAACTCGTGGGCGTACTGCTGCGCGTAATATCCGAGCGCGACGTGGGGTTCGCCGAGCGAGGGATCGAGGGAGAGCGCCTTTTCCGCCGCAGCTTTTCCCCGGGGATAGGACTCGTCTCCCGGAAGAAATCCATAGAACCCCATCATGACGAGCGCATAGGAAAGACCGGAGTAGCCCAGGGCGTAGGTGGGATCGGCAACCACCGCGGCCTGAAGGAGCTCGATTCCGCGGCGGATGCCATGCGGGGTCCAGGTGCGCGCCTGATGAACGCCCTGCAGGTAGAGCCGATAGGCCTCGGCGTTTTCTTTGGGCTTCGCGTTGGCGCGCCTGGCGGGCGTGCTGACCAGCTTTTGCTGGAGATGCTGCGCGATTTCGCCGGCGATTTCCTCCTGGAGTTCGAGCAGGTCGGCCATTTTGCGGGTGTACTGGTTGCCCCAGAGCTGGTCCTGGCGAACGACGTCGACGAGTTCAACCTTGACGACCAGTGTTTCCTTGTGTTGGAGCACCCGTCCGATGACCACAGCGCGGACTTTTAATTCTTCTGCCGCGGTCATGGGGTCGATGTTTTTACCCTTGTAGCGGAAGACGACGCCGCGCGGGGCCACGCGAATTTTCGGGATTTTTGAAAGGCTATAAATAATTGTTTCGGTGAGGCCTTCGCTCAGGTAGTCGTTGGCGGGGTCGCCGCTGGCGTTTTCAAAGGGCAGGACGGCGAGGGAATGGATGGCTTTGCCGGCGGCGGGAGCGCGGCCGGGGGCGCGAGTGGCGCCGCTGGGCGAAGCAGCCGATCTGGCCGCTTCGATTCCGGCAGTTTTTCCGGATTCCGCGTCGCGCTTGAGGCGCTTCAGGTCCGTGCGCAGATCGGCGGCGCTCTGGTAACGGAACTCGCGATTTTTCTCCAGCAGCTTCGAAATGATCTCGTGCAGCCTGGGGGGAAGGCCGCGGCCGGCGTCCGCCAGGCCGGCGGGAGCGCGATTGAGAATGGAATCGAAGATCAGAGCGGTGGAGTCGGCGGCAAAGGCGGGGCGGCGCGCCGCCATCTCGTAGAGCACGGCGCCGAGGCTGAAGAGATCGGTGCGCGCGTCCACTTCCTCACCCCGGGCCTGCTCGGGAGACATGTAGGCCACAGTACCGAGCGCGATTCCGGGGCTGGTGAGATGCTCGTCGCCAATGCTGGCGGTGAGCATGGAGAGAGCGGCGGGCTGGCGGGAGGGAGGCGGCACGACTTTGGCCAGTCCGAAATCGAGAACTTTCACCTGGCCGCGTTCGGTGATGAAAATGTTGGCGGGCTTGATGTCGCGATGGATGATGCCCCTGGCGTGCGCGGCTTCCAGCGCGTCGGCGATCTGGATGCCGAGATCGATGATCTGCGCGGCGTCCATGGGGCTAGCGGCGATGGCGTGCTTGAGCGTCTGGCCGTCGAGAAACTGGAGGGCCAGGAAAGGCTGTCCCTGGTGTTCGGAGATTTCGAAGACGGTGCAGATGTTGGGATGATCCAGGGCGGAGGCGGCGCGGGCCTCGCGGGTGAAACGTTCGAGGGCCTGGGGATCGCGGGCGAATTCATCGGGAAGGAATTTGAGGGCCACATGGCGGCCGAGCTTGAGGTCTTCGGCTTCGTAGACGACACCCATTCCGCCTCCGCCGAGCTTGCGGAGGACGCGATAGTGGGAAATCGTCTGGCCAATCACGCGGCGTAATCCTAGATGAAAACCGGGGAAAGCGAAACCTGACCGAGAGAAAGGCCGCCCCGGGGCGGCGGCTGGGAGAGACGGACGGGGTGCGGCCGGGACCATGGCGGGCTAGCCCACCTGCTGGCCGGGCTTGAAAATGAAGCCGCGGGACTGTTTGCTGTTCATGATGACCTGCAGGGGTTCATCAAAATGGAGGTGGCGGACGCAGCCGCGCTCCTCGACGGCGGGCTGAGCGGCGAGCCACTCCCAATCGAGCAGGCCTTCGCCGGCGTCGGGATTCACGGTGAAGTAGCCTACCTGGAAGGCCACGAGGTTCTGGAAAAAATGGCTGCCCTGCGAAGGAGTGACGCGGAAATCGCGGAAGCCCGCTTCCACGATCACGCGCGCGCCCGAAATTTCGTCCCACTCGACGGGGATGCCCAGCCAGGGATCGTTGGATCCCCAGCGGCCGACGCCGATGAGGAGATAGGGCACGTTGAGTTCGCGAAGCTTGGCGTTGAGCGAGGCCACGGCCTCCGCCACTTCCTGGCTCTTGCTGCGGTCAAAGCGGTGTGAATCCACCACCAGAACGTCGTGCAAGTCCTGGATGCGGCCGTGGCCCAGGACGCGCGAGCTTTCGCAGACGAGGCTGGCGGGCTGGACATTTTCCACGCGCATCTCGCCACCGGCCTGGGAAAGGACCAGCGGGCGAATCTGGAGGAAACCGAAATCGGCGGGGTCGCCGGTATTTTGCGGCAGGCGCACGGCAAATTCGATTTCCACAGCCTGGCCGAACGCGTCTTCTCCCAGGTGGAGGAGAGTTTCGAGGATGGGGGCGAGAGGAAACACGCCGTGTTTGAGGACGGGAGCGAAGCTGACGATGCGCGAGCCGGGGCGGCTGAGCCCGTCGTAGACGGCGTGATTGTCGGGAGAATAGGTGGAGCCGACGGCGGCGAGAGTGCCGTCCGCCTCCGCCACGCCCAGCTCAAAGCGGACTTCGTGCAGGTCCGCCGCGGGGCCGGCGCGGTGGAGGTGGTCCAGCTCGAGCGCCCAGAAATCGGACTGGGTGTTGGCCAGGATGTCTTCCACCGCGGAGAACTGGACCAGATGGCGGGGATAGCGGGGGCAGAAGGTGAGGCACTTTCCCCCGTTGACCACGGTGCGGCCCATGCCCAGGGCGACGGCGGCGATTCCATCCTCGGGAGCCATGGGATCCACGGGATAGAAATTGCGCGAGCGTGCCACGCCGGAAAAATCGGGATAGAAGCGCGAGGCGTGGCGGCTGCCCACGACCTGCTGGAGGATGACGGCCATGCGTTCTTCTTCGAGGCGGAAGGGAGTGGCGCGCACGTAGGATTTGGCGTGCTGGCTGAAGGTGGAGGCGTAGACGCGTTTGATGGCCTCGACGAGCTGCGCCAGGCGCGGCTCGATGGCGTCCTGCTGATTGCCGAGCATGAAGGTTTCGTAGACGCCGGTGAAGGGCTGGTATTGCGAATCCTCGAGAAGGCTGGAGGAGCGCACGGCCAGCGGATAGCGCACCTGCGCCAGAAATGCGCGAAGGCCGTCCTGCAGCGAGCCGGCAAGGGGCGCCTCCAGAAAACGCTGGCGGACTTCCGCGTCGTCGGCGGAGTGCAGGGCGAAGTCCATGAGGTTGTTTTCGCCGACGAAGCTCTCGAACACGTCCGTGGCCAGCACCACGGCGGGAGGCACGGCGATGCGCACACCGGGAAAGCGGCTGCGGAAGCGGCCTTTGCGGAGCAGGTGGCGCATGAAAGCGAGGCCGCGCGCCTTTCCGCCCAGGGAGCCGGCGCCGATGCGCAGAAAGAGCGAGTCGGCGGGCTGGAAGGAGGCGGCTTTGAAGTCGCCGATGAGCACCTCGCTTTGCTCGCGGCGATATTCGGCGATGGCTTCGACGAGGTTCCGGCGCAGTCCTTCCACGGTATCGAAATCGCTGACTTTTCGGGGGCGGAGCTTCTGGGCCAGTGCGAATTCTGTGCGGGCGCGTAGCCAGCGGGAAAAGTGGTTGCGCTGGGCGTGGAAGGCCACGCTTTCGGCAGGGACGCTGCGGAGGTTGGCGTCCAGCTCGCCGAGGTTGGAGGCGCGCGCGACCTCGGTCTGGTCGGGGAGGCGGAAAATGAAGTCGCCGAATCCGAGCTCCTGGGTCATCACGCGGCGCAGGTCGCGCAGGAAGGTGGGGGAGCGCTTGCGGAGAAAGGCGAACCCCTCAGCGTGGGCGCGGGTGCGGAATTTGGTGCGGCTGGAGTGCAGCACGACGGGGACGTCCGGGACGAGTTCGCGGGCCAGATGAGCCAGGGCGAAGCCGGATTCCTCGCTGAGCGCCCCGCCACGGGGAAATTCCACGTCGGAGACGATGCCCAGCAAAAATTCCTGATAGCGGCGGACCTGTTCGGCCGCGTCTTCAAACGTCGAAGAGAGCAGAATCTTGGGGCGCGCGCGCATGCGCACCAGCTTGTGGGCCACGCTGATGCCTTCCTGAATCACGCGGCGGGACTGGGTGATGAGCTCGGTGTAGATGGCGGGGAGAAAGGAGGAGGAATAGCGGATGTTGTCTTCGGCGACGAGGAGGACGGGGACGCCCATGGCGAGCGTGTCGTGCAGGGCGTTGCGCTTGTCTTCGATGTAGTTGACGATGGCGACGAGGATGCGGGCATTGCCCTGCCAGAGAAAAATGCGGTCGACGCCGGTGTGAGGATGGCGGGCCACGAAATTCTTCACGTCGCGATAGTCGTAGGCCAGGACCACCACGGGCACGTCGAGGCCGGATTCGCGGACCTGGCGGGCGAACTCCGCGGCGCTCACGCCGCCGACGTTGAGGTTGGTGACGATGAGGTTGAATCGGGATTCGGAGCGCGCCAGCGCGAGCGCCTCCGCGTAACTCGCGACATGCGTGATGCCCGGCAGGTGGGGCAGGTTCAGCTCCAGCGATTCGCCCAGAAGGAGCTCATTCACGCGGCCGTCTTCGCGGAGGATGAAGGAGTCGTAGAGGCTGGAGACGAGCAGGATGTCCTGCACGCGGAAGGGCATGAGGTTCTCGAACCCTTCGAAGAGGAGTTCGGAGTCCTGGAGGGGCGCGGCGGCCTGATCGAGGCTCATGGCGTTAGGAGTTTACTCCCGTCCCGTACGCGGGCGCGGCGCGAGGAAGCAGGGGGGGCAGGGAGGCGGGGAAGCAGGGAGAAAAGGAAGTGGCGGAGGGAGAATGGCCGGGAGAGGACACGCAATTTTCGAAAGAGCTGCATCTACAGGAGTTACGCGTAACGAAAGGAAACAAAATTCGAAAGAGTTGCAGACAAAGGACTTGTGGGCGAGGTTGCGGAAGAGTTGCCAATAAAGGAGTTGCGGGAGAAGTCGGCGGATTGGCGTGGCGAGGAGCATCGAAACTGATCCGCGCGGATGATATCACAGCCGTCTACCATTGTCAATGAGTAAATACTATGAAAAATGGGAGACGCGAAAGGGCCGATAGACGAGAATCCGGTTTCAGGGGCTCAAGGGCCACGCTGTCGTGGCGCTGCCGGCGAGGTTAAAACCCCGCCCTTGCTGCCGCAGGGCAAGGAAAAGGCGGAAGGGGAGAACACGTCCGCCCTTACGAGCAGAAGCAGCCGTGGCGCAGGGCCGCACGAGTGAAAAGCCGCAGGGCTTGCGCCCTGCGCAACAGATGGCGGCGCTGGGTCAGACGAGGCCCTGGTCGAGCATGGCGTCGGCGACCTTGAGGAAGCCGGCGATGTTGGCGCCGTTGACGAGATTGCCGGGAGTGCCGTATTCGGCGGCGGTCTCAAAGCAATTCTTGTGGACGGCGATCATAATTTTGTGCAGGCGCTGGTCCACTTCCTCGCGGGTCCAGCTCATGCGCATGCTGTTCTGGGCCATCTCCAAGCCGGAAGTGGCCACACCGCCCGCGTTGGCAGCCTTGGCCGGCCCGTAGAGCAGGCCGGCATCGAGGAACGCCTTGGTGGCGGGCAGGGTGCAGGGCATATTGGCGCCTTCGGCCACGAGCTTGACGCCGTTCTTGATGAGGTTCGCGGCGTCCTTGGCGTTGATTTCGTTCTGGGTGGCGCTGGGGAAGGCGCAATCGGCTTTGACGTTCCAGAGCGGATTGTGGTCCAGCTTGGGGTCGGCGGCCATGAACAGCGCCTTGGAGAACTGCTTGGTGTATTCCTGGATGCGGCCGCGGCGGACGTTCTTCAGCTCCATGACCCAGGCGAGCTTCTCGCGGGTGATGCCTTCCGGATCGACGATGACGCCGTTGGAATCGGAGAGGGTGATGGGCTTGGCGCCAAAATCGAGGAGCTTTTCGACGGTGTACTGGGAGACGTTGCCGCTGCCGGAGACCAGACAGAGCTTGCCGTCCAGGGAGTCCTTGCGGGTCTTGAGCATCTCGCCGGCAAAATAAACGCAGCCGTATCCGGTGGCTTCCGGACGGATGAGCGAGCCGCCCCAGTTGAGGCCCTTGCCGGTGAGCACACCGGAGAATTCGTTGCGCAGCCGCTTGTACTGGCCGAAGAGGAAGCCGATCTCGCGGCCGCCCACGCCGATATCGCCGGCGGGGACGTCCGTATCGGGGCCGATGTGGCGGGAGAGCTCGGTCATGAAGCTCTGACAGAAGCGCATCACCTCATTGTCGCTCTTGCCCTTGGGATCGAAATCGGAGCCGCCCTTGCCGCCGCCCATGGGCAGAGTGGTGAGCGAGTTCTTGAAGACCTGCTCGAAGGCGAGGAACTTGAGGATGCCGAGATTCACGGAGGGATGGAAGCGCAGGCCGCCCTTGTAGGGGCCGATGGCGCTGTTCATTTCGATGCGGAAGCCGCGGTTGACCTGCATTTCGCCCTGATCGTCGAACCAGGGGACGCGGAACATCAGCACGCGCTCCGGCTCCACGACGCGCTCGAGAATTCTGGCGGAGCGATATTCCGTGCGCCTGGCCAGGACCAGCCGCAGGGAATCGAACACTTCCTGCACGGCCTGATGGAACTCGGGCTCGGCAGGGTTTTTGGCCTTAACGGACAGCAGCACTTCTTCCATGTAATCGCCCGGGGCGCGGACGCCCGGGGGGGTGGTAACTCCTGAGCTCATAAGTATCTCCTCCAGTCGACGGGTATTCGGAGCACGGAAAACACGAGACATCCAGAACAGTCCAATGCGCCTCGGCACCCATTACACGGCTGCGCAGCGATAGGCGGCTGTGACAGAGGTCACCGGGCGAAGAGCCCGGCGGCACTCCAGGCCGCGCCGGCCGGGCCGGGCAGCGCGGAATCCATTCTGCCTCACGCGCGGCCGTGATGCACGTCACCGCGACCGAAGCGTCACCATGAGAGTTTGGCGAAAGAGAGACGAAAGGAGCGCCCCGATGACAGCTCCGGATTCTGTCGAATACATCCAGAGAGAGCACCTGGAGATCCTGCGGCTGGCCGAAAAGCTGGACAGCGCGCTGCGTCTGGCGGTGAAGCCGGAATTTGAGTTGCGCGTGAAAGCCCTGGCCGAGATGCGCGCCGCCGAACATGGACTACTGGGCCTGCGCCAGCACTGCGGATCCGAGGACGGCATCCTGGAAACGGACTTCCATCATTACCTGGACCAGAAGGACTATCTGCGGCTCTGTACGCAGCACAGCGTGATCTCGCGAATGGCGAACATCCTGCTGAAGGAGCTGCCCTACGCGACGGCGGATTCGGTGGGAGAACTGTACGAGCCCGGGCGGGAACTGATCGACCAACTGCAGGAGCACGTGGCCTTCGAAGCGGACATGCTCTGGCGGGTGGAAGGCCGCCGGCTGCAATACCAGTGATCGTGCGCCGCGCGCGGCGTAGGCGAAGCGGCGTGTGGCGGGCGCGGGGCGCGCGCGGCGCCAGGCGCAATTTCCCTTACCACTTTTCTACCAATTGCCGTCCGTGAGGTATTCGTGGATGGACCTGGCCGCGCGGCGTCCGGCACCCATGGCCAGGATCACCGTGGCGCTCCCCGTGACGATGTCTCCTCCAGCAAAAACTCCGATTCGCGAGGTGCGTTGCGTGAGGGGATCGGCGTGGATATAGCCCTTGGGGTTGGTGTCCAGGCCGGGGGTGGTGCTCTGGATGATGGGGTTGGCGCTGGTTCCCACGGCAATCACGGCAACGGAGAGGGGCACTTCAAATTCGGAGCCTGGGACGGACTGCGGCCGGCGGCGGCCGGATGCGTCGGGCTCGCCGAGCTCCATGCGCAGGCAGCGGACGGCGCCCAGCCAGCCGGGCGCGCCGGGGAGAAACGCGATGGGCCCGGTGAGAAAATGGAACTCCACGCCTTCCTGGCGGGCGTGCTTGACTTCTTCCGCGCGGGCAGGCATTTCCGCCTCGCTGCGGCGATAGAGGATGGAGGCTTTTCGCGCGCCCAGGCGGAGCGAGGAGCGAATGGCGTCGAGAGCGGTGTTGCCGCCGCCGATCACGGCGACGTCTTTGCCGCGCACGTCCACAATGGGCTGGTCATAGGCGGGAAATTCATTGGCATGCATGAGGTTGATGCGTGTGAGGAATTCGTTGGCGGAATAGACGCCGTTCAGGTGCTCGCCGGGAATGCCGAGGAATTGCGGAGCGCCGGCGCCGGTGGCCACGAA
>Ga0335077_10000968_pt1 | contig 33243 bp, 27 predicted proteins | sample Lox_Sample_31_FD_207151 | JGI IMG/M metagenome (GOLD analysis project Ga0335077, IMG submission 207151) | Soil microbial communities from Loxahatchee National Wildlife Refuge, Florida, United States - Lox_Sample_3.1 | ecosystem: Environmental > Terrestrial > Soil > Wetlands | place: USA... | reverse complement strand
GAGGGCGCCGGCGTCAAGATCATGCGCGCCGACGATCGGCGCCTCGATGCCCTGGCCGGGCAAAACGCTCATCAGGGCGTGGTCGCCCTGTGCGCCGAATCCGACCAGCCCGTGCACCTCGAAGACGTGCTCGCGAACGTGGATGCAACGACGCTGTTGCTGCTGCTCGACGGCGTGACCGATCCGCGCAACCTCGGCGCGTGCATTCGCACGGCTGCCGCGGCCGGAGCGAGTGCGGTCGTCGTTCCGCGCGACCGGTCGGCGTCGCTCACCGATGTGGCAAGCAAAACTGCGGCGGGCGCTGCGGAAATGCTCCCGCTCATTGCCGTGACCAACCTCGCGCGCGCGATGGATCAGATCAAGGAGGCCGGCGTGTGGATCGCCGGCGCTGCCGCCGACGCGGACCGCACGATCTTCGCGCTCGACCTGCGCGGTCCGCTCGCATGGGTTCTCGGCGCGGAAGGCGGCGGCATGCGCCGCCTCACCCGCGAGCGCTGCGACTGGCTGGCGCACATCCCGATGCACGGTGGCATGGAGAACCTGAACGTGTCGGTGGCGACCGGCATCTGCCTGTTCGAAACAGTGCGCCAGCGTGGGCTCGTTAACGCGTCCGGGTCGAAGGAATGAACCGGGAGGCTCTGGCGGCGGCCCGCGCGTTGCTCGGGCGTGCCCGCTCCTGCGTGGTGCTCACGGGCGCGGGCATGTCGGCCGAGTCCGGCGTGCCGACGTTTCGCGACGCGCAGACGGGTTTCTGGTCGAAGTTCGATCCAATGCAGCTTGCCTCGCGCGAGGGGTTCGAGGCCGACCCGGCCTTCGTGTGGCGGTGGTACGCGAGCCGTCGCGAACGGGTCGCTCAGGTCGAGCCGAATGCCGGCCATCTTGCGCTGGTCGGGCAGGAGCGGCGTTTCAGTCCATTCTCAATCGTGACGCAGAACGTCGACGGCCTGCACACCCGGGCCGGAAGCGCTGACGTGCTGGAGCTGCACGGCAACCTCATGCGCACGACGTGTTTCGGCGGGTGTGGTGTGCGCATCGACAGCGTCGCCGACCTCCCGGCGGGCGAGCCACCCGTCTGTCCCGGCTGCGGGGACCGGTTGCGGCCCGATGTGGTCTGGTTCGGCGAGATGCTGGATCCGGCGACGCTGGAGCGGGCGGAATGGCTCGTCGCCCGTTGCGAGGTCATGCTGGTCGTCGGCACCTCAGGCATGGTCTACCCGGCAGCGGGACTTCCGTACCTTGCCAAACGGGCCGGAGCGAAGGTGATCGTGGTGAATCCGAATCCCTCCGATCTCGACGGCTGCGCCGACATCCTGCTCGGCGGGACCGCGGCCAGGGCGCTGCCCAGGCTCTTTGCGACCGAGGCGACTTGAGCGGCGCTGCTCGCTCGGGATAGAATCGCAGGCTTTTTGAAATCCTTGCCGCACCGGACCTTCCTGGGGCATGGAGGCGCAAGCGCCTTACCAGGGCCGACGACGCACCGGGCGGCTTAATCCACAAGGAGCCCCGATGCGTCACTATGAAATCTGCTTCATCGTCCATCCTGATCAGAGCGAGCAGGTGCCGGCGATGATCGACCGCTACAAGAACCTCGTCACCGGCCAGGGCGGCAAGGTGCACCGGGTCGAGGATTGGGGCCGGCGCCAGCTGGCGTACCCGATCGACAAGCTGGTCAAGGCGCACTACGTCCTGCTGAACATCGAGTGCGGCAAGGGGACGCTGGACGAGCTCGAACATGGTTTCCGTTACAACGACGCCGTCCTCCGGCACCTCACGGTCGGGACCAAGAAGGCCGAGACGGCCCCTTCGCCGATGATGAAGGTCGTCGAGAAGGAAGAGGCCAAGAAAGCCGCGTCGGAACAGGCTGCCTCGAGTTGACGGGTGCGGCCAGGGACGCAGCCAACCGCTGGGTGGTGGCTGCGCGGCTGATACGGCAAGGCAGGACGAGATACACGCCGGCTGGACTGCGCGTGCAGGAACTGGGGTTCCGGTTCGGAGGCAGCGCGGTCGAGGCCGGGTTCGAGCGACAACTGGATTTCGAATTTGACGTGATCGCGGTAGGAGACGTGGCGGCGCAGCTGGCGGAGGTCGCGCTCGGAAGCGGCCTCGTGCTGAGCGGTTTCCTCGCCCCCACCAGCCGGCGTTCCAAGCGGATCCGGCTGCACGTCACCGAATACGCGACCTATTCAGGAGCTTGAGATGGCATTCGGCAAGGGCAAACCCAAGGGCACCAAGGGCAAGGGCGGCCGGCGCGGCGACAAGCAGAATGCGCTGTTCAAGCGCAAGAAGTTTTGCCGCTTCACGGTAGAGCGCGTCGAGCAGATCGACTACAAGGATCTCGAGACGCTGCGCGATTTCATCACCGACAATGGCAAGATCATGCCGGCGCGGCTGACGGGCACCAAGGCCCACTACCAGCGCCAACTCGACGCGGCGATCAAGCGCGCGCGGTTCCTGGCGCTCCTGCCGTACACCGACAGTCACTGAGCCCGCGGAGTCGATCGTGCAAGTCATCCTGCTCGAAAAGGTCGTCAACCTCGGCCAACTGGGCGAAGTCGTCAAGGTCAAGGACGGTTTCGCGCGCAACTACCTGATTCCGCAAGGCAAGGCGCGCCGCGCCACCGAAGCGGCGATCAAGGAGTTCGAGGGCCGGCGTGCCGATCTTGAACGGGTGCAGACCGAGCGGCTCGACGCCGCTCGTGCGGTGGGCGAGAAGCTCAACGGCACCACGGTGCAGATCACCGCCAAGGCAGGCGTGGACGGTCGCCTCTTCGGCTCAGTCACGAATTTCGACATCGCCGAAGCGCTGGTCAAGCAGGGCTTCGACGTCACCAAGGGGCAGATCCGGTTGCCCCTCGGTCCGCTCAAGGCGGTCGGGGATCACAAGCTCTCGGTCGCTCTCCACTCGGACGTGGTAGCGGATATCACCGTCTCGGTCCTGGGCGAAACCGCGTAGTCTCCGCATTCGGTTCGCGCCGACCCACGTGCGCGTGTCCCAGCCGGTGACGGGATGAATTCGCCTCTCGCGGATCCGCAGCTCTCGGACGTCCGTACTCCGCCGCACTCGATCGAGGCCGAGCAGTCCGTGCTCGGCGGGTTGCTTCTCGATAACGTTGCGTGGGACCGGATCGCGGATCTCGTCGTCGCAGCCGACTTCTATCGCAACGACCATCGCCTCATCTACCAGGCGATCGGACGTCTGCTGGAAGCGAACCGCCCCGCCGACGTCGTCACGGTTTTCGAGTCGTTGCAGTCGACCGGCAGGATCGAAGAGGCGGGCGGCCTTGCCTACCTCAACGCGCTGGCGCAGAACACCCCGTCGGCCGCCAACATCCGCCGCTACGCCGAAATCGTGCGCGACCGATCGGTGCTGCGGCGGCTGGTCACGGCCGGCGACGAGATCACGACCGCCGCCCTGAACCCACAGGGGCGGGAGACGCGCGCGATCCTCGACGAGGCGGAAGCGAGGATCTTCAAGATCGCGGAAGAGGGCGCACGCGGACGGCAGGGCTTCGTCGAGATGGATCGGCTGCTCACACAGGTGGTCGAGCGCATCCAGGAGCTGTTCGAGCGCACCAATCCTTCCGACGTGACCGGCGTCCCCACCGGTTTCGCCGACCTCGACAGCAAGACGGCGGGGTTGCAGCCGGGCGACCTGATCATCGTGGCCGGACGCCCGTCGATGGGCAAGACCTCCCTCGCCTTGAACTTCGGCGAGCACGTCGCCCTCGACCAGGGCCTGCCGGTCGCCCTGTTCTCAATGGAGATGGGCGCCTCGCAGCTGGCGCTGCGCATGTTGAGCTCGGTCGGCCGCATCGACCAGCAGCGCCTGCGTACCGGAAGGCTGCTCGATGGCGACTGGCCCAAGCTCACCGAGGCGATCAAGAAGATGCACGAGGCGCAGCTGTTCATCGACGAGACGCCCGCATTGACCGCCGTCGACCTGCGGGCGCGCGCGCGCCGCCTGGCGCGCACGTGCGGCAAGCTGGGCCTGGTCATCGTCGACTATCTGCAGCTGATGTCGGCGTCCAGCGTCGGCGAGAACCGCGCGACCGAGATCTCCGAGATCTCGCGGTCGCTGAAGGCCCTGGCGAAGGAGTTGTCGGTACCGGTCGTCGCCCTGTCGCAGCTCAATCGCACGGTCGAGCAGCGCACCGACAAGCGCCCCGTGATGTCGGATCTGCGCGAATCGGGTGCCATCGAGCAGGACGCCGACGTGATCCTCTTCATCTACCGGGAAGAGGTCTACAACCCGGACACGACGGACAAGGGCATCGCGGAAGTGATCATCGGCAAGCAACGCAACGGCCCGATCGGTCGCGTCAACCTGCGCTTCGGCGGCGAGTTCACGCGTTTCGACAACCTGGCACCGGGTTACGGCGGTGGCGCCCCATTCTGAATCGGCCGTGCCGCCGCACGCCATGGTCGAAGGGCGCGAGCGCCGCACGGTGGCGCGCCGCCTGCGCTGGCGACTGTGGCCGCGCGACCGGCATTTCCCTGTGCTGTTCGACCGGCATGCCGCGCTGTGCGTCGACGGCCTGCGGGCGCTGGTTGCGCTGCTCGCCGACGTGAACGATCCCGACGGGCGGGTGCGGGATGTCGAGGCAATCGAGAAGGGTGCCGATCGGGTCGTCGACGAGGTGCGGCAGCGACTCGGGCGATCGTGGTTCCCGCCGTTTTCGCGCACCATCGTGTACGACCTAATCAACCGCCTCGACGACATCCTCGACGTGACAGAGGACGCGGCGCAATCGCTGCACCTCTACCATGTGACGCGCCTTACCCCGGAAGCGGTGCGCCTGGCCGAGCTGGCGGTCTGGAGCGCCGAGAAACTGCAATCGGCGGTCGCGCAGCTGGCGCAGATCGAAAGTCCGCGTTCGATCCTCGCGTTGTGCGCGGAAGTCGATCTGCTCGAGTCGCAGGCCGACCACGTGATGCGCGCCGCGATGGCGCGCCTTTTCCGCGAGGAGAACGACGCGCGCCAGCTGGTGAAGATCAAGGCAATTTACGAACTGCTCGAGTCGCTCACCGACCGCTGCAAGGACGCCGCCAATGCGATCGCGGCGATCGTGCTCAAGCACGGCTGAGCCGCGATGGACGCGCTGCTGTGGGTGCTCGCGGCGGCACTCGTCGTCGTCGGCGTTGCGGGCGTGGTACTGCCGGCCTTGCCCGGCATCGCCTTCGTCTACGGCGGCATCGTGCTCGGCGCGTGGATCGGGGATTTCAAGCAGGTCGGGTCGGGCACGCTGATCGCGCTCGGGGTGCTCGCCGCGATCGGGATGGCAATCGACTACGCCGCGACGACGATCGCCGCGCAGAAGGCGGGTGCGAGCAAGCAAGGATTGATCGGTGCCGCCATCGGGACGGTCGCAGGCATCTTCACCGGACTCGTCGGCATCTTCGTGATGCCCCTCGTCGGGGCGGCGATCGGCGAGTTCCTTGCCCATCGCGATGCGCTGCGCGCGGGAAAAGTCGGACTGGCCACCTGGCTGGGACTGCTGGCCGGAATCGTCGCGAAGCTCGCGATCGTCTTCGCGATGATCGGCGTGTTCGTCGCGGCGTTGATTCTCTAGCAGTCTTGTCGAAGTACTGCCCTCGCGCTCCCTCGTGCACCGAAGGTGCGTCCGTGCCGGCCCGCGACCCCGGCCCGAGCAGCGCAGTGGATCCGCAGCATCGACCGCCACGGTTGAGCGACCTGCCGGGCGCCGCCTGTCCGGGTTTTCAAGCGAGATGCTGCGAGCAAAGCTCTAGAGGATCTCGGCCGCGCGGTCGGCCAGGCGCGAGCGCTCGCCCCGTTGCAGCGTGACGTGGCCGGAGTGCGACCAGCCCTTGAAGCGATCGACGACGAAAGTGAGGCCGGAGCTGCCCTCGGTCAGGTACGGCGTGTCGATCTGCGCGATGTTGCCGAGGCAAACCACCTTGGTCCCGGGGCCGGCACGCGTGATCAGCGTCTTCATCTGCTTCGGGGTCAGGTTCTGCGCCTCGTCGATGATCAGGTACTTGCTGATGAACGTGCGCCCGCGCATGAAGTTGAGCGACTTGATGCGGATCCGGGTGCGGATCAGGTCGTTGGTCGCCGCCCGTCCCCATTCGCCCGCCGCGTCATCCGACTTGTTCAGCACCTCGAGGTTGTCCTCGAGCGCGCCCATCCACGGCGCCATCTTCTCTTCCTCGGTTCCGGGCAGGAAGCCGATGTCGTCGCCGACCGGCACGGTGGCACGCGTGACGATGATTTCCGAGTAACGCTTCGTCTCGAGCGTCTGTGTCAGGCCGGCGGCCAGTGCGATCAGGGTCTTGCCGGTCCCCGCCTGGCCGATCAGCGTGACGAAATCGCACTCCGGATCGAGCAGCAGATTGAACGCGAAGCTCTGCTCGCGGTTGCGCGCCGTGATTCCCCACACGGCGTTCTTCGCGTGCATGTAGTCGCGCAGGACACGCAGGACGGCGCTCTTGCCGACCACCTCCTTGACCTGCGCGTAGAACGGGGTCCCGTTTTCGAGATAGACAAACTGGTTGACCAGCACTTCGTTGGCAAGCGGACCGTGCACGCGGTAGTAGGTGAATCCGCCCTGCTGCCACGACTCCATGCCCTTGCCGTGCTTGTCCCAGAAGGTCGCAGGCAGCTGCAGCATGCCGGTGTAGAGGATGTCGGTGTCCTCCAGCACCTTGTCGTTGTAGTAATCCTCGGCCGGCAACCCCAGTGCGCGCGCCTTGACGCGCATGTTGATGTCCTTCGACACGAGCACGACTTCGCGCGGCGCCTGCATTTCCTTGAGCGAGCGAACCACGCCGAGGATCTGGTTGTCCGCCTTGCCCGAGGGCAGGCTCGGAGGAAGGGCCGCGGCCACCGCCTGTGTCTGGAAGAACAGCCGCCCGCGGGCTTCGCCGTTGCCCAGCGCGTCCAGCGCGATGCCGTCTTCGATCGGTGTCTTGCATGCCGCCACCAGGGCGTCGAGCGAGCGGCTCACTTGACGCGCGTTGCGCGCGACCTCGGACATGCCTTTCTTGTGGCTGTCGAGTTCCTCCAGCGTGACCATCGGCAGGAAGACGTCGTGTTCCTCGAAGCGGAACAGGCTGGTCGGGTCGTGCATCAGCACGTTGGTGTCGAGCACGAACAGCTTCGGCACGCCTGCGGGACGTGTCTTCTTGCCGTTGCGGGCCTTTGATTCGACGAGAGCGAGGCGCGCGGCGGCGGTCGCTGCCGGCACCGTCGCGTCGGGGCGCGCGCGCGCTTCGGGTGCGGCGCGACCGGGGGGCACGAGCTTGATGGGTTGGGCGACGTTGGTGGGAATCGACGCAAGAACGGTGGCCGGTTTGGTCGGCGGCTTTGGAAGCGGCATCTAGGTCCTTCTGATTCGTCGAAATGCGGGTGTTCGGTTACAGCGTCTGGACAAATGCCAGCACCTCCTCGACGTGCCCGGGCACCTTCACGCCGCGCCACTCCCGGCGCAGCTTTCCTTCGGCGTCCACGACGAACGTGCTGCGTTCGACGCCGCGCACCTGCTTGCCGTACATGTTCTTAATCTTCATCACGCCGAAGAGCTCGCACACCTTCTCGTCCGGGTCGCTGATCAGCTCGAACGGAAACCCCATCTTCGCCTTGAAACCCTGGTGCGACGTCAGGCTGTCGCGCGAGATGCCGAAGATCTCGGCGCCGGCGTTCCTGAAGCGTCGATGCGCGTTGCCGAAGTCGACGCCTTCGGTCGTGCAGCCCGGCGTGTTGTCCTTCGGATAGAAGTAGAGGACGACCCTGCTGCCCGTGTGCGCCGAGAGCCTGAACTCGCCGCCGGTGGCTTCGGCCTGGAAGTCGGGCACCTTGCGATCCAGCGTGACGGCCATTTTGGCCCCTTCAGGAGTCGAGAAGAAGAACCGCGAGGACACGCCGCCCCTCGGCGACGAGGATGTTGTAGGTGCGGCAAGCGGCCTGCGTATCCATCACCTCGAGGCCGACCCGGGCGCGTGCAAGCGGCGCCGCCAGCCCCGCACGGGGAAAGCGCTGGCGCGTCCCGGTGCCCAGCAGGACGACGTCGGGCATGTCTTCGAGAAGGGCGGCGAAGTCCTCGGCGCGCAACGCGTCGAAGCCGGCGACATTCCACTCGGCGGGCGACCGGTCCGGTGCCACGCGGACCGCGCAGGTGTAGCGGACGTTGTTGATCTCGATGAAGCCGGGCCCGTAGGCCGTGACGGTGGTGAGTGTTGTGGGCGGATCGGCGTGCAGCTTCAATTCGACTCCGGCAAAGGCCACGGCCGATGCTGCAAGGCAACAGCAACGGGCACTTCGGGTAAATTATGCCCAAGCACAGGCGCGACACAAGCGCGCAGGTCCTGCGGCGCCGTCGGCCCGCGGCGTCGTGGAGTGTCGGGCCCGCAGCCCCCAGTGAGGATCGCCATGTCAGACGTGCCGCGCGAATTCGCGCGCATCAAGCGCTTGCCGCCCTATGTGTTCAACATCACGGCCGAATTGAAGATGGCCGCGCGCCGCCGCGGCGAAGACATCATCGACATGAGTATGGGCAACCCCGACGGGCCGACGCCGCAGCACATCGTCGACAAGCTGGTCGAAGCGGTGCGCCGCCCGGACACCCACGGCTATTCGGTCTCGAAAGGGATTCCCCGCCTGCGCCGTGCGATCGCCACCTGGTATCAGAGGCGCTACGGCGTCGACTTCGATCCCGATCAGGAGGCCATCGTCACGATCGGATCGAAGGAAGGCCTCGCGCACCTAATGCTCGCGACGCTCGACCGCGGCGATACCGTGCTCGTGCCCAACCCGAGCTACCCGATCCACATCTACGGTGCGGTGATCGCAGGCGCCGACATCCGCTCGGTGCGCATGACCCGCGATGTCGATTTCTTCGCCGAGCTCGAGCGGGCGATCCGCGAGTCATTCCCGAAGCCGAAGATGATGATCCTCGGGTTTCCAAGCAACCCGACCGCTCAGTGCGTGGACCTCGAGTTCTTCGAGCGCGTGGTGGCCCTCGCGCAGGCGCACGGCATCTACGTGATCCACGATCTTGCGTACGCGGACATCACGTTCGACGGCTATCGTGCGCCGTCGATCATGCAGGTCCCCGGGGCGCGCGAGGTGGCGGTCGAGTTCTTCACCATGAGCAAGAGCTACAACATGGCGGGCTGGCGGATCGGCTTCATGGTCGGCAATCGCGACCTCGTGGCCGCGCTGGCGCGCATCAAGAGTTATCACGACTACGGCACCTTCACGCCGATCCAGGTCGCTTCGATCGCGGCGCTCGAGGGGCCGCAGGAATGCGTGGAGGAGATCCGCGCCCAGTACCAGCGCCGGCGCGATGTGCTCGTGAAAGGCCTGCACGAAGCGGGCTGGATGGTCGAAGTGCCGAAGGCCTCGATGTACATCTGGGCCGAGATTCCGGCGGCGTACAAGGCGATGGGCTCGCTCGAGTTCGCGAAGAAGGTGCTCGCGGAAGCGAAGGTCGCGGTCTCCCCCGGCGTCGGCTTCGGCGACTATGGCGACACGTACGTGCGGTTCGCCTTGATCGAGAACGAGCACCGCATCCGGCAGGCCGTGCGCGGCATCAAGGAGATGTTGCGCAAGGACGGACTGCCTGCGCCGCGTACGGCGGAACGCGCGCTCGCGTAGCGCGATCGAACCCGGCCCGCGGGTGGTGCGGGCGGAGGCAACGGATCCATGAGACCCATCAAAGTCGGCCTGCTCGGCCTGGGCACGGTTGGACGCGGCACTTTCGAGGTGCTCGGTCGCAACCAGGAGGAGATCACGCGCAGGGCCGGGCGCGGCATCGAGGTCGCCGCGGCGGCGGTGCGCGACGTCAAGCGCGCGCGCGCCATCGTCGGCGCGCAGCTTCCGCTCACCAGCAATCCCGAGGACATCGTCCGCCATCCGGACATTGACATCGTCGTCGAATTGATGGGCGGATACGAGCCCGCGCGCACCCTGGTGCTCGAGGCGATCCGGCGCGGCAAGCACGTGGTGACGGCGAACAAGGCGCTGCTCGCCTCGCACGGCAACGAGATCTTCGCGGCCGCGCGCGATCGCGGCGTCATGGTCGCCTTCGAAGCGGCGGTGGCAGGCGGCATCCCGATCATCAAGGCGCTGCGCGAGGGACTCACCGCAAACCGGATCGAGTGGATCGCGGGGATCATCAACGGCACAAGCAACTTCATCCTCTCGGAGATGCGCGCGCGCGGGCTGCCGTTCGATACGGTCCTGCACGAGGCGCAGCGGCTTGGCTACGCCGAGGCGGATCCGACGTTCGACATCGAAGGCATCGACGCCGCGCACAAGCTCACGATCCTGGCCGCGATCGCTTTCGGGGTCCCGATCAACTTCGCCGCCGCCTACACCGAGGGCATCGCGAGCCTGGCTGCCGAGGACATCAAGTATGCCGAGCAGCTCGGCTATCGCATCAAGCTGCTCGGCATCACGAAGCGGGCGATGGTCAACGGCAGCCATGGCATCGAATTGCGGGTCCATCCGACGCTCGTTCCCGTGCAGCGGTTGCTCGCGAGCGTGGAGGGCGCGATGAATGCGGTGCTGGTGAAGGGCGATGCGGTCGGCGTCACCTTGTACTACGGCAAGGGCGCGGGTGCGGAACCGACTGCCTCGGCAGTGGTCGCCGATCTCGTCGATGTCACTCGCATGCACACGGCCGACCCGGAGAACCGCGTGCCGCACCTGGCATTCCAGGCCGATTCGCTGGCTGAACTGCCCTGGCTCACGATCGAAGACACGGTCACGTCGTACTACTTCCGCATGCGCGTTGCCGACCAGCCGGGCGTGCTCGCGGATATCACGCGCATCCTCGCCGATGGCCGCATTTCGATCGATGCCCTGTTCCAGCGCGAGCCGAGCGAGGGCGAGAACCAGACCGACATCATCATGCTCACGCACGATGCGGTCGAGCGCGACGTCAATGCCGCGGTCCGGCGCATCGAGATGCTGCCGACCGTGCTCGCTCCGGTGATCCGCATCCGCCAGGAGGAACTGATCTGATGCGGTATCTCTCGACCCGCGGCAAGGCGCCGGAGCAGCGTTTCCTCGGCATCCTGCTGTCGGGCCTCGCCCCGGATGGGGGCCTGTATCTGCCGGCGCACTATCCGCAGGTGGCGCGCGCCGAACTCGCCGCCTGGCGCAAGCTTGGCTACGCGGACCTGGCGAGTGCGCTGCTGCGCAAATTCGTCGACGACATCCCCGCAGCCGACATCGACGCCCTGTGCCGGCGCACCTATACGGCGCTGGTCTACTGCAACGCCCGTCGCCCCGCGGACGCGGCCGCTATCGCCCCGCTGCGCTGGCTGGAGCCCGGATTGGCGTTGCTCGAGCTCTCGAACGGTCCGACGCTCGCCTTCAAGGACATGGCGATGCAGTTGCTGGGCGGCCTGTTCGAGTACGCGCTCGTCAAGGCGGGCACGAGCCTCAACGTGCTTGGTGCGACCTCGGGCGACACTGGCTCCGCGGCCGAGTACGCGCTGCGCGGCAAACGCGGCGTCAACGTGTTCATGCTGTCGCCGCACGAGCGCATGAGCACGTTCCAGCGCGCCCAGATGTATTCGCTCGCCGACGCGAACATCTTCAACCTCGCGATCGAAGGTACGTTCGACGACTGCCAAGACATCGTCAAGCGGATTGCCGGCGACCTCGAATTCAAGCAGCGTCTGCACATCGGCGCGGTGAACTCGATCAACTGGGCGCGCGTGGTGACTCAGGTCGTCTATTACTTCCGCGGTTACTTCGCCGCCACCCGCGACGAGACCGAGAGCGTGTCCTTCGCCGTCCCGTCGGGAAACTTCGGCAACATTCTCGCGGGCTGGATCGCGAAGAAGATGGGCCTGCCGGTCGAGCAACTCGTGCTCGCCACCAACGAGAACAACGTGCTCGACGAATTCTTCCGCACCGGACGCTACCGCGTCCGCAGCGCGGCACGGGCGACCAGCAGCCCGTCGATGGACATCTCGAAAGCGTCGAACTTCGAGCGTTTCGTTTTCGACGTCGTCGGCCGCGACCCGGCCGTGGTCCGCCAACTGTGGTGGCAGCTCGACACCGAAGGCGAGTTCGACCTGAGCGTCACGCCGTTCTGGGGCAACGTGGAGCGCGCGGGCATCGTCTCGGGATCGAGTTCGCATGCCGACCGGGTTGCGACCATCCGCGCGCTTCACTCGGCAAGCGGCCTGATCATCGATCCGCATACGGCGGACGGACTGAAGGTGGCACGCGAGCATCGCCGGCCGGGCGTGCCGATGATCTGCCTGGAGACAGCGCAGCCCGCCAAGTTCGCGTCGACTATCGTGGAGGCGATCGGCATCCAGCCTCCGCGTCCTGCTGCCTTCGAGGGGATCGAGCGACTGCCGCAGCGCTTCGAGGTCCTGCCGCCCGACTCACGGAGGGTGATGGACTTCCTCGCGGCGCACGGCGTTGACGAGCGTCGTTGACCTGCGCGCATGAAGACGATCGGGTTCATCGGATACTCGAACACCGGCAAGACCACGCTGATCGAGAAGCTCGTACCGTTGTTTACCGCGCGGGGCTTGCGTGTGGCCGCCATCAAACACGCGCATCACGGCTTCGACATGGACCGGCCGGGCAAGGATTCCTATCGTTATCGCGTGGCGGGAGCGCAGCAAGTGCTGATCGCGACGGCGGAGCGGTGGGCTTTGCTCACCGAAACGCCGCGGCCGGCCGCCCTGGCCGACCTTCTCGCCGAGCTTGCGCCGTGCGACCTTGTCATCGTCGAGGGTTTTCGCAGCGAAGGGACATTTCCGCGCATCGAGGTCAGGCGGATCGCCAATACCGAGCCGCCGCTGTTCGCGCATGATCCGAACATCATTGCGGTCGCTGCCGACCATGCGGTCGAGACCCGATTGCCCGTGCTCGACTTGAACGACGCCGTTAAGATTGCCGCGTTCATCGCGAGGCGCCTGGACCTTTCCTGATGCTCACCGTCGAAGAAGCGCTTTCGCGTCTGCTTGCAGGAGCAAGTCCGCGCGCGGGCGCCGAAGAGATCGATACCTTCGACGGGAGCGGTCGCGTGCTCGCGCGCGATCTAACCGCGTCCGTCGATGTTCCGCCGGTCGCGAATTCACAGATGGATGGTTATGCCGTGCGCACCGTCGACGTCACCGCACCTGGCGCGCGCCTGCGCGTGACGCAGCGCATCCCGGCGGGGCAGACCGGAACGGAACTGGCGCCGAACACGGCGGCGCGCATCTTCACCGGGGCCGCGATTCCACCCGCGAGCGACGCCGTCGTGATGCAGGAGGCGACGGCACTCGACGGCGAGTTCGTGATCGTCAACGAGATGCCGAACAGGGGCCAGTGGATCCGCCGCGCGGGACTCGACATCGGGGCGGGCTCGACGGTGCTTGCCGCCGGCACACGACTGCGCGCACAGCACCTCGGGCTTGCGGCATCGATCGGGGCGGCGCGTCTGGTCGTCGCGAGGCGCTTGCGGGCGGCGGTGTTCTCGACCGGAGACGAACTCGTGATGCCCGGCGAGCCGTTGCCACCCGGCCGCATCTACAACTCGAACCGCTACCTGTTGCGCGCGCTGCTGCAGGAACTGGGCTGCGAAGTCGAGGACCTGGGCATCGTGCCCGATTCGCTCGCGGCGACTCGTGCCGCCTTCGTGCGCGCGGCCGCTGCGGCAGATGTGATCCTCACGTCCGGGGGCGTTTCCGTCGGCGAGGAGGATCACGTCAAGCCGGCGGTCGAGGCGGAGGGAACGATCGACCAGTGGCAGATCGCGATGAAACCCGGCAAACCGCTGGCCTTCGGCCGTGTGCGCGCGGTGCCGTTCATCGGGCTGCCGGGTAATCCGGTCTCCGTTTTCGTCACGTTCCTGTTGTTTGCGCGTCCCTTCATCATGAAGCTGCAGGGCGATACCGGAGCGCCGGTCCAGTCGGTTCCGATGCGCGCCGACTTCAACCTGCCGAAGCCGGATCGCCGGCGTGAGTTCCTGCGCGTGCGTATCAACGGCGCCGGCGGGCTGGATCTTTTCCCCAACCAGAATTCGGCCGTGCTGACTTCGTGCGCCTGGGCCGACGGCATCGTCGACAACCCTGCCGGAGCGCGGATCGGGCGCGGCGACAGCGTGCAGTACCTGCCGTTTGCCGGGCTGCAGCGATGAAGATCACCGTCCTATATTTCGCGCGCCTGCGCGAAGCGTTGCGGCGCGAACACGAGATCCTCGACGTTGCGCCGGACGTCGCGACGGTTGCTCACCTGCGCGCTTGGCTGGTCGCGCGGGGCGACCCCTGGTCGTCGGCATTCACGGAGGTCAAGCGCATCCGTGCCGCAGTCGACCAGGCGACGGCCTCGGACAGCACGCCCTTGCACGAGGGCGCCGAAGTGGCGTTCTTTCCGCCCGTCACCGGAGGCTGAGGTGCCGGTGCGCGTACAGAGGGAAGACTTCGATGCGGGCGCGGAGATCGCACGCCTGCGGAAGGACGATCCCAAGATCGGCGCCGTGGCAGCCTTCATCGGCGTCGCGCGCGATGTCAACGACGGCGAGATGGTCGGCACACTGACGCTCGAGCACTATCCCGGCATGACCGAAAGGGCGCTCGAGCAGATCTGCGCCCAGGCGAAAGAGCGCTGGAAGGTAGCCGAGGTTCTCGTCGTGCATCGCGTGGGAGAACTGCGGCCCACCGATCAGATCGTGCTCGTGGCCGTGAGCGGCGGCCACCGGGGCGAGGCGTTCGCGGCGTGCGAGTTCGTGATGGACTACCTGAAGACCGACGCGCCGTTCTGGAAGAAGGAGAGCACCGCCGGGGGCGAGCGTTGGGTCGATGCGCGCGACTCGGACGATCTGGCGCGCGCGCGCTGGAAAGAGACGAACTCGCGATGAGCCGCGATGAGTCACTCGGATTCGCCCTCTTTGCTATCGCCGTGGGAGCCGTGCTCGGCGCGTGGCTGCGCTGGGGACTCTCGACCTGGCTCAACCCGCGCGTGCCAACGCTTCCGCTCGGCACGCTGGCGGCGAACCTGATCGGCGGCTATCTGATCGGCATCGCCGCGGCCGTACTGGTCGCGGCACCCGGACTGGCGCCAGCGTGGCGCCTGTTCTTCGTCACCGGGTTTCTCGGCGCCTTGACGACGTTCTCGACGTTCTCCGCCGAGTCGGCCGTCCTCCTGCAGAGTGCCCAGTGGGCGGCCGCGCTGATGCACATCGGCCTGCACCTGGTTGGCTCGATCGCCGCGACCCTGGCCGGCATCGCGACCGTGCGCCTCGCGTTCGGCGGGTAAAGCAAGGGGCGACCGGCGAGCCAGCGCCCCTGCCCGCAGCAGCGGCTCCCGCTCAGGGGAGGAAGTTTCAATCCCTCCGGCAGGGGCAGCCCGTTTGGCACCTCGAACAGCGGGCCGGCGCCGTCGGGATCGATCGTCGTTGCGCCGCCGCTGGCGAAGACGACGGCGATCTGCGCCTGCGCTCCCAGCGCGATCGACGCGGCTTCGCCGCGTTGCCCGCCATCGGGTGCTTGGGGATGTACGGCGCATGCGAGACCGGATTGCCATGCCGTTGTACCCATTCGCTATTGTCGAGCACGCTCTGGATCGGCAGCGCGCCGGCCACGCTGTTGATCGACGGAGGCAGGTCGCGCAGCGGGATGTTTTCGTTCAACCTGGATCTGTCGCACGAGCTGCATCAGGTCGATGGTGGTCTGGCGCAATCCTTCGCTGTTGCCGATGATCGTCTGCGGTGGCGCGGCGCTGACGCCATCCGTCGAATCGATCGTGCCGGTGCCATCCCCAAGGCGAGCAAGGATCACAACCCGCTTCAAATGAAATCTGCGGGTAATTGACGCGCCAGAGCGAGGCCCGTATATTACTGACCGGTAAGTCAGTTACTCCGGAGTCAGTACCATGCAGACAAGACCCAAGCGCGCGCGGCTCTGGATGCTGGCGTGGTTTCCCGCCGCACTGGCTGCATGCGCGCCGCCGCCGCAGTCCGGTGCGGACGTCCGCCCGGTCCGGGCGGTTACCGTTGCGCCCTTCGTCGCAACGACGGCAGCCGAGCTCGCCGGCGAGGTGCGGCCACGTATCGAATCGCGAGTGGGTTTTCAGGTTTCCGGCCGGATCGCGCGCCGTTTGGTCGAGGTGGGCCAGGGGGTGCAGGCTGGACAGGTCCTCGCGGTGCTCGACTCGTCCGACTATGAGCTCGGGCTTGCTGCAGCTCGCGCACAGGCCGCCGCGGCCCAGGTCGACCGCGACCAGCAGCGCCTCGACTACAGGCGTTTCGCAGAGTTGTCGCGCCAGGGCTTCATCAGTGGGGCAGATCTCGAGCGCCGCAAGGCCAATCTCGATGCCGCCGAGGCGCGGTTCACCCAGGCGGCGGCTCAAGCGGACGTCAGCGGCAATCAGGCGGCGTACTCGACGCTGCGCGCGCCCGCGCCCGGCGTGGTGACCGCTCTGGACGCCGAGGCAGGCCAGGTCGTGACCGCGGGACAGTCGGTCGTGCGCATCGCGCGCACCGAAGAAAAGGAAGTCGCCGTCTCGATTCCGGAAGGGCAGCTCGAAGCGTTGCGTCGAATCAGCGACGTGCGGGTCCGGCTTTGGGCGGGCGACAAGGAGTTGCGCGGGAAGGTGCGTGAAATCGCCCCCATGGCCGATCCGGCGACCCGTACCTACCCTGCGCGCATCACGCTCGCCGACGCGCCGAGTTCGGTCGCGCTCGGCATGACGGCCACCGTGATGTTCGTCGCGCCGGGCGGCTCCTCCGTGATCACGCTGCCGCTGCAGTCTCTCTTGCGAGATGGCGACGCGACGTTCGTGTGGCTGCTCGACCGGCGCGGGATGACGGTGCAGCGCGCGCCGATCACGCTCGCGAGCGTCGCCGGCAACGAGGTCGTCGTCGCCAGCGGTGTCGCACCCGGCGATACCGTGGTCACGGCGGGCGTGCATCTGCTCAAGCCGGGTCAGAAGGTGAAGTTGCTGGAGGAGTCGGGCCTTACCGCGGGCTCCCCGGTCGGCGATGCGGCAGGCTCGGGAAAGGGCACGGGCCTGCTTGCGCCGGCCGCTGCGGTCGAATTCAAGACCAAGGGTTGAGCGGTGCTTGACTCGCAGGCGGGGCGCCGCCGCTTCAACCTTTCTACGTGGGCGCTGGAGCACCAGCCGCTCATGCGCTACCTGATGGTGGTCTTGCTGCTGGGTGGCGTTGCCGCCTTCACGCAGCTCGGCCAGGACGAGGATCCGCCGTTCACGTTTCGCGCGATGGTCGTGCGCGCGTTCTGGCCCGGCGCGACCGCACAGCAGATGGCGGAGCAGGTCACCGACAAGCTCGAGCGCAAGCTGCAGGAAACGCCCTACATCGACAAGATCAACTCCTACAGCAAGCCCGGCGAGACGCTGATCTTCGTCCAGCTCGCCGATTCATCGCCCCCGCGCGAGATCGCGCAGGTCTGGTACCAGGTACGCAAGAAGATCGGTGATATCCGCGGCACGTTGCCTGCGGGCGTGCAGGGACCCTTTTTCAACGACGAGTTCGGCGACGTCTATGGCGTGATCTTCGCGTTCTCCGCCGACGGGTTCTCCTATCGGGAGCTGAAGGACTACGTCGACTGGTCGCGCCAGCAACTGCTCAAGGTGCCGAACGTCGCCAAGGTGGACTTGTTCGGCGTCCAGGACGAGCGCGTCTACGTCGAAATCGCGCACAAGCGACTGGCGCAACTCGGACTGAACGTGCAGTCGCTGGTCGACCAGATCGGTGCGCAAAACGCAATCGAGCCCGCCGGCGTGCTGACTCTGCCGACCGACGACCTGCAGATCCGCATCAGCGGCGAGTTCCGCAACGTCGACGACCTGCGCAACCTGCCGATCCGGGCGAACGACCAATCGTTCAAGCTGGGTGACGTGGCGACGATCACGCGCGGGTACGTCGATCCGCCGCGTGAAAAGATGCGGGCCGCCCTCGGCGGTCGGGCCGGTGCCGAGGTGATCGGGCTCGGCGTATCGATGGCGAAGGGCGGCGATATCATCGAGCTCGGCAAGGAGCTCGCGCAGGCGGAAAAGACCCTGCAATCGCAGCTTCCCGTCGGCATCCAGATGATCAAGGTGGCCGACCAGCCGCGCGCCGTGGCGACCTCGGTGCGCGAGTTCATTCGCGTCCTGGTCGAAGCGATCGTGATCGTCCTGGCGGTGTCGTTCGTCAGCCTTGGCCTGCACATGCGGCCGCTTGCGCTCGACGTGCGGCCGGGTCTCGTGGTGGCGTTGACGATTCCGCTGGTGCTCGCCATCACGTTCCTGGCGATGTACCTGCTGGACATCAACCTGCACAAGATCTCGCTCGGCGCGCTGATCATCGCACTCGGCTTGCTGGTCGACGACGCGATCATCGCGGTCGAAATGGTGGTGCGCAAGATGGAAGAGGGCCACGACCGCTTGAGCGCAGCCACCGCGATGTTCGATCTGACCGCGCTGCCGATGTTCACCGGCACGTTGATCACCGCGGCGGGTTTCCTGCCGATCGCGCTCGCGAAGTCGGTGGCCGGCGAGTACACGATCTCGATTTTCCAGGTGACCGCGCTGGCGCTGGTCATCTCGTGGTTCGTCGCGGTGCTGTTCGTTCCCTTGCTGTCCGTCTGGCTGCTTCGCGTGCGGCCGAAGGCGGACGCCGACGGGCATCACGAGCTCTTCAACACGCCGTTCTATGCCGCCTTTCGCCGCCTGGTCGACCGGTGCGTCGAGTGGCGCAAGACGGTGATCGCGGCAACCATCGGCGCGCTGGTGCTGGGCATCGTCGGCTTTCGCTTCGTCGAGCAGCAGTTCTTTCCCGACTCGAGCCGGCTGGAGCTCATGATCGATCTGTGGTCGCCGGAGGGCTCGAGCTTCGCGGCCAGCGAGGCCGAAGCGCGGCGCTTCGAAGCGTGGCTGCGCGATCAGCGCGAGGTCGAGTACTACGCCGGCTACATCGGCACCGGCTCGCCCCGCTTCTACCTGCCGCAGGACCAGCAGTTCACGCAGAGCAACCTGGCGCAGTACGTCGTCGCGACACGGTCGCTGCGGGAGCGCGACGCGCTGCGGCTGCGGGCGCTACAGCTCTTCAAGGACGACTTCCCCAATGTGCGCGGGCGCGTGAAACTGCTGCCGAACGGCCCGCCGGTGCCGTACCCGGTGCAGTTCCGCGTCGAAGGGGACGATCCTGCGGTCGTGCGCCGCATCGCCGACCAGGCGAAGGAGGTGCTGCGGGCGAATCCGAACACGATCGGCGTCAACGACAACTGGAACGAGAACGTCAAGGCGCTCAAGCTGACGCTCGATCAGGACAAGGCGCGCGCCCTCGGTGTCTCGTCGCGGACGCTGGCGCGCGCCGCGCAGACGGTGCTCTCGGGCACGACCATCGGGCAGTTCCGCGAAGGTGACCAGCTGATCGACATCGTGCTGCGGCAGCCCTACGACGAACGCTCCGCCATCTCGCGGCTTGCCGACGCGAACATCGCGACCGGCTCGGGCCGGTACGTGCCGCTGTCACAGCTGGTAAAGCTCGACTTCGGCTGGGAGCCCGGCGTGATGTGGCGGTTGAATCGCAGCTACGCCATCACCGTGCAGAGCGAGATCAGAGACGGCGTCCAGGGTCCGACCGTGACGAGCCAGGTTTGGGCGACGCCCGCGATGCAGAAAGTCCGGGCGCAGCTGCCGCCCGGTTATCGAATCGTGGTCGCCGGCGCGGCGGAAGAAAGCAGCAAGGCCGGCAAGGCCATCGCCGTCAACCTGCCGCTGGCCATGTTCATCATCTTCACGCTGTTGATGCTTCAGCTGCACAGCTTCTCGCGCACGCTGCTGGTATTTCTCACGGGGCCGCTCGGATTCGTCGGCGCGGCAGCGGCGCTGCTCATCCTGCGCGCGCCGTTCGGGTTCGTCGCCCAGCTTGGCGTGATCGCGCTGGTCGGCATGATCATCCGCAACTCGGTGATCCTGGTCGACCAGATCGAACGCGACGAAAAGGCCGGCGTGGACCCATGGACGGCAATCGTGGAGGCCGCCGTGCGCCGGTTGCGTCCGATCCTGCTCACGGCGGCCGCCGCGGTGCTGGCGATGATTCCGCTTTCGCGCAGCGTGTTCTGGGGGCCGATGGCGGTGGCCATCATGGGCGGCCTCGTGATCGCTACCGTGCTCACGCTGCTGTTTCTTCCCGCGCTCTATGCCGCGTGGTTCCGCGTCAAGCGCACGGTGCCCGCTCCGGCTGCCGGCACGAATCAGTCGAACGCGAAGGAAAAGACCACGTCGATCGTGTTCTCGGTGCCGGCTCTTGCCACGAGTGCGATCCGGCGCGAGAGCTGGTAGCTGAACTGCACCACGTTGCCCGCGCCCGACAGCGCCTGCTCGTAGCTGATCGAGAAGGCTTCGTTCACGCGCTTGCCGATCGAGATGATCTCGGCACTGGTCGAACCCGCCGCCGTGCCGACCGTGTCGCCGCGCAGGTTGCCTGCCACCGACTGGCGCGGAAGCAGCGACGTGGTGTCGCTGAGCTGGCCGCTGCGCAAGCCGACGTCGTCGATGCCGAGGCGACGCGCGAGCGTGCCGGTCAGTCCGTCGCCGCTGCCCGAGAGCAGACCGACCGCCGCGCGGGCGAGGGCGGCGTTGTCGGTGCCCGACTGGTCGGCCGGCCGCCCCAGCACGAGCCACGACAGGGTCTGGTACTCGGTCAGTTCCGGATCGGAGTACAGCTTGACCAGCGGGTTGCCGGCCGTGCGTGTGATCGAGATCCCGATGTCGCCCGCCTCCTGGGGCAGATCGGTCCGCAGCGCGAGGATGTCCAGCCCGGGATTGTCGAGCGAGCCCAGGAAGTTCACCCGGCCCCGGGTGATCTTGAGTTTCTGCCCGTAGCCCTGGTAGATGCCGTCGACCGCGTTCACCTCCCCGGACGCGCGGATGATCCCGCGGCCTTCGCTGCGGACGCGCACCGCACCAGCGAGGCGCGTGTCGAGTCCCATGCCGCGCAGATAGGTCGCGCTTCCCATGTCGAGCCCGAGGTCGAAACCCACCTGCACCTGCGGCTCGCGATCACGCGGCGCGGTCGAGGATTCGATCACCGTGACGTCCGACGACAGGCTCGGCAGGTCGGGATGTGAGAAATCGATGAACCCGGCATCGATGGCGACCGCGCCGTTGAGCTGAACGCGTTGTGGCGCGAGTTCCAGGTTCGCGCCGCCCGACGCGACCACCCACCGATCGACACGCTGAAGCAGCGGCAGACGCTCGGCCTGGATCTGGATCACGCCGCTCAGCTCGGGCAGTTTCAGGTTGCCGCTGGCGGAGACGTATCCGGACTGCATCTTCGCCATCGTCTGTGCCGTACGTGCGTCGTTCGGTTTGACACGCGGCGGCCCTGAAAAGCGCAATTCCTCGAGCTCGATGCCAGCGGCGTCGACGTGCGCGGCAAGGTGCCCGTTCTCCAGGCGCACACCCTGTTCGATCCAGGCGACGCGAAGCTCGCTGCCTTCGATGCGTCCGTCCGCATCGGGTTTTGCCGGCGTGCCGCGGATGGCGACCTTGCCGTTCAACCTTCCGCCAAGACGGACGCTGGAGCGCACGCGATCCGAGAGCAGCGCGTTGACCCAGTCGATCGAAGGCAGGTCGGCGTCCGCATCGACGCGCCACGGACTCGACTGCGCGAGGCGCCAGCCCGCCTTGGTGTCGTGTTCGAGGCTCGCGTCCAGCGTCGCGTGCAACGAGCCCAGGCGTGTTCCGCGCAAGGCACCCTCGGCCTCGACGCGATTGGCACGTATGACTGCGTGGGCGCCAAGTTCGGTGACGCCCATCGGTGCGTCCGCGCCTGCGGTCGCATACATGTCGCCGCTCGCCCGTTCGACGTTCAACTCACCGTCGATGAGGTCGGCGGCCCGCAGGCGCCATGAGCCTCGCAGCAGAAGTGGTTCTCTCGGTTCGCGCGGGAGCATGCTGGTCTGGCGCCGCTGAACGAGATCGGCCGGTCGCAGGGCGTCGAAGCTGCCGCTCGTCGCGATCGCTCCTTGCCGGACCTCGAGCAGCAGATCGGACACCGTTGCCCCGACCAGCACCAGTCGGGCCGGGCCGAGGCGGGCGCCCTTTGCATCGACTTCCAGCGCCGCGGCCTCGAGCAGTCGTAGATTCAGCGGTGCGCCGACGTCGACGCCGGTGATCTGGCCGCGCCAGCGTTGCTCGCTCCACCCGCCGCTGGCGACGAGATGCGCCTTCTGATCCTTCTCGTACGAGGCGGACAACGAAATCGCGTGGGCGCTCGGGCGGCCGTCGGCGGCAAGGCTCGCCGATTCGACGCTCGCCGCGGGATTTCCGGCCCACCGGTAGGCACCGAGGTCGGTGTGCAACGAGAACACGCCGTCGGCTCCGCCGGCGTAGGTCAGTGTCGCATTCAGGGTTGCGACGCCGTGGGGCCCGTAGGCGAGGTTCTTCGCTTCGGCGCGCGCGTCGACCGCGGGTGCGCGCCAGTCGCCGCTCAGCGTCGCGTGCGCGGCGAGCCTGCCCTTGACCGGCAGGCCGAGTTCGTCGAGGGCCGGCGCATCCAGTTCGACCTTGAGCGACTGCTCCGGGCTGCCGAGCCCGCCGCTCGCGCGCAGACGGGCCGAGCGCACCGCGAGGTCGACGTCGATCGTGAGTTGTTGCGTTGGGGACAACCTGGCCGTTCCCCGCCCCGCGAGTGGCCGCCCGAACGCCGTGCTCTCGCTGAGTTCGAAGTCGACAGCACCGCTGACCCGCGGCTCAAGGCGCGCATCGAGCGTGAATGTGCCGGTCAAATGCGCGTCGGCACCCTCTATCAGCAGCGACGGGTCGAAACCGGCGGCGCTTCCGCGCACGTGCACGCGGCGTTCGCCGGCCAGCGCGACTTCGCCCACGACGTCAACGTTGCCCGCGCCCAGCGCGAGGTGGGCACCGTTGATCGCGATACGTTCGCCGGAAATACGCAGATCGACCTTCACGTCGGCAGGGAGACCGCTTCGGTTGCGCAGGTCCGCCATCACCGTTGTCTCGGCCCCTTCCTGATGCGCGGCAAGGCTGCCGTCGATCCGCAACGGCCGGATCCGGCGATGGATCGTCGAAGGATCCACGCCGGAGAGCCGCGCCTGCGCGCGCCACGCGACGACCGACCCGAACGTCAACGACACCGCGCCGCGCACCGAACCCCGCACGAGTTCCGCCACCACGTTGTCGAGAGTGAGGTGGTCCGCGCTCCAGTGCGCGAACGCGGTCGCCGAGCGCGCGGGAATCTGGTCGTTGTCGATGGGACCGGGCGTCCGGTTGTCGACGCGCAGCGTTCCCGCAAGCCCGAAATTCTCGGATTCGGTCGGCTTGAGGTCGGCCACGACGTGCAGGTCCGCGCGCGGCGCCGCGGCTGACCACACGCGGGGATCGACCCGATACAGGTCCGCGTGCAGTTCCTGCAACGCAGGGGATGCGAATGCCGCGACCGTGACCGCGAACGACCCGTCGGCGCCGCGGCTGCCGACCTGCCCGGTTGCGACGAACCGCTCGAGCGAACCGGTTGCGCTCACCGTCGCGCTCAGCGGCTTGTCCTGAAAGCTCGATTGCAAGGTGCCGGCGACCTGCATCGGAAAGGGCCGGGCACCTCCCAGCGTCCCGCTGGCTTTGACACGCAACGGCACGTCGACCCGGCCGAATTCGAATTCCGCGCGATCGACCCGATACCCGTCCGGCCCGAGTCCCACGGCGGCATCGATGGCGCGTGCCGCGATCAGAATCGGGCTGGCATCGGGGCCGACGCGCAAGGCAAACTCGGACACCTGCAGGTGCGCGACACTCACCGCGACAGGTGAGGCGATCGAAGCCAGCGGTGCGCTGGACGGGGTGTCGTCGGGCCGCACGCGCACGTCGACGCTCGCGGCGGCGAGCACTGAAAAATCGAAGCGCAGCGGTTGCAGGCCGAAGTCGACCAGCGTCGCGCGCAGATCCCGCACATCGACCTCGGTGGTAGCGACGCTGACCTGGAGGCGACCGAGCGCAAAGCCGTTGCGCACCGATCCCTGGGGCGACTCGATCACCAGGTGCACCGGCGTGAGTTTGGTCACGATGCGGGCGATCGTCACCAGGCCGGCCGGCGTTTGCAGCAGCCAGATCACGGCCGCAAGGACGCCGGCTGCAAGGAGCACTGCGATCGCCATCGAGGCCAGCAGTACCCGGACGCCGTGATGGGAGCGTTGGGCGGGCGGCGGTGGAGTGCTCATGACGCTGGCGAGGCATGCTAGAAAGCAATGGCGATCGCGAAATGAACGCGCCACCGGTGGTCGCGCTGTCCGTAAGCGACGTCCAGTCCCAGGGGACCGGCGACGGTCTTCCAGCGCCCGCCGACGCCGTAGCCCTTCGCCCACTTGACGTCGAACAGATGATCGTCGGCGTCGCCGATGTCGTAGAACATGGCGCCGCCCCATTCCTTGTTGAACCAGCGCACGTACTCGCTCGAACCGGTGATCAGCGAGCGGCTGCCGAGGGTCGCCGAGCCGGTCTTCACGCCGAGGCTTTGGTAGGCATAGCCGCGAACGCTGCCCGCTCCGCCGGCCCGGAACAGGAAATCGTTCGGAACAGCGTTGATGTCGCCGGCGAAGGTATGGCCGAACTCGCCGCGCAGGATGAGCTGGTCCGTCCTGCCGACCTCGAAATAGCGGATGTAGCGTCCGTACGTGTAGAAAAACGTGTCGGCGATGCCGGACATGGAAAGACCGGGTCCGCCACGCAACGTGAGCACATCGCCCGTCCGCGGGTCCGTGATCGAGTCGACGGTGCGGCGGGTCCACGAGTAAACGCCGGACAGGACGACGTTCGTCACCGGCGCGACCGAGTTGTCCGCGACGCTGCGATCCTCCCGTTGGAGATTGAACGTGATGCGCGATTCGTATCCGATGCCGCCGCTCTCGTGTTTGGTGGCGCGCACCACGCCGGCGGCCTGGCGGTAGGTGATGACATCTTCGATGTCGGTGTGTTCGGCCAGCACTCCCAGGCTGTCGAGCGCGCCATCCGCCTTGGGAGGAAGAAGCAGGTCCGCGTACGCCACCTGGCGGGTCTTGTCCGCGCCGACGCCGGTCTGCAAGGCATAGGGGTAGCCGAAAACCAGCGACTGGCGGTAGGTCGCCTCGAGGCGCGCGCCGACATCGGTCGAATAACCCAGTGCGAAGGAAAGCCGCTTGGTCTTCGCTTCCGTCAGGTCGACGCGGATGGGCACGTCCTCGGGCTGTTCGGTGCCGGTATCGATGTCGACCGAGACGCGTGCGAAATACGGTGATGCCTGCAAGCGGCGGCGGAACTCCAGCATCTTGGCCGCATCGTATCGGTCGCCATAGGCAAACGGATTGAAGCGTTCGACTAGCTTGGCGTCGAAGCGATCGAGACCCGTGATGTTCAGCGCGCCGAGGGTGAAGGCCGGTCCGCTGTCGATATCGATCAGCAGCTTCACTGTCGCCGATCCGACGTCGACCTCGGCGTGCGAATCGACCAGGCGGGCCGCCGCGAAGTCGCGCTCGCCGACCTGCGCGAGCAGCTGAGTCTTGGCGGTCGACCAGGCGGCGTCGCGAAAGGGCCGTCCGATCGGCAGGTCCCAGGCCGCCTTGATCTCCTCGATGCGAGCCGGCTGCTCCTCGATCGCGCCATGGAGCCGGATCTCGACCGCAGCCACCGTTGCCCGGGGACCGGGATCGACCTTGAGCACATAACGCGCGCGATCCTCGGGGTCCTGTTCGGCCGTGACCGTTGCCGAGAAATAGCCCTCGGTTGCCAGGGCCTCGGTGGCGGAGATGTGCAGCCGCCGCAGAAGTCGTTCGTCGTCCTCCGTATCGAAAGGGTCACCGAGCCGGAGACTCTCCAGGACGCGCTTGAGCAGGGGATCCAACTCGGCCGCCGCGGCCGGGGGCGCCACGAACCGCGCGAGCGGCTTTTCGGCTCCCACCGCAGGACTGGTCGTGAGTACCACGGCGAGCATCAGCGGGACGAGAAGATGGGTTCGCAAAGCGAGGCGTCCAGACCGGCGCCGCGCAAATGGATGGCCCGGCGGCAGAATTCTATCGGCCGGGTTGAAATCTCCCTGCCGCAACCTCAGGTTTGACCCTGAGTCCGACTTCTCCCGCTTTCCCGATGCGACAAGACAAGTTCACGACCAAGTTCCAGGAGGCGCTGGCCGACGCGCAGTCGATCGCGGTCGGCAACGAGCACCAGTACATCATGCCGGTGCACCTGCTGGCGGCGATGTTGCGTGCCGAAGACGGGGCTGCGCGTTCGCTGCTTCAGCGGGCTGGCGTCAACGTGGCCAGCCTCACGAAGGCGGTCGACGACGCGATCAAGCGCCTGCCGCAAGTCCAGGGGACGGACGGCCAGGTGCAGATCGGGCGCGAGCTGATCGGGCTGCTCAACCAGGCCGACAAGGAAGCGCAGAAGCGTGGCGACGCATACATCGCGAGCGAAATGTTCCTGCTCGCGCTTGCCGACGACAAGAGCGACGCCGGTCGCCTTGCCCGCGAGGCGGGCGTGACCCGCAAGGCGCTCGACGCCGCGATCGAGGGCGTTCGCGGCGGGCACAATGTCGACAGTGCCGAAGCCGAAGGCCAGCGCGAGGCGCTCAAGAAGTACACGATCGACCTCACGGAGCGGGCGCGGCAGGGCAAGCTGGATCCGGTCATCGGGCGCGACGACGAGATCCGCCGCACGATCCAGATCCTGCAGCGGCGGACCAAGAACAATCCGGTGCTGATCGGCGAGCCGGGCGTCGGCAAGACCGCGATCGTGGAGGGTCTGGCGCAACGCATCGTCAACGCCGAGGTTCCGGAAACGCTCAAGGACAAGCGCGTCCTGACGCTCGATCTGGCGGCGCTGCTGGCTGGCGCCAAGTACCGCGGCGAGTTCGAAGAGCGCCTGAAGTCGGTCCTGAAGGAGCTTGCGGCCGACGAGGGCAGGACGATCGTCTTCATCGACGAGATCCACACGATGGTGGGCGCGGGCAAGGCCGAAGGCGCGATCGACGCCGGCAACATGCTCAAGCCGGCGCTCGCGCGCGGCGAACTGCATTGCATCGGCGCCACCACCCTGGATGAGTACCGCAAGCACATCGAAAAGGATGCGGCGCTGGAGCGGCGCTTCCAGAAGGTGCTGGTCGGCGAGCCGAGCGTGGAAAGCACGATCGCGATCCTGCGCGGCCTCCAGGAGCGCTACGAACTGCACCACGGCGTGGAGATCACCGACCCCGCCATCGTCGCTGCGGCCGAGCTCTCGCACCGCTACATCACCGACCGCTTCCTGCCCGACAAGGCGATCGACCTGATCGACGAAGCGGCCGCGCGCATCAAGATGGAGATCGACTCCAAGCCGGAGGCGATGGACAAGCTCGATCGCCGCATCATCCAGCTCAAGATCGAACGCGAGGCCGTGAAGAAGGAAAAAGACGAGGCTTCGCGCAAGCGGCTCGACCTGATCGAGACCGAGATCAGGAAGCTCGAGAAGGAATATGCCGACCTCGACGAGATCCTGCGCGCCGAGAAGGCGGCAGTGCAGGGCGCCGCGCACATCAAGGCCGAGATCGACAAGCTCAAGGCGCAGATGGCGGACCTGCAGCGCAAGGGCCAGTTCGACAAGGTCGCCGAGATCCAGTACGGCAAACTGCCACAACTGGAATCGCAGCTGAAGGCGGCGGAATCGACCGGCGGACGCAAGCAGGAGTTCAAGCTGCTGCGCAACGAGGTCGGCGCCGAGGAGATCGCCGAGGTGGTTTCACGCTGGACCGGAATCCCGGTCAGCAAGATGCTCCAGGGCGAGCGCGACAAGCTGCTCAAGATGGAGCAGCGCCTGCACCAGCGCGTCGTCGGTCAGGACGAGGCGGTGAAACTCGTGTCCGACGCGATCCGCCGTTCTCGCGCGGGACTGGCAGACCCCAACCGGCCGTATGGTTCGTTCATGTTTCTCGGCCCCACTGGCGTCGGCAAGACCGAGCTCTGCAAAGCGCTCGCCGACTTCCTGTTCGATACCGAGGACGCGTTGATCCGTATCGACATGAGCGAGTTCATGGAGAAGCACTCGGTGGCACGCCTGATCGGCGCCCCGCCGGGATACGTCGGCTACGAAGAAGGCGGTTACCTTACTGAACTGGTGCGGCGCAAGCCGTACAGCGTGATCCTGCTCGACGAGGTCGAGAAGGCCCATCCCGACGTCTTCAACGTGCTGCTGCAGGTACTCGACGATGGCCGCATGACCGATGGCCAGGGGCGCACGGTCGACTTCAAGAACACGGTGATCGTGATGACGTCGAACCTCGGTTCGCACGAGATCCAGCGCCTGGCCAACGAGGACTACGAAATCGTCAAGGCGGCGGTGCTGGCAGAGGTGCGCACGCATTTCCGTCCCGAGTTCGTCAACCGCATCGACGAGATCGTCGTGTTCCATGGCCTGGACGCCAGGCACATCAAGTCGATCGCGCGGATCCAGCTCAAGCGCCTCGAGCAGCGCCTCGCTGGTCAGGACATGCGGTTCGAGGTGAGCGAAGCCGCGCTCGCGGAGATCGCCAAGGTCGGATTCGACCCGGTCTTCGGTGCCCGGCCGCTCAAGCGTGCGATCCAGCAGCAGATCGAGAATCCGATCGCGACCCTGGTCCTGGAGGGAAGGATCGGCCCGAAGGACGTCGTGCCGGTCGACTTCCGCGACGGCAAGTTCACGTTCGCGCGCACGGTGCACTGAACGGGCGGCTTGCGGCGACTTTCTTCACCGCCGGCCGGCCCCGCGTCAGTGCAACGGGCTCGCCGGCTGCTCGTCGGTGTCCTCGGGCGCTTCCGCGTGCACGGAATGCCCGGCGGGATTCGGAAACATCGGCGCCCCGCAATCGTCGCAGAACTCGAGCGGGAACCGGTGCGTGTGCGTCGTGATCCGGGATACACCGAGGCGCCGCAGCGCGCTGTCGATTTCTTCCTGTGACTTTTCTTCGTCGTCGCCCAGCAGCGGCCACACCACGCCTTCGATCACGCCGTCGTCCTCGCCGGTCTTGCCGATGCCGACCCGCATCTCCTCGATGCGCTTGTCTTCATAGGCTGCGATGGTCGCCTGCAGGTCGCCCGGCGCGAGGTCGTAGGCGAGCTTCAGGTAGGCGACCGCGGCTTCGAGCGAGAACTCGCGCAGTTCGCGATCGGCGACCCGAAGCGCGGCGTGAAACGCGTTCGGCGCCAGGACGCGGAACCGGCAACCAGTCATGAGCGGCTGGATGACGTTCGTCAGCTGGCCGCAGAACGCCTCGACTGCCGAGACCTTCGCGTCCGCATCGACACCGATCTCCTGCCAGTGGTACAGCGCCTGGCCTTGCGGTACGACGATAGCGGCCAGCACGTAGCGTGTGTCCGCAAGCATCGCCACGGGCTCGCGCAGGCTCTTGGCGTCGACCTTCATGCGCGTGCCCTGCGCGGCGCAGGCAAACAGCTTCTGCGCGAGGTCGTGCACCTCGCCGAACGATTCAGGCAGCTGGTCGATCGAGAATAGATAATCGGCGACGGCGATGCGCGTCCCGCGGGCCGCCAGATGGCCGACGATCTGTACACCGAGGTTGTCGACCAGGACGCTGGCCAGCGGGCTCGCCGGCAGCTTGTAGCGCGACCAGGCGAGCAAAGGCACGGCGACGAGCAGTGCGTCGTGCGCCTTGCCATCGATTTCGATGCTCGCGCTCTCGGAGCACGATTCGGCGAGGTCGGCGAGATCGTCGTACGCGCGTGCGTTGGTGCGCGAAAGGTCGTCGAGCGCGGCCTCGATGTCCGCATCGAACCCGCGCGCGAGCCGGTCGTTCAGAAGTTCCATCAGCCGGCGTTCCCACAGCTGGTCCTCGATGCGGCTGCCGGACTCCGACAACCTGCGAGCGAGCTTCGCAAGGGTCTCGGCGTCGGCGTTGTGGCGCGCGCGTGATATGAAGCGGTTGCGGCGCATGGATTCCTCGGTCGGGCAAAGGCTAATTATCCCATTGGACCGTCGGGCACCGCGCGGGTTTGCGATACTTCGCTCCCTGGCCGGAGGAACTGAAAGGACATGGTTTCGGTACCGCAGCAGCCTGCGCAACGCGACGCCGAGGTGATCGGGCTGGTGGCGGTCGCACACGCCTGCTCGCACTTCTTCCAACTCGTCATGCCGCCGCTGTTCCCGTGGCTGATGAAAGACTTCGGGCTTTCGTTCACGGAGGTCGGCTTTCTCGTCACGGTGTTCTTCGTCCTGAGCGGCATCGGGCAGGCGGTCGCGGGCTTCGTCGTGGACAGAGTCGGAGCGCGGCCGGTGCTGGTTTTCGGCGTCGGCACCATCACCGTTTCCGGTATTGCGCTCGGCCTTGCATCGGAATACGCAGGGCTCGCCCTGGCAGCCGCTCTCGCGGGGCTGGGCAACAGCATCTTTCATCCGGCGGATTTCACGCTGCTCAATCGGCGCGTCTCACCGACGCGCCTTGGCCACGCGTTCTCGGTGCATGGTCTCGCAGGCAATGTCGGCTGGGCGCTCGCTCCGGTGTCAATGGCGGGGATAGCGAGCGTCGCCAACTGGCACGTCGCGGCGTTTTCCGCGGCTGCAGCCGGGTTCGTGATCCTCGCCCTCCTGCTCGCGCGGCGTGACGTGCTCGACGACGTCGGCGTCGAACGGATGCCGGCGCCCCGTGCCGGCGAAGCGAAGCCGGCCGAGGCGTCGCAGTTCGGATTCCTCCGCTCGGGGGCCGTCTGGATCTGCTTCGTCTTCTTTTTCTGCATCACTGCCGCGTTCGGTGTCCTGCAGAGCTACGCCCCGGCGATCCTCGGCGCGGTTTATGGACTTCCGCTTGCGCTCGCGACCGCCTCGCTGACCGCGTACCTGCTCGGCAGCGCCGGGGGCACCGTCTTGGGAGGCTTCGTCGCCACCCGGACCGAGAACAGCGATCGCGTAATCGGTCTTGCGCTCGGTGCCTCCGCGCTGCTCGCGTTGGTGCTTGCGTGGGGCGCATTGCCCGCGTGGTGTGTCGTTCCGCTGATGGTGGGAATGGGATTCGGCGGCGGGGTGGCCGGTCCGAGCCGTGACCTGCTCGTACGCAGAGCCGCCACCGCGCGATTCGGCAGAAGTGCTTACGGCCGCATCTACGGCTTCGTATACTCCGGGCTCGATACGGGCCTTGCCGTGACGCCCATGCTGTTCGGTCCGCTGCTCGACAACGGCCGCTTCTCCGCGCCCCTCGTCGGCGTCGCGATCCTGCAGTGTGCAGCGTTGGCGAGCGCAGCGCGGGTGGGGCAGCGTGTTCGCACCGAGCGCATCGCATCGAGTGCCCGTACATGATCGAGTTCGCGACCACCGACCTCTGCGACGCGCACGAGGCGGCGCTTGCAGCGGGCGAATTGCAGGTCATGGCGCCCGGTCTGCGGTCCTTCGGGAGGCGTTCCAAGTTCTCCGGACGCGCCGTCACGCTGAAGCTGTTCGAAGACAACGTGCTGCTGGCGGAGACGGTGCGCGTGCCGGGTGCGGGGCGTGTACTCGTGGTCGACGCGGGCGCATCGCTGCGATGTGCCGTTCTTGGCGGAAACCTGGCCAAGGCCGCTGAAGAGAACCGCTGGGCCGGCGTCGTGATCGCAGGGGCGGTTCGCGACGTGGACGAACTGGCCGCCTGCGATCTCGGCGTGCTGGCGCTGGCGCCTCATCCGCGCCGCTCGGCGAAGCGCGGCGCGGGCGAACGCGACACCGCCGTCACGGTGCACGGGGCGCGTGTGACGCCCGGCATGTGGATCTATGCCGACGCCGATGGCGTTCTCGTCGCGCATTGGCCTCTCCACGCACTCTGATTTTTCGCGGCCCGAAGCGCGTTTCGCATGACGAAGCATCACTGACGCGCAGCACAACTTGCGCTTCCACAATCGCGATCTTTGTGCCGTATTGTGAGATGAACGTTCGAAGACGCTGATTTTTAAGAACTGTGATGTATGTCTTTTATAAGATACGAGACTTGTTGCGCTGCCAGCCTGGCAATAGGATCGATTCCCAAGTGAGGGCGAATGCCCCACGAAACGAAACGATGGCGAATCCGGTTCTTGAACCCAAGCGAGAGGACGACATGACGGCACGCAAGCTCGAAGCACAGCGGCTGCAGAAGGAGTGGACCGAGAGCCCGCGGTGGAAAGGAATCAAGCGCGGCTATACCGCCGACGAGGTGGTCCGTCTTCGCGGGTCGGTCGTCGTCGAGCACACGCTTGCCAAGCGTGGCGCCGAAAAGCTGTGGAAGCTGCTCAATGACGAGCCCTTCGTGAGTTCGCTGGGGGCACTGACCGGCAATCAGGCGATGCAGCAGGTCAAGGCGGGACTGAAGGCGATCTATCTCTCGGGTTGGCAGGTCGCCGGGGACGCCAACCTGGCGGGCGAGATGTATCCGGACCAATCCCTGTATCCCGTGAATTCGGTGCCATCGGTCGTCCAACGCATCAATAACACGTTCGCGCGGTGCGACCAGATCCAGTGGATGGAAGGCAAGAATCCCGGCGATCCGGGGTACGTCGACTACTTCGCGCCGATCGTTGCCGATGCCGAGGCGGGCTTCGGGGGCGTGCTGAACGCGTTCGAGTTGATGAAGGCGATGATCGAGGCGGGAGCGTCCGGCGTGCACTTCGAGGACCAGTTGGCCTCGGTGAAGAAGTGCGGCCACATGGGGGGCAAGGTTCTCGTGCCAACCCGCGAGGCCGTGGAGAAGCTGCTCGCGGCGCGGCTTGCCGCGGACGTCATGGGCGTGCCGACGCTGGTGGTCGCGCGCACGGATGCAGAGGCTGCCGACCTCCTGACGTCGGATATGGACGAGAACGACAAGGCGTTTTGCACCGGCGAGCGGACCGTCGAGGGCTTTTATCGAACCAAACCCGGCCTGAACCAGGCGATCTCGCGCGGCCTGGCCTATGCGCCCTACGCGGACCTGGTCTGGTGCGAAACCGGCAAACCCGATCTCGCCTACGCCAAGGCGTTCGCCGAGGCCATTCACCGGCAGTTCCCCGGCAAGATGCTCGCCTACAACTGCTCGCCGTCATTCAACTGGCGCAAGAACCTGGACGAAACGACGATCGCGAAGTTCCAGCGCGAATTGGGCGCGATGGGTTATCGGTTCCAGTTCATCACGCTGGCCGGTTTCCACAGCCTGAACTACTCGATGTTCAACCTGGCCTACGGGTACGCGCGCAGCCAGATGAGCGCATTCGTCGAGCTGCAGGAAGCCGAGTTCGCGGCGGCCGACAAGGGGTTTACGGCGGTCAAGCACCAGCGCGAGGTCGGAACCGGCTATTTCGACGCGGTGACGCAGGCGATCCAGCAGGGCCAGTCGT